>Ga0214473_10005416_pt1 | contig 15282 bp, 12 predicted proteins | sample RVTome_7_FD_203509 | JGI IMG/M metagenome (GOLD analysis project Ga0214473, IMG submission 203509) | Soil microbial communities from uranium-contaminated site in the Upper Colorado River Basin, Wyoming, United States - RVT98D197 | ecosystem: Environmental > Terrestrial > Soil > Contaminated >... | reverse complement strand
CTCCCGTACGCCCCCCTGCTCCACTGGTCGAAGAGTGACTACAAAGTCGTATTCGCTTGCTAGTAGCTTTTCTAGAGTGGCGAAGTCACCTTCAACTTCGGAACGAAGGTAGTCAAGGCGCAGTTCAATCAAGTCGGCGGCGGCGGCGGCTCTCTCAACCGCCAACTCCATTTGCGAAAGACTCTCTTCGCAGACCGGAACACAAATAGGCACTCTTGCAGCCGTCAGCATAAACCGGATTATCTCTTAATTGTGCGACGAAACGAACCAGTCGACCCCGCGCAAACTCTTAGAATAAGATCAAAATGTCGGACTGGCCTTCAAGAATTGTTGGAGTAGCGGGCCTCTCGGTGGCGATGGCCACCGGGTACGTCTTTGAAAACAGATTGGTATGGGCGGACCAGGTTGCTACCGGTTCTCGGTTCTGTGATTTGGTTTCGGAAGGTGATCACCTGAACATTCAACTTTCCCGTCTGCCAGGCTGGACCCTGTGGGCCGTTTAACTATCACCTGGGTTGATTGGAAGCATCAAATTGGCGAGTGCGGGCCTCGGCTCCCAAGTGGCGAGTTGTGCCTTCAGTGACGCTTGGTGGCGGAGCGATTTCGCCAGTGTTGCGCGCCGCAAGAGCGTCGACATGGGGCTGCGGCTGGATTGCCGGTTGGAACGGACTGATGCGAAAGGCCCGCTTTTCTTGCTCACGAAGTCGGATATATTGAGCCACGCCGGTTCCCATCATTGAGAACGCCGGAATCAACATCCAAAACCACCAGCCACGCCCAATGGAAAACGACAGGGCCACAGCAACCAACAAGAACGCAACTCCCATGAAGATATGGCGGACTGCTTGATCAATCGTCGGTTGCTTGCCACGGCGCCCGCGAATTCCTATACCGCAAGCGCCGCCACCACTCTCATCCGGTGCTTGAGGTAGTTCTCCTGTTAAGGCCTGTGGTACGAGGCTGATGTTTGCGCCACATACTCGGCAGAAACTGGCTCCCTCAAGGTTCTGGGTCGCACATTTCGGACAGAACATTTTGTCCTCCTGTTCTTTAACTAACGACGCTAGTTGCGGCACCTCGTCGTATTGCTCGTTGGCGCAGGGCTTCAAAAAGAAGAACGCCCGCTGCGACCGAGACATTTAACGATTCGAGGTGCCCGACAATAGGAATACGCAATAATTGGTCGCAGCGTTCCCGCACCAGGCGGTGAAGACCCTCGCCTTCGCTCCCGAGGATGATTGCCGTTGGGAGGGTCCACTCCCAGGTAGTGTAGTCCTTCGACCCCTGAGACGCAGCTCCTACAACCCAAATGTTACGTTCTTTCAATTGCTCTATCAAACGTACAAGGTTGGGCACCCTCGCAATTGAGATATATTCGACGGCGCCGGCCGCCGCTTTCGCCACGGTGTCGGTCAATCCCACAGCTCGCCGGTCGGGAATGAAAATAGCATCTACGCCGGCACATTCGGCAGTGCGCATTACGGCGCCGAGATTGTGTGGATCTTCCAGACCGTCCAGCGCCAGTATGAGGGGAGCAGAGCCTTGACTCATTTTTGCGACTAATTGATCCAGCAACTCCTCCGCGTCAGAGTATCGTCCGGCTGATATTCGTGCCACAACACCCTGAGTGCGGGCGGGTCCAGCGCTTCGGGCAAGAACACTCCTCGGAACACGATGAACAGGAACCCTGGCCTGCTTCGCCAACTGAAGCAATTCCCGCAACCTTTCATGCCGCGCCCCTTCTGCAACCGTGATCTGTTCCAACTGGCGTCTGCCTGCACGCAGGGCCTCTACTACAGGGATCAGCCCATAGATGCGGTCCGGGGCCCCGCCCTCGTTAGAAGATTGGTCCTCGTGGCGCTTAGATTCGTTGCTCGCAACATGCGATTTTCGATCGCGCAAGACTTTGGTTCTCCTCATCGCGCCGCTGTTTTCTTTAGAACGTAAAGTAGCCTAGTATAGCGGGTCAACTGAACCTCATTGCTGTTCGCCGTTACCGACCCAATGCTGTACTTTCCAGGATACTCCCGTCGCCATCCGCGCGACACCGTCTGCCGTTCTGAAGGCCAGGCAACTTCAAGAGTTTGTCTTACTATTCTGTAAGAGTCGTCGTACTCGGCATGGGGCGCCCTGATTCGAAGAAGGTTGATCAATTGCGCAAAATTGGCGCTGACCAACAGAGTCTTTTGTGTTCCCAAACACGAAAAGTCGAAGTTGTTCGCTGAGATTCTGTACGTTCGCGGGTCGTTTCCATAAATGTCCAGGACAGCTTCATCCGTAAACATTTCGCTCGCGTCCAATAGCTGCGCCTCTCCGCGCGTGGTTTTTTGATCTCTAGTCTCAATCTCTTTTGTTAGCAATTGCCCGCGCGCCAGGAGTCGAACGTCCGCCCATGGCAGCCAAGAACCATTTGCGCCTGCCGCCTGCATGAGCATGATTCCATCCTCGCCAATCTGGGCGGCTCGTATGCGGTTTACTGGTTCGTGCATCTCGAGTTCTTCGTCAGAAACTATCTCGGTGTCGAAGTGAAGAATTTCAAGCCGCTGTCTTATCAGTGATGCCTCATCAACGGAAGCCACCCGACACAGCGGTAGACCAGCTTTGAAAGAGATCAGACGTTCTACAATCTCAGGAGTTGACTTCAGCAGTGCAGCTGCTTCACTGAGTACGCTTGTGGACAACGTATCTGAGGCGAGCGGTTTCAAGATGATGTTGTAGCCCTGTTCCCATTTTTCCAGAGGCCTAAGTGTTGGTTGCCGCACTTGCGAAGAATCTTCACTAACAGGTAGAACTGCGGCGCAATAGAGACAGTTCACTCTGGTCGGAGGATTAGCCCTCAAACAGATTTCACAGCGAACCATTTCACTCGGTGCAAAACCCCGAGGCTCAGATGGGCCGACTGGGCCATCTTCGAATAGGGGCATGTTTTCGTTATCTTTAAGCAACAGCTCCTCCAACTATTTGAATTATACCCATCTTCTCCGGCAAACTTCATGTTGTCGGAACAGCGTTACCTGAAGGGATGTCTTGCCTTGGGCCTGCGCATGGTAAAGCCAAAGCTCCTGCTTCTGGCGGCTTCATTAGCCGCCAGTGGTTGTGCTGGTTTACAGCCAGTCGAGGTCACTGGCCCACGAGCAAATACTCAGCCCTATCCCGTCATGGTTACAGAGGACAAACAACGCAGCGCCGCCGCACTTGTAGCCGCGAGTCAGCTTTTGGGGGCCGGTACGGCGCAAGTTAACCTACAACCGGTTACAGCAACGATCGAAAGCCTGCCCCAAAATCAGAGCGTGTTGTACCTGCCCAAGGTCGGAGCTGGACCAACCATGAGCGAAGAGGAACTCCGGGAATCGCTACGACGCTTCCTAAGAGACTGGCGCAACCTAATAGGCGCCAGTCCTGCGCAGCTCTCATTGATTGAACGTACTGACCAACCTGATGGAATTCGACTGGCGGTCTATGAGCAACGCCCGTTTCGCTATCCACTTCGTGGTCAGTATGGCAAGCTCCTACTCCGTTTCACTTCCGACCGGCGGTTAGTGAGCCTTTCGAGCAGCTGTCTCCCCGACGCTGAGCGGCTGCAGAACTCTCTCACCAACCTAACGCCACAAATAACCGCTGACGATGCTTTAAAGATCGCGCAGGGCAATGGTGGCCTGAATACAAATCAGAACGCCAATCAACCGGCCCCTTCTGGTAGCCCGCCGCCGGGCAGCGCGCAACTCGTCGTCTATGTCATACCATCCAAAGGCGCAAATGCACTCGAGTTGCACCTGGCCTATGAGATTCAGCTTTTGGAACCTTCGGCCAGAACTGTATACGTTGATGTTATTAATCGTCAGATCATTAGCGCGGCCTGATACCCGCGGATGATTGTTGAACTTGACCGATTAAGGACAAAAAAGCATTCTAGGAAAACTACAGCAGCATATCGGAGCCTTTACATGAATAACTTCGATCCCACAAACAATATTTCGTGGCAACTCGGGCATCGGGGAAGAGTGGCAGTATTCATTGATGGGAACAACCTTTTCCACGCGGCCCGGTTTCACAATATTGATATTGACTACAACAAACTACTGCGGGTGCTACTAGGTGACGGAAGACTGCTCAGGGCCTTCTTTTATACAGGCGTTGACATCGGAGCAGAGCGGCAGCAAGGGTTTCTACTATGGATGAGGCGAAACGGTTTCCGTGTAGTGCAAAAAGAGTTGAAGACTTTTTATGACGGTACAAGAAAAGCCAATCTAGACGTGGAAATTGCGGTAGATATGCTATCGCTGGCCGGCCGCTACGACACTGCAGTGCTGGTTTCAGGTGACGAAGATTTTGTCTATGCCGTCAATGCGGTGGCTTACAAGGGTTGTCGAGTGGAAGTCGCAGGGTTTCGCTCAAACACCGCGCCTAAACTTATAGACGTCGCAGATTTCTTTATTGACCTGGGTGAAATCGCTGAAAAGGTACGCAAGGAGATCTCGCATGGTCAGCGCTATGATGAGCGTGATCTGCACGACCACTTGTCGCCGCCACAATACTTGAGCGAAGAGATTGGAATTCCAACCGATAGCCCATCCCGAGAATTTGAGTCAGCGATGCGTGTTGTAATTGAATCCTCGCTTGAAGACGAAGCAGCGCAGTTTGAAACAGCAACAGAGTTTATCCGTGTGACAGATGAACAGTAACGGTTCGGTATGCCGTTGATGCAGCTACTGACCATTATACCGTTCGCTGGGCCGCGAATGATCACCTTACATTCATGAAGGTTTTTACAGTTGACGAGGCTAACGCGCTGCTGCCGGACGTGCGTAAGATTGTGCGTAAAATTCAACGTGCCCATCGCAAGGTGTCCTCATATAAGGAAGGCGCAAAACTCGCGGCCCAGGCAGCAGATGAAGGAGGGGGTGGCGGTGTCGCCGATGGCAGCATTTATGCTGGGTTCCTCGTGCAATTGATGGCTGCCACGGTCGAACTCGAAGCGTTAGGTGTTCAATTAAAGGACTTTGAGCGCGGATTGGTCGACTTCCCCTCCCTGCGCGACGGACGAATGGTACTGCTCTGCTGGCAGATGGGTGAGGGAGACCAGTTGGAATGGTGGCATGATGTCGATGCCGGTTTTGCAGGCCGCACACCTCTCTGATAGGAACTCGCGTTCGGTTAAATAAATTACGTTTGCATTGCCCCGCCATTGGAAGATAAAATATCCGAACAGCCTTTCTTCCGAATACGATGAAGGCCGCCCGCCCCAGACAAGTTCAATTCCTCGTATATTTTCTAATTGACCACTTAAAGTAATCCCTGATAGTATGCCCCGCGATTAACGTACGTCGCGCCGGGTTATTGTTGTTTGATCCCGTTCGCAACGCTTATATCAGGTGATCCTCGGCGGAGGCACTTTGCTATGCGATGTCCCTCGTGCGGTGCGACCTATGACGGCAGCTCGCCGGCATGCACTGACTGTCTGACGGAAACCGCAACCGAACCTACAAAGCTGGAAATTGACGTCCGGGAAGACCAGACCGACGAAAAATCCGAACTCGTGGAGGCCGCTCTGCAAGATGGTGATAGCGAGAAGGCCAAAGAGTGGTCCAGCTTGATTCAGTTTCCCGGTGCACCAAAGAGCTCTGTACCTCAATGGCGCAAAGAGCTAAGCGAGCGCGTTCGCGAAATTCAGGAGCAAAGAGCTCGCGAAGCTGCTTCAGCGAAGACCAACACGCGGCGCAGAGAGCGTAGAAATGGGGCCAGACGAGCACCGCAATTGGCGCTCCTGGAATCGCAGGCAGCGCCGGAAATAAATCCGATTGTGGCAGCTGCTCTGCGACGAATTGGGCGGGCCCAAAAGGCGGCGGAAACCGAAACCATACCCTCACCCGCAGACCACCCGCGAGCCCCAGTTGCAAGCTCCCGCGACATTGTCCCACGCGGTCAAGCTGTACCCGTTGTCGAAGTCATACCTGAGAATGCTCCTGTATTTGCGATTGAAGAAGCTGAAGCTGTCGTTCCTGAGAAGAGAACGGCAAGCACAGAGAAGATTCACAATTTGATTGTGCTTCCGCCAGTCGTTCCCAAGGAGCCTGTCACGCAGGAACAACCTGAGCCGCCTGCGGTCGTTTCCAAGGAGCCGGAGAAACTCGAACGACCTGCGCGTCCGAAGCGGATCATTGCCGACGATCCCAACCATCCAGCGCTGAACTACCTCGATTCAATTGTAAACATGATACAACCTGAGAACACGTACAGAGAAAGCGCGTCCGGTTTGCGGCGCGCGCTGAGCGCTTTTGTCGATCTGCTGGTAATCGGTCTGTTCGCGTCGCCGCTGCTCGGTGGTTTATACATGGTGTCAACGGAAAGGCGCATTTTTGTGGTTGTATTAACTGTGATCTTAGCAATCCTATTAACAGGATTCTTGTACCTGACAATCGCCACGGCGCTAACCGGACGGACCTTTGCTATGCGACTTCTATCGTTGCGGGTGATTGATGCTCGCACGGGCTTGATCCCGACGGGCAACCAGGCCGCAGGCCGTGCGTTGATTTACCTTGCTTCGCTGCTTTCTGCCGGACTCGCACTCGCCTATGCTGTAACTGATTCCGAGAGGCGGCCTGCCCACGATCGGCTCACAGGAACTGCCGTCGTCCGCGTTTAAACGCAAGCTCATTCTGTTTGTCTTACTTCCCTGCTCGTTATTAGATGGGCGGGGTTTTTGCTTGGTTTGGGGGATACCACCTAAGTTAGATTAGTCTGGCCGTGCACAACGAAACCATAAAAGCGATTGTCAACGAAATCGGCCGCACTCTAACGGATCGTTTTCAGGGCAAAGTCTTTCAGTTGTCACCGCTCTCACTGGCAATCGATTTCGGCCTCCGAAAGGGACAGTACTTCTTTGTGAGCGTCGACCCTAAGTGGCCGCGACTCTATCTCATCGATCGCCGGTCCAAGGATCTGGAGAAGCAGTCTCTTCCACTCACTCGTTTTGCGCAGGCAATGGGGACAGTATTAGGGGGCGCCAAGCTGGTCTCGATCACGAAGGATGAGGCAGAACGCGTCGTTAGGCTCTCTTTTGCAAGCTACGACGTCGCCGGTCAAAAGCAACTGCAGACTTTGGTAATCCAGTTAACCGGTCGCTCAGCCAACCTTTTCATTCTCGATTTCGATGGCATAGTGCGGCACGTTCTTCGTTCCTTCAGAGCTGATGCTACTCATGAGCACGTGGAAGGTCAGCGATTGGGAGATGTTTACTATGCTCCACAGGCGAGGAGTCACAAGGTAATCGAAGAACAGCCCCTCCAACAGAACGGCTTTCCCACATTGTCAGCAGCCGCGGAAAATTACTATTCGCAACTTGAAGCAAGAGATCAGTTTCAAGTACGAGCGAAAATGGTAACTGACCGGCTGCGCAAACAGATCGCCCAGCATACAAGGCTACACGAAAAGCTGAAGAGCGATCTCATTGCTCATGGAGAACCTGCCGAGCATAAACGGATGGGTGATCTGCTGCTCGCAAATGTTGCCACGGCGGAACGGGCAGGTAATGTGGTTCGACTCAAGGACTATTACGCGGAGTCGGTACCCACTATTGAGATAGAAGTTGATGAAGGCACGACGCTTCAAGATGAGGCCGCTAGATACTTCGCCCGTTATGTGAAATCGAAGCGGGCTAGAGAACGGATCCATGCCAGATTGGAGGAACTAGATCGCGATTTGCTTCGCCTTCGAGAGGAAAAAGCCAAGGTGGAAACGGCGATCGCTCTTGGTGATGAAACAACCCTGGCAGCATTGACTGCGGCTGGGAAGGGCAAACACCGTTCCGGCGCGGGCAAATCGCGACAAGCAGAATCAATGCCTGGCGTTCGCCGGTATCGTTCGTCAGATGGTTACGAGATTCTGGTGGGGCGCGCGGCTCGTGACAATGACAACCTCACTTTTCATCTAGCGCGAGGGAATGACCTTTGGCTGCATGCGGGCGATTACCCAGGCTCGCATGTGATCGTGCGGAATCCGAGCCGTAGGGAGATACCGCGGCGGACGCTAGTTGAGGCCGCGCAGCTTGCAGGGAAGTTTAGTCAGGCGAGTAAAGACGCTAAGGTGGTGGTGCACTACACGGAGCGGAAGTTTGTTTCCAAGGCGAAAGGTGCTGCACCGGGGATGGTGCGCCTTTCAACCTTTCGCAGCATAACGGTAGAGCCAAAGGAGAATGTGGAAAGAATTTGAGGCTGCACTCGCTCCTGGAGGGTCAAGCGTTCAGGCCAAAGCTTTGCGCTCAACCTTCTTAATCTCAAGGTCAGGAAGGGCTGCTTGCACCCGCCTCTTGATAACCACCCAACTCAAGATTAATAATCTCGGGGGTTGGGAAGGGCTGCTTGCACCCGCCTCTTGATAACCACCCAACTCAAGGGGAAAAAACTCAAGATTAATAATCTCGGGGGTTGGGAAGGGCTGCTTGCACGCGCTTCTTTTGTTATCCTCATACGCACAATGAGTTCTAGAATTTCTGATCAACTGTATGCTCGAGCTGTTGACCTTATGCCGGGCGGTGTCAACTCTCCCGTCCGAGCATTTCGTGCAGTCGGCGGCACACCACTCTTTATAAAGAGCGCGAGTGGCGCAACGATAGCCGATGTCGATGGCCGAACTTATATTGACTATGTCGGTTCTTGGGGCCCTCTTATCCTCGGACACGCCGACCCACAGGTTACCGAAGCGATTCAGGTAGCTGCTGCGAGAGGAACCAGCTATGGCGCGCCTAATGAACTGGAGATCCAGCTTGCTGAGGAGATAGTGAACGCTGTGCCCTCAATAGAGATGGTGCGTCTAGTCAATAGTGGTACCGAAGCCACGATGTCCGCGATTCGTCTGGCTCGTGGCATTACCGGAAGAGACAAGCTGCTGAAATTCGAGGGCTGCTACCACGGCCATAGTGATAGCTTGCTCGTAAAGGCGGGTTCCGGCGTTGCTAGTCTTGGCCTTCCAGATAGCCCAGGGGTACCGCAATCGCTCGCTAATAATACGCTGACAGCCCCTTTTAATGATGCGGAAGCGGTAGTAGAGATCTTCAGAAATCAGCCAGACATAGCAGCGGTGATCATTGAACCGGTCGTTGGCAACATGGGCGTTGTGCCCCCTCGCGACGGCTTTCTGCAAGCTGTAAGAGAAATAACGAATCGATACGGAGCACTGTTAATTTTTGATGAGGTGATGACTGGCTTTCGAGTCGCTCGTGGAGGTGCCCAGCAACTGTTCGGAATAACACCTGACATCACGACACTGGGAAAGATAATTGGTGGAGGCTTGCCTGTGGGTGCATACGGTGGCAGCCGTAAAATAATGCAAAATATCGCGCCCGTTGGAGCCATTTATCAAGCCGGAACACTTTCCGGGAATCCGCTGGCAATGGCTGCCGGCGTTGTGACCCTGAGGCGATTGAGGGACCTGTCGGTTTACGGGCAGCTCGAACGCTCAACTGCCCTATTATCCGCAGGTTTGGCAGCAGCTGCTAACACTGCCGGAATTACAACTACTACCAACCGGGTCGGCTCAATGTGGACCACATTCTTCGCGACCGAGCCAGTCACAAATTGGACCACAGCAAACAACTGCCGGCGAGAACAATATGCAAGGTTCTTTCATGCAATGCTCAATGAAGGAGTCTATCTTGCGCCTTCGCAATTCGAAGCAGCCTTTGTCAGCCTGGCTCACAATGACAAGATCATCGAACAGACGGTTGAGGCTGCTCGAAGAGCGTTTACCGCAATGAAAGATCCCATGCTCTAATAGCAATCATTCGTAACGCAAACTGTTAGTTTGCGCACAGTAACAGGTTAGTTTGCGCCACAGTAACAGGTTAGTTTGCGCCACAGTAACAGGTTAGTTTGCGCCACAGTAACAGGTTAGTTTGCGCACAGTAACAGGTTAGTTTGCGCAAACTAACAGTTTGCGTTACAGCAGACAATGGAGACGATCGAGTGGCCCCGCACACTCACTTCTCGGCTTGGAGTCAGTGCGATGCAGTGGTTCTGTCCCCTTAGAGTTCGTTTTCTTCTCGCAGCCCTTCTTGACCTTGAGATGATTGAATTGAAGACTGTCACAGCGGCAGATCAATTATGACGCGCGTACCCCTCTCTTTTTCGCTCTGTACCTTAATGGCCCCACCATGTTGCTCCACGATCTGCTTGACAATGGCCAACCCAAGCCCTGTGCCTCGTTTCTTGGTGGAAAAGAAAGGTTCAAAAATTCGCTCTAGATCAACCTCATCAATTCCCTTCCCCTGGTCCGCAATTATTATGCGAGCATAGGCCTTTGCCGCACCATTTCCTGCGTCAACACCGTGAGCGCCTGTGGAGATGGTAATCGGCGACCTTTCTGCGCTCGCGTCAATTGCGTTCGCTATTAAATTGACAAAAACCTGTCGCAGTTGGTCGACGTCCCACCGTCCGACTACCCTTTGCGGGCTGAAGTTCTTGTTAACTGGAGTATGCTTTTCGCTGACTCGATCAGCCACGAGATCGAGGCTGCGATCGATTACCTCGTGCAGCTCAACGTCGGAACGGTCCAGTGCCTTCTGCCGCGAAAACTGGGTAACGTCAACAACCAGTTTATTCAGATGCTTGATGCCGCGCTCGACCAACTCAATGGTTTGCAGCGCGTCGGGATCGGCAATATTGTCTCGCAGCATCGACACGCCGAGGCGAATACTGCCCAGGGGATTCCTTATTTCGTGCGCGACTTGCGTGGTCGCACGCCCCACCGCAGCGAGAGACTCTGTTCTTCGCAATCCACGTTCGGCTTCAGCTGCTTCCGTAGCGTCAACCAACATCAGAATTTGGCCTTGCTCGCCATCGATTGACAGCGGCGACGAGTAAACATCAAGTGTCTTTTCAACTCCATTGTCTCCGGCGCGATAGACCCAGCGACCACGGTAGGTAGCCTTATCAACGCGAGTAGCTGTTGCCGCTTCCAGCATTTTCATCGCGTCGTCGGGAGCGAACTTCTCATGAAGCGAGGCGCCGATGCTGGCGGCGGGGAAGATCTGAAAAAACGCGGCATTAGCGCTACGAATCCGATCATTCTGGTCGACGGCCGCAACTGCACTGACCATTCCCTCGAGAAGCTGGTTCGTAAAGACGCGTTCTCGCCTCGCTTCCGACATGCTGATTCGCATCTGTCGAAATCGCCGCTGCACCTCCCACATTGTACCTACTGCTACGCCGGCACCAACGAGAAGCGCAATCAAGGTCCAAAAACGAATCGAACGCGCAGCCTCTCTTTCCAGCACTTCGCTCTGTTGAATAATCTGTTCCTGTTCCTGCCCCGAGGCGGTCAGCAGTCCGCTAAACTCCTCGTTTACTGCGCTAAACTTCGAATAACCTTCCAGTGAATAGCGCCGCGCATCTTGAGTGACTTCTGCGTAAGACTGAAGGTCGTCCCGGAACCTGCGCCAGGATGGATCATCCAGCAACGGTGGCCTTTGCAGTTCGTGTAGCAAGCGATTCACTTCACTTCGAGCCTGGCTCAAGCGCAGATCAAACGGTGGCTTAAGACCTCGTCTTGCTTCTGCCTCGCCTCGAGCGCGGGCTTCGTTGTCCAATTTTGTCGCGGCAAGGCGGAGCTCCAGAAGGAGCCTTAGACGAGCGGCGTGGGTGCGCTCGAGATCGGCGACAGTAAAACTAAGTTGATCCATGCGCCGCATGCTGAGATATCCGAGGAGCAGGATCAACCCCAGTAAGAGAGTAAATCCGATCACCAGAGGCGTAATCGTAGGTGCAATCTCACGAGCCCGTGCACGGATGCCGTTGGCAGAGGCGCGTTTCGCTTCTCTATTCTTGCGGCGATAGACCAGCTGGCCATCAGCCCGTCCGTCCTGAGCGCCGCCGGTCCCTTCCTGGTCCACCCGCGTTCCGGCAGACGGAGTCTGGCTCGCACCGTCGCTGACCGGCGCTTTCTTATCAAGACTGTTGGCCTCAAGAGGCGACTCAGGTTCCTTTTCCGTCATTTTCTGCCGATGGCTAGGGAGGAGTTAACGGGACCGAGTGCAGAATTATAGTGGAGTTTCAGGCCACGAGCTAAGGCTTGGCGTCCATCCAATTATCCCCGACGCCGACGTCAACAATCAGCGGTACGTCGAGCTCGACCGCTGATTCCATCTCCCTCTTCAAAACCTTCCTCACCTGTTCCACCTGTTCACGCGGAGCTTCGATCAGGAGCTCGTCATGCACCTGCATGAGCATTTGCGCATTGAGACCGGCCTTTCGAAACTCCTCATCAACGCGCAGCATGGCGATCTTGACGATGTCGCTGGCTGTGCCCTGAATCGGCATGTTTATAGCCTCGCGCTCCGCTGCCCGTCGAATATTTGCGTTACGGTCGTTGATTCCCGGCAAGGGCCGAATTCGACCATAAATCGAGCGGACGTAACCATGCTCGCGCGCCTTCAACGGCACCTCCTCCATGTAACGCCGCACACCTTTGTAGGTGCTGTAGTAATCGTCGATCACTTTTCGCGCTTCCTGGCGCGTAATGCCCACTCGCTGCGATAGTCCCCAAGGTTCAATAGCGTAAGCGATCGCAAAATTTACAATCTTGGCAAAGCGGCGGGCCTCCTTCAGCTCTCCTGCCGTCTTGGCGCCAAAGACCAATCGCGCGGTACGCGCATGTATATCTTCACCTTTTTGAAATGCCTCGAGCATGACCGAGTCCTGAGTAATATGTGCCAACAGTCGCAGCTCGAGCTGAGAATAATCCGCGGAGATGATCTTGTGTCCCTCTTCAGCAACAAATGCCCGGCGGATACGGCGTCCAAGTTCGCTGCGAATCGGTATGTTTTGCAGGTTCGGATCGCTGGAGGAAAGACGTCCCGTGGCCGCCACCGTCTGGTTGAGGAGGCAATGAATTCTGCCGTCTGCGGCGATCTGTTGCGGCAGAGCATCAGTGTAGACGCTCTTTAGCTTGTCGAGTTCTCGATACTCGATGATCAATCGCGGCAATTCATATGTTTGCGCCAATTCCTCAAGAACGGCCTTGCTTGTCGAAATGCGTCCGGTCGAAGTTTTGCGCGCAGTGACAATGTTAACTTCAGCCAATATTTCGCCTACCTGCTTAGGCGAGCCGATGTTGAACTCGTGGCCAGCTAACTCATAAATCTGGGTCGTGAGTTTCTCCAATTCCTGACCGAGGTACCTCGATAGCTCCCCAAGCACATCGCGATCAACTTTCAACCCGGCGCGCTCCATTCGGTAAAGCAGTGGCGCGAGTGGCAATTCCACCTCCGAGTAAATGGTTTCAAGCTTCTTCTCGAGTATACGTTCGTGCAGTATCTCGCTTACGCGGCCGGTAATATCTGCTGCTGCGGCAGTTTGCCACTGCATGTCGGTCCAACCCTCTCCGGCTGCCCCTACTTCGTCCAGGTCAATAGCTTCTCTTGCAAGATCGACCAAGTCATACTTGCTACGATTTGGATCAAGCAGGTAGGCGGCGAGCATGGTGTCGTCCTTGACTCCCGCAAGCTGAATATCCAGACGCGATAGCAAGCTGACGGTCCGCTTCAGGTCGTGGACGGATTTGTCGATTGCTTGGTTGCCAAATACCTCACGCAGTGGCGGGATCGCCGCAGACAAACCGCCGGTGAACTGCTCGAGATCAACGTATGCCGCAGCACCGGCCTCCAGCGAAATTGCTATCCCTGCGGCGCGATCGAAGTTAAAGGAACACTGCTGTTCTCCTGACCCTGCGGGCAAAGTATCAGCGACGGCGATAGCGATCTTCTTCGTTTGCCAAACACGCTTTGTGAGACTTTCAAGTTCGGCAGGATTGCGAATGAGGGTATAGTTCTGCGCAATCGTGGACACAGGTGCGCGGGCGGCATCGGCAAACTCACGCGTCAGCGCGGCGAATTCAAGTTCCCGAAACAGATCATAGGCCGCGGAGCGATCCGGCGGCCGCGCCTTTAGCTGCTCGAACGAAAGTTCTACATCGAGGTCAGTTCTGATGCGTGCCAATTCTCGCGATTGCCGAATCAACTCGGCGTTGTCGCGCAAGGATTCACGATAGGTTTTGTGCTTGACATCCTGCCAGCTTTCCAAGGCGTTTTCGATCGAACCAAACTGTTGAATGATCTGCACGGCGCCTTTAGAACCGATTCCGGGTGCGCCAGGGATGTTGTCGATTGAGTCGCCCATTAGGCCCAACAGGTCCACGACCTTGTCAGCCCTCACGCCAAACTTCTTCTCAACCCATGCCTCATCGCACCACTCGACCGGCGGGACATATTCCTTCCGCTTTACGACTTGGGAGTTTTGCCGCATGCAGACTATCGTCGGGTCGTGCACTAACTGGCACATGTCCTTATCATTAGAGACGATCACGGCCTGCAACCCTGCAGCGGCAACTTTTTCAGCCAGGGTTCCGAGTACGTCATCTGCTTCGAAACCCGGCGCATTGATTACCGGTATATTAAGGACCTCACATAAACGGAGAATGTACGGCAGTTGCGACGCGAGGTCGTCGGGCATTTGCAGGCGATTTGCCTTGTAATCAGCGTAGGTCTCGTGGCGAAAAGTTTTCTCGCCGGATTCGAATATTGCGGCAATGTATTCAGGTTGTTCTTCGCGCAACAGCTTAAGCAGCATATTGGTGAAGATATAAACGGCCTGTGTAACCTGACCTTTTGAGTTGGCGAGCGGAGCAGCACGATTCGCCATCGGCGCATAGAATGCGCGAAAAATGTGCGACATCGAATCGATTAGAAAAACCCGTGCAACTAGTTTCTGAGCAGTCGCAGGGCGCTTGGTTGGCATTTGTATTTGATCATAGAGAGTGGTTTTGGCAGTGTCAAACAACGCAATTTGACCCGTGTTACGGCTACGCCGCCCGATGTGCCGCGTTGGCTCTGCCTCGCGGATCAACTTGCCGACCAACGTTACGGCTGCGCCGCCCGATGTGCCGCGTTGGCTCTGCCTCGCGGATCAACTTGCGACCAACGTTACGGCTACGCCGCCCGATGTGCCGCGTTGGCTCTGCCTCGCGGATCAACTTGCGACCAACGTTACGGCTACGCCGCCAGATGTGCCGCGCTGGCTTTGCCTCGCGGATCAACTTGCCACCAACGTTACGGCTGCGCCGCCAGATGTGCCGCGTTGGCTCTGCCTCGCGGATCAACTTGCCACCAACGTTACGGCTGCGCCGCCCGATGTGCCGCGCTGGCTCTGCCTCGCGGATCAACTGGCCACCAACGTTACGGCTGCGCCGACAGATGTGCCGCGTTGGCTCTGCCTCGCGGATTAACTTGCCACC
>Ga0214473_10005415_pt1 | contig 15285 bp, 7 predicted proteins | sample RVTome_7_FD_203509 | JGI IMG/M metagenome (GOLD analysis project Ga0214473, IMG submission 203509) | Soil microbial communities from uranium-contaminated site in the Upper Colorado River Basin, Wyoming, United States - RVT98D197 | ecosystem: Environmental > Terrestrial > Soil > Contaminated >... | reverse complement strand
ACGAGTCGTTGGTGCACGCGTCGTGGTCGTCGCAGTCCCGCGGCCGCTCCCGGCACGTGCCGTTGTCGCACCATCGCTCCGTGCAGGGGCCGCTGCCGTCGCAGACGAGCCAATGCTGGCAAGTGTAGCTGTGATGCCCACCGGCGGATCGGCACAGGCGCGGTGATTCACCAAGCAGGGATCGCCGCTCAGCCAGCACCTCCCGTCGAGGCACACCACCAGGAATCACCCGCGCCGCGGCCGACCTGGCCCTTGACCGTGCGTCCGATGCGAGGGACGCCGACGACACGATAACAACGTGCCGACATTGGCTACATTCTACTCTTCTTCGGCCTCCGACTCGGGCGACAGATCGCCAAGCCTCCGGGTGCGCTCGTGAATCTCGGCGCGGAATTCATCGGGGAACCACTTTGAACCGTCCTGAGGCCCCATTAATTGTCTGAGTTTGAAATAGCCCATGACCGATAGCGTACGATTACGGATAAAGAAGTCGACACGTTCGAACCATCGCTCGGCCGCCATGCTGTATAGGACCTTATCTGGATTGGTAGAGAACCGCATGCCCTCGGTCAATGTATCGGGCCAGCCGATGTGAAGTTCATATGGCTCCGATCCGCCAATCGGCCTGCCGCGCATCCGTAGCGTATGTTCAAGCAGTTCCGCGGCTCGCGCCACTTCCGTCCGCCCGAATTCCGCCAACGATGGGTTCTCCAGCAGTTCGTCGAGATCGATATCCAGGCGCGCCGCATTCTGACTGGCGACGACGCGCAGATTCTGTCCCATGACCGTCCAGCGATACTCGACGAGGTCGTCCTCGCCCTCCTTCCGAGAGCCAAAGACGCGCACGGTCATCCGCCCAGGGGCATAGGAGTCGCCCGTTGCTTGCGGGCGTGACTCACGTGCTAGGAAATTCGTTAGCACGCTGTACATGTGGCTCTTGATGAGTTTTGGCAATTTCTCGAAATCCACATCGATGAACACAACATCGGGAGGCTCCCGCAAAAATGTTGCGCCGCATTCAAAGGAACGACGGTAGGCCAAGACAGCCGCCCGCTTTTCCTCCGGAGTTTGTTGGGCGTCCTGCGCACAGGTCACCGCGACGGGCGAAAGTGCCAGAACCCCATGCATCACGATCATACTCAATCGCATTACTTGTTTCCTTTCCACACCGATCATTCCCAGGCGACCATACTCTCCGCGTACGACCAGCCACTCAGCGATCATGGACACACCGGCGTGGCCGGGTTTGGCGGTACATCAGGGTAAACGAAGACGTCTTCCTGTGCGGTACATACGCCGCCGGGCCAATCCACCCACGACAGCGAATGGAACACCTTCAGCACGTCGTCGTTGTTGTTCATCACCGCCCCGACGACCCCGCCGGGGTAGTACCGCGTCGCGCCGCACGCAATGAACTTGGCTGTCGCCTCGAATGCATTACATCTTCCAACGCCGTCGATAAGAGAAAGCTCCCAAATACCATTCGGATGTACCCGCAAATCAGTATCGAGCCCGTCGTGAGTAGCGGGCATTTCGATCGCGGTAGCTGGAGCCGTTTCGACGGCGTAAATGGTCTTGTCCTCCAGGAGCCCGGGAACGCCAACCATCTTGGCAACTTTGACGACGAAGCGGACGATGGACTCACACGCGGACGGATTGTCGGGAACCGTCCACGCGTTAGGCAGCGGTGGAACCAACTGAAAATTGCCCCGTCTGTCCCTCACTGTATTGACGATTTCGTGCGCGTTCACCGAGTTGGCCGGCCCGGCCTCTTCGATCGCCCGTTCCATGCGAATCTGCGTGACCTGATGCCACGGTTCGGTCGTGTCCCGGGGCGTGCCCAGGGTCACGTACACGGTTGTGGGGCCCGCCTGCTGCTCGATCCATACCTGCCCGTCGTGCTTAACTTGCCAATCGATCGTCGGGGTGAGTTTCTGAATGACGCTTTCAATCGAGTTGGTCGAGGTGGCTGGAAGCGCGTTGTCGCCGGGCTGGAGGGCGGCCGAGAAATCGAAGTTGAAACCCGGCGGCCCGAGTCCGACCACCGTAACCGGCACTGATGGAACGCCCGGCACGTTCGGTTCCATGCGCACGCTCAGCGTCAGCGCGACAGCCTCGGCCATGGTGTGGGAGATCGGCACGCTCTGCGGCGTGCGCTCGCGGTTCCACTCCGGCTCGGGAAACAAGCTGCCGCCGGGCTCGTAGTTGTCGTTCTTGTCGTACATGAGCTGGTGATCGCTGTGTATCGTGATTGCGGTCAACTTCGGCTCGACCACGGTCAGCATGACGAAGTCCCGGCACAGGTCGGGGCCGGCGCTGTACAGGCGAAAGACCACGTCGCGGGCGGTGGTGCTGACCACCGTCCCCTGTACATAATAGGTCTTGGGCAGCTCGGAGGCATCCCAGCACATGTCGAACAGCGGCACCACCGCGGTGCCCTGCGGGTCCTGGTACATCTGGATGTTGCCCGCCCCGGAGTTCACGTCGAAGCACACCGTCCCGGTCACCCAGGGGGAGACACTGAGGGTCAAGGCCGGCAGCGGGCTCTGCGGATCGGGACCGGTGCCGACCACCCCGCCAGGGTCCTCTTCCAGCTCATCGGGCAGGTTCTCGAAGTCCAGGTGTACGCCCTCGTCCACCGTGACCACCCCGGAGGTGCTGCACACGCTTCCCGAAGGGGTGACCGCCTCGATGTTGAAGCTGATTGGCCCCGGCTCGGCCAGGGGGCTTATCGCTACGCTCACCGTCCGGGTGTGCTCGGCCCCGTCGCAGGGGATCGGCCCGCCGGAGATGCCCAGGACGAACGCATCCTCCGGCTGCTCCACGACGGCGGGGGACATCGCCGCCCAGCAGTCCGGCGCACACCGCCCGGTCAGCTCCAGCTCCACCACCGTCCGGGGACACCCCCAGCCGTCGGACACGGACAGCGAGCAACTCTCCGGCACGCAGGTACCCGCGATGCACCAATCGTCGGGGCAGGTTGTGCAATCCGGACGGTGGTTCTCGTCGCAGTTCCCCGCGCCGTCGCACGTATCCGCCTCGGTGCACGCATCGCTGGTGGAGTCCCCGCAGGCCGCACCGGCCGGACGATCGGCATGCGTGCAGGCGCCGCTGTTGCACTGGTCATCGGTGCATTCGTTGCCGTCATCGGTGCAGGGCGTGCCGTCGGGCAGGAGCGGATGGGCGCAGGTCCCGCCGCTGCACCGGTCATCGGTGCATTCGTTGCCGTCGTCGGGGCAGGGCGTGCCGTCGACCAGGACCGGATGGGTGCACGCTCCGTCCGTGCAGACGTCTTCGGTGCAATCCTGTTCGTCGTCCGTGCAGGCCGTGCCGTTCGGGCGGTGGTTCGGCAGGCACGTGCCGGCGCTGTTGCACGTATCCGGGTTGGTACAGGCGTTGGACGTGGGGCTTCCACAGGGCGTCCCCAACGGGCGGTACGGGTGAACACAACTCCCGCCGCCGTCGCACTTGTCGTCGGTGCATTCCCTGCCATCGTCCGAACATGGGGTGCCTGCGGGCTTGTCGTTTCTCCGGCAAACGCCGCTTCCGTCACAGGTATCCGGGTCCCGGCAGACGTTGGACTCCTGAGCCCCGCAGGCCGTCCCGGCCGGGACCGGCGGGTGCGTGCAATTGCCGTTGAGGCACTTATCGTACGTGCACTGGTTCTCGTCGAAGGCGCACCTCGCCCCGTTGTTGCCCGGCGGGTAGGAGCAGATCCCGTCGCTGTTGCACAGGTTGCTGGTGCAGGGCTTGCCGTCGTCGCACTTGGGCGGGAACTCGCATCGGTACCCGGCCCCCTCGCGGAAACACAGGTTTCGGGTGCAGGGGTTATTGTCGTCGCAGGCCGCGACGCTTACGCAGTTGCCCTCGATGCACCGGATCGGGCGGCAGGGATTCCCCTCGTTCGGCGGGCACTTCGGCTCGTGCACGCACCCCCCCTCGGCCAGCGCGCACGAGTCGTTCGTGCAGGGGTCGTGGTCGTCGCAGTCCCGCGGCCGCTCCCGGCACGTGCCGTTGTCGCACCATCGCTCCGTGCAGGCGTTGGAAGGCTCGGGACAGAGCGGCGTGTAGATACAGCCCACCGCCGGGTCGCATTCGAAGTCCTCGCAGGGGTTCCCCCGCTCACAAACCACGGGGACCTCAAAGCAACCGCCGTCCGGACCGCAGCCCCGGTCTACACAGTGGTCGTCGGGCTTCGTGCACTTCTCTTCATACCGGCAACCTTCAACCGGGTCGCATGGGAGGGCATTCAGGCAAGGGTCGTCAATCTCACAATCCGTGTAGAAGGTCTGGCAGCCGCCGGGCGATCGGCAGACGTTCTGCACGCAGGCGTCGCGATGCGTGGAGCACTTCGGCTCGCTGAAGCACTTGCCGTTGAGGCAGCCGTTCAGCCAGCACGTGCTGCTTTCGCCGCAGTCCAGCGGGGCGAAGTGGCAGCCACATTCCGAGTCGCAGTAGTGAACCGTGCACGCGTCGTGGTTCCCGCAGTTGCAGACGCAGCCGCAGTCGCACAGGGCCATGGCGATGGTCACGATCTTGTACGGATCGTCGGTCGTCTCGGGGGCCTTCAACGGCGGTAGGAAGCTCTTGGCGGGCGTCTGTGGACAGCAGTCACCAGGTCCCGTGCCACGCGTGTAGAGCGGCGCGACGTTGTCGGAATCGTCCGGGCCGGAGGAAAAGCCCATGATCTCGAAGGCGAGGTCATAGGTGGCCTCCTGCCAGCGCCGCCCGGGTTCGGGCGAGGCGCCGGGTTCGGGCGACGCGAGGGCGTCGTTGAGGGCCCAGGTCAGCAGTGGCTCGTCCGCGGCCAAGGCGTCGATGTCGATGGCCAGGTCGCGCTGAAGGTCGAGCAGCGACCGGCCCACCTCGGCGCGGGTCATGATCAGGCGGTCGTAGAGGAACGGCCGTTGGGTGGCGGCGTCGAACCAGTAGGCGAGGTAGCCGGGCGCCGTCCGGGCCGCCCCGGACGGGAGGGCCGCGTCGTACACCACGAAAATGCCCTCGTCCGATAACCCCCGCAAGCGGAGTTCGTCTTCCTGCGATTCGGTATCGGCGTTGCCCCCGCCCTGACCTTCGGGGCCGTCCTGCTGACTTCGGTGGTTCTGCGGAATGAGCCCCTGCTGCCCGCAACCGGGGACGACCAGCGTGACAGTGGTACCGGCAATCGCCGCCAGGGTCGCTGCGAACGCGCAATACCCCACGCACCGCGCCACGCGCTTCCGCGCCGAGTGAGACATGCGGGCCTCCTGTCTGCCGAAGCGAAGTGAGAGACCGGACGTACAACGGCCACCATCGCCCGCGAGGTGTGCAGGAGGCAGTCAGGCGCCTTGGTCGGGTCCTCCCCGCGCTGGCCGGACGCGTCGCATGAACGCCTTGATGACCCCGCGATACGAGGGCGTGCCCGTCGCACGACGTTCAAGTCGTACGTCGTAGTTTACCAGCCGAACATCCGCTGTCAAGATACTAATCGCCTCGAATAAGGAATTGTCTCGCACCGTCACTTACGAGAGGATCGTGGCACCGCCGAATATCAGGGATATCCCTGATATCGGCAGGGTGCTGAACGGGTCCCGGCGCGGAGGGATGTGTCCCACCGCTACCGCCCGCCTCCGTCCCCAAGCCGGTGCCGAACAGACTGCAAGCGTGCGCCGAAGCATCGCTGCGTCTGTGCTATAGCGGGGACGCCCTGCTGCCACGGCTTGGCCGCGCGACGGCTTGGGCGCGAGCGACCAGTCCATCGGCCGCTGCGGGTACGGTCCAGCATCACGGTGACCTCCGCTCGCTGGCCGCCCCGCATGCCGCGACCGCCCGGGCACCGCTCCGCTCGCACCCGCCCCGGACTCATTCATTGCACTGCGCTGCCCGGGCGCAAAGATTGCCACCGCGGTGGTTTTCTGACACAAAGCTGAGGCGCGTTTCGCGCCAGTCCGGGGACGGGATGGCGAAGAAGACCTTGGTGAGCGGTGGGCCTCACGTCGAACGGCCGCTGCTGGAGGTGCGCGGACTGCGGACGGCGTTTGCCGACGGGGCCGAAGAGGTGTTCGCGGTGGACGGCGTGTCCCTGCGGGTGCCCCGGGGGCGGACCGTCGCCCTGGTCGGCGAGAGCGGCTGCGGCAAGAGTGTCACCGCTTTGTCCATCATGCGGCTCATCCCCAGCCCGCCGGGCCGAATCGCCGGTGGCGAGGTCTGGTTTGCGGAGGCGCCCGAGGCGGCGCCGGTCGACCTGCTGACCCTCGACGAACGGGCCATGCGGGCCATCCGCGGTAACCGCATCGCCATGGTCTTTCAGGAGCCGATGACCTCGCTCAACCCGGTGTACACGGTGGGCGATCAGATCATCGAGGCTCTCGAGCTGCATCAGAAGCTCCGCGGCCGGGCGGCACGGGCGGCGGCGGTCGAGCTGCTTCGCCAGGTGGGCATGGCCGCTCCGGAGCGGCGGATCGACGACCACCCCCACCGGCTTTCGGGCGGCATGCGCCAGCGGGTGCTGCTGGCCATGGCCCTGTCCGGGCGCCCGGCGCTGCTTATCGCCGACGAGCCCACCACCGCCCTGGACGTGACCGTCCAGCTTCAGATCCTCGAATTGCTGCGTTCGATGCAGGCGAGCGTGCAGATGAGCGTGCTGTTCATCACCCATGACCTCGGCGTGGTCGCGGAGGTGGCGGACGACGTGTACGTCATGTACGCGGGCCGGGTGGTCGAGCATGCCCCGGTGGCGGCGCTGTTCGCTCGGCCAATGCACCCTTATACGCAAGGACTGATGCGCTGTGTCCCGCAGCTTTGCCCGCGCGGCAGCCGGCTGGAAGGAATCCCCGGCAGCGTGCCGGACCCTGCGTCCCTGCCGTCCGGCTGCCGGTTTCACCCGCGCTGCGCAGTAAGCAGCGAACGGGCCCGGCAACCCGGACGGGCCGCCCTTAACGCAACGGGCGAGTCGGGTACGCCGGTGCTGCGGCGCTGCGTGGAGGCTTACGAGAGCGAGGCGTCGGGCTGCCCAGAGCTTCGCGAGGCCGAACCTGAGCACTTTGTCGCTTGCTGGGAGGCCGGGGGGGAGCAGGGGGAACAGCCGCTTGACGATTGCGCCGATGGCCGGCGGGTCGCGCGTTCTTGAGCGTTCGACGGCCGCCACAGGGGGCGGCCGCTACTTATCCAACAGGATGCCATCGCATTGGCACTGCGCTGGTTTGCAGGCCGCACGCCAACCGCACGCCCAGCCGAGGGCGGCGGGGAGATGACTCGGCTCGGCCGGTCACGGGCAGCACGCCGCAGGACGGTCAACCTGGCGAGACCGTGACGACGCCCTCCCCAACGTTGTAGTTGATGGTCGGATTGCCGAACTCGTCGAGCACGGGGCTGCCGGTGTCATCGAGCTGGATCTGGTTGTTGGTGGCGGTGACCGCGACGGTGATGGTGTCGCCGCACTGAAAGTGGGTGCCGAGCTGAAGGAGCCGGCCGCGGAGGATGGCGATGGAGTTGCCGTCGAACCCGTCCGTGCCGGTGCCGTCGCCGGTAAGAACCACACCGTGGAAGTTGACGTTTCCGCCTCCAGCGAACGGCCCGGCGTCCGTCGCGGTGGTGATGGTCGAGCCGGTGGATTCGAGGTGTGCCGCCGCGAGAACATACTCCTGGGCGCACACGCCGGTGCCGACGGAGGCGGCCCCCGGGGGCACGCGTACGTCGAGTTCGGTGCTCACGTCGGTGCCGCCGCTGGCGGCCAACGATCCGCTGCCGGTGGCGAAGTTGATCTGCACCGTGCTTTCGACCGCGTTGACGACCACCAGGGTCACTTGTTCGGTCTGGCCGCCGCCGTCGTCAGGTGCCGCGAGATCGGGAAGGTCGGGGTCCGGGACGGCCGATGCGTCCGCAAAGACGGCGACCTGCCCCAGCGGCGTGTCGCGGGTGCTCGGGCCGATGCCGCTTCCGTCGTCGGTCATGCGGACCACCACGGTCTCCCCGCAGGCGTAGTGCTCGCCGAAGAGAAGCAGTCGTTCACCGCTCAACCCGACGCTGGCGCTGTCGAACCCTTCCGTGCCGGTGCCCGCGCCGGTCAGGAGGACCGCGGAGAAGTCCGGGTCGGCCATCGCCGCGGCAACGGTCAACGTCGCCCCGCATTCAATCTGCCCGGAGGTGAATTCGCCGGCCGGTACGCGAACGGTGGGTTGAATCCGCGGCTCGCCGGTGCCGTCGGGATTCTGCAGGGTCATGACCACATCCGCGGCCGTCGCCGTGGCGTTCTCCAGGCGTACGGTCACGCCGTCGGGCCCGGTCGACCCGTCGTCGGGGGCGCCGCCGTCGGGTTGGCTGGGCGGAGAAGGTGGCGATGTCCCGGGCAGAAGCACGGCGACCTCGCCACGATCCGCCCCCGCCAGTTGGACCAGGATGGTATCGTCGCAGCGAAAGTGGGTGCCGGCCAGGAGAATTCGTTCGCCGCCGGCGCCGAGGGTGTCGGAATCGAAACCAGGTGTGCCGGTCCCGGCGCCGGTGAGTTCAACCCCCCGAGTGACGGTGCCGCCAGACAGGTTAACCGATAGGGTGACGCGTTCGCCGCACCTGATGCCCCCATCGGCGCTGCTCCCGGCCGGCACCCGGATCGTGGTGTTGGTGGTGGACGACACGGCGGCACCCGCCGTGCCCTCGCTCCCATCAGCCGGCGCCTGGCTCTGAACGCCGATAGTGACCTCGGCGGTGTCGAGGGTCGCGTTCTGAATCGTGAACTTGAGGACCTGCTCTGGGTTGATCTCGATGTAGCCGAGACCGCAGCCCTGCCCCGCAACGACGCCCAGCCACCCGGCGGCGACGGCCGCGAGCCAGGGGACAGGGAGTGGCACTGTAGAGCGAGTTCCTCGGCCGGACATACGCTGATAACCTCAAGATTACCGGCAATGACGGCGCGTACGTCGGTCGGCGCGCGGCACGATCCTCGCCCGCCGCAACGGACGCCCGCCTATCGGTGCATCGTCCGCCTGGACCGTTCGCTGAATCTGAAGAAACCGGCTGGGCGCCGTTGCTAATGCTGGAGAGCAGCCCGAACCGTGTTGGCAATGTTAGAAAGGCACATCGTCCAATAATCCGCTCAAGTCTCTCAGCACTGATACCCGATATGGACCATTGCGTGGTTTCTGCCGGTCGGTGTTCCGCATGACACGTTCAGTGTCAACGTAGAATATCGATCAGGGGCGAGAGATTGGACGAAGCCCCGCGGAAACCACCGTGTCGCGCCGTTCGATGGGCAGCAGGAGGCGGCCGATCGACACGGATGATCTTCCCTCGCCTCCCTCATAATCGCTTGAGGGTGTTTCATGCGCACAATCACCGTCGCGAACCAAAAAGGCGGCTGTGGCAAGACCACTGTCGCCATTAACCTCGCCGCTTCGATCGCCCGGGAAGGCCGGCGAGTGCTGCTCATCGACCTCGACCCGCAGGGCCACTGTGCACTGGGCATGGCGGTTCCCGACGAGCAGATCGACCTGTCGATTCACGATTGCCTGATGACTCAGCTTGACGGCGAGCCAGTTGAGCTCTCGCGGATCGTCTGGCAGATTACTCCGAACCTCGACTTGGCCCCGTCCCATACGACGTTGGCATCGCTCGAGCCCATGCTGGGGACGCGCGAGGGAGGCGACCTGCTCCTGCGCAATCTGCTGGAGGCCAACGGGGGGCGGTACGACTACTGCGTCGTGGACTGCCCGCCCCACCTGGGCCTGCTCATGCGCAACGGACTGCGGGCCGCCGACGAAGTCATCATCCCGGTGGACACGGGCTATTTCTCGCTGCACGGCCTGACGCAGCAGCTCGCCACCATCGAGCGGTTGTGCGAGCGCGGCGGCACCAGTCCCGCGGTCCGCGTGCTTCCCAACCAGTACGACGTACGAACCAAGCTGGCCCGCGAGATCCTGGCGGAGCTGCGCAGCCGCTTCCGCGGGGTGGTTACGGAGTGCATGGTCAATTTCAATACCAAGCTCAAGGAGGGGGCGAGCTTCGGGCAACCCATCACCGAGTTCGCCCCCACCAGCATGGGCGCCCGCGACTTCCAGAAGCTGGCCCGGGAGATCATGGCGGCGACCGCCGCCAGCGAGGCTCCCTCCGTCGATCTGCTCGAGCACGTGGAACGGCTGGCCGCGGACGCGGAGCGGCTCCTGGCCACCACGGCGACGCTGGTGGACAACCGCAACGGCACGGAGGGGCGGATGGCCCGGGGGTCGGCGGCCAACTTTGTGCCGCCCGCCTCCACGCCTGGGCCCGTTCCGCGGCTTCGCGGCGACCTGGCCCAGCGGGCGGTGCGCACCGAGCCAACTTCACCGGGCGGCTCGCGCGCCGGATCGCCGGCCCCCGCGGAGATCCACCGGCCGGCCACCCCGCCCGCGGCAACCGCCGCGGCGGTTTCGCGCCCGCAGCCGGTCTCACTGGGTAATCTCGCCGCGCCGCACAAGCTGGCCATGGCCGATCAGCCGGCCACGCCGGAGGAAATCGACCGCAAGATCGAGGAAATCTATGGCGTCCGGCAGCAGGGCGAGGTGGTCATCTTCCGCACCCGTAACCTGGGCGCGGCGGAGGTCCAACTGGCCGGCGACTTCAACGACTGGATGCCACACACCACACCGTTCCGCCGGCTCGATGGCGGCAACTTCGAGACGCGCCTGCGTCTGCCCAAGGGGCGCTACCGCTACCGGCTGGTGGTCGACGGACGCTGGTCGCATGACGTGCACAATCCGCAGGTGGAGACCAACGAGTACGGCGAGCTCAACTCCATCGTCGAGATCACGACGTAAACTGTAGCGCCGCACGTGCCACGCTTTCACGGCGCAACCGGGTAAGCGTGTGGGAAGCCATCAGCCATCAGCTACGAGGCCGGTGCCACGCTTTCACGCCGAAGGCGGGTAAGCGTGCTTGGAACTCGTCGACATCCTGCATGCTCACCCGGCTGCGCCGTGAGAGCATGGCACCCGAGACGGCTCACGCAGCCGTGGCACACGGCATGTCCACGCAAGGCAGCGAATCCCATCTTGACACTCGCCCTCCCTTCGCGGAAATAGCCCGGGGGCGCGCGGTGCGCATGGCGAGGTAACCGAGCGGTCATGCTGGACATCAAGTTCATCCGCGAGAACAGCGAGCAGATCAGGACGGCGGCCGCGAACAAGCGTATCGCCTGCGACGTCGACCGGCTCATCGAGGTCGACCGGCATCGCCGCGAACTGCAGGTGCAGATTGAGGAACTCCGCTCCAAGGTGAAGGAGGACGGGCAGAAGGTCGGGCTGCTCCGCAATCCCAAGTCCGACTGGTACAAGCGGGCCGTGGCCGAGGGAAAAGGCGACGCCGAGATCAAAGCGGAAGCCGACCGCGTGCAGACCGAGCTGGCCGAGCTCAAGCCGCGGATCAAGCAGCTCGAGGAGGCGGAGGGGCCGATCCTGGAGGAGTTCGACCGGCTCATGCTCACCGTGCCCCAGCCCGCCGATCCGGAGGCGGCGGTGGGCGCGGACGAGGGAGACAACGTCGAGATCCGCCGGGTCGGCGAGCCGCGGCGCTTCGAGTTTACGCCCAAGGACCACGTCGCCCTCGGCCGGGACCTGGGCATCATCGACATCGAGCGCGGGGTCAAGCTGGCGGGAGCGCGCAACTATGTGCTCCGTGGCGACGGGGCCCTGCTCCACCAGGCGGCGCTGCGGCTGGCCCAAGACATGATGGTGGCACGGGGCTACGTGCCCATGACCGTGCCGGTGCTGGTCAAAGAGGAGGTCATGTACGGAACCGGGTATTTCCCGACCGGCCGGGACCAGGCCTACCTGTGCGAACGCGACGAGCTGTCGCTGGTGGGAACCGCGGAGGTGCCGCTGACGGCATATCGCTTCGACGAGATCCTCGGGGAGGCGGACCTACCCATCCGCATGTGCGCGACCAGCACGTGCTTTCGCCGCGAGGCGGGGGCGGCGGGCAAGGACACCTACGGGCTCTACCGCATCCACCTCTTCGACAAGGTCGAGCAGGTGGTGGTGTGCCGCAACGACGTGGCGGAGAGCCGGCGGTTCCACGAGGAGATCCTGGCCAACGCCGAGGACGTGATGAAGGCCCTCGCTCTGCCGTATCGCGTGGTCAACGTCTGCACCGGCGACCTGGGCATGGGGCAGGCCTTCAAGTACGACATCGAGACGTGGATGCCCTCGCGGGAGAACTATGGCGAGACCCACTCCGCGTCCCGGTTCTACGAGTTTCAAGCCCGCCGACTCAAGATGCGTTACCGCGACGGGGCCAAGAAAACCCACTACTGCCACACGCTGAACAACACGGTGATCGCCTCGCCGCGAATCCTGATACCGATCCTCGAGCTCTATCAGAACCAGGATGGCACGGTGACGATCCCGCCGGCCCTGCGCCCCTACATGGGCGGACGGGAGCGGATCGAAAAGCAGTAGAATGGTCCGCACAGCGGCCCCTACGGCGCTTCGAGCGGAGTTCGCACGAGGCTCGCAAGAAGGGTGGACCCATTCTGCGGTTCACGGCCCGCCCCCCGCCAAGGGGGGAGGGGGTGGCTCGCGGAACTGTGGAACCTTTCCGCGGGCCGCGTGTCAAAGGGGGCGGGGGCAAAAGCGACGTGTCGCGAGGTCGCCCCATCCGAGCACCACTTGTGAGGTATACCATGAGAACGAAGAGTTGGGCGTGTCTTCTTATCGGTGTTGTGCTGGTTGGCGGAGCGATGGGTCCGGCTGCAACCGCGGCGGAGGGCGATTCCTCCGCGCTCACCATCTATAGCACGGCGAGTCCGGGTGGGGTGCCGCCGGAGATCTACCAGCCGGGCATGCAGTCGCAGTACACCCCGGCGCAGTACCGGCAGGTCATCCCCGGCTACGCCATCGTCAAGCAGGAGCGGCAGATCGACCTGCCGGCCGGGCGAAGCACCATCCGGTTTACCGACGTGGCCTCGCAGATCGACCCCACCACGGTTTCGTTCGTATCGCTCACCGACCCGGCGGACACGCGGGTCCTGGAGCAAAACTACGAGTTCGACCTGGTGAGCACGGCCAAGCTGATGGAGCGGTATCTCGACCGCGAGATCACCGTCGATCAGATTCAAGGGGACAAGATCGAGACCTTCACGGGCATGCTGCTGAGTACCGCGGGCGGGTTGCTGCTCCGCAGCACCGACGGTGGCGTCCAAGTGATCAACGGCTACGCCAACGTCCGCTTCCCGGAGCTGCCCGGCGGGCTGATCACCAAGCCCACGCTGGTGTGGGACGTGCTGACCAACAAGGCCGGGGCCCACCGCACGCGGGTCACCTACGAGACCAAGGCGATCACCTGGTGGTCGGACTACAACATCATCTTCACCGAAGGGGAGAACGCCAACAGCGGGCTGCTGGATGTAGGGGCGTGGGTGAGCATCGTCAATCAGTCCGGAGCGACGTACGCGGACGCGAAGCTCAAGCTCGTCGCCGGCGACGTCCACCGGGCTCCGGAGGAAGCCATGCCGCAGGTTGGGTACGCCAAGCGGATGGCGGCCATGGCGGAAATGGACCAGGCCGCCGGGTTCGAGGAGAAGGCCTTCTTCGAGTATCACCTGTATACGCTGGGCCGGCCGACCACCCTGCCGGATAACTCCACCAAGCAGATCGAGCTGTTCCCCGCCGCCCGTAACGTCCCCTGCGAAAAGGTGCTGGTGTACTACGGGCTTGGCTCGCGATACCCCATGTACGGCAGCCCGATGATGGACCGCAACTTCGGGGTGCAGTCAAACAAGAAGGTGGACATCTACCTGCGGTTCAAGAACGAGCAGAAGTTCGGCATGGGCATGCCCCTGCCGTCGGGGAAGATTCGGGTGAGCCAGCGGGACCCGGCCGACGACACCCTGGAGTTCATCGGTGAGGACCGCATCGACCACACCCCCAAGGACGAGGAGGTGCTCATCAAGCTGGGCAGCGCCTTCGACGTGGTTGGCGAGCGCGTGCAGACCGATTTCAAGGTGGACAGCCGCCGCGACTGGATGGACGAGACCATCGAGATCAAGCTCCGCAACCACAAGGTCGAGCCGGTCAACGTGATCGTCAAGGAGAACCTCTACCGCTGGACCAACTGGGAGATCACCCAGTCGTCGCACAAGTACGACAAGATCGACTCGCGGACCATCCACTTCCCGGTGACGATCGAAAAAGACGGGGAAGTGACCATCACCTACACGGTCCACTATAGCTGGTAGCCGCCCCGGGCCGCACGGCGAACTCTACAACACCGGTGTGCCACTGCTCTGTGAGCAGTGAGCTAGCCCAGGTTGCGCAGTTTGGTCTGTGAAATGCTGGTCCCAGTACTGCTAACGAGGGCGGTTTCCACTACAGCGCCCCGGATTTCAATGCTGGTAGCTCGCATCTGCGCAACCTGGGCTAGGGCGGACCGGGTAGCGCGCTCACGCTTGCGTGAGCATGGACCGTACGGCGATTCGTTCTGTGTGTTCGACTTTCGTTTATTTTGAAAGACCAGGTAATCTTGGTCTCCCAAGACTGCCAAAAGTCGACCTTAGACATAAGCAATTGAACTCTCGTGTCCAGGCCGCCAACGCGAATTAACGTACCTCGCGGCGCCATCGATGTCCGGAAACAATGTCATATGGTTGACGTTCATTCTGTCCAAGGTGACTAAGCATTTGTCTCGATCGTCGTTGGGAATCTTGATTTTCGTGAGTATTGCCCTGTGAGTATCGTCCGGGAAGTGGTTTCGCACGTAGTCTTCGAGGCCGGTTTGTCTTGGCAGTCGGACGAAAAGCGCGCCCTGACTGATCAAGCGGTAATTCGCATCCGCTTCAGGCGACAAAAACCTTGCACAGCCATCGTTTTCTTTGGCGGGCGCTTCTATTACGCTTGTGGAAACAGAGTAAACACCACGATACTCCGGCTCGACGGGTGTGGCACAGGACAGCGAGAACCTCTCCTCTTCAAAGGCGAAGAACAGAGCAACAAACGGGGATCGTGTCCAATCCAATAAAGGTGTTTTCAAGCCATGGTGTTGGCCGAGCGCCCAGTATTCATCGTCGGTAAGAGGCGGCGGATTCGGTCCACGTCGGCCCCGAATGGCGCGCTTGAAGGCCTGTAGATGTTCTTCCGGCGAGAACGGTGTGCAATCGAAGAAAGGTGGCACGCTACCACTGAGATTCTTGCGCTTGGGGTAAAACAACTCGTGTCGGTCTAAGAGCGTGTCTAAAAAGGGTACTTTACGCACAGCTGAGGCGTCGTGTCATGAGATTTATCATAGCGAGATAGATCATTGATTCGCTCGTCTCCGTGAGTTCTTCATAGTCTTTGCTGAGTC
>Ga0214473_10005414_pt1 | contig 15285 bp, 10 predicted proteins | sample RVTome_7_FD_203509 | JGI IMG/M metagenome (GOLD analysis project Ga0214473, IMG submission 203509) | Soil microbial communities from uranium-contaminated site in the Upper Colorado River Basin, Wyoming, United States - RVT98D197 | ecosystem: Environmental > Terrestrial > Soil > Contaminated >... | reverse complement strand
ATTCCCCGATAGCTCTTGTCTGCGGTAGGCAGAGGATTGGGGGAAAAATTCTTCTTTGTCATCTCTTGTATGATTATTTAATTTCATTTTTGGTCATTGGCTATTTGGAATTTATTTGGCATTTGGAATTTGGTTATTGGAGCCTGAATTTTCCTAATTCCCCGATAGCTCAACCCCGCCTGGAGCGGGGCAGGCCTGGCAGAGTCTAGCCCCGGATGGGATTAATCCGGCTTAGAGCGGCATTGTAGGCATTCTTGCTCTGAACGAACTGACGCAAGTCCTGCTCGGGGAGCCGAGCGTTAGGAGTTTGATACAATTATTTTTCTCTCTAAAAGGAATTGAAATTCCCCGATAGCTCAACCGGCAGAGCGCCTGCCTGCCGGTAGGCAGGGGTGGCTGTTAACCATGGAAGAGTGGTTTGTATATGCTCTTCGAAGTTTGAAAGATAACAATCTTTACATCGGAATCTCCCGAGATCCAGAAAAGCGAGTTGAATCTCATAACAAAGGAAAAACGGAATCTACAAAAAATCGAAGACCATTCATTTTAATTTACAAGGAATGGTGCAATTCTCTCGAAGAAGCAAGAGAGAAAGAAAAGTACTATAAATCTGGGTTTGGTCGAGAAGTAATAAAGAACTTAATCCCCGATAGCTCAACCGGCAGAGCGGGTGGCTGTTAACCACTAGGTTGTAGGTTCGAGTCCTACTCGGGGAGCCAGAAATAAAGGGGGGCCTTTATATAGCCCCCTTTTATTTTTTATTTCATTGTCTTTTATGGACCAAATTTAGATTTGTAAAAATAAAGAGGATCTTAAAGAATTTGGGGAAGTCGGCTATGGTGAAGTCAGGAATTCGCCCTGTAGATGTAACAAAAGTGCTTGATCAGGTAAAGATCGCTCTAGCAGTGATTGATTCAAACGGGAATGTCTTATGGAGAAACAAACGTTTCCATTCCTGGTTCAAGGATAAAGGTGGAAATGGGGTAAGTGATCTATTCATTGAAGATGAAATATTAAAGTCCATTCGAAAGAAGCGGATCTGCCACTTTGAGAGAGAAGTAAGGGAAAATGGGAACAAAAGGAGATACTTCAATTTTTCTTTTGCCCCCTTGCGCGGGAATAAGACGGATAAGAACGTTGATCTTCTGGTTATTGCCGACGATACGACAGAAAAAAGAAAGATCAAACTTGAGGTAGGAAAATTGAGTAAATTGAATGAGAGTATCATCAAGAACTCCCCCGTTGGAATTTTCACCTTGGATAAACAGGGCTATGTCACCAGCATCAACCCTGCCCTCGTTCGAATGGCGGGGTCGAGTGAAAAGAAGATCATCGGCATGAATTGGATAACGGCCGAGACCTCGGTTCGGGCGGGCATCTCCAAGAAGTTGGAGGAAGGGCTCTCCGGAAAAGCCTTCGTATTGAATAATATTCCGTACACATCTTATACAGCTGGAAAAAATGTCTTCATCTCGGTCAAAGGCATCCCGATCCGAGATGAGAATGGAGAAGTGACCAGTCTCCTTTGTATCGTTGAGGATACGACGGAAAGGAAGAAGATAGAAGAGCGGTATCACACCCTCTTCGAATCGGCCAACGACGGGATCTTTGTGACCGATTTAAAAGGAACGCTCCTATCATTGAATCGCAAGATGGCCCAGCTTCTGGATGAATCCCAGCAAAAATTGATCGAGAAAAGTCTTTTCCGTTTTGTGAAGGAGGGACATGTCGGCAAGGTCGAGGATATCTTTTTAGAGGTTTCGAAGGGAAGCGAACTTGAGCCGTTCGAGATCGATCTCCTGACGCAAAAAGGCAATAAGTTTACGGGCGAAGTAAACCTATCGGTGGTGAAACAAGCGGATGAGATTAACCTGATTCAAGGGATCGTAAGGGATATCACAGAAAGGAAACAGATGGAGGCCCAGCTGATGCGGGAGAGCAAACTTTCCACCATTGGAAGATTGGCCTTCGGATTGGCTCACGAGATCAACAACCCCGTTGGTTTAATCAGCTGGTATGTGGAGGATCTTCTCCAAAGGTTGGAGACCTGTCCCGCAAGAGGGAATAAAGATATTCAGAGGGTGGAAAAATCGCTCAAGGTCATGCAGGAACAGGCGAATCGGTGTTTAAATGTCATTCAAAATGTTCTTGACTTTGCGAGAACCACGGTAACCAGTTATGAAAAAATCGATCTCATCCGGGCAATGAAGAACGCCCTGGCTCTCGTCGATTCGGAGGCTCAGCGGGGTGGGAAGAAGATCATCAAAAAATTGGAGTTTCCTCCGATCTACACCATGGGGAATGAATCCCAGATGGTTCAGGTGTTCCTAAATATCCTCAACAATGCGCTGGATGCTCTTCCGGATACCGGAGAGATTTTCGTTTGCACCAAATCTTCGGGAGAGGAAGTGGCCGTCAAAATTTCGGATACGGGAATGGGGATCCCCCCTGAGAATCTCGATAAGATCTTTGACCCTTTCTTTACTACCAAGCCCAAAGGAACAGGATTGGGACTTTCCATCTGCTACGGGATTATAAAAAGGATGGGAGGAAGAATTGAGGTAAGCAGTCGCGTGGGGAAGGGCACAACCTTTACCATCTTAATCCCAAGAGTTCGAACTTAACCTTCCTATCCATTCCCTTCCCGTCAATCGGAGAGCTCAATGACAAGTCGGGGGGATTTATCTATCCGTCCTTTCCAAAACCGATGCATCTTGCTGGAGAAGATATTCACGCCGTAACCCAAATCGGTGTTCTCGTTTCGAAGTAAGAAACTTATCGTTTTGTCTTTTCTCAATTCCCCATTGACCACTTCTGTTATATCCCAAAAGTAGCAGCCTGAGTAGACCGGAGAGAAGGTGGGGCTCCCCAACGCGACTTCCGGTCTTATTTTCTCATACTGTTTCTCCCCATCGATGTCGGATTTGATCGTCTCCTTCCAAGGGTCAAAGGAGGAAAACCAGAGATGAACCGAATTCATTAGTCTTACGAGGGTCTCCTCATATCCCTTTCCTTCTGCCATTTCCAATTCCTCGCGAGAAGGGCCAAAGAGAAGGAGGGTTGCCCGCCTGACCCCTTTCGTCTGGACCCTCTGGAGTTGAAATTTTAAGTAGAGAATAATCTCCCTTTCGTCTCTCTTCGGAAACAGTGAAAAAAAGGGAACATCCGAGACCCATCCATTCTTCTGGTTTCCAAGCCCGAGGGATTCGGAAAGAGTGCTGGAAAATACCTTTGAGGCGGAAAGCTCTTTTCTGAGAGGGCCAACTTTCTGAAAGGATGCCTCGGCTTCAACAAAAATCACTTGAAATTGACTCCCCGAAGGAATTGAAAGAATTTCAGCAAGGTTGATCTCTTTGTCGACCAGAACTTTTTGACTTTGCGCTGAACCGGGCCACGGCAGAGTAACCATGGAGACTACGGTTATCAGTAGGAGTCGTAAAAAAGCCAAAACCCACCAGCCGATTCGTTCTTTCCTGAATGAGTTCCGTAAGGAACGGCTCACACAGATTCACCTCTTGAGAAAGGTATCAATTTCAAGGTCAGCCAGCTTCCTTGGAGAGGGCATCCCTGAAGAAGGATCCCAATCACGCATCCTATAATATAAGGGAAGCATCTGATCGAGCTCAACCACGTCTCCCTTGGCTCCTCCCTCGGAGGTAGGCTCCTGGGTGAACCTTTTAGGAAGGGTATCCATCGCTGGGGTCAATCCTCGCTGGATATTGAAGACCCTCTGGAGGGTGAAGATCCGGTCTCCCATTCTAAGAACTTTCTCCAAGTCCATCTCCCACCCGGTCACCGCAGAAAGAAAATTGACAAAAAGTTCAAGAACCTTCCCAGGAAAAGCGGTAAAAAACATACACAGCCCTGAGGAGTTCATCACAGCGAAAATGTTCTGGGCTTTGACACAAAGTTCCACATTATGGCCTACATTCTTAGGATCGTATTCCTTCATAAGCTCCGGCATTCCCAGCCGGCACCATGTATTTGCTGGAGTCATGGAATTTGCCCGGGCCCCGGCCGGAGAAATGGCATATCCCAAGCCTTTCGCCTTGAGAGCCCTTCCGTCATGCATGGCCATCTCCACCCCTTTAACATGCATGGCAAACCTTTCAGCCCCCTTTCCGATCTTCTCCGCCGCCGCCCTTACTCCCTGGCCTGCAAGCTCTCCGATCCCTTCCTCCTTCTCTCCTATCTTTCGAATCATTCCCAGGATGGCCTCCGGAGAACCCCATTGGAGAGAGAGTCCCCCTGTATCCCGGACCATCAGGAGTCCCTTTTCAAAACATTCCATAAGGAAAGCAATGGTGACCCCTGTTGAAATGACATCGAGTCCATAACGATTGCAGAGCTCATTCCCTTTGGCAATCACCTCGAGGCTATCGTTTCCGCAGGTGGGACCCAAAGAGGCAACACCTTCATATTCCGGTCCTGGCCCTTCCACTTCATATCCTGGCGTGGAAACCTTCACGATGCGCTTGCAAGCAATGGGACATCCGAAACAGGTCGCTCTTTTTAAAAGGATCGTATTGGTCATCTCCTCCCCTGTTAGCTTTGTATAGCCCGGAAAAGTACCTGCAGTGAAATTCTTGATCGGCACATCTCCGATCATATAACACGGTTCGAAGATCCCGTTCGTTCCGTGCTGTGTGAAGTATTGCATGGTCCTCTCTGTCTTGACGATCTGGTGGTACTCTTTGGTCAGGAGGTGGAATCGGTCCGGGTCCGCAGGTTCGAGAGGCCCATTTCCTTTGACTGCCAATGCTTTAAGATTCTTCGATCCCATCACCGCGGCAAACCCGCAACGGGCAGCTGTATCATTCCCGTCGTTCATAATGGAAGCGATGAGGACCAGGCGTTCCCCCGCCGGTCCGATGGCAGCAACCCGTGCATCTTTCGCGCCCAATTGAGACCGGATGAGATCCTCCGTTTCATAAGCATCCCTTCCCCAGAGACGGGAGGCATCCTTAATCTCACAGGTATGATCGTGAATCCAAAGGTAAACCGGTGTCTTTGCCTTCCCCGTGACGATTACACCATCGAATCCACTCTTCTTCAGGGCTGTTCCCACATATCCTCCCGAATTACTTTCCCCGTAGGCTCCTGTAACAGGAGAGATGCCAACAACGAAGTACCTTGGTGCGGTTGGCACAATACCAGTCAACGGCCCCGTTAAAAAGATCAGGGGATTCTCTGGATCAAAAGGCCGAAGTTCCGGCCAGGTTTCATCAAAAAGGATCTTCGTTCCAAGGCCAGTGCCCCCCAGAAATTTATGGAGAACCTCCGGATCGCCTGTAGGTTCGACTCTCGTTGCCCGGGTCGTAAGATCGACTCTGAGAATCTTCCCGGCATATCCTCCAGGAATCGTTTTCATCGCTATAACCCTCCTTTTGATGGATTCAACCGGTATTTATTAAGCAAATTGTGTGCCACATTAAATCCCTGTTCAAGGGATGGTATGAAAATTGCTTTCTCTTAGAGAGAGATCTGAATGGAGGTTTAAATGATGAAGTTCTTGACCCTTCCACTCGTAGCCGCGTTTATCGGATGGATGACCAACTATATTGCTGTAAAGATGCTTTTCAGGCCCATTCGTCCAATTCGGATCTTTGGCCTCTCCATCCATGGGGTGATTCCCAAGCGCATTGCAAAGATGGCGGAGAAGCTGGCCATTATCGTCGAAAGAGAATTTATCTCTGTTGAGGATATTACAAGTACAGTTAAACGGATCGGTTTAGAACGAGAGGTCGATGTTCTGGCTGGCAAATTGATTGATTCAGCCAAGCAGGTATTTTCAAAGAAGATTCCCATCCCTCCTTCAATCGGGGATACCCTCTTCCCGAAGTTACAGACCGTTATTGCAAGGGAAATGGCAGGGAATCTAAATCTCCTCGTTGAAAAAATCGTGATGGGAATCCGTGAGGGCGCAAATCCACGGGAGATTGTCGTCTCGAAGACGCAAAGCTATGATATCGAGGCCCTTGAACGGATGGCCTTAGAGGTAGCCGGAAAGGAATTGAGGTATATAGAGATCTATGGCGGGATTCTCGGATTTATTGTCGGTATAATTCAGCTCGTTCTATATAATATTTTTTGATGGTTGCAGATTTGTGTAAAATCTTTTACTCTTTGTGTAAATTTTTTTTACATCATTTCTCCTTTTAAATCAAACTATTTTGAAAACTGTAAGCTTTATTTACATTTCGAAGTTCCCCTTACAAATCTCCTTCAAAAAATTGTTCCTTTAATTTCATATAGTTATATGTTGGCATTTAAATTGCGTGTTGGATCGTAAAACTTAGATAGGGTTTTAGATCATCATTGATCTCATTCCTCCGTAGTAGGGGGGAGGACGGCACACTTCTTAAAGTGAAAAGCCGAACTGCTGGAGGGAGAGCTTCTGGTAAGTTCGGCTTTTTTATTTTCATCTAACTTTAGTAGCAAAAACTATTTTTCCAAAGGAGGAAGGATGATGGCTGAATACAAAGGTTACGACGTGATCATTGCAGGTGCTGGCCATAATGCATTAACGTGTGGTGCCATGCTGGCCAAGATGGGGGTCAAAGTAATCCTCTTCGAAAGAAATGCCTGGATTGGCGGGGGAGCGGTGACCCGGGAGATAACCGCCCCCGGATTCAAGAATGACACACACTCTTGGGGTCACTTGTGGATCCATTCCAATCCCATCTTTAAGCTTCTCAAACCGGAGTTGGAAGAGAAATGGGGACTTAAATACATCTACTCCGATAATGGAATGATTGGAGGCGCTTTCCAAGATGGCACGGGCCTCATCATTCACAGGAGCCTTGAGAAGACCTGTGAAGGTTTCGCCAAGGTTTCCAAGAAAGATGCCAAGCGCTACAAGGAGATCTATGAATACTGGAAGGAGGTTCGCGACGGCTTTATCAGACATTGGTGGAACCCCCCGGAACCGGAAAGCATGTCGGTGGCTGCCCTCGAACAGACCCAGGAAGGCCGCTTGATGCTCAGGACCCAATTACTGAGTTGCAAGGACTTTGTTGAGGAGAATTTTGAGAACCCCTATATCAGAGCCTTCCTCCTCTTCTTCTCCCTCGCTCCCAATATTAAACCTGACCAAGAGAACCTGGGAAACATCTTCTTCATTATGATTCCCCATCTCCATGACTATGGGGAATCGATTGCCCAGGGAGGATCAGGAGAGCTCTCCCATTCCCTTGCCAGAATGATCGAAGGATATGGCGGACGTATCGTCCCCAGTGCTCCGGTTAAGAAGTTCATCATTAAGAATGGTGCAGCCGTTGGCGTCGAGCTCGAAAATGGTACGGAAGTTTATGCCAATAAGGCTGTGGTGACCGCAGTTGATCCAAAACATACCTATTTAGAGATGATCGACAAAGGACTTCTACCCGAAGACGTTGTCATAGGGGCGGAACATTTCAGGCCCGGAAAGATCCCCTGCTCCAACTCCTACTGGGCCCTCCATAATCATCCCATTCTCAAAAGCGGTCCTGAGGTAACGAATACAGGCTACTGGAGATGTATGGGTTTTGTGGAAGACATTGTGGACCATTGGTCGGAGATCGAGCGGGGTCTTGTGCCCACAAACCCCTGCATCAATGTGGATTGCGCCTCTATGAAAGACCCCACCCGTGCCCCTGCCGGAAAGCATACATTGATCATTTACACCTTTGCACCCTACAAGTTGAGGGATGGAACAGACTGGGATGATATCGAGAAGGAGTGGGGAGACCGGTTGCTCAATACCTTCCGCAAATATGCGATCAATATGACCGATGATAATATTATCGCTCGCTATATCAACACACCGAAGAAGATCGCGATCGACAACCCCTGCATGCTCGACGGAGCGAACATGGGAGGTGAGATGGCCAAATATCAGATGGGTATCTTCCGACCTTTCGCCGGATGGTGTCATTACCGCGGGCCTTTCAAAAACTTCTATCACGTTGGCCCCTGGAATCATCCCGGAGGGGGTGTGACAGGGATGGGAGGCATCACCGCCATTGAAATAATGAAGGACTTTAAGATCCTGAAGAAGTCACCCTGGGCAGAATGGGCAGAAGATTGAGACGAAGGTGATTCATGAAGATCGTTTCCCGCCTCGTAAAGATGGAGACCCGGCTGGGGTCCCTTGAACGGAAAGGGGAAGAAATCCTTTCCCGCAGCGACCCCACGCTCGATACGGCCCAGACAAAAGTGTATATGGGAACGGAGGATCTTCTGTCCATCGTCAAGTTGATCAACTCCTCCATCGTGGGATACCTCTTCCTCTTTCCGGTCTTCTATGTTGCTCAATTCTTGAGAAAGATCGAATCTCATAAGGACGGAATCGCTAAACTCTGGCGGAGGATCTCCATCCTCTTTGCCTGCATGCTCATTTTGGGGAGCGTAGTTGGGTTCCAACTTCCCGGTCCTTTAGGCTTGTTCCTCGTCCCCTTTTCCATCCTCTTCCTTCTCATCGCCTTTTTCAACCGAAAGGAGGATTATGTCTATCCCGGGGCCTTTCTCCAAGGGATCTCGATCTATCTCTTTGCCCGATTTCTCTTCCTCGATGATCGTTTCATACCTTTCCTCGGTTGCTCACTCGTCCTCGTCTGGTTCTTCCTGGCTCGCCGATGGAAGGAGCGAAAGGAGGTGGCCTTCCCCCTTTACCGTTGCGGATACTGGGCAGCTGCCTTCTTTTCCTATGAAGCCATCGGCACATTTCTCAAGGGAGTCACAGGTAAAGATCCAAACCACATATGGCTGGCCATTCCTCTTGTTCTATTTACTTTCTATCTTTGGGTGCGTCACGTCGAGACAAGAGAAACCACCCTCCAGTATTTAGCCTTGGCCACCTCAACCGTGGCCTTCGTCCTGATCCTCTTTGCCATTCCTTACCTTCCTTTAAAGTACATGGGTTCGTACCTTACCCTCTTCGCCATCCTCTTTACCTCGATAGGGGTTCGCTATCAGGAGAGGTGGGGCTATGCCTTGGTTCAACCCCTTCTTCGCATGGGGGTAGTGGTAGCCCTCGCCTCCTTCTTTTTCTCTTTCTGGGACGTCAATGTATTCTCCCTCAATGTAGTTCTCTTCTCATCTCTCTATTTCGAAGCAAGTTTCTTAATCGCTCCACCCCGTTCCGAGGATTCCGGTGAAGAGCTGGGCTGGACGCTTAAGAACTTCTTCTTCCTTTTAGCGATCGTGGGAAGTGTCGCCTTTACGTTTGTCTACTTTCTTTTCGACCGTCCTCTCTCTTATGGAACGATCATCGCCTCTCTGGGGTTCAGCTATCATTCTTTTCGAGTGGGTCTTCGAAGAGGAGATGGATTCTTCTTGAAGAGCCGAAATGAGTGGTTCTACCTTTCCGCCTTCTTCCTCTCCCTTGGTTTTTTCTCCTTGATCGCCTCGCTCATCCCTTTTTTAGGCCTTCGGAGCCTCCTCTTCTCTATCATCCCGGTCGTCTTCTTTCTCTTATTGGGTTTCTCCTATGGCAAAAAAGGAGGCGAGACTGTCCGAACATCTCTTTACGAGTCAAGCTATCTTTTTGTCATTATTCCATTCTTCTGGATCTTCTCCCAGAAGGCCTTCCCCCTCAAGACGAGCCTACTGCTCATCCTTTTGTTCGCTCTAACGTATGGCGGGTTCAACATGAAAGCGAAAGAGAAAGGTTTATGGTACTCCTTCTCTTTTCTCTCTGTCTTCTTTTCCTACAGCCTCCTTCGGCTCTTCCCACACCAGGACTTTCTCGGCTTTTACATGATCCCCCTTGGATGGATCTTTCTTTGGCTCTCCATCCTCTTGAGACGGATCAACCACTCCTTTAAAACTGTTTGCTATCTAACCTGGTTCCTCTATTCCCTCGCCTCCCTCTACTCTTTGATGCCCAAACTGAATCTGGCAGGTTATGGTTTCGTGCTCTGGGCAGTCTCGCTTCTGGTGACCTCCATGCTGATATGGGGGAAGGAAGAGGAAATGGAAGGACCCATCCAAGAGGAGTTTCCTATAAGCGAAGCTCCGGCGCCTTGGAGAACAGGATAAATGGTGAGTCGGATCACCTTAAAAACTTTTTCTCTTTGCTTCGGTCATTCTCTCGCCTTCCTGGCGATCCTTTTTAGTTTACTGTTCCAACCGCCGGAATGGGGGGCCCTCGTTGCCTTTCCCCTTGGACTTTCCTATCTCATCCTCGCCCTTCGCCATCATCAATCCTATTACCTCTACCCAGGAGGGATTCTGGTCAGCATTGCCTATTTAAGGGTTTTGACGGGAATCCTTAGAAATGGAAGTTTGCTTCTCCCGTATTTCTTCCCTTTCACCTTCCTCTTTCTCTTTCTCGGCTATCTTTTCAGGAAGCGGGGAGAGGCGGGCAAAGGTTATTCTATGGCATTTGAGATCACGGCCCACCTGGTTCCCATCTGTTTAGGCCTGGCCACCCTATTATGGCCCAGAATCATTAGCGATCCGGCACCTTCCTTTTTCGGCCTGATCGCCTTTCTTCTTCTCGACCTCTGGCTCGTGAAACGCCACAAGGAGAGATGGTTCCTTTTGCCCGCTGCCATTTTCCTCTTCCTCTGTTTTTCCCTCCTTCTTTTTATCCTCTTCCCGCACGCTCATGGCAAAAGGGGCCTCTACTCTCCCATCATTATACCGGCCATCTTCTTCTGGGGCCTCTGGCTTAAATCACGAAAAGAGCTGGAATATGTCAAACCCCTCTTTACAGCAAACGTTCTCATCTGCCTTTTCTTGACGCTCTTCGTCTTCACGAGAAAAGAGTTCTATCCGAATCTCATGATCATCCTTGCAAGCGCCTCTGTCTACACTTTATTGATGATGATCTACAAACGGGACGATTTAGGCTATCTAATCCTCTTTTCTTTAGGTACCTTGGGTTTCAACTTTCTCTTCAATTCAGGGAACTCCTTTTACAGGGAGTATTATGATTACCTTTTTTATGGCCTTCTGGTCGTTGGGGTGCTCCTTCTCTATCCTGCCCTGAAACGATGGCTTCATTTTAATCCGGGACTGGCCTCCTATCTGGCCCAACGATGGATGCGGGTCTTCTGGGTCTTTCTCCCTGTCTCCCTTGGGGTTCTCTTCGTCTTTTTCTCATACGGAAAGATGTTCGTTGAGAATCCAAATTTCTGCGGGTCCTGTCATAATATGGCCCCTTTCTATCGAGCATGGGAGAAGGACTTTCATGTGGCGGAGAGAAAGCTGATCACACCAGGGAACCCTGTTCCGATGATTTCACCGATCGCGAGGGAGGCAACCACGGAGAAAGAGGCTTTAGCATTAAAGCCGGTAGGTTGTTTTGAATGTCACTATCCACCGGGTCTATCCCCCTGGCTGAAAATGAAGTCGATTGGGTATATGGAGTTGATGACTTTCCTCATGGGAGACATGTCCCTGAAACCTCAAAGCCAGGTTTGGGATGAAGCCTGCCTGCGCGAAGGGTGCCACGTCAAAGAAAAGCTCAACCGTAACATCGTCTTTCGAAAGGGTATCAAGTTCAACCATGAAGTGATGATCAGCCAGAAGGTCCGTGGAATCGATCTCCGATGCACGACCTGCCACTCCTATATTGGAGCCTATAGGGGAAGCGGAGAGAAGCACTTCGAAGTCCATCCTTCGGTCTGCTACTTCTGCCATTTCGTAACCAAAGGGGAAGAAGCAGGGGTCAAAGTGGGCACATGTTATACCTGCCATGAACCCTCCGTGGATATTGATCCTTCAACCTTTGTTGATGTCGGATCTGGAAGGGTGACGCAGGAGAAATGCTTTATGTGTCACGAGAAGATCGAAAGGTTTGAAGATGCCCAGTACCAACATGATGTTCACATTAACCGGCATAAGACATTGTCCGTCGAGAAGATGAGCACGAGAAAGGTAGAGTGCCTCGATTGCCACACAGAGATTCAACATGGAAACTTCGGAAAGAGACATGAACAAGGGGGATGAAAAGCAAAAAGCGGTGACTAGGAGAAGGTTCTTTCTCATCACCTGGGGAAGTCTCTTCGCCGGTACCCTTCTCTCCATCCTCTCCAGCATCCGCTTCCTTTTCCCGAACATTCTCTACGAGCCGGAATCGAAAGTGGAAGTGGAAAGGCCGGAAGAGTACCCGTTGAATGGTGCCGTCTTTTATCCAGAACATGAGGTCTATCTTCTGCGAGATGAAAAAGGGATCTATGCCATGTCGGGAGTCTGCACCCATCTGGCCTGCATGGTGAAATGGATCGATAGCAAGAAGGAATTCCTCTGTTCCTGCCATGGTTCGGTATTTTCAAAGGATGGAAAGGTTCGAAAGCCCCCTGCCAAGTTGGATCTTAAACACTATAAGGTCTCCATCAATCGCAGGGGGAGGGCGGTCATTCATAAGGCGATCCTGGTAGATCGTGATTTTCGCCTTATCGTTTAAGGGATATGGAACGAATAAAAAATCTTTTAAAGAGATCGAGACTCCTTTATGAGGATCTCCAAACATTCTTAAGTCCTCACAGAGGGACAAAGGGTTTCTATCTTCATTCCCTTCTTTCCCTGTTTAGACAAGGATTTAAGAGATTGAAGATAGTTCTCTCCGAGGGAGGTAAAAAAATTTTCATAAAAATAGCTGCAAGTGGCGCCTTTCTCCTTTCAATGAGGGATCGCTTTCCTAAAATGCTTCCTGCTCTGAAATCTGGGGAGTTGAGGCGGAGATGGGCAAGCGAGGTGCGCCTCTTGATCCCCAATATCTGGAAGTCTATTTTCCGCCATCCTTTCCCAGTGACCGAGAAAGATCAGGTCCGCATCAGCCTCAACAACTTCTTTTTACACCTCCATCCGCCGCGGGTGAAACGTCACGGTCTTAAATTCACCTATACCTTTGGGTTGGGCGGCCTTTCGCTCCTTCTCTTCATCATCGAGACGGTGACCGGCGGTTTCTTAATGCTCTACTATATCCCCTCGACCGAAAAGGCCTACTCCAGTTACAAAGATATGCTCTTCACCGCCTCCTTTGCCCGGCTGATGCAGAATCTTCACCACTGGGCCGGTCATGGGATGATTGTGGCCGTGTTTCTCCACATGTACCGGGTCTTCTACACCGGTGCCTATAAGAGACCCCGGGAGTTCAACTGGGTCGTCGGTGTCTTCCTCTTCGTCTTTACCCTTGCCCTTAGCTATACCGGCTATCTCCTTCCCTGGGATCAGTTGGCCTTCTGGGCCATCACCGTGGGATCGGAGATCGCAGAAGCAGCCCCTTTCATAGGAGAGCAGGTGAAATTTTCCCTTCTCGGAGGAGACATGGTGGGTCAAGGTGCTCTCATTCGCTTCTATGTGCTCCATGTCTTTATCCTCCCTCTGATTGCGGGCGTTCTGGTCGCCATCCATTTCTGGAGGATCAGAAAGGATGGCGGAATCTCTGGCCCTCCTTTGGCAAGTCCGGGAGAGGATAAGAAGAAGGAGGAGACCGTGCCGTCGTTTCCAAACCTGGTCAATCGAGAACTGACCTTTGCGGTGGCTTCATCAGCGGCTTTCCTTCTCCTCTCCTACTTCCTCAATGCCCCTTTGGAAGAGCTGGCCAATCCCAATAAGGTGCCCAACCCGGCAAAGGCCCCCTGGTACTTTACAGGACTTCAGGAGATGGTTTCGTGGGGAGCCCCTTCGATCGGCGGCATCATTCTTCCCGGGTTGATTGTATTGAGCCTTCTATTTCTTCCTTACCTGGATCGGGATCCAAGGGGAGTCGGCATCTGGTTCGCGAGGGAGAGGAGGCCTGTCATCCTTATGTTCACAGTGGTCTTTGGTTATCTGATCGTCGTCACTATCATTGGAAGTCTCTTCCGCGGAGAAAACTGGTCCCTCGTTCTTCCGTGGGGAGGAGGATGATACCCAACATGTGGGAGAAGGTATTCGCGATAAGCAGTGTGGCCTTTCTCGTCGCGATGGCCCTTTGGATTTGGGAAGAGATGATGCCTGAGTGGAGATTCTACCAAAAGAAGTTTAAGAGCATGGCGATGGAGCTTGCCGCCACACTCGAGGAGAAAGACGAGATTCGATCCGAAGGTCTCAAAGTCAGGCAGATCGTTATGGAGAGGCTGAACCGGGTGGACCGCTGCACCACTTGCCATTTGGGAGCGGAGGATGCGAAGTATGCCAATCTTCCTCTCCCGTTCAAGTACTGTCCCTTGACCGAGACGCATCTTCCCAAGAAATTTGGATGCAGCCTCTGCCACGGGGGCGAGGGAAGTGGCATTGAAACAAAGACAGCTCACGGAGAGGGGAGCCGAACCCATTCTCCCCGGCTGAAGGGAGAATATCTCCAGGCCTCCTGCGGGAAGTGTCACCTGGAAGAATATCTCTATGCGGCTCCTCTCCTCTTAGTAGGAAAACGTCTCTATGAACACTATGGTTGTGGCGATTGCCACAAGCTCTATCGAAGGGGGAGAAGGGCGGGCCCCGACCTGGAAAAGATCGCCTCCAAACGGATCGACGAATTCGAATGGGGAAAGGATCGGGGGGAGAAGTCCTTTGTCCGATGGATCTTCCTCCACTTTAAGAACCCGAAGGAGTTTCAGGAAGATTCGAAGATGACCGATTACCGGATGTCCGAAGAGAACGCGAAGGCATTAACCGTTTATATGCTCTCGTTGACCGATGAAAGATATCCCTCCGATTACTACCGTGGCAGGAAGGATGAGGAACACGTTCAGTGAAAGAGGAGGTTTCAATGAAACCCTGGAAAGTTGCCATCCTTTTAATGCTTTTGATCTTGTCCTGTGTCTTTTTTGCCTTAAGGATCGAAACGCCTGTAGCGAAGAATGAGCCGAAACCGCAACCTGTGGGAAAAGGGGCTCCTCCAGTGGTCCCTGCGACCCAGATGGCTCCCATAGCCCCGCCTCCTGCAGGCCCCACTCCGGCCACGACCTCACCGATCAAACAGTTTGAGGAAGTATCGCCCCAGCTCGCCAAAGAGAAGCGATGTCTCAGCTGCCATGAAGGCATTGAGGTGATTAATGAGAAGATGGCCAAAGCGTGGGGAGCTGATAAGAAGTGTGAGGCCTGCCACAAAGGGAATCCTACAGCCCACACAAAGAAGGAGGCCCATAAGGGCATGATCAGCAATGCCGGAGACTTCCGAATGCTCAAGGAAACCTGCGCCCAATGCCACGATGATAAAGGCGCCATTCGGAAAGACATTGAAGGACTCATCCCCGGTGTGATTAAACTTTCGAAGGTCGTTTCACAGGGGGAGAGGAACCATGTGCCGAGGATGTTGAGGTCCTTGATGGCGACGGCGGGGGGGGAGATCGCGGGGATGCGGTATCTCTG
>Ga0214473_10005413_pt1 | contig 15286 bp, 26 predicted proteins | sample RVTome_7_FD_203509 | JGI IMG/M metagenome (GOLD analysis project Ga0214473, IMG submission 203509) | Soil microbial communities from uranium-contaminated site in the Upper Colorado River Basin, Wyoming, United States - RVT98D197 | ecosystem: Environmental > Terrestrial > Soil > Contaminated >... | reverse complement strand
CTGGCTCAGATGCCGGTAAGTCCGTGGCCGACGAATTCTATCGGGTGTTACAAAATTGACGACTTTTGTCAACCACTTATTTTGTTGCCGCCAAGAAATGTGCCACATTTTGGCACGGTTTTTGAGAAACTTCAGTAGGGAAGGGGGGCGACAAGAACCGTGCCAAGAGATGTTTCACGTGAAACATTCCCGCCTCATCGCTATCAACCCTCCGCTCCGTGCGCTCCAAGTGCTAACTTTTGTGAGCGCTAACTGCTAGCGCTACCCTTTGCAAGCACGCCGGCGTGACATAAAAGCGCTCGCTGTGGGCAGGGGTATTAAGTGATTGTCAAAATGTGTCTGGCAGTTTTTTGACAGTTTGCTCCGCATAGTTGTAGACTTCGCGGATCACGAAGCCCGCGGGGAGGAGGGGGACGGGGTCGCCTACGAACAGCATGCCAGTGAGTAATCGATCGGTGAGTAGCCACGCATGGGCCCGCATGAGCGAGGCAAAATAGTTAGCGTAGGCGACGGTGAAGGTGGGGGTTGAGTTACTCATGGGATGCCCCGGGCGAGCCGTACCCGCAGACGCAGCCCATGGGAATAGGGTAATGATTGTCGTGTACAACTCCCGGTCTGATGTCGTCCCCGCACCAGCAGACCCCCGGGTCTATCTCTTGGTGGCAGCCTCCACAGGTTATGACCTGAGTCGGCATGGGGTTGGGGTTTTTGGGTAAAGAGCTCATTGGCTCCTCCTTTACAGCACCTCACCATCGGGGTTAAGCAAATCGGGCAGAACGATCAACTGCGAGCAGTCCGCCTGGACTATTTGACAGGCTTGAAAAATGCCCTCCACCGTCGCGGGCTTGACGCGATGCACCGCCACATTGAAGGCATTGCAGAGCGTGGCGACATCCGGGTGAACTTCCTCACAGATGATCGCCGCCCTGGGCTCCAGCGAAAACAGCTCCCCGTACCACCAACGGTAACCCACGATTTGACCGAACGCCGCCAGCCCGGCGACGGGTTTGACCTCAAACACGGTGGGGTAGCCGCTGTCGATGCCCACGGCGTCGATCCGCAGTCGCGTCAGCTCGGCGAGCTGCGTAATTTGCGCCGGCGTGTGCCACGGTTCCGGCATTTGCCCGAAGCCGACATGCAGGTCAAAAATCCATTGCGTATAGAGGTCAGCGTCTCCGCTCAGGATAAACGCTGCGAAGAGCGGGACGTCGTTTGCCATCATGTGGGGAAACGGGGGCCGGGACATAGCGTGTTCCTCCGAGGGAAGCGGGCGAAAATGCGCCCGGAATGGGTGGGTTGAGGCAATCAAAATGGTAAGGCAGGCCGTGAAACATATCCAACTTTTTATTGCTCAACGCCTTTTTACACGCCGGACAATTCCCCTTGCGAGATGTGGACATGACTATGCTCCTTGATAAAGCGGGCAGCCCGTTCCTTTTCAGCCCGTCTTTGGCGGGCCAACTCCTCGAAGAGATACACAATCGCCGCGAAAATCAGTGTCACTCCAAGTGCGAAAAGACCAGCGGCGAAACCGAGAACCATCCATTGATAGATGCTCATTGAACCTCCTTGACCTCTGGAAGCATCTTGCGATCATTCCAGCGGTGGATCAATTTTACCCCATTGGGGGGCGCGGGAAACTCCCGCATCGCTTCGAGTTCAATCGCGGAGGGCCAGCGATTTGACTTCACCTGGACCAAGACCACGCCGGCGAGGCCCACACCAACGATATCCCAGCAGCCGAGCGACGCCCCGGACTTGGTGCAGCGCCATCCGCCGCGCTCCAAGAGCGCCATGCTGCGCCGCTCGTTTCGCGATCCTTTCGCTTTCGTATTCATCTCATCCCCTCAATCTTGAATTGTGAAAGTCGCCGAGCAAATCTCGGTACGCGCGATGTTTCGCGCCTGGTGCGAGTGCGGCGCGGACGTGGATCTGAAACCACACAGCCAGGATTTTTTTCTGGTTAGTCGGCGGAATCGGAAGCTGCCGAATGCGTCGGATTGCGTCGCGGGTGCGCCCCAACAACTGAATGTCGTCGGGCACATACCCACCAAATGAGTAGCGGATCGCCACTATCCAAGCCTCGTGGCGGTATTCGCGGGACAACGCTGCCCTAGAAAGTCAATGTGGACCACATTACATCTGTGGCGTCGGCACCACACCTGTAGTCCCCATGTCGTGAGGCCCACGCTGATATCTGCCCACTCGGCCGGGCTCATACCCTTGGGCACGTAATCCAGGCATTTAGAACAGTGGATGAACGTTGTGATGGCCATCGTTGTTGGGACGAGGCGGGCGAGATTCTTGGTAGTGACAGAGCTCATAGTGCCTTCCTCCTCGGGGGTGGCGGCGCTACTCGCAGCCGACCCCGCCTGTGGAGAGCGGGGCGACGAGATCCACATACTGCTTTCGCGCCATATAAATTCACGGCATGTGCTCCGCAACTCGACTATGCAGTGATTCGATCACGGCGAGTAGTTCGGATTTGCTCATCTCCGTAATCGCCTTCGGGGCTTCGGGCACCGGCGGCTGTCCCTCTTGCCATTTGCACGTAACAAAATGCCCCGCCGCCAGGATCAGCTTATCCCAGCAATCCTGGCATACGGGCCTCATCGGCACTTGCTCTACGGGTAGCCAGTCTTGGTGCACGTGGCACTTGTTCTGCACGCGATAGTTCACGGGCGGGTTATCCTGCATTTCCTGCAAAACCGCCTCCAGGTTCTCCGCCTCGCCGGACGATTCAGCGGTGTCTCGCCAGCGGGCGAGCTGGAAGGCAGTGATGCCCTGGCCTTGCGCGTACTTGAGAGCCAACTTCACCCATCCAGCCGATGTTGATCGATTAATCTCCACGGCTTGTGCGCTGTTAATGTGCCCCAGGCGGAGTGCCTCGCGCACGTCCGGATGTCCTTCCAGCAGTGACAGCAGTCGCGATACGTGGCTAGGGCTGCGCCGGCAGCGCCGCGCACATTCTGTGATACTGATGCCATTATCCGTAATGATCCGCTGAAAAAATTCAGCTTCTTCAATCGGATCGACATTCGTTCTGTGAAAATTCTCATGCGCTTTCCCCATCTCCTCATCGACTTCGCCCGGCTGGAATACTTTCGCTTCTATTTCGCCCCAGCCCAATTCCTTCGCAGCGATCGATCGCCGCATCCCCCACACAATACGATATTCGCCGGTATCCAGCTCGACCACGCCGATGGCCTGCTGGAGTCCATTAGCAACCAGCGATTCTTTCAGCTCCTCCATCCCGGAGTACAGCGATTCTTTTCGCATCGGGTGCGTGGGCGGTATCAGGAAATCGGTCCTCACTAATCGTGTCTCAGCCACGTTTTTGCCTCCCCTCTAAGTTTCGGATCGTCTCCGGCTCCCACAGCTCTAGGTTGAGTCCGAGTCGCTTACTGATGCGTGTGATCGCATCAGATACACAGGCTTCGAGAGCGCTCGGCCAGGTGAGGCGCTTGTTGCCCCCCTTGCGTGAGCACTCACCGACAGCCTCACCCACGAACTGACCATTCACTAACATTGCGTAGTGCACGCAGACGGTGTCTTCGACCAACTTGGGCTCTCCTATCGGAATTAGGGCGGGCACGCAGGGGGCAAATGCCTCCAACAGCCGCCGCCAGGCGTGCACCCACGGCAGATACCAAAGTCCGTCGAAACGCTGCTCGAACAAGCGTGGATCGAACGGCGCCCACAGGATCGACCGCTGCCAGTCCTCTAGTACCAGTTCCCCCGCTCCATCCCACCAGGCAAGGGGAGCGGAGTAACTCACGGCCTGGGCTACCGGAGCTGGTACTGCTCCGCTGCCTCCTGCCTGCCGAGCGGTTTGAGTTTTTTCCGCCAGGGCTGGCGGCTGCCCGGCTGCCGGGCCTGCAACAGGTCCAACTGCTGCGCTGTGATCGTCTCCAGGCGCGTGACTCTCAGCCATTTGTCCCCGAGGAGCATCCTCACCGGGGCTCCCTGGTACAGTCCCAGCGCTACCCGCACTGGGGCCGGTATCACCAAGTAGAGGCTCCCGCCCATCTTCCGAGCCGCTGAAATGTACTCCCTGACTTTCGGCGTCCCCTCCGGCTTGAGGCTCTGGGCGAAGGCTGGCCCCACCCGCGCCCACGTCCGTACCTCGGCTTTTGTCGCCATCCTTCCCCTCCTTTCGCTCCGCTAACTCCTGCCAGGTGCGGAGGTGATATGCTCCGGCTCTCGCGTCACCAGCCCAGACGTCAGCGTGGGCCTGGCAAAGACCTGCGATAGTCTGCCCGTGCGAGCCACGGACTGCATAGGCGTCGCCCGCATGCCTCCTGTCGTAGATGCAGCCTGGATAATCCATATTAGTAGCCCTCGCGATCTAGGAGCAGCGGGATCAGGAGGGCCAAAGACACGCACGCTCTCCTAATCATTTCTGCGGACCCCTGGGAAATCTGCCGAGTGGTATTCAGGCGCTGAGTCAATTCATAGAATCGCGTGATCGTTTCTAGGTCGCTGCGCTCTTGCTCCGCCCTCCGCCGCTCGAGCTCATCCTGCCCGTCGGCAGGACGCGCATCATTATATAGTGTGGTGTCCATAAGCATCCCCTCTTAAGTTGCGAACGGTAAAGCCTACACCGACTCGATGAGCAGGTCCTTATCGAGATGCAAATAAGATTCTACGTCTCCGGTGTTCCAGGATTGGTAAGCAAGCCCTGCTCCGATCAGCACCATTCTGAGTGCCTCTAGCCACTTCAGATTGCTCTTTTTCATCAAATTCTCGGCTTGCTCTCTGATTGCTCGTTTTTCCGCTGAGTTGAACATTTTTCTCTCCCCCTTTTTGGACTAAAACCAATAGTCTTTCGCCTGTTGCCGGGCACCTTCTGGCGTTTTTTTGTAGGCACCTGGCACGTTGACCTTCGTCCCCGTCACTGAGTAACTCAGTCGATCCACCTCAAACACCTCGTCGTAGAGCATAACTTGGTAGTTTTTCTCGCCGTACCGGCCTTTACCATATTGCCCTTTTATATGTAGCTGCGTCTCCATTCTTCATTCCTCCTAGCAAAATTATTAGCCTGACTATGCCATTTCATGTCAGATATGTCAAGCGGTTTTTGCACTTTTCCAAATAATCGACAAATTATTTTGCACGCGTTGCCGGATGGTGTTTGTGCGACGCCTTTGCAAATGCAACTCTGTCGCAATAAGCTTGACATTCTCCATTAGTTTTGCTAATGCCAAGATAGATTAGGTATTAGCTCAGCTAATAGGAGGATCAAATGGCGATAAGAGTCCCTACCGCGACCGACGTAGCGGCTAAGTGGAGTTCAATTACCCCTGGTCGGGCCGCAGACTACACCAAGGGTGTGCAATCAAGCGGCAGCGCATGGCAGCAGGGCGTTGACGCCGCAGGCCCAAACTATGGCGCCTCGGTGCAACAAGCTATCGCGGATGGTCGCTGGCAGCGTGGCGTGGCAGGCCGTGGCGGATTCTATTCCACGCAGGCCGCCGTGATCGGCGCGCCTCGGTGGAGCACCGGCGTGGTTGCCGCGAAAGATCGCTACGGGGCAAGCATGGGGCCGGTGTTGAGCACGATCGGCGGGCTCACTCTGCCGCCACGCCAGCCTGCCGGTAGCCCAGGAAATATGGAGCGCTCGCGCATCGTCGGCGAGGCCCTGCACCTCATGAAGATCGGCACATAATCACTCGCAGTGAGTGAGAGAGGGGGTCGTGGTGAAACCAGTAGGATTTCGCGCCATCCTCGCCGAGAGAGGGCTGGAAGGCGCACTATTGTTTCTGGCAGAGGTGCTTGAGGCGCTCGCAAAGCGCCGGGATAGACGCCCGGCGACCGCTGTTCCTCCGGCCACTCCGTCCGAGACGGAAGACGAGGAACACAATGGGTAAGGCACTACAGGTGCTGTCGGGCTTTGTGACGGCGCCATCAACAACTTTTACCGCGCTGACAATGGCGGTCGGCGATACACTAACCGTGCGTAATAGCGAGCGCGGGCGCGCGCACCTCCTCAACGCATGGGGCGACAACCAGACGGCAGGGAACCTCCGTATCCGATCCGCGCAAATGCACGACAATGTGCAGGGTATCCGCATGTTTGTCGTGGCCTCCGAAGTCGCGCCGTTGATGCCGCTCGGGGCAAAGGTCGCACTCGAACCGTTTGATACCTTGGTCGTCGATCAGACCGGATCGGCTACCGGGGGTGACATCGAGAGCAGCAGCCTCCTGATGTACTACGATAACGCGTACGGCTTTGACGCGAGGCTGCTTGATTGGCAGCAGGTAGCCCCGCGCATCATCGACTATATGTACGCGGAAAACACGCTCGCGCTCGGGACTGCGGGCGGCTACTCGGGCGAAGAGGCGATTAACGCCGAATTCGACCAGTGGAAGAGCAACTTTGACTACGCGCTCATCGGCTATCAGGTGAGTGCCGAGTGTCTTACGGTCGGCTGGCGCGCGCCGGACACCTCCAACTTGCGCGTGGGCGGGCCGGGGAACGAACTCCGCAAGGAGCTGACGGGCGAGTGGTTTAAGATGTTGTCGCAGGTCTACGGGATCCCCGCGATCCCGATCTTCAACGCGAATAACAAAGGCGGCATCCTTATAGATGGCGTGCAGGATGAGAACGGAACGGATGTCACCGTCACGTCGATCTTTGCGCGGCTGAGAATGTAGGAGTCACGGATTGTGACTCTTATAGGGATACTGCTGATGGCGATTCTGACATTCGCGCCGTCCGCTCCGCTGTCAGGTTTCGAGAGCTACCTCATGCAGCGGGGTATGGAAGCGACCTGCGCGCCGCAGAACACGCTGGCATTGGAGCAGCTCGCCCAGCGCCTCCACCCAGGGGTCTGGGCAGAGGCGGGCGACAGTGTCCGCTTCTCCGCGTTCCTTGCTTCGGGTTCCGCCGTAATCGATTACGGCGGTCAGTGGCAGAATGAGAAAGGCATCTATTCGCGGTACAATCACACCATCAATATCTCGTCTGGCTCCTCACCGGTGCGAGCGACCCGCGCGGCCTCTGCGGGCTGGTATCGGGATGCCGTCGCGTCACTACAAACAGCCGGGATCACCGGACAAACGCTGTATATCACCCAGGAGTTAGGGCGCCAGAATGCTGGGGCATTTGCCCCATTTGCGATGCTAGCTCAGGGGTGGCTGACTAGCACAGCGCCGGTATCGAGCGGTGGGCCGCCGCTACCTGATGGTGGTGGGTCTGGGGCTGGCGGATCGGGCTGCTGCATCGGCACGCTCGTGGAGGATTTCTTCAATCCTAATACTGAGAATCCGCAGATCCACGTCGGCCCCGTCGGCGGTGCCTCGCGACTCGTGTACCTCTCCTACAACTACACGACCAGCGCCATCGCGGGCAATCGGCGGCAGTATCTTGCGCTGGGAAAGGCGATAGAGTTGGCTGCGGAAATCTTTGTATTAGTCGATCAGCCCGCCTCGACCACGTATGGCTACGTTTTTATCGCGGGGGGTCAGAGCCAGGACGATGTCGCCAATAATCAATATATCCGGCCATTGCCGGAGAATTTATTCATCGACGGCAGCTACTACCTGACCGTGCAAGCGAGCAACTCGAAAGCCGGAGATGCCTGGTCAAGTGCCGTGCCGACCTACGAGGAGATTCAGTAAGTGGACAGCTCACACTCTGTGCTGTTGACTCACCACATTAAGCCGGACTACGGCTTCTACGTCCAGTCTGACGACCGGCTGTTTGTGGCCGCGTACTCGTCCGTGGCCTCACTGGTAGTGCGATTCTCCGGCTATTTCCTGGATGCCAGAGGCGAGGTCAACTACTATGCGATCGATGTCGCGCCGACCTCGGACCGCGCCGTCACAAGCGGTGAGCAGATTTTTGGCGAGGGTTTCCTGCTCTCGTGCACAGCGCACCTACTGACCGGCAACGCTAATCGTGGGCAGTGCTACGTGCGGGCGCGCATTCAGCGGGGCACGGGCGCTACGCTGGTGCCTATCGCGCAGATTCTCGGTGGGTATGTCACTGATGATTTCTCGCCGTCGTTTCCGTTCGGCAAAATTGAAGGATCACTAGAAGGGCCGGGGATGCTGCGGTCGGTTGCAGGAACAAATGTTGCCGCGAACACCGAAATCACGGAAGCCGTGCCGACTGGGGCACTATGGCGACTGCGGAGTCTCGTCGTTGTCTTCGTTACCGCCGCTGGGGGAAGCACACGAAGAGTGACTTTTCAGTTTGACGACGGGACCACCATCTTCTTGCAGTGTGGGCCTGACCGCACACAGGCCGCGTCAACGACCGTGCGGTACTCAGTCGCGAGCGTGGGCCTCGCCCCTGACTCGACGGCAGGGACTATCCACATTCCGATCCCACCCGATTTGCGGCTCCCTGCCGCAAGTCGGATCATCACCTCCACCACCAACTTGGCAGCAGCAGACGACTTTGCGGCTCCGCAATTGCAAGTCGAAGAATGGATACAGGCATAATATGAGGCGAATTTCAATTTTTACTCTCCTTTGCTTTTTGTACGCTTTCTTTCCAGGGCTTTCCCTCGGGGCTGATGTCAGGGAAATTTGCGCTACCTACTCGGCGGTCGATGTCACTGTGGTTACGACCGCCGAGACTGTGGTGGCAACGAGTGAGGCTTGCAAAGTTCCTTCGCCGACTTTTAAGGCGGTGGTGAAGGTCGATTTCACTATCACAACTGGTGCGGCTTCAGCGACGTACCAGGTCCGTATCAGACGGACCAACTTGACCGGCACCCTGATAGGCGATGAGATCGCACGGACTATCCAGGTAGCGGCAGCGGGCGTGGAGCAGGTGTCCTACGCCGTTACCGACGAGCGCACGGCGGACCTCTCTACCGTGGTCTACGTGGCGACGATTGAGATAGCCTCGGCTTCGGGCAACTCCACGGTCGGCGAAGCCTTTATCGAGGTCATTTTGCTGTGAGCTTCTTCGAGCAACTCTTGCAGGGCGTGGTAGAAAAGAGCGAATGCGTGGCACTATTTGTGATTGTCCTTATCCTCCTCATGGTTTTGCACCAGCGCAATAGTGCGCGGATGGACGAGATCACGCGGCAGCTCTACCTGCATGACCAGCGCACGGGTCAGCCAAGGAGGCCCAATGCCACTCCAAGAGAATGACATCGTCGTAGATCGCATTCGCGCCGTGCAGATTATCAATGCGCAAGGCCGCTCCGTGCGCGGGCTGGAGTATCGGTTCATGGTGCGCGGGCACGGGCCATTCACCCTGGAATTCCCCGAGGAAAAATTCGATTTCAATTACGTGAAACAGCTTGTGATGAAGTACGCCGCTGACCAGGTGGCGCTACTCGAGGCGTTTCCACCACGGAGCTAAGCCGTGGCCCTCTATTTCCCCTCCTTCCTGCGGGCAAGCAACGAAGCTCGTGGCCTGCTCAACGATCAGAGCATCTTAGAACAGACCGCTGACGCCTATCGTGGTCTGCCTTCTGCCATCGTCGTCAACTACCTCTTGCAGACTCTCTACGATTCCGCGCTCGGTCCGGTGGGCTGGGTTGCCGCAGGCGTCCAGACCGCGCTCTACCTCGTGGAGCTATTCAGTCAGCCGACCCGGATCGATATTTCCAAGCAAGCGGTCGAGGCGTGGTTCGACCCGCTGACGCACTTCGTGGAGTTAAACTACTGCTTCCCCATCGTCGCTCCATACTTTCGAGTGATGGAATTCGACGAGGTCAAGGCCGCATGGGATCGCCGCCCCGACTTGAAAGAGCTCAAGGATACGATGTATCCGCAGGCCCAACAGTTGGTGAAGGCGGATATTGGGCTGCAGGGGTTTGGCGAGGGCATGAACGAGCGCATCGTCAATCAGTGCCTCGGAAATTGGGAGCGCCACCAATGGACCACACAACAAGTGATAGACTGTTGGCAAGCGGTCCTGAATGCGGGCGGAGTTGGCCCAGCGCCCAATGGTCTGCCACCCGCAGGCAGTGCCGTCTCAAACGCGATAGCAGGGCTGCAGGTCGGTGCGCTCCTCTTCAAGAAGTATACGCAGGGTGAGCGATTTCTGCCGGAAGATTGGCAGATGTTCACCGACTACTACGTGCAGTCAGGGTGGGATAATGAGGCCGGACAGGGCGGAGAAGCCTTTGTCCGCTGGTTCACGCCCTGGTCTTCGCCGCCAGCGGGGCAGACGCCGCCGATAGCGCAACCGAACACCTGGTATAGTCCGCAGCAAAACGGCTGGTTTTCTCCGCCTTGCCGGCAGGATATCAAGCCGCCACCACCCCCCCCCCCACCACCACCACCACCACCAGAAACCGACTACCAAAAGGCATGTCGGTACTGGACGCTCTTCCGCGCAGGGCAGCCAATCCCCATCGATCTGCTGACCTGGGCCACCGACATCAAGAACGCGGAAGTGATGCTGGACGCTTACGACGACCCCGCGTGTGGTACCGTTCCGCCGCCGCCGCCGCCGCCGCCGCCACCGCCAGACGACGAGACGCCTTACCAGAAGGCGTGCCGCTACTGGACGCTCTTTTACTCCGGCCAGCCGATTCCACGGACATTGCTATCGTGGGCGACGTTGATTGAGAATGCGGCAGTGATGCTCGCAGCGAGTCACGATCCGCTGTGCGGCTACAAGGAGCCACCGCCTCCGCCCCCGCCCCCGCCGCCCCCACCGCCGCCACCACCACCAACCGAAACCGACTACCAGAAAGCCTGCCGCTATTGGTTGTTGTATCGCGCGGGGCAGCCGATCCCATTTTACTTGATTGAGTTCGCGACCGACCTCAGAAACGCGAGCATCATGCTGGATGCGTATGACGATCCGGCCTGTGGCTATGTGCCGCCGCCACCTCCCCCACCTCCGCCCCCACCAGGTGAGACCCCGTATCAAAAGGCATGTAGGTACTGGCTGTTGTATCGCGCCGATCAATTCATTCCTCCTGATCTCCGGGAGTGGGCGAGCGACCCACAGAATTACGCCGTGCTTGCGCAGGCATTTTGCGACCCGCTATGTGGCTGGCAGGGCATGCCGCCGCCGCCGCCGCCGCCGCCGCCGCCCCCGGACGACGAGTGTGCGCCCGGCTGCCAGAAGCAGATTGATAAGCTCAAAGACCAGATGCAGCGCTCTCGTCCGCCGTGGCAGCGTAACTGCACGGAGTGGCCCCCAGCGCCGGAGGATCAGGATTGCTGGCAATGGCCATGGCCGCAATCGCCCTGGCCGCCACCCTGGGGACAGGACTGGCCGCACGATTGGCCGCCGGACTGGCCGAAGCCGCCCTGCGACTGTCCTCCGCCGCCGCCATGTGACTGTGTGTGCGATTGCCCGCCAGGTCCACCAGGTCCGCCAGGTCCGCCAGGTCCGCCAGGTCCAGGGGCGGACCTGTGCTCGCCGGAGGGTATCTCGGCATGGTGGGAGTGCATCTGGCCGGAGGTCGAGCAGCGTATCTGCGATATTGCCAAGGCGTGCCAGCGGCAGCTAGAGTGCCAGGTGATTAGGCTCTGCGAGATCGCCAGGGAGCACCTCGGCAGCATGCTGGAGTGTTGGCTGGTCAAGCACACGCCACCGGAGATTGCCGACCCATTGGAACCAGAAATCGGCGAGGGATACCAGGGATACCGCTCGCAATTCCAGCAAGCCATTCAGACCGTGCCGCAGGGCTGGACCGCCCCTTATCTGGCTGTAGCTCGGAGTGCTTTCTATGCTGGGCTAGACATGCAAACCCCAACTTACCTAGATGGACAGGCGGAGGGCGAGAAGTATGTCTTTGATTTGGAAGATGAAACCGCCGTCATACGAGTGCGAAGCGTCGCGCTCGCGCCCGACGAACAGGACCCGTGCGTGCCATAATGGCTGATGCGCTCCCCCCAGAAATCGGATCAGGTGCGCCGCCTAGCGGGACATCCCCAGCAGCGCCACCGCCCGCTCTCCCGAGTCCGATCCGCAGCATTGCCTCACGCATAGCCCCCGCCATCCTTACCCTCTTCCGGCTGTCGTGGCCGGGGCGAATTGCGATATTTGCAATCAATCTCCTGTCCCTCAAGGCGGTATGGGATTGGCTCTGGGACTGGGGCTCGTCAATTGCCGGACATGTCAACGCGATTGTCTTTTGGCGGCAACCAGACGCCTGGGTTGAAGGCTGGAAGGCGTGGCTAAATATAGACAAGTCAGCGGACAATCAACTCGCCAAAGTCGTGCATACTGTCCTGAGCCGGTTCATGGGGTTCGGGGTGAGCGAGGGGGCGGTGAAGGGAGCACTGGATGGTAGCGTAAGCGGCGATGATCTCAATAATTTTGCGGATACTTTTGTCAAGGCAATTACCGGCACATTTGATATCGGGCAAGTCGCTCGGGGCTTTCAGTCGCGCGAACCCGGCACCGCCGAAGAAGACAACTTCCGCCGATTTATGGCACTGAATGCGCGGCTGCACATGGGCAAAATAGCAGCCGACATGACAAAAGGGACGCTTGCATTTGGAGTCGGGGAAGGCATTGTCTCTATCGCGGAAGCGATAGAAGGGTTGATGGGGTTAGAGGACGCACAGGAAGAAATCCTTGAGCCCTTAATGGAAAAGTTGATTATCGAAGGGTGGACCAAGAAATTTAATCGCGAGATTCTTGGGACAGACCTCACTACAGATGATGCCATTGAGTTTGAGATTCGCGGGTGGCTCTTGGCTGGTCAATTCGACAAGATTTTAGATAATGAAGGGATACGGCCAGACGTTCGCGCGGACCTCATACAGTTACGCGCGAAACGGCCCTCGCAAAGTGACCTACAGGACCTCTACAACCGGGGGCTTGCGAACGACATCGACTTGACCGGATATTTCCGCACGGTGGGTTTTCTCGCAGAGGGAGCGAAGATCAAGGCCGATCTTGTTGCGAGCGATCGCCTCTGGAAGCTGCGAAAAGAGCAAGAGGGGGTGCTGGAGCAACAAGCGGTCAAAGGCATCATCCCGGACGCGGAATATGAAGGATTCCTGAGAAATAACGCCTATAAAGGCGATGAAGTCGGCGTGCTGATGGATATTCTGAGGCGCAAGAAAACGCTCACCGCCGCGACGACCGCAAGGCGTATCACAGGCAGTTTTAACATTACGCCTGAGCGCGTCAAAGAGGGCGCGTCAGCAATCATTAAGTGGTCGATCCGCAACGCGGATACGATCAATATCACCGACCTCGGCGCAGTAGGCCCGCGTGGCGAACAACCACTAGAGGTGCTACGCTCCAGGACCTACACCCTCACCGCTAGCAATGATGCGGGGGAAGAGGTCACTTTTCCGGCGTATGTAGAGGTGAGGGGCGCGCCGGAAATCAAGCTCCCACGGGTCAGCCTGAGTCTCTCTCCTCGCTCAGGCACCGTGGGCAGCTTGAGAGAACTCCGCTGGAACGTCAGCAACGCGGAGAGCATCACCATCGATGGCGTGCCGGTCGAACAGCAAGGCGTACTGTTTGTGACACCGGTCTTGCCGACCTTCTACACGCTCGTCGCGACCAACGCTGCGGGAACCGCCACCACACAAGATGTGGCGCTGATAGAGTTGCCGTTTGACGGTATCGATCCGTCCGTCAAGCCCACAGTAAGCTTCGCCATTTCTCCGCTCATCGTCTCCGCGTTGCAGCCACGAGTGGAGATTAAGTGGGGGACGATCAACAGCAATTCGCAGACGCTGACATACCCGGACGGGCGCACAATCGATGTCGGTGCGAATGGCGCGATGATCGAGGTAATTACGGCGAGCGGCGTGTTCACCTTCCGGGCGAAGAATGCGCGGGGCGAGGTGGCGAGGCAGGAGGCGGTGATCTTCAAGGAGGCGTTGCCGGATGAGGCGTAGCCAGTCTCTGGGGGTGCAGACTGAGTGCAAAAAAAAGTTGACAAGAGAGGAGCGATATGGCACAAGAAGGGTGCGACGCATTCCGTGCTTCATTCCCCATGTCCGCCTTGTGAGGAGGCGGGTGTGGTAAGGCACTTCGATGAGGTGCTTTACCAAACCTTAGAGATGCACGTGTCCGTTTCGACCGCAGCCGAATTTTCCCTGTAAGGGACTGAAAGATTCGGCAAAAGAAATGTTTGCTCTGGATGCTACTGACATCTTGAAAATAAGGATTGGTGACCCTTCGGGGTCTCACAGGCAAGAGCCCGTGGCAGTGTCAGTAGCACTGTCGCGGGCTTTTTTGCGTGAGAGGGGGTAATAATGCGAGTTTTTTTTCTCAGTCTGGGATGCTTTCTCTGCCTATCCGGCCTCGCCAGGTCGCAGCCGACGACGATCAGCGTAGATATAGCCAAGGCGAAGTTCACCTGGTCGTGGACGCAGGGGACGGGCGGGCTGGTCGAGGTGTTCACCGTCAAGTGTGGGCCCGCCTCTGGGAGCTATGATATCCTGGTCGATCTGGCGGACCCCGCGGCCAGGTCAGTGCCAGTCAACCAGGTGGTGACAGCTTCCGGGACCTACTTTTGCGTGGTCACGGCGAAGAATACCTTCGGGGAAAGCGGGGCCTCAAACGAGGTCACGTTTCAAGCGGGACAAATTCCGAATCCGGTGGACACCTTAGCAATTCAAGCAAATTAGCGAAGGAGCGGCACAATGGCAGCGTCAGCAATCGGTTGGCAGTCAATGGGGAAGCCTGACTTCTCGCAGGCCGCGAAACTCTTCTATCGCCTTCCGCTCGACCTTCGGGAGTCGATGAACCGCAGTGAGGAGAAGGTACTGATATGGACTCTATTTTTAAGTTGGTGGAACGTGCATCATTCGGGACGAGGGACAACTATCGCCTCGTTCTCGGAGACGTGGTTGGGGACGAAATTTGGGCGATCACGCTGGACCGTGGCAAGGGCGTTGGAGAAGCTCGAAGAATTCGGCCTCCTCAAGAGGATCAGGCGCAATCCGAGGAGCGACGGGACGTACCAGACAAACATGATCGCATTACAGGCCCGATTGACGAGCATCTTTGGGGCAAAAACCCGCCAAGTAGCTGATAAATCACCGTGTAGCAAAAGTGCCCCACAAGAATTGGAAAATGATTATAAGCGGGACAGGGGGAGTTCGTTTGAGACTCACTCCCCTGTCCCAAGCCCAGAAGAGGAGGAAAGATGGAAAGAAGAAGCTGTTGGCGCTGCCAAAGAAGTGAAAGAGGTCTTCTTCAAGCTGCTCAGGAGTCCGAAGCCCTCTGCGAATCCTGCCTAGTCTGGGCCACGCAAGAAGCCCTGCTCCACCATGGCCCTATCTCGAATGAGCGAGTCCCCCTCAGCCGGCGTAATGGTCGCCTCGCCCCATCCCTCTCTGCCTATCCGTCGTCCTGGCAGCTCGCCTATCGGCTGTCCCACCT
>Ga0214473_10005411_pt1 | contig 15290 bp, 16 predicted proteins | sample RVTome_7_FD_203509 | JGI IMG/M metagenome (GOLD analysis project Ga0214473, IMG submission 203509) | Soil microbial communities from uranium-contaminated site in the Upper Colorado River Basin, Wyoming, United States - RVT98D197 | ecosystem: Environmental > Terrestrial > Soil > Contaminated >... | reverse complement strand
AAACCGTCACAGTATTTATCGGCTAAATCAGCATAATCACGGATTTTGTTAATGCTCAAAAGTCGTGGTGATGAAGCGCGAACTGTGTACAAGTTTGCACCTGATTCCGAAACATGAACCATAACACCTGGTTTTACGATTTCATGATATTTCCACTTGCCATAATTTTCTTTAATTACCGGTGGTAAAAATTTTTCATAATGTGGAGGACCTATATCGGTCACTCTTTTCTTTTTCTCTTCAGTCATCTTAATTTTCCTTATTTAATTTTATAATTAAATTTTAAAAATGTTTTTGAATTAAATTACTTTTTTTCTTCTTCTTCAGATTCTTCTTCAAAGAATTCTTCATAGAATACATACGGATTCTCTCTGGGGTGTGCAACCATTTCAGGAACAGGTTCAACGCCTATTGCTTCAAGGAAGTTACCCATGCCAACTCTTTGGATAAATTCACCGACTCTTTCGCGGTTCTTTCCTTCTTCTGCCCAGAGTTCATGAATTGCATCAACCAGTTCAATCAATTCTGTGTACGGTGGTTCAAGTTTCATAAATGGAACAATAACCGAGGAAAGCAATGCTCCTTCTACAATAGGTGCTTTAGCTCCGATTAATATACATGCACCCTGATCGAGACCTGGGCGAAGAGCTTTTGGCATTACATTAATACAGTGCATACATCTGCGGCAAGCTCTGTTATCAATCTTTAATTCTTCACCATCCCAATCCAAACACTTAGCCGGGCAATTTCCTACAACATCCTTCTGAATGTCCATGCCTGCTTTAGCATATTCAGTAACAGCAGCTTTATCCATTCGGATATCATCTCGCCAAGTTCCAATGATGGACATATCCGCTCTTGCAACTGAAGCAACACAGTCATTAGGGCAGCCAGCCATTTTGAATTTCCATTTGTAAGGAAAGGCCGGTCTATGGAGCTCATCCTGGTAGTGCATCGTTAAAAAGTGTGTTAATGCCATGGTATCGTAGCAAGCCCATTCACAACGAGCTTTACCGCAGCAGCAGCTTGGGGTTCTAACATCGGAGCCTGAACCGCCAAGATCAAAACCTGCTTCTGTCAGTTCTGCAAATATTGGTTCTAATTCCTCTGTTCTTGTACCAAGAAAAATTATGTCACCGGTAGAGCCATGCATATTAGTCAAACCAGATCCATGTTTTTCCCAGATATCGCATAATTTTCTTAAGGCGTTTGAAGTATAGAACCAGCCCGCCGGTTGATTAACACGAAGAGTATGGAAGTGAGAAACATTCGGAAAATCTTCCGGCAAATCAGAGTATCTTCCGATAACTCCACCGCCATATCCAAGAACTCCAACAATTCCGCCATGTTTCCAGTGCCCGATTCTCTCTTCATATGAACGTTCGAGTTGCCCTAACAGATCATTAGCCATGGGACTTTTTTCGGCAGCCATTTTAATTTCCTTTACGAAACTTGGCCAGGCACCTGATTCGAGTTGATCTAACTTAGGTGTTTTCCTTTTACTATCAGCCATTTTTGCTCCTTTAAGTTTTAGAATTATGAATTTTTATTATTGGTAAAATATTTTTCATTAATGTTGAACAGAAAAAAATGTATAACTTATCCAGATGAATATTGCCAGGAGGAAAATACCTAATCCAACACTCCACGTTAAAAGCTTCTTTTCGATTGGAAGCAGGGGTTCATATTCCATTTTTTTTAATTCGTCTGAAAATTTTGTTTCTTGTTCCATAATATTCCTATTCAATTCTATTCATACTACTGGCGGTGTTATACCGTTAAAAAATATCCAGGATATCGCCAACCCGATCCAAAGAATAAAACCAAAAAGGCACAAGAGATAGACAAGCGCTAACTTTCCAATACCTTCTTCTTTTAGTTTTTTAAAGTTTGAAACAACTCCTATCGTAAAAAAAGTAAAGACAAAAAACATTTGGCGAAGGCCGTTAGCTTCATTTGCAGCAGATTTTGCATTTTCTAATAAAGCTGGAATCAATAGGCAAAATGCGAGGAAGACAAGAAATGTTAAGGCATAACCTAAAACAAACTTTGGAAATCTTTCCCAGATTTCTTTAGCTTTAATTTTTTCACCCGATTTGCTCTTATCAATTTTTGAGCACCAAATTATTGCCAGAATGAAAGCCCACACACCTATGAACACATCAATAAACACTTTCACGGTTGTAGTGGTCATTACTATCCAGCCTTCTTTATAATTTACTCCAGTTTCTGCCAATACTTTTGCACGAATTAGTGCATCTGTAATCACACCACTTGCAACAGCCGCCCCATCAGTCTTAACTGCAAGACCCATCCATGCCGCGGCAACCATCGGCTCCTGCCACAGAAAAACTTTTGCTAAAAATGGCAGTAAAACCAATTCAACAACAGAAAAAATCACAACAAGGGAGGATACCATAATGGGGATTATCGGTCTTGCTCTTATAGCCCCACCGGTAGCGATTGCAGCAGAAACTCCGCAGATAGAAATCCCTGATGCTAATGGTGCTGCCCATTCTTTACTAAACTTAAAATATTTTCTTGCGATGAAGTACACTATTGCCCAGTAAATAAGATATGCTTCAACAATTGCGCATAAACCTCTGAACATAACTGAGGATGCTAATCCTAACGACTCTGCAGCTTTAACACCGAGACAGGCTCCCATTATAACTATGGCAGTTTTAATGAATAATTCAGGTTTGGTGGCAGGTTTTAATTTTCTAACTAAGCCGGGGAAAAAATTCCCGATAACTAGTCCACCGATAAGTGCTATTATGTAACCGGCTTCACCAGTTAAGTTTAGCGACCAGGGAATATTCAATTTACTTAGATTATCTGAGGTCGCGGCTATATAAGCATAGTGCCCAATTAGCCAGCATAAGAAACTGATTAAAAAAATAATGGTAAAAGGAAGAACAAATTCTGTAAATTTTTGTCCCATAGTTTTTAAACCGACCCCTAAAATTATTAACAGAAAAATGTATGTTAATAACAGAGATATTAAACCGGGCATGCTTGAATATTTAGTGGAAACAGTTGTTATAGAGGAGGAAATATTTGTCCAAACATTTGTTTTAACTCCCCAACCTAATACATCGATGCCAAAAAATAGTCCGCATGAGAGAACAAATACAAAAAGTCCTATCCAAAGTGACAGCCAGTCTTCACTTATGAATGATCCTTTTTCCGAGCCCATGACTTTTCCTCTTACTGGAAATCTATTTTATGCTTACTGATGAAACCTATATAAGCAATTACGCAAAATCAATAAAAAATTAAATTTTGTATTCTATTTGTTGTATGATGGAGAGTACTAAGTTGAGGTTTTTCTGAGGTAAAATAAAATTTTTTCTGTTTTACTTTATTGGAATATGTAACGATCTGACAGCAAGTTCTACAACAAAAGTTCTAATCTCTTCGCTGTCTAAAGATAAGTTCAATGCTGCCGGTAATGTTCCACAATTAAAATTGGTAAAGTACGTTTCGTGAGGATGCTGCAGGTATAACGAAAGCCTGCTAAAACCAATTGGCATCGGCGCGAGCATCCACCATGCAATCCAGCCATTTATAATTGGATACGGATCGTAATGTATCATATGAAATTTTTCAAACCGGTCATTAAATGCAGCCAATAATCCCTCGAAACGTGTTTTATGTCTCATCTGCATTCTTTCTTTCAAACGATCAACAACAAGGTTCTGCGAATTTAAAACCAAATTCTTCATTCGTTTATCTTTGAAAATTACTAAATAATTATCCAGATGAAATCTGCGATTGGACTCATAAGTACTTATTGCTTCTAAAATTAATTGTCTATTATCTATCGAATGATAAATTTTATTTTTCAAATCTTTATCATAAAAAGATCTTGTAAAATTATGATAAGACGTTGCGAACGGAAAAACCACTGTTAAAGCATCTTCAATTAATTTTGATCCATACGACATAAAGGTCGGACACAAAATTCCCCTGCAATTCATCCGATCTAACAAAGTAACCCATAAATCTTGCGATTCCTTCTTACCAATCTCAAAACCAAGTACAACAGTTGACAGTGCATCTATTGCAAGCGCCAGAAACATACAATTTTCATTGCTATCCTGAGATGAGCAATTAAATTTTGTACCAACTAAATGGATTAACCTTGATTCATGTTTTGCCGAACATGCATCGAGATACTCTTCCCAATGTGCGCAGCCTAAAAGGTATTTTCTAACTTTTTGATTAATTCGTGTTGGAGAGTTGGGATAAATCGATCGCAAATCGCGGTAGGAGAAACCGCTTAAATATGCTTCTGTAAGTGCTCCAAAATCAGGAACTTCTTTAGTTAATTTGCTTTCGACCCATGTTTTGTGGCAATAACGGCATCGGTATCTTGGATTATTAGTAGAAGATTTTCCATGTTTAATAACTCTTAAACTATTGCAATGCGGACATTTAATTTCCGAAGAGATTTGAAGCGTATCTTCCATATCTTTTTTTTTCATCATTTAAATTTACTGAAAAAAATCTTGTAATTGAGAATGAATTCCAAGGAATCTGTAATTCTGTTGGAGTATCTTGTAGTCAGCAGGAGCTATAAGTTAGAAGCCAGAATTAGTGACTCAAGCATTCATATTGTAATAATTCTTCGATATTCTATAACCCTACCTGAGAGATTAGTTGCAATTGCAGGTTTGAGAAGTAATTAAAGTTGCATTGGATTTTTTAGCAGTAGTTATTATTCCAAGAATAATTTTTTTACTATGGTATTAATTCCTTATCGGGTTTCAAGACAGCGATAAGAACACTATAATTTTATTCCTTTCAGAAGGCGAGCAATGTAATAGTTGGATTATCAAATTGTAGCCATTTATAAAAAAAGTAAACCTTGTGAATTTTAAGGTTAAGTGAAGAAAATTTTGTTTAAATATCTTACCAACCGATCAAATAAAATTGACCTCTATTTTGGGTAACTCTAAATACTAATTAAATAATTGCAGTTTAAAATCGCGGTAAAAAAAATTACTTAAACCTATTATCCGAAAAGTGTGAACCTATGTCTTCGGTGTGTTTCGTTAACCAGCCGTTTTTGTAATCTGTAATTCCATCCATTTCATTCACATAGGGTTTAATGTCCAAAAGTGGAGTTCCATCAATTATATCAACTATATCAACGTTTTCGATTTCAAGATAATTCTTTTTAATCTTAATCAGCTTAACTATCGAAATTCCAATTGGGTTTGGTCTTTATGGTGCTCTCGTCGAAAAGACTCCTCGCTTTACAATATCCAAAAACGGAATGACTTCTAATGAAAATCCTTTTGATAAATGCAAACGATAAATTAGAATGATATGTGAGAAACCTTCCAAACCCTTTAAACCGCCCTCGGACTCCTTAGAAATTTCTATTTCTCCCTTGCTGCCTTGAGCCGAACTCGGTTGAATAGGAGTTCCTTCAACATCCTTATAGTTTGTGTTAATTATACCTATGGAGTGGTAAATGATTTTCGATTCCATAATATAACATCGTGCTGCTATTATTTTTAATAAGAATGAGTCCCTAAAACCACATCGATACCAAATTTTTTCTGCAACGTAATTTGAAGATCATCAAAGTTAATTGGACATTGCGCAGTTTCCATAGCCAGCTTAACGCAAGTACCTAAATGCAGCGCTTCAATTGGCCGCCCAAGATTCTTTGTTATCTCACTTAACAGCTTAACTCTTGGAACGGTAAGTCCAGGACAATCACCACAGTCGGTCATAGCAACCAATTCAATATCGTCATACTTGGCGAACTCACCATTTTTTTCACTTATTCCTTTATAGCATTTAGCACATGCAATGCAAGAATAATCTTTGATTCTTTTACAATAAAGAATGGCTATCTTGGACATTTATTCCTCCAAATGTTATTTTTAATCTCCGCAGCCTGCACCTTGATTATGATGTGCGCAGGCATCATCCATTGTCATTTCAGAAAGCTGTGATTTTTTCAGCATTCCAACATTTAATTGAACGGACCCATCAACCGACTGGAAAACCCGGATGCCCTGAGCGTTAAGCTTACCAATAGCTCTCGAGCCGATTCCTCCTACAACAATTGCATCAACATCTTTTCCCTCAATTGAACTCAAAGGATGACATTGGCCATGTACGTGGTCATTATCTGAATTATCTATTACTTCATAAGTTTCATTATCGGTATGATATATAAGGAAATTCTTAGCAGATCCAAAATGTCCGTAAACAGTGCTTTCCATTCCGTTATTTGCTTTAATTGGAATGCATACTTTCATTAGTTAATCCTTTATTTTATTGTTAAGTAGTTCTTTCAATTTCCTGAGCGTCTGAGGATCGGCATCATCGATTATGTTTTTGAGATCATTCTGTAAATTTACCATTTCTGCAGTTTCTTTTTCTTCAATCGTAGCTTCAAGTTTAAGAATATTTTTAATAGCTGCAATGTAATTAGCAGGCTTCACAGGTTTTTCAAGGTAGACTCCCGGTCCCGACATTGTTAATTCCTTCAAATCTGTTTTACCAAGATCATCGCGTGCATGCCCGGTTACAATAATAATTGGGATTTTAGACCACTCCTTTTTCTTTGTTAATTCATGATAAAACTTTGCACCAGATTTTTTAGGCATAACAAGATCGAGCGAAATTAAATCTGGAAGCTGCTTCTTAACTTCTTCTAAAGCCAAATTACCATCTTCAGCAGTGATAACCTCAAAGCCGGCTTCAAGAAGTGCAGCTTTTAAGAAGTTGCGAATATCCGCTTCATCATCAACAACAAGAATTTTTTTTTAACATTGTCAATCATATTTAACTCCTATAATTAAAACAGATTTATTCTTTTGTTTCTTTGAATAATGTCAGTAATCTATTGCGTGGGAAAATAATTTTAAATTTCGAACCTTTTCCTTTCTGGGAATCGACAACTATTTTTCCTCCATGTTCCTGAACAATCTTTCTTGTAGTCAATAATCCTAATCCGGTCCCTCCCCCGCCTTTTGTAGTAAAAAAGGTAGTGAATATTTTTTTCTTAATCTCATTATCAAGACCACTGCCATTGTCTTTTACTTCAAAACATAATTGGCCGCGTTCTTCGAATACTTTAACAGTTACCTCGTTACCTTTTTGTTCGCCCATTAAGCAAGCATCTATTGCATTTGATACAAGATTTGTAAGACAAGTATGAATGCCTGCAGAATCTAATGGCGCTAATTTAACTTTACTATCTATTTCAGGTTTAAGAGATATCCTTGATTGTGCGGCAATATCTTTATACAAATCTATAATCTCATTAACAAGATCGCCAGGGTTAACCATTTTTAATTCTGGCAGTCTGCCTTTAGAAAAGCTAAGAAAATCTTTAACAAGAGAGGTAGTTTTTTCGAAATTTCTTTCAAGCATTTCCCATCCCTGGTTAATCATGGCTTTATCGTCCTTCGCCAGTCCTAAGCTTACAATGTATTTACCGCCTTCTAGTCCCATCAGTATATTTTTTATACTGTGCGCCAGCCCTGCTAGTGTTTGTCCAACTGCACCGAGTCGTTCGGCTTCAATGATTTTATGCTCTAAGTGCTTCAATGCTGTAATATCATTTGAAATTTCAATAACGTGAGCAACACTATTGGTACCCCTCATAAGAGCAGACGTAGAAACTGCATAATGAATCTTATGCCCTTTTTTACCAATTCCAGTCATTGCAGAATGATGTACTTTACCATCACTAAAAGTTTTTTCAGCCGGGCAATTACTACACTTTGTTTCTCGGCGCTTATATACTTCATAACAATGCTGACCTACAACATCTCCGAAATTTTCACGAAAAGCTTCATTTGCTCTTACTATTCTAAAATCTTCTCCAATTACAGTAATGAAACAAGGGACTCTATCAAAAAGGATGTGATATTCCTGCTGCCACCTGTCTGTTTCAGTTACAGTACGGGTCAATTCCATAGCGTATGCAATTTTATTTCCTTTTTTTGATCTGATAGGAAAAGAGTGTGCAATGTAGTGAGTCTTCTTGCCATTTTTATCAATACCGATAGCATCACAAACAACCGCTTTACCTTTCTTGAAAACTTCCATTGTAGGACAGTTATCACAAGGCTCATCTAATTTTTTATAAACAGCATAACATTTCTTGTTTTGCCAGGTGCCGAAATGTTCAGCATAATTATCATTAGCTTCAACAATATTGAAATCAGAATCAATAATGCAAACGTTATCGGGTATCTGCTGGTACAATTCCTTAAAAATAAGCTCGCGAATTTTTTCAGTTCCCTTGGGCTTATTTTTTACAACTAAATGTTTCAATTTCTAATTTGTTAATTGTTTTACTTTTTTGATAAACTTTTCAACATTGATCGGTTTTTCCATATAGCATTCTGGTGCAGGAATCGATTTATCAGAAACAAAAGAATGGAAATTAAATTTTTCTGATTCGACGACACCGCTTATTATAATAACGGGAGTTTTACAAAAATCCTTGTCTTTTCGAAGTTTGGAATAAAAAGAAATTCCTGTTTCCCTGGGCATCATAATATCAAGACAAATTAAATTTGGATGAATCTCTCTAACTCTGGCCATTGCATTTGAAACATCAATTATTGAATAAGTTTCATAGCCGTTGGATATTAAAATTGCTTCAAGGTATGTATTCACATCTGGTTCATCATCAATTATTAATATTTTTGTTGATAACATTTTTTTTATTCCCCTTTTACTTTGGCCAATTTGACCTCAGGTAATATTACATGGTTAAAATGCGGAGAAGAAATTTCCCAGGAAATATTCGCTTCTAATTTTTTTGTATATCCTGTTTTATGGCAGGTCGAACATTGTACAAGATTTGGTTTATCCTTCAATTCCGTTACTTTAATTACATGACACGATACGCAAAGCTTGTGCATTGCATCTGTATAGGATAAAGCAAAAAATTTTTTACCACTGGCATTTTGAAATTTCGAGAAATCATACTGGGGATGGCAATCGATGCATTTTTTGGCAGTTTCAGCACTTCTGTCATTTCCAGGAGTATGGCAATCATCACACTTAATATGGGCATTAGAATTCAATGTATGTGTATCATGTCGGAAGAATGCAGTTGCTTTGTACATACTTATATGGCATTCCCAGCAGCTGTTCTCCTGATATCCTGGAAGAGTAAGATGATGACATTTGTTACATTGATCTTCACCAATTCTTTTGATGTGAGCCTTGTGAGGAAATTCCACGAAGTAATTATCTCTGTTCCCGTTTATCAGCAGAGTATCTTTACCGCTGGCACGATACACCTTTACATCATCAATTCCCTTTCCAAGAATCTTTTGCTCAGGCATTAATGCCATTCCAATTGCAAAGCTGATTACGAAAGCAAGTGAGTACTTTGTTAAAGATGCAATATCAGGATTCCCAAGCCATACTCTTGAAGAATAATCAAAAGATGGTGGAATCCCGGGTAATGATTGTGGATCTTTAGGTTGAATTTCCCAAACGTGAAAGTGCTCTATTACAAATAAAAATACAAGAGCGGCTGCTGAGATAACTCCAAGAGTAACTGTAATTTCCATCCATGATGGGGAATAAGAATCACCAGTAGCGCCGAGCATAGTTAAACCACCAACATTAATGCGGTTAAAAACCATACCAAATACAACCATGAACGAACCAATCCATTGGTATCTGTGCTTATCCCGTAAACGTGGCGCGGCAAAAATCATCATTGGAATAAGTGTTGAAATTAAGATTTCGATTAAAAACAGATTGCCTTCCCAGGTACCGGAGAAAATTAATCCTATCTTTCCGGTAATTGAAAGGTCTGTCATCTTTACAAAAAAAGAAATAGCTAAAACCCAAACGACAGCTTTTCCAAGTTTTGCAATAAGATTGGTCTCCGGAGCTCTTCGATACAACCAGTGAGATACCAAGCTTTCAAATGCAACCATCATTAATCCAAGAGCAACAGCAGAAATGAAAAACTGTATCGGCAGTATGTTAGAGTATCAGAGCGGGTAAATTTTAAACGGCATTATAAGGAATAAAGAACCGAGAGAAGACTGGTGTAAAGTAGAAAGCATTATCCCCACCAGAACAAGTACAAAACGAAATTTCATAAGGAAGTTTCTGATCTTTGCATACCTGCTGAACTTTTCCAATGGGACTGGACTGAACTCTAAAAGAAGAACTGTAGTATAAAGCATCACGCACCAGCCAACTTCAAATAGAGGAGAATGAGGGTTCCAGTAAATTATCATGTGCAATATTCCAGGGTAAGCCAAGATCAACAATCAAACCGAGGATAACGGCAAGGTAACCGAGAAATGCAGTTAATACTGCCGGTTTAACAAGAGGATGAAATTCTTCCCGCTTCATTATGTAAAAGATAGCTGTAATCACGAAGCCGCCTCCTGCCAACGCTACTCCGCCCATAACATCGACACCAATCCACAATCCCCAGGGAGTTGCATCATTAAGGTTAGTAGTAGCACCCAAACCAAAAACAAAACGGTTAAGTACAACTGCTGCTGCTAATCCGGCAATTAGCCATAAAACAAGTTTTGTATTCTGTACTCTATTCATTTTTTAATTTTCCCTCTTTCCCATTTTCTTTTTGCAGTTCCATTCGCCTTCGGATTATCCAGTTAAGTCCCAGCATAGCACCTCCCATACCGACAAATGCGAACGGTACTGACTTCATTGCAGGAGCTGTAGTTTCAGGAAGTGGTTTTGTTCCTAGATTAGTATTATAAGCTAGAAAACCTAAATCGATATCTGAAAGGTACAACACTGATGTTCCTCCTACTTCATGTTCACCCCAGACTTTATTTATATACTCACCAGGATTTTCTTTTATTCGCTGATGTGCAAGATTTATTAGTTCTTTACGTTCACCAAATATTGTAGCGTTTACCGGGCATATTTCTATACATGCCGGCTGTTCCCCTTTTTTAATTTTATTATCATAGCACAGAATACATTTGCGGACATACGGAACTGTACTGTTCCAATCGTAACGTGGAATGCCATAAGGACAGGCCATCATGCAATAACGGCACCCAAGACATTTATCACTATCATACACTACAGCGCCCGAATCGGTTTTATGAAGAGCTCCTACCGGGCAAACTGAAGCACAAGCTGGTTCAAGACAGTGGCGGCATTGTTTTCGAATGTAGCGGTTATCCGGTTTTTGAATTATGGAAGTCCAGTTTTCTGCGGAGAGACCATCATTTTTCTGCCAGACTCTTGGAACATCCATCTCAAGATTGTTAATTTCTTTACAAGCCGAAACACACTTTAAACAGCCAATACATTTCGTTATATCTGTTAAAATTGCCTTGCTCATATGGAAACTCCTTTTTTATTGAGGGTTGTACAGATTGCATCATCTGTTTCCGGTGGAAATTTCCACGCTGGTATACATACGATTTGTGATAGCGGCATCAGGACACAGTGAGCTATTTTTGTAAAAGGAATCAGTATAAATATTAGGTCGGCAGACAGCACATGTATTAACATAAATGATTGATATATTTTTGGATTAATACTTAAGTGAGCACAAACAAAGCCTGTAACAAATGGTATGAGCAATATCAAAGGCCAAAGATAATCTTGTTTACGACAAATGAAACTTGATGATTTATTAAGTAAGCGTCCTATAAACAAAGCAATAGCAAAAACAATCGTACTTATTGTCAATAAGTAAGCCCAGTGGTAAGGAAGGGTAATCCAGCCAAAACCTAATGATTCTTTCCAGAGCTGAACGTGCGCAAACAAAAAAAGTGGGACAATCAACAACCCAATATGAAAAAGCACTGAAAACATAGAATAAAACGGACGGTTATGGGCGATGCGCTTAACCGGAAAAATCCATTCCATGCCACGGCTGATGATTAATTTCCAGGGCATAGTTTTATCACCCGCCTTACGATAAGCTGCATACGCACTCCAAATATCCAGGAAAAAAACTCGCAGAAGTCCCAATAGCATTATTGCAAAACACAGCCTGAATACAGGACCCGTTAATAATTTTAATAAATCTTCCAAACTATATTCTCCTAAACTTATATTTATTTCAAAATAATTTTCAATGCGACAACTGATTATTTTCCGCTTCACTCTCCCTATTAGGAATTTCCGTATGCTGCACTAAAGTTTCATTAAAGACAATTGCTTTATAAATTAAATCATGAAGTCCCATAACCTGGCAGTCTATACCCTGATCTTCAACAAGTTCTCTTAATTGCTTTTTACAATTAGCACAAGGCGCAACTAATATTTCACAACCGGATTTCCTAATCTGATCAGCTTTTAATTTTCCACCGACAGTAGTACGATAGGGTCTTATTTCATCAATGGATACCATCCCGCCTCCGCCGCCGCAACAAATACTATTTTCTCCATTTGGAGTCATCTCTACATAATTTTTACAAAATGATTTCAAAATCTCCCTTGGCTGATTAATTATCCACCTTTGTCTTGCAATATTGCACGGATCGTGATAAGCGACCTTTTCTTTAACTATATAGGGGTCCAGTTTTAGTTTTCCTTCTTTCCAAACTTCGTAAGTGTACTCCATAATATTAATTACAGGGAAAGCATCTTTTCCGCCGCAATATGCAGGCAAGAAATATTTAGCAGAACGAGATGCATGCCCGCATTCTCCAATAAGAACATTTTTACCATTAAGTCTTTTTGTTTCAGCATCAATTTTTTTAACAACCCGTTCCAGCATTCTGTCACTATAAAAAAGACCGTAATTGATACCATCAAAATAGCCAGTGCCGGTTGTCCACGAATCACCTGTTGCAGTAAATACAGCGGCAATGCCCATTAAGGATTCTGCTTCCATTAAAAAGTCACTAACTGCAGGAAAGAAAACGTAATCTGTATTTTGAACATCCATAGGAAATTTTATACTTACTTGTTTTTCTTCCAGCATATCATCTTCAAGGAATTCAAGTGTATCTTTGAGTGCCGGAACAGGAATCGCTGATGTATTGCATGTACTCCCTTCAAGCTGCTCGCGTGTGCTAACAACAAGAGCACGTGGTGCTATTCCTATTTCACTTAAAATATATCTTCCAAGATGAGTTATTAATGCGTGGTCAATCCCGGAAGGACATTCAAGCGTACAACGTCTACACGCAGTACAATTCCAAAAACTTTCGGCCATCTCTTGAATTTTTTCATCCGTTAGGTGCCCGCTTCCTAAAAGCCGACCTTTCAGCAAACCACCGATTGTAAAATGTCGCCTGTAAACACTTAACAATAGTTCTGTGCGGTAACAAGGAATATCTTTTGGATCTTCTGTTGCTTGGTAAACCTGGCAGTTGATGGCACAGCGTGAACACTTTGCACTCATTCTAATAAAATGATCAAGCGCCATCCGGTAGTTTGAATGTTTTAGTATTGCTGCAAACGCTTCCAAAAAACGGCGTGGACGCTCGTTCACATCAAAATTTTCAATATGATAACGAACATTTAGATTTTGTTTTTCTATTACTTCCGGTTTTCGGGAAGTTACAAATGCTTTTTGTCTTTCATCTTCAGTTATTACAGTAGTCTTCATTAATTACCTTATTTTGAGTATTGATTGAAACCAAACTTTATGACAGAAATTTTTAAATGCTTTCTCATGACCTTTTATAGGAATTTGTAAAATTGGTATTGCCGTTTTATTAGAACAGGTTTCCATATTATCAGGTTTATCCGGACTTAAAAAATCTATCCCATATTCATTACAACATTTTTCCAGTCGTGGGTTTTTCTTATAAACATATACATGTGCATCAAATTGTGTTTTAGCTAGATGATGGAACTCTCTGATTTCCTGGTCGGCCCTGTATGTTTGTGCACCACAGCAAATTGCAACTTCGATCTGTTTGCAGCAAATGGGGCATTTAATTTTTGCAACAAGATCGATGAGTAAGGATTCGTCTGCTGACGATGATGAGACTGAATAACCGTTCTCGATAAATAATTCTTTTGCCCATTTCACTAAATCTTCATGTGACACCAAATCTTCAATGTCGGTATTCAACTCGATAGTAGTTGATTCGTTTAACTTTCCTCTTAAAAATAAATTAATTGCATTCTCGACAGTCTCATTTATTTTGGGAATAACAACAATCCCGGCAGATTTAAGCTGGTCCAAATAAAAATTTTTAATGCCGTTGCAAATCAACATCTGAATTTCATAAAGTTGAAATAATTTTATTTTAAAAGAGGCATCTGAAGCTGAACATTGTATTGTTTTTGATGATGAAATTATCTCATTTCTCACTTCAAAGAGTTCAATACATTTTGCTGCTTCAAAGCAAGGTGCAACCAATTTATTTAATCTTGGTATCGCAACGTTCATAGTACCATATTGTTGCAACATCAATACCAAATTTAAAATGGACGATATTTAAGCGTTTTAATAGATAAATATTTTAATTTGGGAATGGTGTTGCATGTTGTGCAGCGCTAATGTTGCAGTGCAACCCTAAGTGATGCACATGTTGCACATATAATTTATTAAGGGGTTTAATATTTGGCGGGATCGATTTGAAAGCGCTTTATCTTTCTCCAGAGAGTTGTACGGTGAATTCGAAGATGTTGTGCAGCTTCGGATATTGAACCATTAGAATGTTTGAGAGCTGAAATAATTTTCGCTTCCTCATTTAATGATTCAGTAATAGGAGTTGATTTGTTGTCTATGATCTTATCAACTTCATTTTCTGCTGCTAACAATTCAGGAGGCAAATGTTCTCGTTTTATTATACTTCCACGACACAGTACAAATCCATGCTCTATTATATTTTCTAGCTCTCGTATATTACCCGGAAAACCATAATGCATGAGCGTACTCATAACATTTGGGCTTACGCTTATAATCTTTTTCCCTTTTTTAGCATTAAACTTTTTTATGAAGTGATCAACTAAGTAAGGAACATCTTCCCTTTTATCTTTCAATGGCGGTAAATCAAATTTCATTACTGCCAGACGAAAATAAAGATCGTCTCTAAATTTTGCTTGTGCTACAAGTTTTTTTAGATCTTTATTTGTTGCTGCGACAATCCTAATATTTGCTTTGATTGGTTTTGTACCACCGAGTGGTTCATATTCTCTTTCCTGGAGAAGCCTAAGAAGTTTTACTTGTGTTGAAAGAGGCAGCTCTCCGATTTCATCGAAGAATACCGTTCCTCCGTCTGCCTCTGTTAATTTCCCTGCTTTATTTGCCTTTGCATCCGTAAAGGCACCTTTTCTGTAACCAAAAATTTCTGATTCAAATAGCTGAACTGGTA
>Ga0214473_10005410_pt1 | contig 15290 bp, 12 predicted proteins | sample RVTome_7_FD_203509 | JGI IMG/M metagenome (GOLD analysis project Ga0214473, IMG submission 203509) | Soil microbial communities from uranium-contaminated site in the Upper Colorado River Basin, Wyoming, United States - RVT98D197 | ecosystem: Environmental > Terrestrial > Soil > Contaminated >... | reverse complement strand
TGCCAGGAAGAGGCTCTTGTACTTCCCCGAGAACGCCGCACCGAGCCGGTCCTCGAGCAGGCTGGAGGACCGCACGATGATCGGGGTGTCGTGCAGCTCGTCCAGGACGAGCGACAGCCCCTTGACCAGTTCGGGCGGGAACTCCGAGTTCTTGAACACCTGGACGAGGTGTGGGTACTCGAGCCGCACCTGGTCGATCTCCTTGTACTTCTGCTCGTACACCTCCTCGAGGTTGTTGTGGCGCACGAAGCCCCGCACGGCGTCGGTGGCCACGTAGAACGCGCGCGGCAGGCGGACCTCGCCGATCTCGGGGTGGTCGGCGAGCGCCTTCGTCAGGATGTGCTCCGCGAGGAAGACACCCGCCAGCTTGCCGCCAAGCATCCCGCGGCTCCCCGGCAGGCAGATCAGGCGCTCGAGCAGCCCCAGGATGTCCTCCAGGTCGATGACCTCCTTTGCGACCTTTATGTACGACGGTTCCCGTGAGAGGAAGCGGCGGATCAGCGAGACCCGCAGAATGTTGAGCGTCGGCGGCGAAAGCCCCGCTCCTTCCGGTACCAGGTGGAGGTAACGCCGGATGGCGTTCGCCACCTCCTCGGGAGACGCCTGCACGTTTGCTACCGTCTGCACCACGAAAGCCGAGCGGTCCTCATGGATCCAGCGCTCGATGCGGTCCATGATCTCGCGACCCGACAGGCACTTCTGGGCAACCGTAAAGACCTCGTCCGCGAGCTGAAGGGAGTCGCCCAGCGGAACCCGCTGGCTGGGCTCGTTGACCTCGCCGAGCACCCCCTCCTCGGCCCGGCGGTCCTGACCGAACGCCTGGAGCAGCGTCTGGGCCTGCGAGATGCCGCTCCACGCGAGGTGCGTGGCCATCTTGCGGGAGATGCGCACGAACAGGTCCTGGTCCGTCCGACGCAGCAGGTTGAGGACGATCCTCCACTCCTCCGGTCGCTTCTCGGCCAGCGACTCGCGGACGTGCCGCCACTCCTCCACGATGCCCCGGAGCTGCCGGTGGAGGACGAAGTGGCCGACGCGTTCGGCGATGGTCTGAATCAGTCTGCCCTCGTCCTTGAGGAACGGACCCTCGTCCGCCTGCGGCATCTCCCGCGTGTAGTAGACATTGATCCGGCCGACCTTCTTGTCCTGCACGACGATGTCGGCACCCTGCTTCCACGGCGTTTCCGGAAACCCCTCGCGGCCGAACCTCCGGCCCTCGTACTCGATGACCGCCACGCAGATGTCCGGGTACTGCCAGCCGGGAGGAATCGCCGCGATGATTCCGGCGAAGACCTCCTCGAGCGGCCTCTCCGCGTCGTCGAGGAGCTCCTCGACGTCGTACAGGCAGCCCAGTTCCTTCGCACGCTCCTGGAGCGCCCAGAGCAGCCTCTCGTTGGCCTTGTCCTGGTCAGTCATGGTGAGCAATCACCCCCCGGCCGGACCGCCCGTCCACCCTGATGGACAGCGGCACGGCCAGACGCACGTGGCGCAGGTGCTGCGTTTCAGCCGCGGCCGGTCGCGCATCGAGCCAGGCCCAGTCTATGCCACGGCTCTCCGGGGCGTCGAGGGAGAAGTAGAGCACCGAGAAGCTCGTGAGGTTGTGGAAGAAATGCGAGCCCTGCGAGAGGTCTGCGCGCAGGCCCGAGGTCGAGGCCTCGACAATGGCGCGGGCCCCGCAGATCTGCGCCCACGCCACCGGCACGCCTCCCCACTGATCGGAGGTTCCCCACCGGCCGAACCCCATGAGCAGGTACGGCCTCCCCTCCCGCAGGAGCCCGTCATTGATCGTCTCGAGCTCCCCGACGATTGCGGTGGTGGCGCTGACCTCGAACGCCGCCGGCTTGACGTAGACGACGTCGGTGACCGAGTCGTCCGAGCCGTTGCCGAGCACGTGGCGTGAGGCGGCCAGGACGCGCGGCCCGGCCATCTCGGCCTCGTCAACCGTGACGGCCTCGTGCCCCACCACCAACGGCCGCACCTGCAGGAACCCGAGCCGCGCCGCGCCGGCCGCGTCAACGGTGAGGGCGAACTCGATCTCTACCGGCTCGCCCACCGCGTCCTCGCACGCCGAGAGCAGCTGCCGGATCGTGTCGTTAAGCGCGACCTGGTTGTAGGAGAGGATCGGTGCGAAGTTGACGAGGCGCGGCCCCTTCACGCCGGCGCCCGCGGTGATCCGCTGGGCCTGGGGATCGTAGGTGGAGGCGACGAACCGCAGCGTGTCGTCGGCCTCCGCGTCGGCGAGGGAGCAACGCATCAGGTGCTCGGTTTCCTTGCCCGGGTCGTACGAAGCCTGACCCATGTTCACCGCCCAGAACTCGCGCTGCGTCGCGTCCAGCAGCTCGCCGATCGAGTTGTACGGCGGTGGCGCCTGCGGGTAGGCCGGCGAGTAATTCCAGCACGGCTCGCCGTCCACGATCGTCTTACCGAGGCCGAGCGCCAGGCTTGCCGCGCCGTCCTCCGGCCTCGCGTTCCCCGACGGGTAGTAGTTGAACGAACGGGCCACCCCCGAGACGTTGGGATAGAACCGTTCCCCGTGGCGGGCGCCGACCACCTCCTGGACGATGACCGCCATCTTCTCGTCCCCGACCGGCCCACGCACGGTCTTCCGGTAGCCCTTGGCCTCCCTGAAATATGTCGAGGCCCACACCAGCTTGACCGCCTCGACCAGGCGCCTGAAGCGCGAGTCCACGTCGAGCTGGTTGTTGGGGGTCATCTTGGTGGCGTACACGCCGGCGAACGGTCGCTGCAGCGCGTCCTCGAGCAGGCTCGAGGAGCGCACGGCGAGCGGCGAGTGGACCGCCGCGATCAACGCGCGCAGGTCGCCCGCGAGCTGGCTCGGCAGGTCGCCTTGCAAGAAGCGGTGGCAGACGCGGTCGTCCGGCAGGTCGGAGGCGGCGTCCTCGTGCAGCCCGTTGAGGCTCATGAACGCGTCGAAGTGGTAGGTCGTGATGACCGCGAGCTGCGGGATGGCGACACGAACCTCCCCGGGTGCAGCAAACCTCTCGGCGAGCGTGGGCAGGATGAAGGCGAGCCCTTGCGCCTTCCCGCCCAGCTCCCCATCCCCGATTGCCGTGAACGGCGTCTCGGCGTTGAAGAAGTCGCGGTCGAACCGCGCCACGCTGCCCGCCACCTTCACGTGCTTGCCCTGGCTCGGGATTTCGCCGTGCATTTCCGGGACCCGGACCTCGGACCCCGGACCCCGGATCTCACACCCACCCCCGCGCCTTGCACGCGCCCGCAACGCGCGAGACCGCGATGATGTAGGAGGCGTCGCGCATGGAGAGCTTGCGCTTGCGGGCAAGGTCGCTCACCGCGATGTAGGCGGAGGTCATCTTCACGTCGAGCTTGCCCAGGACCTCGTCGCGCTCCCAGAAGTAGTTCATGTTCGACTGCACCTGCTCGAAGTAGGAGCAGGTCACCCCGCCGGCACCGGCGAGCAGGTCCGGGATGACCTTGACCCCGCGGGCCGCCAGCTCCTGCTCGGCCTCGGGACGAGTCGGCCCGTTCGCCCCTTCGGCCACCACCCGCACGCGCTGGCTTACGGCACCCACGTTCTCGGCGGTGATCTGGTTCTCGAGCGCCGCCGGAATGAGCACATCCACGTCCTGCTCGAGCCAGGCGTTCCCAGGCAACACCTCGTAGCCGTGGCGTGCCGCCTCCTCACGGTCGATGCTCCCGAACCCGTCAGTGATCTCGAGCAGCTCCGCCACCTGCACACCGTCCTCCCTGCGGACGGTGAGCGGTTTGCGCTCCTTGGCGTCGAGCGCCGCGACCGTAATCACCTTGACGCCGAGGTCGGCGAACAGCTGCGCGGCGTGCTGCCCGACGTTCCCGAAACCTTGCACGCTCGCGAGGGCGTTGGACGGTTTGATCCCGATCTCCTTCAACGCCTCGCGCACGCAGATCACCGCGCCGAACCCCTGGGCCTCCTTGCGCCCCAGCGAGCCCCCCATCCCGACGGGCTTGCCGGTGAGCGCGCCCAAGGTGTGCCGGCCCCTCATCGCCTCGTACTCGTCAAGCATCCACAGCATCTGCTGCGGGCCGGCCATAATGTCGGGCTCCGGGACGTCGACATCGGGACCGAGATCGCGCGCGGCGAACCGCATGAAGCGGCGGCAGACCTGCTCCAGCTCGGCCGCGCTCAGGTTGTGGGGATCCACCACGACGCCGCCGGCGCTCCCCCCGAGGGGAATGTCCACGACCGCGGTCTTCCACGTCATCCACATCGCGAGTGCGCGGATCACGTCGAGGGTGCCCGCGGGGTGGAACCGCAGGCCACCCTTCCCGGGGCCGCGCGCGTCGTTGTGCAGCACGCGGAACCCTTTGTAGATGCGCACGCCTCCGTCGTCCATGCGGAGCGGGATCGAGAACACGACCTCCCGCATCGGCTCCCGCAGGAAATCACGGATGGCGCTGTCGAGCCCCAGCTGCTCGGCCGCGCGGTCGTACTGAGACTGAGCCATCGCAAAGGGGTTGAAGGGTGCGCCAGCCACGGAGTCGGGCCCTCCCTCGGGACATCACGAGTGTCGCCCGCCGCCGATTCGGTGTCAAGGAAAAGCAGTTTGGAGCAGGCTCGAAGCCCTCGACCCTCGGTTTCGACACGCAGCCGGTGTGGGTCAGCTCCCGGGCTCGCCGAGGGCGCAGCATCGTACTATCCTGCGTCTGTGGGGAGGCGGATCAGCGAGAACAGCGGGTTGTGCGTGACCTGTGACAACGCCCCAACCTGCATGTACGTCGGCGACGCCGAGCACCCCGTGATGCAGTGCGAGGAGTTCAGCCAGCACGGCGCGGCGCCCGGCGGGCCTGCTGCCCGCCATTCCCTGGCGGATCTGCCCGAGGTGCTCGACGAAGAAGCCGAGCGGTTCCTCGCCGTGGGTCTCTGCGCCACGTGCGCGAGCCGCGCGACCTGCACCCTCCCCAGGCCGCGCGGCGGCGTCTGGCAGTGCGACGCCTTTCGCTGATCCCTGCCGGAAGCACCAAGGCTCACGCTACGGGGGAAAGAACCTTTGCGCGTGTGGCGAGGCGACGCCACAAGGGCAGAGCCAACGCGAAACGCGTGTAGCCACGCCGCTCAGTTTGGGCCAGCCGCTAGGCGCGCGAGCCGGTCGCACCGGAGGCGTACCCGGAGGGTACGTTGAGGATGCGAACCGGTGAGCGCAACAACGCGGATGGTCCGAAATCAGCGGCGCCAAGCAATAAAAACGGGGAGGGCCGAAGCCCTCCCCAGGAGGAGCCTGTTACCCGTACCTGATGCCTAGATCACACCCTGGTCGATCATCGAGTTCGCGACCTTGATGAAGCCCGCAATGTTCGCCCCCAGGACGTAGTTGCCGGCGTCACCGTACTCGACGCTGGTGTCCAGGGCGGCCTTGTGGATCCCCTTCATGATGTTGTGCAGCCGCTCGTCCACCTCCTCGCGGGGCCAGGACAGCCGCAGGCTGTTCTGTGACATCTCGAGACCGGAGGTGGCCACGCCGCCGGCGTTGGCCGCCTTCCCGGGGCCGTAGAGGATCTTCTTCTTCAGGAACACCTCGACGCCCTCGAGCGTGGTCGGCATGTTGGCGCCCTCGGAGACGCAGGTGCAGCCGTTGGCGACGAGCGTCTTGGCGTCCTCGCCGTTCACCTCGTTCTGCGTGGCGCACGGCAGCGCAACGTCGCACTTCACGAACCACGGTTTCTTGCCCTCGAAGTACTCGCAGTGGAACTTGTCGGCGTACTCCTTGATGCGGCCGCGCTTGATGTTCTTGAGCTCCATCAGGTACTCCCACTTCTCAGCCCTGATGCCGTCCTTGTCAACGATCGTGCCGTTGGAGTCGGACGCGGTGATGACCTTGCCGCCGAGCTGGTTGACCTTTTCGATCGCATACTGGGAGACGTTGCCGGAGCCGGAGACCGCCACGACCTTGCCCTTGAACGACTGGCCCTTGGTCTTGAGCATCTCCTCGGCGAAGTACACGCAGCCGTAGCCCGTGGCCTCCGGTCGGATGAGGGAGCCGCCCCAGTTGAGTCCCTTGCCCGTGAACACGCCCTCGAAAGAGTGGGTCAGCTTCTTGAACTGCCCGAACAGGTACCCGATCTCGCGCCCGCCCACACCGATGTCCCCAGCGGGCACGTCGATGTTGGCGCCGATGTGCCTGTACAGCTCGTTCATGAAGCTCTGGCAGAAGCGCATCACCTCCCAGTCGGATTTGCCCTTGGGGTCGAAGTCGCTGCCGCCCTTGGCGCCGCCCATCGGCAATGTGGTGAGGCTGTTCTTGAGGATCTGCTCGAAGCCGAGGAACTTGAGGATGCCGAGGTTGACCGTTGGGTGGAAGCGCAGGCCGCCCTTGTACGGGCCGATCGCGTTGTTGAACTCCACGCGGAAGCCGCGGTTCACCTGGATCTGACCCTTGTCGTCCAGCCACGGCACGCGGAAGATGTAAATCCGGTCGGGCTCCGTCATCCGCTCCAGGATCTTGTGCTCGATGTACTCGGGGTGCTTTTCGAGGCAGGGGATGAGGGAATCCACCACCTCTTTCACGGCCTGGTGGAACTCCGGTTCCGCCGGGTTCTTGGCGGTCAGGCGGTCCATGAACCCTCCGACGGTCTGGGTGACGCTCATGCGCTGTTCCTCCTTTGGTTGTCCGGGCGGGTGCGACGGCCCTCCGACACGGGGGACATTTTTCCCACAGTCGTGACGACTTTGCAAGGGGGAGATCTTTCACAAGCGGCATCGTTCGCGCGTCGATGTGTTGCGAGCATGTCTCAAATAAGTCATTGCAGGGAGGGCACTTGACGCAAGTCGGCCGGTGGCTTATCTTTTGAGCGGTATGGAGCTGCACCGAGACTTCCGGTCGCATCGGCCGCGGTGGCCGGCGCGGCCGGCTCGGACGACCGCGAGGCCCATCTCACCACCCGCCCCCCACTCCCCGCGGTCGGGGCAGCCGGAGAGCGAGGGGAGCCCTCTGTGAGCGATGTCCGAGCGCCGCGCTACGAGCTTGCCGACGTTCAGCCGGGCTACGTGATCATCGAGCGCGAGATGCACAGCAAGGCGGCGCGGTCCTACTTCTCCGTGGAGCCGGTGCCGCCCAAGGAGCCGTATCGCGAGGGCTCGCAGGTCTGGTCGTTCTGGGAGATGGCGCAGTCGTTCCGCTTCTCGGTGCGCGACAACCAGACCGGCGACGTGGTGAAGTTCGACGAACTGCTCGGCCTTCTGTACTACGCCTGCTGCGACACCGACTCCGATCTCTACCGGATCGGGGAGCTGGCACTCGGCAACAAGATCTCGATCTACGTCGCCATCACGTACGAGGCACCGGACGGCTCGCGGCTCAACATCTCGCTCGACAAGCTCGCCATCTTGAACCGGGCTTTCAACGAGCGCCTGCGGACCGCCGACAAGAAGATCCTCATCCTGCCGGACTACTTCGGCCTATACAAGGAGCTTTCGTACGGCCAGATCATGCTCGACTTCGGCCTCACGGCCATGGAGCAGAAGGCCGACTCGCCCAGGTAAGGAGGGCGCCGAATGAAACTGCAACAGATCGCCGACAAGCTGGAGCTCGAGAAGCTCACTCCGGTCTTCGACAAGGAGGTCACCGGGGTTTACATCTCCGACATGGTCAGCGACGTCATCGCCAACGCCAAGGCCGGCAACCTCCTGGTGACCGTGCAGGTCCATGCCAACGCGCTCGCAGCGGCGAACCTCGTCGACGTCTGCGGGATCGTGGTCGCGCAGGGGAAGAAGCCCGCCGACGACGTCATCAAGATGGCAGTCAAGGCCGAGATCTCGATCTTTGCCACCGCCCTCTCGCGCTGGCAGGTGGCAACCAAGCTCTACGAGGCGGGACTCCGCTGAGGCCGGGCCGCGTGGTGCGGGAGGCCGTAGGGGGAAACGTGCTGCTCCGTTCGATCGTGGCGCTCCTGGACTGCGAGGTGATCTGCGGCCACGAGGTGCTGGACATCGAGGTGCCCTTCTGCTTCGCCGCCGACCTGATGAGCGACGTGCTCGCGTTCTCGGCCCCCGACTCCTTGCTGATCACCGGTCTCACCAGCGTCCAGTCGGTCCATACCGCGCACGTGGCCGACTGCAGGGGAATCCTGTTCGTGAGCGGCAAGCAACCTTCCCCGGAAGCGCTCAAGCTCGCCCGGGACAACTCAATCCCGCTCCTGGCCACTGCGCACTCGATGGCCGATTCCTGCGGCATCCTCCTTCACCACGGCCTTTCCCCCGCGAGCAAGGCATGACGCAGCCGATCCCAACCAGCCGGCCCGCAGGTGAAGCGAAGACCGACGAGGTCCTCTACGGCGAGAGCTTCCGCATCGTCGGCAACGACTTCGAGCACGGCGGCGAGGTGGCGACACGGGTCAAGGCCATACTCAAGCAGCTCGGGTTTCCCACGGATGCCATACGGCGGCTCTCGATCGCAAACTTCGAGGCCGAGATGAACGTGATCATGTACGCCGCCGAGGGCTCGCTCGAGCTGGCGGTGCTGCCCACCGCCGTCCGCGTGACGGTCTCCGACCGCGGCCAGGGGATTCCGGATATCGAGTGGGCGATGCAGGAGGGCCACTCCACGGCAACGCCCGAGATGCGGGCGCGCGGGTTCGGGGCGGGCCTGGGCCTGCCGAACATCAGGCGAAACAGCGACGAATTCAACATCGAGTCAACCGTTGGGGTCGGCACCGTCCTACGGTACGTCGTGTACGCCAACGGGAAAGCGGGGAGCTGAGCGATGCCCCACCGCACCCACGCGATCGTCACCGATAAGGAGAAGTGCATCGGCTGCGTCACCTGCTCGATGGCGTGCCCTACCAAGGCCATCCGGGTACGCAGCAAACTCGCCGAGGTGGACGACGAGCTGTGCATCGACTGCGGGACCTGCATGGAGGTGTGCCGCTACGACGCCATGCGGCCCAGGACCTCCTCGCCCGCGGACCTCAAGAGGTTCAAGTACACGGTCGCGCTCCCGTCGCTCACGCTTTACGCCCAGTTCGGAAAGGAGCTCCACCCGGGGCAGGCGCTGCACGCGCTCCGCAAGATCGGCTTCGACGAGACGTACGACATCTCCTGGATGTGCGAGATGGTCATGGGGGCCACCGACGCGTACCTCTCGGAGTCCACCGGCCCCTGGCCGAAGATCTCCGTCACGTGCCCGGCGCTGCTGCGGCTCGTGCAGATTCGGTATCCGGACCTGATCCCACACCTCGTCCCGATCGAGACGCCGCGAGAGCTCGCGGCCAAGCTGCGCCGCCGACGCGTGGCCGCCGAGAAGGGCCTCGACCCTGCCGAGATCGGGATGTTCTTCATCACCCCCTGCACCGCGATCATCCACTCGATCGTGGCGCCGGTGGGACTGGAGGCCTCGCACCTCGACGGCGCCTTCTCCATCGCCGACCTGTACGGGCCTCTCCTCAAGTCGATGAAGGAAGACCCCGGCAGCGACCCCGTGGACTCCGTGAGCGTGCGCGGGCTGCGCTGGGCGATGGCGGGCGGCGAGATCTCCGGGATGCGCAACGCTAATTCCATGACCGTCCGCGGGCTACATGACGTCATCTACGTCTTCGACCGCATCGAGGCCGGCACGTTTTCTAGCGTGGACTTTATCGAGGCCTACATCTGCCCCGACGGCTGCGTCAGCGGGGGCCTGACCGTCGCCGGCCGCTACACGGCGCAGCGCAACCTGCAGGAGGCGTACCGGCTCCTCGGCGATCAGACACTCGTAAAAGAGGAGAAGGTGCGGTCGCTGCTCCGCGAGCACTTCTTCGACTTCGAGGCCGAGATCAAGGCCCGCCCCGTGCGGCCGCTCGCGCGCGACCTTCGCGAGGCCATTGCGCTCAAGCGCGAGAAGGATGCGCTGATGGAGCGGCTCCCCCGCAAGGACTGCGCGGCGTGCGGCGCCCCGGACTGCGAGACGCTGGCGGACGACATCGTGCGGGGCAAGGCGCAGCTCTCCGACTGCGTCTTCGTCAGGCTCGAAGCGCTCGAGAAGGAAAGATCGGCGGAGCAGGGAGGCGATCATGACTAGCACGACCAGGAAGCTGCTCCTGATGGAGCTCTCGTGCCCCTACTGTAAAAGGGTGTTGACCAAGGGGACGAAGGTGCTGCTCGACGCTTTCATCAGCGACACCCACCAGGACGGGCAGGTGGCGCTCTCCGCCCTCTTCGGCGACTACACGGTGGAGACTGAGCTCTCGATTCCTGAACGCGCGATCGCGGAGTTCCGCTGTCCCGAGTGCGACGCCAGCATCATGTTGACCCTCCCCTGCCGCCTGTGCGGCGCGCCGATGGCCTCGCTCAACGTGGAGAGCGGTGGCTACCTCGAGTTCTGCTCGCGACGCGGCTGCAAGGGGCACGCTCTGGGCGGAGTGGGCAACATCGACGACATGATCTCCCTGATGAACAAGATGTGCGAGACGCCGTACGACTGAGCCCGGCACGACGGAGGGAATCACGCCGTGAGCGAGCACCGCAAGTTTGACTTCAAGAAGCAGCACTTCGCCGGTGAAGAAGGCCACCTGATCCCGCTCCTGCAGCGGGCGCAGGAGACCGACGGCTACATCACCCGAGAGCGGATCGCGGAGATCCACAAACAGTGCGGCATCCCGCTCGCGCAGATCTACGGCGTGGCGACGTTCTACGCGCAGTTCCGACTGCACCCGATCGGCAAGAACCTGATCCGGGTCTGCCACGGCACGGCCTGCCACGTCAGCGGGGCCAACGACATCACCAAGGCCATCGAAGACACGCTCGGCGTGTGCAACGGCGAGACCACCCCCGACCGATTGTTCACGATCGAGACGGTCTCCTGCCTGGGGTGCTGCAGCCTCGCCCCCGTGATCATGATCAACCACAGCACCCACGGCAACCTCACCGAGAAAGAGGTCAAGAAGGTGCTGAAGCAGTACCAGAAGGCCGACATCGGGGAGGTGCAGTAATGAAGATCCTGGTCGGGCTCGGGACGTGCGGCATCGCCGCCGGCGCTGAGAGGACCTACGAGGCCCTCGCGAAGAGCCAGGCGGCCGGCACCGTCCCCTTCGAGCTCGACAAGACCGGCTGCATCGGAATGTGTTACCGCGAGCCGCTGGTGGAGATCCGGAGCGACGACGGCAGCCGGGTCCAGTACGGCAACGTCAGCGCGGACAAGGTCGACAAGCTCCTCTCCGAGCACGTCGTGCAGGGAAAGGTCATCGAGGACTGGCTGGTGTGGGCCGACGACGGGCGGGGCAGCGAGCGCGCCTACTTCTCGCACCAGACCCGCATCGTGCTGCGCAACTGCGGCAAGATCAACCCCGAGTCGCTGGAGGACTACCTCGCGGCCGACGGCTACAAGGCGCTCAGGCAGGTCCTCGACCAGAACGACCCCGACGCGCTGATCGCCTCAATCGTGGACTCCGGGCTGCGCGGCCGTGGCGGTGCCGGCTTCCTGACCGGGATGAAATGGCGCTTCACCCGCCTCGCCGAAGGGGACAGGAAGTTCATCATCTGCAACGCCGACGAGGGCGACCCCGGGGCTTTCATGGACCGCTCGGTGCTGGAAAGCGACCCGCACTCGGTGCTCGAGGGGATGGTCATCGCCGCGTTTGCGATCGGCGCGAACGACGGCTACATCTACGTCCGCGCCGAGTACCCGAAGGCCATCGAGCGCCTGAACATCGCGGTCGCGCAGGCCGAGGCCGCAGGCTTCCTGGGCGATGATGTCTGCGGCAAGGGGTTCTCCTTCCACGTCAAGCTCAAGGAGGGCGCCGGCGCGTTCGTGTGCGGCGAGGAGACCGCTCTCATGGCCTCGATCGAGGGCAAGCGCGGCATGCCCCGCATGCGTCCTCCCTTCCCCGCCACGAAGGGACTCTGGGACTGCCCCACCTCCATCAACAACGTGGAGACGTTCGCCAACGTGCCATGGATCGTGCTGAACGGGGCCCAGGCTTTCGCCGCCATCGGGACGGCCAACAGCAAGGGAACGAAGGTCTTCGCGATGGCCGGCAAGATCAAGCGCGGCGGCCTGGTCGAGGTGCCGATGGGCATTTCGATCCGCGACATCGTGTTCGATGTCTGCGGCGGGATCAAGAAAGACAAGAAGTTCAAGACCGTGCAGATGGGCGGTCCATCCGGCGGTTTCATCCCCGCCGAGCTCCAGGACACCGTGATCGACTACGAGTCCATCAACAAGACCGGCGCCATCATGGGCTCCGGCGGGCTCGTCGTGATGGACGACACCACCTGCATGGTGGACGTCACCCGCTTCTTCCTCGAGTTCACCCAGCGCGAGTCGTGCGGCAAGTGCACCTTCTGCCGTGTCGGCACCAAACGCATGCTCGAGGTGCTGACCCGCATCTGCGACGGCAACGGGAGAGAGGGCGACATCGAGCTGCTCGAGCAGCTCGCGGTGCTGACCAAGAACACCTCGCTGTGCGGGCTCGGAACGACGGCCCCCAACCCGGTTCTGACCGCGATCAAGTACTTCCGCTCCGAGTTCGAGGCTCACATCACGAACAGGCGATGCCCCGCGCACCAGTGCAAGCCGCTGCTGACGTACACGATTCTCGACTCCTGCGTCGGGTGCCTCCTGTGCGCGAAGGTCTGCCCGACCAAGGCCATCACGGGCGAGCTGAAAAAGGTGCACGTCCTCGACCAGTCCAAGTGCACCCATTGCGGCGAGTGTCACAAGGTGTGCCGCGTCGATGCGATCGCGGTTTATTGAGGAGGCGGAGAACCCTCTATGGCGCTGGTCAAGCTCGAAATCAACGGAAAGCGGGTCATCGCGGACAGCTCGCAGACGATCCTCCAGGTGGCGCGGGAGAACGGCGTCGAAAGCATCCCCACCCTGTGCCACGACGAGCAGCTCGAGCCGTTCGCCTCCTGCTACCTGTGCGTCGTGAAGGTGAAAGGCGCGCGCACGCTGCTCCCCGCCTGCTCGACGAAAGTCTCCGGCGGCATGGTGGTCGAGACCGACAACCCCGAGGTGCGGCGCTCCCGCAGGGCCGCGCTCGAACTCTTGCTCTCCAACCATTACGCCGACTGCATCGGCCCCTGCCAGTTGGCGTGCCCGGCTGGCGTGGACATCCAGGGGTACGTCGCGCTGGCGGCCCTCGGAAAGTTCACCGACGCGATCCGCCTCATCAAGGAGACAAACCCGCTGCCGGCGATCTGCGGGCGCGTCTGCACCCGCCCGTGCGAAGTGACCGGCTGCCGTCGCAACATGCTCGACCAGGCCGTCGGCATCGACTACATCAAGCGCTACGTCGCCGATCTGGACCTGGGCAAAGCCGAGCCGTTCCGCCCAACGCCCGCCCCCTCAAACGGCAAGCGCGTCGCGGTCGTGGGCGCCGGGCCGGCCGGCCTGTCGTGCGCCTACTACCTCGCCCTCAAGGGGTACTCACCGCACATCTTCGAGGCGATGCCGGAAGCCGGCGGGATGCTACGCTACGGCATTCCCGAGTACAGGCTCCCCAAGGAGGTCCTCGACCTCGAGGTCTCGCAGATCCTCGACCTGGGCGTTGAGCTGTCCACCAACGTCGCGCTCGGCAAGGATTTCACGGTCGCCAGCCTGAGGCAGGACGGTTTCGACGCGGTGTTCCTCGGCCTCGGGGCCTGGCAGAGCTCCACGATGAGGGTCAAGGACGAGGAGACCGAGGGTGTTCTCCCCGGCATCAAGTTCCTCGAGAACTTCGGCCTGAGGAAGAAGATCGACCTCCACGGCACGGTGCTGGTGATCGGCGGCGGCAACACCGCCGTCGACTGCGCGCGCACCGCGAAGCGGCTCGGCGCGACCGAAGTCAGGCTGCTCTACCGCCGGACCCGCACCGAGATGCCCGCCAACGCGATGGAGATCGACGAGGCGGAGCGCGAGGGTGTAAAGGTGGAGCTCCTCGTCGCCCCGACCAGGGTCATCAAGAAGAACGGCCGCATCGGCGGGCTCGAGTGCATCCGCATGGAGCTCGGCGAACCCGACTCCTCCGGCCGGCGCAGCCCGAAGCCGATCCGAGGCTCCGAGTTCCAGGTGCCTTGCGACTTTGCGATCGCGGCAATCGGCCAGAACACAACGATCTCCGAGCTCCTGAACGGCAGCGTGCCGAACTTCCTCCCGTTCGGCGAGACGCTCAACCTCACCCGCTGGCAGACCGTCCAGGTCAACGACAAGACGTTCGAGACCAGCGTGGAGGGCGTCTTCTCTGGCGGCGACCTGGTCACGGGCGCTGCCACGGCCGTGGAGGCGATCGCCGCGGGCAGGAAGGCCGCTCACGCCATCGACCGCTACGTCACGACCGGCAAGGCCGAGCCCGAGCCGTTCGAGTTCGTGAGCCGCAAAGACACGTTCGCCAAGGTGACGCAGGTGGATCTGAAGTCCACGGAGAAGCTCCCCCACAGGCCGATGCCTCTCATCCCCCCTGAGGAGCGCAAGGGCAAGTTCACAGAGGTGGAGCTGGGCTACACGCTCGACGACGTGAGGGGCGAGGCGGCCCGCTGCCTCGAGTGCGGCTGCACCGCGCTGTTCGACTGCGACCTGCGCCGCTACGCCACCGAGTACCAGGTGGAGGTCAAGTCGTTCCTCGGGGAGGCCAATCAGTACCAGATCGACCGCAGCCACCCCCTGATCGAGCTCGACCCCAACAAATGCATCCTGTGTGGCCGGTGCGTGCGCATGTGCAGCGAGGTCGTGGGCGTGGCCGCCTACGGTTTCATCAACCGGGGTTTCGCGACCGTCGTGCGGCCGGCGCTCGGCGGCTCACTGCTCGACACCGACTGCGTGAGCTGTGGATTGTGCATCGGCACGTGTCCCACCGGTGCGATCGAGATGAGGCTCCCGCTCGCCAAGCCGGGCCCGTGGGCGAGCACCTCCGTGCCGTCCGTCTGCCACTACTGCGGCGTCGGCTGTCAGCTCAACTACGAGGCGTACGGCGACTCGCTGATCAAGGTGAGCCGCCGCGAGGACAACCCCGTCACCGCCGGCGGGCACTGCAGGAAGGGGCTGTTCGGCTTCGAGTACGTGCAGGCGCGGGACCGCCTGATCCGCGCCAAGATCAGGCCCGGCCGCGAGCTGCAGGACGCAAGTCTCGAGGACGCCATCAGCTACGCCGGGATGCGGCTCAAGGAGCTCCTCCGGCGCCACTCCCCGGACGAGATCGCGGTGTTCGTCTCCCCACGCCTCACCAACGAAGAGATCTACTTGGCGCAGAAGCTGGCGCGCGTCGCCCTGCGCACCCACAACGTGAGCTCCTTCGCCCGCCTCGTGAACCGGCAGCTCGACTGCCCAGAGGTCATCTCGACGGCCACCTACGCGGACCTCGTGGATGCCCAGGCGATCCTGGTCGTG
>Ga0214473_10005409_pt1 | contig 15290 bp, 15 predicted proteins | sample RVTome_7_FD_203509 | JGI IMG/M metagenome (GOLD analysis project Ga0214473, IMG submission 203509) | Soil microbial communities from uranium-contaminated site in the Upper Colorado River Basin, Wyoming, United States - RVT98D197 | ecosystem: Environmental > Terrestrial > Soil > Contaminated >... | reverse complement strand
CAGGGCAAACGGTATCACCACATTTTTAATCCGAAAGATGGTTTTCCTACAAATGGCTATCAGAGCGTCACGATACTCTGTAAAGACGGGATGACGGCCGATGCCCTGGCCACAGCCGTTTTTGTATTGGGGCCAGAAAAAGGGTATCCCCTCTGTCAAAAGCTTGAAGGGGTTGATTGCCTCATGGTGGATCAGGAGGGAAAGATGATCATCTCTTCTGGTCTGAAAGACCGAATTTCGTTCGGTCCCTGATGGTTATCCAATTTTTGTTTTGGATTTTTACCGTTGCCTGTTACAGTTAACAGAGAAAGGGGAATGGAGATGAATCAATCACGAAATGTCGCTATCCTTATTTTTGATGAAGTGGAGGTGCTCGATTTTTGTGGTCCCTTTGAGGTTTTCTCATTAACAGGGAGGCAGGACAATTTAAATCCCTTTAACGTTTATACGGTTGCAGAGAAAGGACAACCCATTTTAGCTCGAAATCATTTGAGTGTTAATCCAAGCTATACCATTCAGGATTGCCCTCAGCCGGATATTCTGCTCGTTCCAGGAGGGTTAGGCACTCGGAAAGAAATGCACAATTCAATCCTAATTGATTGGATAAGAAATGCTTCGCAAAAGGCGGAGTTAATTCTTTCGGTTTGTACCGGAGCTCTGCTCCTGGCGAAAGCTGGCTTGCTGGAAGGCCTGGCAGCCACCACTCACCATGGGGCAATAGAACTTCTGAAGAAAGTGGCACCTCGCACAACGATTCAGGCAAACAAGCGTATTATCGACAACGGAAGAATCATTGTATCTGCCGGCATCTCAGCAGGGATTGATATGTCTTTGTATGTGGTCGCTAAACTCTTAGGTAAAGAACAAGCCCTCGATACCGCGCAATATATGGAATATGATTGGAACTCCGATCCAGATAGAATATTATTGACTGAGCACTCATAAATCATCTTAGGACCTTCTCAGACCTTCATTGGGAATAGCCCCCCGACCAAACTTCAGCCTACGAACTACTTCCCCTACTCGTGATTTTCAATTTATATTATCCAATACAATAGCAAATAGTAATCAATAATTCTTGTTGACGTTTTTATACAAAACGGGTAGTCTTTTATTAAAAGGCGCAAACGAACCTTCTAAATAATCTTATTTCATCTTCCCTTTTATTAAGTTGTTGGAGGAGACTCCGTGACCAAAGAGGAAGTAAAACGCAAACTCACCGCCATCCTGGCGGCTGACGTGGTCAGTTACAGCCGCCTCATGAGCATCGACGAGGCGGGGACGCTTGCCGCCCTCAGGGCACACCGAAGCGAGCTCATCGACCCGAAGATCTCTGAGCATCACGGGCGCACGGTCAAGACAACCGGCGACGGGATGCTGGTCGAGTTCCCCAGCGTGGTCGAGGCCGTCCAGTGCGCGGTCGAGGTACAGCGGGCAATGATCCCGCGCAATGCCGCCATCTCGCCGGACCGGGCGTTGTCTTTTCGCATCGGGATACATCAGGGCGACGTCGTCGTCGAGGACGGGGACATCTTCGGTGACGGAGTCAACGTGGTCGCACGGCTGGAGGAGCTCGCCAAACCCGGCGGCCTGTGCATATCGGAACGTGTCCGCGAGGACATCGCCGGCAAGCTGGTTCTCGACTGCCAGGACCTCGGGACCCAACATCTGAAGAACATCGCTCGGCCGGTGCGGGTCTATCGTGTCGCGATTGCCACTCCGGCAGCACATTTCGTATCGTCGGAGAAACCCTCGATCGCCGTCCTTCCGTTCGTCAACATGAGCGGAGATCCCGAGCAGGAGTACTTCACCGACGGCATCACCGAGGACATCATCACCGCGTTGTCGCGGCTACGCTGGTTCTTCGTCATCGCGCGCAACTCGACGTTCTCCTACAAGGGCAAGCCGACCGATGTGAAGCAGATCGGCCGCGAGCTGGGCGTGCGCTACATCCTCGAGGGCAGCATCCGCAAGATCGGCAACCGGGGGCGGATTACGGCGCAGTTGATCAACGCCTCGACCGGGGCCCACCTCTGGGCCGAGCGCTACGATCGCGATCTCACCGATATCTTTGCACTGCAGGACGAGATCACGCAGAGCGTGACAGCGGCGATCGAACCGAAGCTCGTGGAGGCCGAGGGCGTGCACTTCCAAGGCCGCTCTCCCGAGAATCTCAATGCATGGGACCTCGTGATGCGGGCCGTGGCGAGCTTCTGGCGGATGACAGCGGCCGAGAGCGAGGCGGCCATCGACATGCTCCGGCTGGCGGTGCAGCGTTATCCCAATTATGCCCCGGCGCAAAGCATGCTGGCCTTCGCGCTGCTGGTCTCGGACCATGTCGGCTGGGCGCCAGCGGGCAAACCCTACCGGCTCGCGGCCGAGCTCGCGCATCAGGCGGCCGAACTGGACGACAACGACCCGTGGGCCCATCTTGCACTTGGTTATCTCGCCTTTACTACCCGGCAGACCGACGATGCAGTGCGCGAGTTCCAGCGCGCCCTGGACCTGAACCCCAATTTCGCGGCGGCTTACGGTTACCTGGGTTGGGCCGTCGTGTTCGACGGCAGGCACGAGGAGGCAACAGAGTACTTCCAACAGGCGTTTCGGATGAGCCCACACGACCCCCTGATCCCGTTCTTTTATGCCGGGATGTGCGCTGCCTCCTATTTCGCCCGGCGGTTCGACGAAGCCGTCGAATGGGGCCGGAAGGCAATACAGCAACGGCCGGGCTTCATCGCTGGCCACCGCATCCTGTGCGCGAGTCTCGCGCAGGCGGGGAGGACAGAGGAGTTGCGCGCGGCGATGGCGCGGTTGCTCGAGCTGCAGCCGACCATCTCCATCGCCTGGCTCGAGGAGCACGTCCCCTACACGCCGCGAGCGATAGCCCACTTTCTGGACGGCATGCGCAAGGCGGGGATCCAATGATGGCGCGGTCACTGGGCGCGCTGCCTCCAGATCGGGGTCATCCACTTTTTTTCCTTTTTTTTCAAAAAGTAGTCTTCCCCGCCTTGCTTGAAATTACTTTCTTTTTGTGATTACAATGTAATTACATTAGATTGGGAGGCATTGCTCAATGAAGACTCGATTGGTTCGCATAGGTAACTCGCGCGGTGTGCGACTGCCTAAGGCAATCATCGCGCAAGCTGGCTTGACCGAAGAAGTGGAGTTAGGCGTTCGAGATGGAGCTGTTGTTATCGCGCGAGCGATCTCTACGCGCTCTGGTTGGGCGGACGCGGCCAGTCAAATGCGTCATCGCGATGAAGATCGCTTGCTTGATCCCCCCACCCCTACCCGGTTTGACGAGAAGGAGTGGGAGTGGTTTCAAGCGCTTCTATATTTTTCATAGTAATTTTAAATAGTTAACTACGCCCCCAAGGTCTTTCGAAAGGCTTTTAATCTTCTGTTGACCTGTATAAACAAAATTAACATATGTTAATCATTGTAAAACATATTAACTTATGTTAATCATTATGCATTAGGTTAACATTGGCATCGCAGGTGGAAACCATGATCAATGAAAGATACCTCACTATTCCTGAGCTGGCAAAACTTCTCGGGGTCAGCCGTATCGCAATATACAATCGAGTCAAGAAGGGGCAGATCCCTGCCTCAAAGATAGGTAAGACCTACGTTATTACAGACCGAACTATCGCAAACATCCTTGGCAAGGAAGTTACGAAAAGTGGGAAGGAACAGATAGATGCCGCTGTCCGCAAGACAGTGCAGGAATATGGAGAAGTCCTCAAAAAGTTGGGTAAGGAATAGTGAAAATCATAACCATAGCTGACGTAGAATACCTTGCTTTCCGGCTCGCGAAGGAGCACCTCTCTTTCGATGAGCCGATACCGGACTTATCCACCCGGTTTCCAAATTCACTTGAAAGCTGTGTGTTAACCCCATTTCAGAGATTTTCGGGCAAGGCCTTGTATCCAACGCTGGTTGCCAAGGCAAGTATTCTCTTCTACCTCATGATTAAAAACCATCCTTTCCCGAATGGTAATAAGAGAATTGCCATAACTACCTTGCTCACTTTCTTGTACGGTAACAACAAATGGCTGAAGGCCGATACCCAGGAATTATACAATTTCACAGTTTGGGTTGCACAGAGCCCAGCGCAGCTTAAAGATCAGGTCGTCGCGGGTATCCAGAAGTTCATTCGAGTTCATCTTGCAGATGCGGAATAGTTTGCCTATCAAGGCCATGTAGGCGATTGTTGATAGCCATGCCTGATGGCAGTCATAACCTACTTTCTTCCTCGTGATTTTCTAAAATCCTCCTTCCATACAACCTTTTAAGTCGAATCGATAATTCTTGCGGGGAGGCGGAGGGTTGACTCTAAAGTTTAAATCTGATACTTAAATAGAAAGGGCACAGAATGAAACAAAAAATCAAGGAAAGAAAAAAACTTACCAGAATCATCCAAGGCCTCAAGGCAAAAGGAAAACGGATTGCCTTTACCAATGGTTGTTTTGACCTTCTCCATATCGGTCATGTCCGCTATCTTGAAAAAGCCAGAGCCCTCGGGGATGTCCTGGTTGTAGGAGTCAATAGTGACTCTTCCGTCCGAAAGCTGAAAGGACCTAAAAGACCTGTTCTCCCTGAAAAAGAGAGGGCGGAGATCCTTTCCGGCCTCGGATGTGTAGATTATATTACCCTCTTTGATGAACGAGACCCATTGAAACTCATCACCTCCCTCCGGCCAAATGTCCTCGTCAAAGGGGGAGACTGGACAAAGGAACAGATCGTGGGAAAGGAAGTGGTGGAAAGGTCAGGAGGAAAAGTGGTCATCATTCCTTTTGTCAAAGGGGCGTCTACCTCAAATCTTATTGAAAGCATCTTGAAAAAATATGAAGAAAGAACTTGAAAAAGATCTGTTGTCGCTTCCGGAAACGCTTCCCCTGCTTCCTGTCAGGGATATCGTCGTTTTCCCCTATATGGTTCTTCCTCTTTTTGTCAGTCGGGAAAAATCGATCAAATCTTTAGAAGAAGCCCTTTCTAAAGACCGACTGATCTTCCTGGTCGCTCAGAAAAAACATTCCGAAGAAGACCCTTCCCCCAAAGATCTCTACCGAGTGGGAACGGTTGCTGTGGTCATGAAGATGCTCAAACTGCCTGATGGAAAGGTTAAGATCCTTGTCCAGGGGCTTTCCAAGGCTTCCATTAAGGATATCCTCCAGACAGCGCCCTATCTCCTCGTGAGAGTAGAGAATATTAAAGACCCTTTCATCACGGAGATCACCCTTGAGACAGAAGCCCTAATGAGAAATGTCAGAGAACAACTGGAGAGGATCGTTTCTTACGGCAAACTTCTCTCCCCGGATCTGATGTTCGTCCTTGAAAGCGTTGATGATCCAGGAAGGTTAGCGGACTTGGTCGCCTCCAACCTGGACCTCACGGTTGAAAAAGCTCAGGAGATTTTAGAAATCCTCGAACCCATTGAAAGGCTGAAGTCGCTGAATGAGCTTCTTGGAAAAGAAGTCCAGGTCCTCACCATGCAGGCCAAGATTCAGTCTCAGGCCAAAGAGGAAATTACGAAAACGCAGAGGGAATATTTTCTTCGGGAACAGATGAGGGCGATTCGAAGCGAACTGGGTGAGGGGGATGAGCGCACAGACGAAATCAAAACCCTCCAACAGAAGATCAAAAAGGCAAAGATGCCCAAAGGGGTTGAGAAAGAGGTTCGTCGAGAACTGGAGCGATTGGAACAGATGCATCCAGAGGCTGCAGAGGCCTCCATGGTGCGGACCTATCTCGACTGGTTGGTGGATATGCCCTGGTCCATATCGACCACGGATAGCCTCGATCTTCATAAGGCAAAAAAAGTTCTGGATGAGGACCATTACGATTTAGAAAAAGTGAAAGAACGAATTTTAGAATACCTGAGTGTCCACAAATTGAAAAAAAAGATGAAGGGACCTATCCTCTGTTTCATCGGACCTCCTGGGGTTGGAAAAACCTCCCTGGGCAGATCGATCGCCAGGACATTGGGAAGAAAATTTGTGAGAATTTCTTTGGGAGGGATAAGAGATGAGGCTGAGATTCGAGGGCACCGTCGGACCTACGTGGGTGCCCTGCCTGGTCGGATCATCCAATCCATTAAACAAGCCGGGAGCAACAATCCAGTTTTCATGATGGATGAGGTGGATAAAATCGGCATCGACTTCCGGGGAGATCCAGCCTCTGCTCTCTTAGAGGTTCTCGATCCGGAACAGAACAATGCCTTCAGCGACCATTATCTCAATGTCCCCTTCGACCTCTCCCAGGTGATGTTCATTACCACGGGGAATCTGACCGATCCCATCCCCTCTGCCCTCAAAGATCGGATGGAGGTGATAAACCTTCCGGGATACACCGATTTAGAGAAACTTAAGATCGCACAAACCTTTCTCCTTCCCCGACAGATGGAGGAAAATGGAATTAATCCGGAGAGGCTCGAGATTTCTGACAAGGCCATCCTCCTCATGATCTCGCAATATACTCAGGAAGCAGGTCTTCGAAACCTTGAAAGGGAATTAGCTTCTGTTTGCAGAAAAGTGGCGAGGCGGGTGGCGGAAGGGAAGAAGGAGAAGACCAAAATCAATACAAAGAATCTCCATCAATTCTTGGGGCCACCCCCCTACTTGCCAGATGAGGAACAAAAACGGAACGAAGTGGGTTTGGCCACTGGCCTGGCTTGGACAGAGACAGGAGGTGAAATCCTCCATGTGGAGGCCTCCACCACTCCAGGCAAAGGCTCCCTCATCCTGACCGGTCATCTTGGGGACGTGATGAAGGAGTCGGCGCAGGCTGCGCTCACCTATGCCCGATCCAAAGGAAAATCTTATCGGATCAATCCCAATACCCTTAACAATAAAGAGATCCATATTCATGTCCCTGCAGGCGCCATCCCGAAGGATGGACCTTCTGCTGGGATTACCATGGCAACGGCCATCTTCTCAGCCCTCACGGCCATTCCCGTAAAGAAAGATGTGGCCATGACCGGCGAGATCACGCTGAGAGGGAGAGTTCTGCCGGTCGGAGGCCTGAAGGAAAAGGCCCTTGCCGCCCTTCGAAACAAAATCAAAGATGTGATCTTTCCTTATCTCAACAAGAAGGACTTCATCGATCTTCCCCCATACGTTCGAAAGAAAATCAACTTTATCCCGGTTAAACATATGGATGAAGTGCTAAAGATCGCACTGGCCAAAAAGAGAGTTAAAAGTTCGGTAGGGAAGGGTTTGGCTCCGCCCCAGAGGGGCTTCTGCCCCGGAGGGAAACCGTTCCGTACAAGAGTTCGGAGTTGAAAACAAAAGAAAAGGATCTTCAGGAGATCGGTGAGTTCGGACTCATTAACCGAATCCGAAAATGGATCACTTCCTCTGACCCTGCCCTGATCCAGGGAATCGGTGATGATGTCGCTGTGATCGAGATGGGAAAGAAGGCCCTCCTTGTCACCACCGATATCCTTATTGAAGACATCCATTTCGATCGGTCCTGGAGCGATCCCTGCTCACTGGGGAGGAAATCCCTTGCTGTCAACCTTAGCGATATTGCTTCAATGGGTGGAATTCCGAAATACTTCCTCATCTCCATTGGCCTTCCCAAGAATCTTCCTCTCTCTTTTATTTCTTCGTTCTACCGTGGCTTAAAGCAAGAGGCGAAAAAGTTTCGAGTGGAACTGATCGGAGGGGATACCTCCCTTTCTCAAAAAATCATCATCAACATCTGCCTTTTAGGAGAGGGGGAAAAAAGAGACCTCCTTTTCAGAAAAGGGGCAAAGGTGGGTGACGATCTCTTCGTCTCCGGAACACTGGGCGATGCGGCTCTGGGATTAAAAATTCTCCAAGAAAAAAAGAAAATGGAGCCCCACGGGCAAAGCCTGTGGTCCCCTGCTACCGGGATAAAAGGATTAGAGGGTTTGATCAAAAGACATCTCTCTCCCAGCCCAAGAGTCAAATTGGGTCAAGCCATTGCCAAACATCATTACGCGGATGCCATGATTGATATTAGCGATGGCTTATTGATCGATACCTCCCATCTTTTAGAAGAGAGCGGAGCGGGGGCTCGGATCTGTGAGGATCGAATTCCTCTTTCCAATCTCTATCGGAAATGGGTCCGGTCTTTTTCAAAAGATCCTCTCCGGTTCGCCTTTTCCGGGGGAGAGGAGTACGAACTCCTCTTCACCGCCCCACCTGAAATGAGGAAGAGAATTTCTTCTCTCTCCCATTCGCTCAAGATCCCGATCACCCGTATCGGAGAGATCCTCCCTAAAAAAGAAGGACTCCACATCATTAGAAAAGATGGAAAAGATTATTCTCCCTCTCGTTTAGGGTTTGAACACTTTAAATGAGAGCCATAAATCCCTCCCAACCTCCCTTTTTCAAAGGGAGGGAAATTTCCCCTTTTTCTAAAGGGGGATGAAGGGGGATTACCTAAAGCGGGGCAAACCGATGAAGACTTTTATTAACGAAATCAAAGAAAATGATCATGTGGAGTCTCTCTTTCTGGTCAAAGAGAAATCTTCTGGGATCACCAAAACTGGAAATGCCTACTTGAAATTGAAGTTGATGGACCGTTCCGGAGAAATCGAAGGCAGGATTTGGACCTCCGTGGAAACCTTTGCCGATTCCTTTGGAAAGGATGATTTTGTCCAGGTGTTGGGAAAAGCATCCTCCTTTCAGGAGCATCTTCAATTGAACATCACCCATATTCAGAGGGTGGGGGAAGAAGAAATTCTTTTTTCAGACTTTTTTCCAATGGCAGAAAAAGATATTGAAGAGATGTTCCGGTCCCTCTTAGAAATCAGCCAACAAATTAAAAACCCGCATCTCAGCCAACTTCTCCAACTCTTCTGGGAGGATGAATCCTTTATCAAGCTTTTTAAAATGGCCCCTGCCTCCAAATGGCTCCATCATAATTATTTAGGAGGGCTCTTAGAACACACTCTTTCCCTGGTTCAACTGGTATTAAAAAACGTAAGCCACTACCATGGGTTGAACTTGGACCTTTTGCTCACGGCCTCAATCCTCCACGACCTGGGTAAGGTGGATGAACTTTCTTACCACCGATCCTTCGACTATTCTGATGAAGGCCGCCTCCTCGGCCATATTATCATTGGGATAGAAAGATTAGTGGATAAAATCCGCCAACTTCCTGATTTTCCAAAGAACCTTTCCACCCTATTAAAGCACCTCCTCCTCAGCCATCATGGCCAATATATTTGGGGTTCACCCAAAAGGCCCATGACTCTGGAAGCAGTGATGCTCCATTATCTTGATGATATGGATGCAAAAATGAATGGGATTCAGCAATTCATCAAAAAACAGGTTCCAGAGGGATCCCGGTGGAGTACTTACCACCGTATGTTTGATCAATATTTTTATGTCCCGGCTCTTTGGGAACAGATGGAACTATCCGATAAGATTGAAAAAAATAAACCGGAAGAGGAATGATTAAATCTTCCATTTTCTTGACAAACCGCCCCTCCATTATTATCTTAAGAGATCAAAAAGAGTACTATTTTAGACACTTAGTTTCGGTTTATTGATCTTGAAGGGGAGAAGGGTAAAATGGATCTTTTCCTTTCTGACAGGATGAAGCGGGTTTTAGAGATCGTGGTTGAGGATTATATTCGCTGGGCAGAACCCGTAGGTTCAAGGACCATTTCAAAAAAATCGAGTCTTAACCTGAGCCCTGCGACCATCCGAAATATTATGTCAGATTTAGAAGACTTGGGATTACTTTCTCAACCCTACACATCAGCAGGAAGGGTACCCACTGAGAAGGGACTCCGATTTTATATCGATTCTATTCTCAATGTTCACGAACTCAGCGACCGGGAGCAACTGGAAATTCGATCCAAATATTTGAGCCATCTGATTGAGGGACCGGACCTGTTCAAGGAGACTTCCCGAATTCTTTCTTCATCTTCTCATTATTTAGGAATTGTCTGGGCACCCCGAGTGAGTTCGGTTGTGCTTCAACATATTGAGTTTGTGAAATTAAGAAGACATCTGGTTTTGGCAATTGCGGTGAGCACCACCGGTTCCATTCATAATCGAATTATTGAAATGGAGGAAAATTTTTCCCAATCCGAATTAGACCATCTCTCAGATTATTTGAAAAGTTTCTTGACCGGCCTCACTCTATATCAGGTGAGGGAGAAACTTCTGGAGCAGATGAGGGTGGCAAAGAATACCTATGACCGTCTTCTTGAACAGGCACTTAAACTCGGAGAAAGAGCATTTTCTTCCATCGATGATACCGATGTCTTCATCGAGGGGAAGACAAATATTCTGACCGAACCTGAATTCAGCAATGTTTCGAGAATGACCGATCTCTTTCGAACCTTTGAGGAAAAGGCCACCATGGTAAAACTGTTAGATAAATTTATCGATCCCGGTGGGGTCCAAATTGCGATCGGCTCTGAAAGCCATGTCCAAGAAATGGAGACCTGCAGCGTGGTGACTTCCACCTATGGATGTGCAGGACAGGTCTGGGGAGCCCTGGGAGTCATCGGACCTCGAAGGATGAACTATTCCAAAATCATCCCCCTGGTGGATTATTCTGCCAGACTGGTGACAGAGATCTTAGAGAGGCATTTTCATTAGAAACGAGGAGTTGTTATGATGGAAAGATCGGAGAAAAAAAAGACCCCTGTGACCTTGGAGTCCTCTCCGGAAGGGGATGATGCAAACATATCAGAGTTATTGACAGAAGGAAGTCATCAAAAAAATAAGAAGAGAAAAGAAGAAGAGGTTGAGGAATTGAAAAAGAAGCTGGAGGAAAAAGAGAAAGAGGCGAAGGAAAATTATGAGCGTTTGTTGAGAACAGCAGCCGATCTTGAGAATTATAAAAAGAGAGCGGCCAGAGAAAAAGAGGATTGGACCAAATTTGCCAATGAGGATTTGCTCAAGGCGGTCCTCCCTTTTATCGATAATATGGAGAGGGCGGTCAACCACGCTCAAAAGGTGATGGACACTGGGGTTTTAATCGAAGGAGTTCGATTAACCCTTCAACAGCTCCTCCAGTCCCTGAACAAGTTTGGGCTGTCTCCCTTTGAATCCATTGGGAAACCTTTTGATCCGGCCATGCATGAAGCCATGTTGGTCGTGGAAACGGATCAACATGAACCGAATCAGGTTGTGGAGGAGTTCCAGAGGGGCTACCTCTTGAACGATCGACTCTTAAGACCGGCAACCGTTTCCGTGTCAAAACCTCCGGAGGAAGAGGTTCTGACATCGGAATGATTTTGAATATTATTTAAGGAGGGGAAATTAAAATGGCTAAGACAATAGGAATTGATTTGGGAACAACATTTTCAGTAGTGGCTGTCATGGAAGGAGGGGATCCCGTCGTCATTGCTAACCCGGAAGGAAGTCGAATCACTCCTTCGGTTGTTGCCTTTACAGATAAAGGGGAAAGGGTTGTAGGACAGATTGCTAAACGTCAGGCAATTACCAACTCTGAAAATACAATCTTTTCAATCAAACGGCTGATGGGAAGAAAATTTTCAGACCCTGAGGTTCAAAAAGACCTAAAGATCCTTCCCTATAAAATCGTTGAAAATAAGAATGGGGATGCCTGGGTCAGGGCAAGAGATAAAGATTACAGTCCCCCTGAGATCTCTGCCTTTGTTCTCCAGAAGATGAAGGAGACCGCAGAAGCCTACCTCGGTGAGAAGGTGACCGATGCCGTGATCACTGTCCCCGCTTATTTTAATGATAGTCAGCGCCAGGCTACGAAGGATGCGGGAAGGATAGCAGGTTTGAATGTCATTCGAATCATCAATGAACCGACCGCTGCCTCCCTGGCTTATGGTCTGGACAAGAAGAAAGATGAAAAGGTCGCTGTCTTCGATCTCGGTGGCGGAACGTTTGATATCTCCATTCTCGAGTTGGGTGAGGGTGTCTTCGAAGTGAAATCGACCAATGGGAACACCCATCTGGGTGGAGATGACTTTGACCAACGTGTCATCGACTATTTGGCCGACGAGTTCAAAAAAGATCAGGGGATTGATCTGAGAAAAGATCGAATGGCCCTTCAGAGGTTGAAAGAGGCCGCAGAAAAAGCAAAGATTGAACTCTCCAACATGATGGAGACAGACATTAATCTGCCCTTTATCACTGCCGATGCCTCGGGACCGAAACATCTGAACATGAAATTGACCCGGGCTAAATTGGAAAAACTGACAGAGGATCTCATTGAAATGGTCGAAGGCCCCTGCCGCCAGGCCATTTCCGATTCTGGACTTTCAGCCAGGGACATCGATGAGGTCATCCTCGTTGGCGGGATGACCCGGATGCCCAAAGTTCAGGAGAAAGTGAAACAAATCTTTGGGAAAGAACCCAACAAGAGCGTCAATCCCGATGAAGCGGTAGGGATTGGCGCTGCCATTCAGGCGGGGGTCCTCAAAGGTGAAGTAAAAGATGTTCTCCTCCTCGATGTGACCCCACTTTCCCTCGGAATCGAAACCCTGGGCGCTGTCTTCACCAAACTGATTGAAAGAAACACCACCATTCCATCGAAAAAGAGTCAGATTTTTTCCACGGCATCGGATAGCCAGCCTGCTGTGACGATCCATGTTCTCCAGGGCGAAAGGGAGATGGCCGGTGACAACAAAACACTCGGCCAGTTTGAACTGGTCGGCATTCCACCTGCTCCGAGGGGGATTCCCCAGATTGAAGTGACTTTCGATATCGATGCCAATGGAATCGTCCATGTGGCGGCGAAAGACCTTGGAACAGGCAAAGAACAGTCTATAAAAATCACTGCCTCCAGTGGTCTTCACGAAGAGGAGATCAAAAAGATGGTCAGGGATGCCGAGGCCCATGCAGCCGATGATAAGAAGAGACGGGAACTTGCCGAAGCAAGAAATCATCTCGATACAATCATCTACACGACTGAGAAATCCTTGAAGGATTACGGTGATAAGATTGACTCCGGAGATAAACAGAATATCGAAGAGGCGATCGCCAAGGCAAAAAAGGCAATGGAGTCCAACGACCTGAGCGCCATAAAATCCGCCGAAGAGGAACTGACCCGTTCCTCCCATAAATTGGCAGAGGCGATGTACGCAAAGGCTTCTCAAAAAGGAGCTGCCGGACCCGGTCCGGAAGCTGGCCCTCAAGAGGGTCCTCAACAAAAAGCAAAGGACGATGTCGTCGATGCGGATTTCGAGGATGTGGGTAAAAAATAACGACTGCTGAGAGGTCTCAGCAAAAGGGCGAAGAGAATCTTCGCCCTTTTTTATATGGGCACCAGTTCCTGGAATAATGGAATGATGTGAGGAGGAAGCTTCGCTTCCTTCAATTCCTAAACTCTTTGCAAAGGTGGTGTTTTGCATTCAGTTATTTCCCCAATATTCCACCATTCCAATATTCCAACATTCCATCAAGGTCAATCATGTGGAAATATTTTGAGAAATTAAAAAAGGGCCTCTCAAAAACCCATCAGGGTTTTGTAGAAAAGATTGACCAGCTCTTCCTGGGAAAAAAGACGATTGATCAGGACCTCCTGGACGAATTGGAAGGCCTTCTTTTCGAAGCCGATTTGGGTGTGAAAACATCCAGTCAATTGATCGAGGGTGTTCGTCAGGGACTCAAAAGGGGAGAGCTTCAGGAACCTGAAAAAGTGAAGGAGTTTATTAAAGGAGAGATCCTTCGGATCTTAAAATCAGGGGAGAAGCCTCTCTCCATTGACTTCTCACAGACCAAACCATTTGTCTTCATGGTGGTTGGAGTCAACGGGGGTGGTAAAACGACCACCATCGGAAAGATTGCTCATCAATATTCATCCCAAGGGAAGAAAGTCCTGGTCGGTGCAGCGGATACTTTCAGGGCCGCTGCCGTCGAACAGCTTCAGATCTGGGCCAACCGAGTCGGAGCGGACCTGATCAAACAATCCAAAGGATCAGATCCTTCTGCGGTGGCCTTTGACTCCATCCATGCTGCCAGGGCCAGAGAGATGGATCTTGTCTTCATTGATACAGCGGGAAGGCTCCACACCAAAGTCAATCTCATGGAAGAGCTCAAAAAGGTGAAACGAATTATCGGGCGAGAATGTCCAGGGGCCCCTCATGAGATCCTCCTCGTCCTCGACGCCACAACAGGCCAAAATGCCATCTCTCAGGCGAAACTCTTCAACGAGGCCATTGGTGTAACAGGCATCGCTCTGACCAAATTGGATGGAACCGCCAAGGGAGGAATTATTATCGGGATCACAGAAGAGCTGAAAATTCCAATTCGATATATCGGCGTGGGCGAGGGAATCGACGACCTGAAGGAATTTAACGCTATGGAATTTGTGCAGGCTCTCTTTTGAGAGCGTTGGATAACAACTTTACGCTCTCTTGATTACATAGATTTCAAGAAAAGATTAACCTGAACTCAACCGAAAAACTCCCCTACAGGTCCCCCCACTGAAATTTTTCTCAATGTCTGGCTACTCATATGCTATCATGGTTCTAAGAAAATTTATCGTCGGCCATATGAAAAGCCTTAGAATCCATTTCATTCTAACTTTACTTTTATTTATTTGTCTGCTGATGGGTTGTGTCCACGCCCCAGCCCCTTATCGGCCAAGCAGTTGGTTTGGTAGTCATTTTGACCTGAAATCCATTGCAGACAATCCAGGCCAACCCTTGCTCCAGGTAATCATCGTTTACGGGCCGGCATGGGACCACCACTCAGCATTACGATTGGTCTGTCCAGGTCAGCCGGTTCTGTTCTGGGACCCGGGCGGCAGCTATGGAACCACTTTCCCAGTGGATGTGAGAAGCAGGGATTTGATACAGGTCAATCCACCTGACATTGAAACGTACGTACAACATATCTGGAATTTCAGCAGCGTCGAGGTGGAGGTCTTTGAATGGGATTTGAAACCTGAGCACGCCCGGGAACTTTATGACGTGTTGCTGAAGGGCACTGGCAAAAATCACCCGGCGGGTCGGTTCACGACCACTACCATGGGGTTGTTTTGTAGCGTGGCGGTCAGCGACTTCCTGCACCGTTTTGCAACGAAGACGATGACTGTACCGAAATCTTTCTTCTTCCCTCATAACCTTGCAAAGGTGCTTTATGCTCAATCACCAAAGCGCGTGCTGGCATTCCGCCGGGGAAAACAGATCATGTATGTCCCCCTTCAAAAACTTCCGGGTGATTCCAATTCATCTCAAATTCTTAAATAATAATAAGGTTGAGCGGGTGTGGTTAGGGATTACGGAAAGACCATTTTTTCGAGGGCCTTGATTCTGGCCACTAAGGCGTTCAATCTCTTCTCCAGATCGGCATAAGAAAATCTCATTATCGAAC
>Ga0214473_10005408_pt1 | contig 15293 bp, 16 predicted proteins | sample RVTome_7_FD_203509 | JGI IMG/M metagenome (GOLD analysis project Ga0214473, IMG submission 203509) | Soil microbial communities from uranium-contaminated site in the Upper Colorado River Basin, Wyoming, United States - RVT98D197 | ecosystem: Environmental > Terrestrial > Soil > Contaminated >... | reverse complement strand
AGGAGATCCTTCCCCGCGGGCGATCGAAGGTCCGGTTCTTCGCGCTCGTCGGCGCCGCGTCCGGCACGGTCACGGGGTTCGCCTTCACCATCCTGACCTCCCTCAGCTGGCCGCTCATCGTGGGGGGAAAGCCGATCGTATCGCTGCCGCCCTTCCTCATCATCGCGTTCGCCCTCACGATCCTGTTCGGCGCCCTGTCCACGTTCGCGGGCTTCCTCCTCCTGTCCCGCCTGCCGAGCCTCCGGGGGATCCGGTCGGGGGAGGAGTACGGGAACGCGTTCGTGATCCTGGTCGAGGACGGGGAGCGGCGATGACGGCGTTCCTGGAAAAGAAGGGCGGCCTGGCCGTCCTCATCGCGGCCGCGGGCGCCCTCATGGCGTTCGTATCGTTGACCCCCGCCCCCGGAAGGGGCGGATCGCTACTCCTGGCACTTCTCTTCTTCGTCGCGGTCGTCGAGGGGTGCATCGCGGCGGCGGCGGCGGGAACCACGGTGAATGCGCGGTGGGTCGGCTCCGTGAGGAAGGAGCTGCTCTCGGTCACTCCGCTCCTGCTCCTGTTGTCGTTCCTTCTCCTGCTGCTGATCCCCTTCGTGGACACCTACCCGTGGGCGGGCAAACCGGGGATCTGGCTCCGGAAGGATTTCTTCATCGGCCGCAACCTCGTTTTCCTGCTGCTTGCCTACGTCACGGCCCGGCGGTTCGCCGCCGTCCCCGCCGACGGGGAAGGGACGAAGTCCCGCGCCGCCTGGTACCTCCTCGTCTTCGTCGTGTCCCAGACCCTTACCGCCTTCGACCTCGTCATGTCGCTCGAGTACCCCTGGATCAGCGCGCTCCTCGGGGGATACTTCTTCATCGAGTCGATCTACGGGGGGTTCGCCGTCTCGGCCCTCCTCTGCCTCCTGTTCCGCGGGACTCCCCCCGCGGACCGCGGCCACGGATCCCGGTCGGACCTTTCGGACCTCTCCATCCTCATGTTCGGGTTCAGCATCATGTGGGCCGGTCTGTTCTTCGCCCAGTATCTCACCATCTGGTACGGGAACCTCCCCGAGGAGGTCGGCTTCCTCGCAAGGAGGTTGTCCGCGTCCCCCCTGCGCGAGCTCTGCGTCGCGGTCCTCTTCCTCCTCTTCTTCATCCCCTTCCCGGCATTGTTGTCCACCCGGGCGAAATCGAACCCGTACGCGGTCTCCGCCGCTGCCCTCTCCATCCTGTCGGGGATCCTGCTCGAGCGGTACGTCTTCCTGGCCCCCGTGGTCCGGCTTTCCCCCGGCGCGCTGGCGGTCGACTTCGCCTGCCTGCTTGCCCTGTTCGCCGCCGTCGTGTACAAGGGTTCCGGACACTGAAGTAGGACCCACCCGGGGTGGGCTCAAGCCCTCTGCTTCTCCGCGGATAGCATCGGCGGCGTGTCGAGGTTGAAGGCGGAGAAAACGGCATCGAGGAAAACGGCGCATCGCATGTCGGGCCGGAAGCTTTTCCGCACGACCAGCGTTCGCTTGACGTTGTGCGCGAACCCGTCGACGTAGTGGGCCCTCAGGACCTCGTCGTCAAGCAGCTCCCGCACCACCCCCCTTGAAAGGAAGGCGATTCCCCCGCCGCCCGCCACCGCGTCGATGATCACCTGCAGGTTTTCGCAGGTGATGATGCCTCCGAATCCGTCGAGATTTCCCCCGAGACGTCGCAGGTTCCCGTCGAGGAGAATTCTCGAACAACATCTGTCGCCCTGGACGAAGATCCGAAAGGGCGCCAGTGCGTCCAGGCGGACGGCCCCGGATTCTATTCCCAGTCCCGGCGCGCTCACGAAAACGATCTTCTCCTCCGGCAGGGGATACTCTTCGTAATCCTTCAGGCCGAAAATTCCGCAGCGCTCCAATACGGCGATATCCGCAAGGCGCTCCGTTAACCGCCGGACGGTGTCGTCCGGGGTTCCGAACAGGATATTCAGGTTCTCCGGCTTCGCGTTGCCCAACATGATGTTCTTCAGGATTCCCGGGAGGTACGCGATGCCGAATGCGGGGGTGCAGCAGAAGGAGATGAGCCTCCTGTCGCCCACCCCGCGCAATCGTTTCATCAATTCCTGTTCGATCGCCAGGATCTCCGTCGCTTTTTCCAGGACGAGCCTGCCTGCCTCGGTAGGTTTGAGTGTCAGTCCCGAGCGATCGAGCAACGGGCATCCGCACAGATCCTCGAGAAATTTGATCCTCCGGGAGACGGCGGATGGAGTCACGAAAAGTCTTTCCGCAGCTCCGGAAACGCTGCCTTTTGCAACCGTCTCGAGCAACGTGCGCAAATACGTGGTTTCCAAGTAGATTCTCCGGCCTTTGCGTGGCGCGCAAGGAGGATTGAGAATTAATCAATATATTTATACATACGCATAAAGCTACAGTCAAGCGCATGTATATTGTCGACAGTATTCCCCCCCCCGGGATTCCCGGGGGGGCCTTCCCGAAGATGGACAGGTCGTTCCCTTTCCCCTTTCCATGTGTGTTGCGGTCCCAAAATCTCCAAGGAGGAAACCATGCGGCAAAGGACATTCCAAAGAAGCTCGTTGATCTTCGTGATGCTGCTGGGGGGTGCACTGGTTCCCTATCTCACTCTCTGGGGTTGCGGCGGAGGGGGGTTCGACGCCCCCACCACGACCTCGGCCCCCGCGCTGCTCTCCCCCCAGACCCTCAAGACCTGGGTGGACGAGGGAAAGGTGAACGGGGAAGGGTATGACCGGGTCGTGATCCTCGACGTCACCACCAAGGCCTCCTATGATAACGCTTCCATCGGGCACATTCCGGGGGCGCAACTGCTCGACACGGGATCCGATCTTTTCCAGACCCGGATCGAAGGAATCGCCCCCGCCTACGGAATGGTCCCCGACGGGAGCCGGATGGATGCCCTGATCCGGAAGTTCGGCATCGACCGGAACACGACCATCGTGTTCACGACGTCCTCGAACCAGCCCATCATCTTCGCCACGCGGGCGTACTTCACGTTCCGGTACTGGGGGTTCCCGAAGGAGTGCCTCAAGGTGCTCGACGGAAGGAACAAGGCGTGGAACGCCGCCTACCCGGGGACGTTGACCGCGGTCGCCCCCGTCGTCACCCCCTCCACGTACGGCGTCCGGAATCTCGGCGCCCTCAACGCGGGTCTGCGGGCCTCCCTCGGCGAGATGATGGCAACCGTGAAGGCGGCCTCTTCCAGCGTCGTCATCGTCGATACGCGCGGATCGGACAACGCCGTCGGCGTCGGCTCGAAATATTCCTACGACGGCGATTTCGGGACGACGGCAGGCGTCTTCCTGCCATCCTCTCCGGCCGATTACGTGGTCTTCGAAGGCCACATGAAAGGGGGGAAGGCGCTCGGGTACACGAGCCTCACGGACGCCGCGAACAACGACCGTTTCCTCCCCGTCGACAACCTCGTCGCCAAGTTCGGCGCCATCGGGGTCGACAGCTCAAAGACCGCGTACGTATACTGCCGAACCGGCGTAATAGCCTCCTCGGAATTTTTCCTCCTGGATGCCGTCCTGGGCTGGAAGACGATCCTCTACGACGGTTCCTGGAGCCAGTGGGGCCACATATCGGGTGACTCGACCAAAGGCGGCGTTCTCGACTCCTGGTCCGCCTGGCGGACGGACACGAGCGCCCTGTCCAGCCTGATCGTGTACAACGCCGACAACACCCTCCTCGTCGAGAAAATCGCGCTCGACCCGGCGGCCGTGCAGATGTACTCCAACACGGCCGACCTCAATGCGAACCAGATCGAGAAGGAGGACGCCGAGTACATGAGCGGCAGCGGCACAAGCGGCGGCGGAACGACGACCGGCGGAGGAGGAGGGGGCGGATGCTGACCGGTCCCCGGCGGGAGTACGAACCACGACACGCGCGCAAAACGCCACCATATGAAAGGGGAAGGACCTATCCCATGTCGAGAAACCAGAGAACGGGAATGACCGCTTCGCTGCTGCTTTGCCTCGCGATCCTGTTCGGGCCCCTGGCGGGCGCCGCCCACGCGGGCCCGCAGGTCCGGTTCGGCACCGACAACCAGGGCATTCTGCAGATCGACTACAAGGGCCAGTTCCAGATGATCCTCCGCGACTCGGGGTCGGGCGAAGTGAAGGACGACTCGACGGCATCGTTCAACTTCCGGAGGAACCGCATCGCCCTCATGGGGAAATACGGGAAGAACGTCAGCATCTACGTACAGACGGAGTACACGGAGAACCAGAACGTGACCCCCCTCACCGTGAGCGATGACGACAGCGGCGGCAATTTCAGCCTCCTCGACGCCGTGATACGGTTCCGTGTCAACGACGCGTTCCACGTCAACGTGGGGAAGTTCAAATACAATCTCTCCCGCGAGAACCTCGAGGAATGCCTCGCCCCCCTCACCCTCGACCGCTCCCTCTTCCTCCGCGCCCCCTTCGTCACCACGAGGGACCGCGGGGTCGCGGCTTGGGGGAACCTCCTTGCGGATCGCTTCCAGTACCGGGCCGATGTGATGGAGGGGAGGTCGGCCACCTCCTCCGCTGCCACCGCCCCGAAGTCGTCCTTCCGGTTCTCCGGAAGAGCGCACGTGACCCTGCTGGATCCCGAGAACAATTACGGATACAAGGGAACATACCTTGGGCAGAAGAAGGTCCTTACCGTGGGAGGCGCCGTCCAGTATGAGCCCGACGCGGCCTTCGCCGACACCGTGGCGAAGACGGACAGCAAGGACTACATGGCGTGGACGGCCGACCTGTTCCTCGAGTACCCGGTGGAGGGGATCGGGACGTTCACCGCCTCCGGCGCGTACGAGGAAATCGACCTCGACGATGCCTTCAAGGGAGCCAATCCGGACCCCGACGCCATCGGTCTCAACGGGGAGAAGAACGGGTACTACGTGAAGGCCGGATACATGCTTCCCTCCCTGCCCCTCCAGATCTTCGGGCGCTACGAGAAGTGGGACTTCGCCAGCCTGGACGGGATATTCGACCAGGAGATCCAGTGGTACGCCGTCGGAGCGAACTACTATTTCCGGGGGCAGAACCTGAAGCTCACGATGGAATATTCCAAGACGAACTTCGACGTGGAAAACGCGACGAGCAAGGACTTCGGGACCTTCGTGACGCAGCTGCAACTGTGGTTCTGATCCCCCAGGAGGAGGAGAAACGATGAGGAGACAGATCGCGATCGCGGTCGCCGCGGCCGTGCTGGTGACGACCATGGCGGGATGGGCCTTCGCGGAAGGTTCGTTTTCCGGGAAGGTGACGAAGATCGATGGTGAGAGGGTGATGATCCTGGCCGACGGACCGGTGCCGTCCTGGGTCCGTGCGGGAGTGGCCGTCACGGCGGGAGGCGGCGCCCCGAGGGTGCTCCGGGTGCAGGGGAGCGAAGTGACCCTGAAGTTCGGCAAGGAGAAGGCCGCGAAGCTCAAGGCGGACCAGGTGCTGAAGGTGACCGAATCCTCCGGCGACGAACTGCAGGGATGTTGAGGCAGGCCATGCGGAGGAAGACGACGCGCCTCGCGCTGGCGATGGCATTCGTGGCCGTCTGCCTGGCCGTTCCGGCCCATGCCGGGAAGGCCGGGATCGGCTGGAAGGAGACGATCGCCGCGAAGAAGGGGAAGGCGAAGACCATCGCCCAGCTGGCGGCGATGTACGACTCCGGCTCCTGCACCGAATGCCACAAGGAGATCCACGACGACTGGGCGAAATCCATTCACGCCCGGTCCATTTTCAGCAACGGCAGAACCGCCGCCACGTTCCGGACCGCCATCACGAACGGGCTGATGGAATGGCCCTACTCCGGGGTGAAAAGTCCGAAAGACATCACGGTCGAGCATCTGATGGGGTGCGCCAAATGCCATCTGCCGCAGCTTGCGGACGCCGAGGACAGCGTGGCCCGGGAAATCGTCGCCATCATCGACGCCTGGCAGGACGCGCTGAAAAACAAGGACAAGGCGGCGGCGGGAAAGGCGGCGGAAACGCTGAAAAGCCTGAACATCAACTGCCTGATCTGCCATAATCGCAACGCCATCGTCCACAAGTGGGTCGACGGCTATCCGAAGGCGGGAGAGGTCTACGGCTCGTCCGAAGGGAAGCACGAGGACAGCAAGTTCCCCATATTGAAGAAGAGCCTGGTCATGAGCGAGTCGATCCAGTGCGGCCAGTGCCACGGGCTCGGACCCAACATGGAGATGGACAATCCGACGCAGTGCTGCACCAGCTACGGCAGCTACCTCTGGGTCTACGTCGCCGAGGGGGGGCGGGAGACGTGCCAGGACTGCCACATGAAGAAGAGCAAGCTCGGCCATAACATGCAGAGCTACCGGGACGCGGGGATGGCCAAGGCGGCGGTCGATTTCAAGGTGGAGACTTACGGCTACTACTGGCGCGACGTCACGACCATCACGCCCAAGGCGGTGGTGAAGGTCGACATGACCAACCGGGCCGGGCACTCGATCCCGGACGGTTGACCGACCCCCAACCGACTGGTCCTGTCGGTAAGCGCAAGAACGAAGAACGGGGAAGAGGTGTTCAAGCAGGAAAAGATCTACATGCCCGTCCCGCAGCAATTGGGGCGGGGCGACCGGATGGGGCGCGGCCCGTACGAGAAGAGCGGCATCATCGAGGACACGGGTCTTCCCCCGGGGAAAACCGTCCACGAACGATTCGATATCCTGTTCCCGACCCGGGACGAGAAAGAGGGAAAGGAAACGGTCCGGAAGATCCTCGCCCATGAACTCGAGATCGAGGTGCAACTCTGGTACCTGCCGTACGGAAACATGAATTCGGACCCGTTCCTGTGGCATGAATCCATACAGAAGGTGAAGATTTCGGAAACAGGGAACTGACGGGAAGGCGAACGGCACGGTGCGCGGGGACGCCCCCCGTGGGAATTACGGCCGGCGGAAGACCCGGAAGTGCGAACGGGTCCCCGCCGGACTTTTTTGCTCCCTGGAGCTCCCGGAGAATGTCCTCCTCCGGGGGAGGTAATGCTCTATAATCAATGAATTCCCTTATCGAGGGTGAAGTTTATTACTGATTGGGCGTCCATGGATTCCGGGAAGGGAGAAAGAGCGACTTCGGCCCTTCTTTTTCTCTTACTCGCCCTGGCCTTCCTGGGGAGCTCCTGCGGCCTTCCGGGGGCGAAAAATTCCTCCTGCGAAACCTGTCACGAGGGGATCGAACCCGCTTCCGCAAGCCACGGATCCTGCGAATCGTGCCACGGGGGGGATCCGGCGGCAAAAGAAAAGGAAGCATCGCACAAGTCGATGATTGGCGGGAAAAACCCGTCGGACCCGTCCGCATGGGAAAAAGGATGCGGAGAGTGCCACCGGTACCAGCTCGAACGGGTGAAATCCGGCCTCATGCACACGAACGCGGGGATGATCCGGAACATCCAGCTCACCTGGGAGGGGGAGGACGGGAAACGGTATGCCGCGCGCGGGGCCGATGCGTACGACGAATCGGGGAACCCGATGCGCCTCGCCGGAGTGGAGGATCTCCCTGGCCTGTCCGGCGAGCTGTACCGGAAGTTCTGCTCCCTGTGCCACGTCGGGCTGGAATCCGCCGGGGTGTACGCGGCCGGCCACGCCTCCGGGTGCGCCGCCTGCCACTTCCCCTTCAACGATCGCGGAACCTACGAAGGAGGGGATCCCACGGTGAAAGGGAAGCCCCCCTACTCCGCCACCCACGCTCTCGTCCCCTTGCCGGACAACCGGGTCTGTTTCCGGTGCCACAACCGCAGCGGGCGGATCGCCCTGTCCTACGAGGGGCTGTACGACGGCAACAACTCGCTCGTCCCCACCCGCGGCGGGTCTCCCGGCCCGACGATGATCAGCGGAGGGAGGAACGTCACCCGGATCGCGCCGGACATCCATTCCGAAAAGGGGATGGACTGCATCGACTGCCACACCTCCCGGGACGTCATGGGCGACGGGTACGCCTACCGGAACCTGTATCGGCAGACGGAAACCGCTTGCGAGGATTGCCACGGGAGCGGGAACGCCGCACCGCGGTTCGAGGAGGTCACGCGGGAGAACGACGAGGCGGTGCGGGAGTCGAGGAGCTACAAGGTGCGGGTGCGTCCCGGAATGCGGATGGCGCTCACGGCGAAGGGGCGGAAATATTCCAACGTCTTCGTCCTGGACAATGCCGTCCTTGTCCTCGGGAAGCGGACCGGAAAGAGGTTCCGGAGCAAGGTGGTTACGGGAACGCCGGAGCATGTCGTGGCGGGACACGAACGGCTGGAGTGCCACGCTTGCCACTCCCGGACCGTCGTGCAATGCTACGGGTGCCATACCCGGTACGACCGCACGAAGACCGCCCGGGACTATATCCGGGGCAAGGACACGCCGGGGGCGTTCAGCGAGACCGAGGACCTCAGGAAACTGTACCCCTTCCCCCTTGCGGTGAACCAGAAAGGGAGGATCTCCCCCGTGACCCCCGGGTGCCAGACGTTCGTCACGGTGATCGACGAGGAGGGCCGTGTGGTCAAGGAGGAGGCCGTGGCCCGGTTCCGGGGGAAACGACAACTCCGGTTCGCCCCGTTTTATTCCCACAACACGGGTCCCAGGGCGGTGGGATGCGGCGAATGCCACGGGAATCCCGCCTTCCTCGGCTTCGGTCAGCACGTGATCGAAGGGAGCGGCATTGCGGGAACCCTGCTCTGCGAGAAATCGGACAACAAGCCGCTGGACGGGTTCCTGACCATGCGAAACGGGAAAGTCCGGGCGTTCGCGGCGATCACCCGGGAAGGATCCCGTCCGTTGAACGAAAAGGAAGTGATCCGGGTCCTCAAGGCCAACCTCTGCATCGTGTGCCATGACAAGGGAAAGGACAAGGACAATATCTACGGAAAAACGATCGACTATCGCGCGCTGGACGATCGGGTTCATCGCCGTCTGCTGGGCGGCCGCTAGCCCGGCGGGAGCGTCCCCGGCGGCGGAACCGTGCGCCGCCTGCCATTCCGTCAAGGTGTCGGGCGCGCACGCGACGGCTCCCTGCCGGTCCTGCCACGGGAATGGTGGATCGGCGCATGCGGATCCCGCCTCCGGGAAGCGCCGGACCGCCGGATGCGTCCCGTGCCACCCGGGATACGGCGCCATCCTGGAAGGCCCGATGGGGACGCGGTCCGCCGAGATCCGTTTCGTGGAGCGCACGTACGGGAAGTTCGACGAACGGTTCTTCGGCAGGAATTGCGGCTCCTGCCACGTCACCGGGTGCCTGGACTGCCACGGCGAGGGGCACCGGATCGCCCGACCCGGGACCAAAGAGTGCCTCCGTTGCCACAAAGGCTATTTCGTGGGGCCGGAGTTCCTCGGGCGGGCTCCACGCGAGGACAGCCTCCGCTACCAGCGGGGGACGTTCCGGGATGGGACGGCGTATCTCAAGATGCTGCCGGACGTGCATGCGGAAGCGGGGATGTCCTGTCCGGATTGTCATGGGATGGAGAGCCTCGCGCGGGGCAGGAAGTCTTCCAAGTCGTGCGTCGACTGCCATACGCCGGGGAGGGAAGCGGTGGAGCACCGGATTCCGGCCCACATGCGCGGGCTGGAATGTTACGCCTGCCATTCCGCGTGGGCCGCCCAGGAGTACGGCACCTTTTTCCTCCGGTTCGCGGACCGCTCCCGGGCGGAGCGGTTCCAGCTGTGGATCAACGACGGCGTGTACGCCAGGAGCGCCTACCTGAGAAGGCAGGACGCCCCCCCGCTGGGGAGGAACCGGCACGGGAAGGTCAGCCCCATCCGCCCCCAGTTCATCGCCTATTTCACGGACGTCCGCGCCGACGGACGGGCGGACCCGGAGAACCGGCTCCTGGCGGCCGAATGGAAGGCGTTCTTTCCCCACACCGTGCGCAGGGGGGTCCCGCGCTGCGAGGCATGCCACGAGAATCCGGCGAGGTTCCTCCTGGAGCGGCCGCTGGACCGGATCCACGACCTTCCCGGGGACGGGCTGGGCCTATCCTCCTTCTGGAGGCAGGCGGGGCAGAGGATGACGAACGGGAGCTTTTTCGACAACGCGGCCTGGACGCGGATGTCGGGGAAGGGTCCCGCCTACCAGAAGGCATACGTGGAGCGATGGAAACGTTGGATCGAAACCGTCGAAACATCCTCGGGACGATAGCCGCCGCCGTCGCCTCCCTCGCCTCCCTGGTCTTCCTGGGGAGATTCTTCTCCCCGCGGCTGCCGGGGAAGAGCGCCCCGCTGTCCGTGCCGAAAGCGGAGATCCCGCGGAACGGCGCGCTCGTCTACCGCGAAAGGCAGGTTGCGATCATCCGGGAGGAGGAAGAATATTATGCTATCGGGCTGGCGTGCACCCACCTGGGGTGCACGGTGGCCGTGACCCCGGACCGGCTCGTGTGCCCCTGCCACGGGAGCGTCTTCGACCGGAGGGGGAACGTCCAAAAGGGGCCGGCGGACCGGCCGTTGCCGAAATACGCCGTGAAGGACACGGGGGACCATCTCCTGGTGTTGATGTAGAATCCGTCCCGTGTGGAGGGAAGGTTGTTCGAGGAATTCATACAGCATCTTTTCCCCCGGATTGTCCGCGAGCGGGACCTGGGGATCACGTACACCTTCTGCCTCGGGGGAATGGCGTTCACGGCGGTGCTGTCGCTGGCGGTTACCGGCCTGCTCCTTCTTTTTTATTACCAGGCGACGCCGGAAGGGGCGTACCGGTCGATCCTGTTCCTGGAGTCCTCCGTCGCCGGCGGGAGCTACATCCGGGCCTTGCACCGGATGCTTTCCCATCTCCTCCTTTCCCTCGTCTTCCTGCACTCGCTCCGGGTGGTCCTCACGGGGGCCTATGGCCGGGCACGGGAGCGGAACTGGATGACGGGCGTCGGTCTTCTTCTTCTCGCGTTGTTCGGGGCGTACACGGGGTACCTGCTCCCGATGGACCAGCTCGCCCTATGGGCCACCCGGACCGGGATGGAACTGCTGGCCGTCGCCCCCTTCGGAGAGGCGGTCCGCGATCTCCTGGTCCCGGACGGCGTGGGGATGCCCGTGTCCCTGCTCCGTTTCTACGCCCTGCACATCGCGGTGATCCCGGGGGCGATGTTCACGCTTGCGTTCGTCCACTTTTTCCTCATCCGGAGGAACAAGGGGGTCCTGCCGTACCTGTGAACGGAATCGTGAACAGTTCGCCGACGTTCTTCCGGCTCATCCGGCGCGCAATGGGAGCGTTCGCGGTCTTCGCGCTTCTGCTCGCCGCATTCGTGCGGGCGCCCCTGCAGGAAGCGGCGGACCCGGGCAGGGTGCCCAACCCGGTGAAGTCCGCCTGGTTTCTCCTCTGGATCCAGGAGTTGGTGAGCTATTCCAAGTTCCTGGTCTACCCCGTTCTCCTGCTCCTGGTCGCCTTCTTTCTCCTTCCCCGGATCTCCAGGGGGGCTTCCGGAGAAAATGCGGAGTGGTGCTGGAGGAAGCCGATGCCGACGCAGCTCGCGGTCGTTGCCGCCTTCCTCCTGATCGTGTCCTTTACCATCGTGGCCGCCTTCTTCCGAGGGAAAAATTGGGCATTCGTCGTCCCCTTTTGATCGTCATTGCCGCCCTTCTCTTTCTTCCGGCGGCTTCCGTCGCGCTGTCGGCCGAGCCGGGATGCCTTCGCTGTCACCCCGCCCATTACGAGGAAAAGGGGCGCTGCTCCCACTGCCACAAGGGAAACGAGAGCGGCAGGCGGGCCGCCATCGCCCACCTTGGTCTCTACCCCGCCCGGTACAGCTATTTCCGGATGGAGGAAAGCACGGCTGTCCGCAGGGGCGGGAAGCTTCCGGGAGACTTCGGATGCCGGCGATGTCACGTGTTCGGGGAGAAGGGGAACCGGCTCTCTTCCGACCTGGACACCCTCCCGTTCCGGTCCTCCCCGGAACGGATCGCGGAAGCGATCCGCGTCCCGGCCTATTACATGCCCGATTTCCGGTTCAGCGAGGAGCAGATCGCCGCCGTTGTCAACGCGATTCTCGCCGCTTCCGGGAAGAAGGGAAAGCCCGCCGGGGAGACGCCCGTCCGGGTCCACTTCGAGGAAGACGGAGGGGAAGATGTCTTTTCCCGACGTTGCGGGCCGTGCCACAAGGCGCTCTCCGCCCGATACGGCGGCATGGGAAAGGGGAACATCGGGCCGAACCTCTCCGCCCTGTTCTCCGCGGAGTACCCGAAGCCCGACCGCAAAGGGAAGACGTGGAGTCCGGAGAGACTGCGGGCGTGGATCGCGAACCCGAGGAAGGAGCGTCCGGCCGCCCGGATGCCGCCTGTCCCCCTGAAAGAGGAGGATTTCCTTCGGGCGGCGGAGCGGCTGGAGATTCCTCCGGAATGGGACATCGGGAATTGAGGATCCCGTAGGGTCCTTTGAGCATGTCCGATGTCGTGCCTATCGGTGGATGCCGGAAGCGGTTATGATATGCGAATGTGCCGGATGATCGCGTTTTCGTCCAATGAGCCGCGGGAGGTCGCGCCGTATCTCGCCTCCCTCGCGCGGTTCTGCGAATCGGGGAACCTCGTCGCGGGCTGGGAGAAGCGCCCAGGCGGGAACCACCCGAACGGGTGGGGGGTCGCCTGGCGCGCGGGAGACGAGATCCGGATGGTGAAAAGCGGGAATCCCGCCGCGTCCGACCCGCTCCTTTCCGGGATGCGCGCCGTGACCGACCGGTTCATCGGCCATGTACGGTACGCGTCGAATCCCGAGACCGTGTGCGCGGCGAACTCGCACCCATACCAGGCGCTGGGGGTGACCCTCGCCCACAACGGGACGTTTTACGGGAGGATCGGCGCGGAGGGGGATGCCCGCAAGGTAAGCGATACCGTGGTCTTCCTCGAACTCCTCGAGGACCGGTGGGGGGACCGAACGCTGGCGGGGTTGGCCGAAACGCTCCGGGGGATTCTCTCCGACCGCGAACTGGTGGGGGATTATTCCGCGGCGAACCTGCTGATCGCGACCGGCAACGAACTCTTCGCGTTCCGGCGGTTCCACCGGAACGGGGAATATTACACGCTGTACCTGAAATCCGGGGAAGGTCTCGCGGTCGTCGCGAGCGAGCCGCTGGACGAGGACCCCGGGTGGCGCCTCCTCGCGGACGGGGAGCTGGTCGAACTATCGCCAGCCCCGATGCCCATGGACGGGCCAGTGCCGCGGGAGCGGCCCCGCTCCGTCCTGCTCACCCCGCTGCCGCCCGCCTAATGCGTACGGGAGTGCTTCGCGATGTCCTCGGCGACCTCGCCCACGGTCTGCTTCATGAACCGGTCGGATTTCCTCTTGGCGGATTCTCCCGTAGAGGACATCTTGGAGACCCAGTTCCCGCCCTTCAGAACGAATCCGCCGCCCCCTCCGACCAGCCGGGTGACCGCCTTGCCGCAATGGGGGCACTTCTTGAGCGGCGGATCGGACATCCGCTGCTCCTTCTCGAACTCCCCGCACGCGGGGCATTGATATTCGTAAGTGGGCACGCTCTCCTCCGTCGTCACCGGTCCTCGTACCCGTCGATTATCGCACATTCGCCGTGAGCCTGTTCCTCCTTTCGTTCTTCCTGGTCTACGGTTCCATGCACGTCTACGCCCTCATCAGGGCGCGCTCGGCGCTGGCCTTCGGTTCCGGGACGACGCTTTGGCTTCTCCTGCTCCTTGCGATTCTTCTTTGCGCGCCGATCGCCACGCGGCTGCTGGGCCGCCACGGTTACGAGGACGCGGCAAGGATCGTCGCGCACGTCGGCTACCTCTGGATGGGGTACCTCCTCTTCCTCACCTGCCTGAACCTCTCCGCCGACCTCCTCCGCCTCTCCCTGCGGGCGATGGGGCGCGGCGGGATCGCCGCGAACACGGCTTCGGCGCTCGCGGGACGCCCCGCGTTCTTTTGCATCGCCGGGCTGGCCTTCGCGCTGTCGGCGTACGCGATCGTCGAGGCGTCCCGCATCGAAGTCGTCCGGGTGTGCATCCTCACGGACCGGCTCCCGGCGTCCGTCCCCTCCCTGCGGATCGCGCAGATCACCGACCTCCACCTCGGCCTCATCCACCGGAACCGCAAGACCCGGGAGGTCGCGGCGATCGTGGCCCGGGAGCATCCGGACATCTTCGTGTCGACGGGGGACCTGGTGGACGGGCAGCTGGACGGCATCCCGGGGCTGGCGGAAATCCTGCGGGGGATCCCCGCGCCGCGGGGGAAATTCGCGGTCCTCGGGAACCACGAATATTACGCGGGAATCGACCGCGCGACCGCCTTCACCCGGGAAGCGGGCTTTACGCTCCTTCTGGACGATTCCGCGACGATCGACGGCGCGGTGCGCATCGCGGGGGTCGACGATCCCGCCGGCGCCCGATTCGGACGAAGCGGGGGGACCTCCGAAGCCGCCGTACTCGGGGATCGCCCGGACGGACGGTTCACGGTCCTCCTCAAGCACCGACCGCACCTCGACCCCGCCACGGGGGGAAAATTCGACCTGCAGCTCTCGGGGCATACCCACCACGGGCAGATCTTTCCGTTCCGCCTCCTCACCCGCCTGGTCTACCCCCTCCTCGCGGGGGACCACCCCGTTCCGGGGGGCGGGATCCTGCACGTTAGCCGCGGCACGGGAACGTGGGGGCCCCCGATGCGGTTCCTCGCCCCCCCGGAGATCACCATCGTGGACATCGTGCGTTCCTCCCCGCGGGATCCCGGATGACGCGGGGCCGCAGAGTGTTGCGTTTCATGAATACGGTGTCGCACCGAGAGGGTCGATGCGCCGCATCCGGCAAGGCGTCGCGACCGAGGCGTACTGGGCAAGTACGGTGAGGAAGCGCCCCACTCCCGGACGAAGTACCCTCCCTGGGGTACCCCCCCCAGCCGATACCATATTTCTTGCTCGGCAAGAGGGGCACAACTCCGCCGGGGAAGGCAGCGACGGCCATGGATGGCCAAGTGCCGCGGAGGGCATGGAGGCCCGGGAGCGGCCGGGCCTCGAATGCAACCGTATTCATGAAACGCAGCACTTAGCCCCCTCGGACCGCGCGGCGGGGGTCCAGCCTCCCATCATCCCGATCGTGGCGGGGTGGATCGCGGAGACGCCCGGCACGATCTCGCTGGGGCAGGGGGTGGTCCACTACGGGCCGCCGCCGGCGGCGCTCGCGGCGATCCCGGAGTTCCTCGCGACCGTTCCCCATCACCGGTACATCGACGACGCCGGACTCCCCGAGCTTCGGCAAGCGTTCGAAGGGAAGCTGCGCGACGAGAACGGGATCGACGCCCCCTTCGAGCGCCGGATCTACGTGACGGTCGGCGCGAACCAGGCGTTCCTCAACGCGGTCCTCGCGATCTGCGACCCGGGGGACGAGGTGATCCTCCTCTCCCCGTACTACTTC
>Ga0214473_10005407_pt1 | contig 15296 bp, 18 predicted proteins | sample RVTome_7_FD_203509 | JGI IMG/M metagenome (GOLD analysis project Ga0214473, IMG submission 203509) | Soil microbial communities from uranium-contaminated site in the Upper Colorado River Basin, Wyoming, United States - RVT98D197 | ecosystem: Environmental > Terrestrial > Soil > Contaminated >... | reverse complement strand
TCTCAATCCGGCGAATGCATCCTCGAGGCCATATGGAGCCTTGGTTATCAGCACAAGAGTTGAAGATGCCATTCGATCACCTCGCAATGGTCACGAGCCTGTCGGACTCGGACACGAACTTGAAAAGGTCATTGGTTAGGCTCCCGACCTTGGCGCCTGGTATCTCCTCTCCCCGCTCGAAGCCCCTGGCCGCGAAACAGGTTTCGCATACCACTGTGGTGACGCCTTCCTTCTGGGCCTCTTCCAGCTCCTTGCCGACGTTGGGGAACCTCTTCGGGTTCTGTCCTTTCTTCACCGCCGTGACGCCTTCGCCGTAGCCGAACAGGTTGACCTTATACCCCTTCGCCATGGCGGCCTTGGCTAGTTCGACCGCCACATTGGCATCCATTGCCATCATGGAACCGGTCCTGAGCAGGATAGTGAGTGTCTTTGCCATTTCTTCCACCTCACACGGTCACGGTGCGCTCGGTCCGCTCCATGATGCAGTCTATGATGTCCGCGTATTCGACGGGTTTGCCGACCTTGAGATCAGATGCGGAGAACCCTCTCGCTTCGATGTCACCTCTGGAGACCAGGACCTCGGCCGCTGCGTTAGCCAGCCTGTCTGCAGCCGGAGCCACGAGCGCCTGAAAGACGCCGTCCTCGAGCAATATTACGCTCGCGTCCTGCTTCTCTGAGAATCGTCTCACGAAGTGAGTCGGGTCCTGCTCCTGCGGGGATTTCAGGACGACGAAAGCTGTCTTCGGCATTCTGTCACGCTCAGCCGATGAACAGTGTGGTCTTCGCTTCCGATGCGAGCTTCAGGAATGCTGCGGCCCCAAGTACCTTGACGCCTGGGAGCAGGTCGCTCTCCTTGATCCCCATGAGCCCCATCGTGGTGCTGCATGCGTAGAAGTTGATGCCCATCTCCTTTGCCTGCATCATCATCTCTGCGTAGCTGCCTATGCCCACAGCCTTCATCTTCTTCACGAACATGCCGGTGAACAACCTGAACATTCCGGGGAGCTTGGGTTTCGAACCCTTGGCCGTCACGAGCTTGGTGCCGAAGAACGTGTAGAACACATGTACTTCGGAGCCCATGGCGGCTGCGGTCGTTCCCATTATGAGCGGCATCATTGCCTTGTCGAAAGTCCCTTCGCTGACTACCATACAAAACTTGTCTGTCATCTGTTCATTTCTCCTTTCACACCAAAGACTCACTTGATTCTTATGTAGAATTTGAGCAGCTTGCCCTCTTCCTCAGTGCCGACCAGCTGGTTGCCGGTCCTCGAGCACCAGGCAGGGACATCTTCCTTCGCTCCGACATCATCGGCCAGGAGTTCGAGCACCTGGCCGGACTTCATCTCCTTGACCTTCTTTGCGAGATGCACGATCGGCATGGGGCACATGAGCCCTTTCGCATCAAGCGTTGCTTGCTTTTCCAAGAGAATCTCTCCCACGGTATTGACAATACCGTGCATAGGCGATTTGCTCGCCCATAGATAAAGGTTTTCACGTTGAGCGATTCTTGGATGCTGGCCTGCCGTGGATTGAAAACGGTTAAGTATAAACTTGCCAATACCGTGCAACATGGTCGAGCCACAGAAGATACTCGCCGGAAACGCCTCATGTAGGGATATCGTGAAGTGCCTCTACAGGCTCTCCGATTTTGAGCTGGCTATCTACAAGAAGCTGGTGAGACAAGGGCCGCTCCGGGCGGACGACCTCGCCCCCGTCGTGAAGAGGGACAGGAGCACGGTCTATCGCGCGCTCCAGAAGTTGGTGGCATCGGGGCTGGCTTTCAGGGATACGAAATCGATCGAACGCGGAGGATACTACCATTTGTATGCCGCAGTCTCGCCGGATGCTCTCAAGACGAAGCTGCATAAGTGCGCTGATGATTGGTTCGAGAACATGAATAGCGCGATTGATGATTTTGACCTTGCATAGAGCCGAGACGGAAACGGAACAACTATTAAATATCCAGGCCAAAATCCCTCCCCTAGATGCCTACTCTAGTGCAAACACTCTCTCATCTAGTACTAGGGCAGAAGGGTGGAGAGAACAGAATTCTGATAATAGAGTTGCTGAAGCAACGTCCGTACAACATAAATCAGTTGGCGGAAGGCCTGCAACTGAATTATCGAACGATCAAGCACCACATAGACGTCCTCAGGGAGAACGGTTTGCTGACCATGTCGTCTTCTCCTGGTTACGGCGAAGTCTATTTCTTATCACCTGAATTGGTACAGAAGTATGAGATTTTCAGAAACGTCGCTAGCAAACTCAAAAGCCAAGCGATCTCCCACGCATTCTTTCAAAACGTCATTGAACAGACGCACGATGCTGTAATGATAATTGACGAAGAAGAACTGGTCATGTTCTGGAATAGGAGTGCTGAAAGAATGCTTGGATACTCTGACAAGGAGATCCTTGGAAGAGCAATACCGATCTTCAATGATCCTGAATTCCTCAAAATGTCTATCAAAGAAGTAGCTGACAAGAATGAGGCAAGAGTGCAAGAAATAATAGGAAAAGACAAATCAGGAAAACCAATCGATCTTGAGATCAATATCGGTGGTATAACTGACGAAGAGGGGAAGACAATCGCGTATTCTATTCTGGCGAGAGATATTGGAGTAAGGAAACGGAACGAGGAGCGGCTGAGATACTTGAATGTGCTCCTTACTGCCGTAAATGACGTAAATCAGTTGATAAATAGAGTGTCAGAAATTGACACCCTCATACAGAAGGCAGCCGACCGGCTCAATGATACGCAGCTGTTCATCGAAGTTTCCATTGGTCTGCAACGTGATCCGGACAGCAACAGTATCGTCCTTGTCGGGCATTGCGGATTGCATGGAACCGAATCTTGGAGAATAACACTTGAAGGGAGTGGGGAAGGACCCAATTGCGTGAAATCGGTTGCAAAATCAATGAAGACAGCCATCGTCAATGGAACCGGAGAAGAATGTGTGGAATGTCATCGCAATTGTGATCACGAAGAGTACTCGAGCGTGATAATCCCGATGAAATATCGAGGCAGCCTCATAGGAATCTTCAGCGTTTGTTTCTCTCCTGGCCATGTGATTTATAAGGAGGAAATCAGTCTTCTTGAGGAAGTTGTGATGGATCTTACACTAGCCAGGATCAAGATGTTGGCAGAGGATCTATTGGCTGAGAGCGAAGATCGATTTTCGTCGGCTCTTTTCGCTGCAAGGAGCGGCGCCTGGGATTGGAACCTCAAGACGGGTGAGCTGGCGTGGTCTGACGGTTTGGAGCGAATCTTCGGCTTTGGCCAGGGTGAGATCAAACTTACCCACGATGCACTTCTCGATCGCGTTCACATCGAAGACCGCCACAAAGTCGCCGATGCAATAGATGTGTGTTTGAAGGGCAAGAAAGGATATGACGTCGAATACCGCGTATTATGGCCAGATGGTTCAATTCATTGGATACGCGAAGCCGGAGACATCTTGCTGAACCAAAACAAAGGACCCGTCCGCATGCTGGCGGTCGTAAGCGACATTTCAAAGAGGAAAGGGCTAGAGAGCGAGCTGCGCAAGGCCCTCGACAAGGCGCAAACGCATCAAGTTGGAGCCGGGAACAGCTGACTAGATTTGTATCTAATCCTGCTTTGAATTGTCAGTAATTTTGAAATAACGGTATAATGACCAGGGCATATCCTCGAAGTAGGTAGAAACAAGCAGGAGAGTGTGAAATTGGCATTAGTAGAGGAAAATGGTATGTTCGGAAAGAGCTCGGTTGCCTATCATGGAAGGTCGGCATCTATCGTTGGATCAAGGCTTGGGAAGAGAGCAGATCGTGCTCGATTTTGGCCCGCGGTCCTCATTTCAATGATTGTTGTCCCTATGTTTGTTGTTCTGGGCTTCTATGCGACGGTTTCAGTCCAGGCAGCTGGTCCAGCGCCAGTAGACCTCTTGTCAGCTGGCAATTACGTGATTCTGGGAAACTCAGGAATTACTAACACGGGAGCCACCTCGATCACTGGAGATATTGGAACCAGCAGCAGTGCAAGTTCATTAACTGGATTTGCCCCAGTATATGTCCCCGGGGCTCCATATGCGACATCGACTTATGTCAGTGGACATCTATATGCCTTTGATTATGGCGACCCCACTCCCGCTGAAATGACTGCGGCTTCAAACGACATGCTGACCGCGTTCGGCAACGCGGCTGGACTGCCGGCTGATGGTGACAAGAACAATCTGTGGTCTGGAGATCTTACTGGGCAAACTCTCGCTCCTGGTACCTACGTGTGGACGTCTGCGGTCGGTGTAGACGCTGCTGGTAGCGTCACCATCTCGGGCACATCAAGTGATGTATGGGTCTTCCAAATAACTGGGGTCCTAAGCTTGGGTAGCGGCGCATCTGTGATTCTGAGCGGCGCGGTGGCGCAGAACATCTTCTGGCAGGTCGCTGGCTCGGTTGCTCTTGGAACGACGTCTTCCATGAAGGGAATCATATTGTGCTCTACAGATATCGCGATGACTAGCGGCGCAACGCTGGAGGGAAGGGCGCTGGCGCAGACAGCGGTCACACTAGACGGCAACATCATCTACGGACCGGGCGTCACTCCGATACCTGAATTCTCGCAAGTTCTGATCCCCTTGGTCGGAATGGTGTTCGTCGTTGCAATAGTGAGCAAAGTCAGGAATCAGAAGAAGTAGTTCTTCCGATCCCAAACCTCTTCCTTTCTAGTATTTTCTTATCCTCTCTCAAGATCGTTGCGTTGACTCTTTATTCAAGTGATAGGTGTGAGTATTTTGACCAGTCAACATCGCTAGCTGGCAATTGGATTTGCATCAAATCCTTCAGCAAACTGTAAGTGATGTTGAAATAACGGTATATTGGCTGCTGGCATATCCGTGAACTATGGAATCTAGTAAGCCTAAACCGGCGATGAAGAGAACAGTGTTGATTGCGATAGTCATTGTGATTGCTCTCGTAGTGGTAGGACTCGGGGCAGGATACGTATTGCTGACAGGTGACGAATCAGACGGAACTGGAGATGGCGGCTCAGGAGATGGTGGAGGAGGAGCTGGTGGATCAGGAGCTGGACCAGCGACTGTGAACCTTCGATCAGCTGCCAATTTCGCGGTTCTAGGTGGTTCCACGGTCACCAACACAGGCTCCACAACGACAGTGAGTGGAGATGTTGGGTTGTCTCCGGGGTCCGCGGTAACTGGACTTCTGCCCGCTATGGTCACTGGGACCATACACACTAACGATTCTGCAGCAGCCCAGGCCCAACTCGACCTTACCACAGCGTATAACGACGCCGCTGGGCGAACGCTCGCTCCTATCTCCGTGGCCGGAAACATAGGCGGGCGGACCCTCGCTCCTGGTTTGTATAAGTCCACGTCCGGACTCGAGATATCCTCAGGAGATCTCACTCTCTCAGGTTCCGCGAATGATGTCTGGATCTTCCAGATAGCATCCACGCTCACCACGACAGAAGGTCGCCATGTTATCCTGACGGGTGGAGCCCTGGCGTCGAACGTCTTTTGGCAGGTAGGCACTTCTGCGACTCTAGGAACGAACTCGACTTTCAAGGGGACCATAATGGCCGATCAATCGATCACGCTTGTTACGGGCGCAACGCTGGACGGCAGGGCTCTGACACGGATCGGCGCAGTCACTTTGGACTCCAACACCGTCAGGAAGTAGGAGGCGATGGATAGTGCCAATAACCGTGCAATGGTCTCACATTGGTGTGGGTTCAGTAATCGCATTCCTGGTAGGCTGGTGGGCATTTGGCCTCCTTGGTGCGGTAGTGATAGCAATCATAGTCTTGTTGCTAATGGGAGTCATAAAGATCAGATAGAACCGAAGAGAGATTGGAGGTGACATGAAATGGCAAAGAAAAGCAGAGGCGGAAGAATGACAGCAGCAAAGAGTCGTGCAGCGAAGTCCTCCGGTGGACGCGGCCCTGTAAAGGGACGTGAGACCGGCAAGAGGATCATGAAGACCTGAGAGGTGATGAAAACATGTCCGTATCACTTTGGGACGCATTGATCTTCTTCCTAGTCGGGCTGATCATCTCGACCATCATCATCTACGTGATCACGAAGCTGTTTGAAGAGAAAGAAGGGATAGGGACTGCCATACTGGCCGCCCTAGTGGGGGCTGTCATTTACGCCTTGGCGTACTACTTCCTTGGCGAAGGGCTCCTAGCGGCGTTGATTGCCGGATTCGTTTGGCTGCTGGCCTTGGGGAGCCTCTACAACATGGGCTGGTGGAAGGCACTTGGTGTAGCAATCGTCGTGTGGATCGTCGCCTTCTTTGTGGGCTTCATATTGCCTACGGTAGTGGGTCCTCTGTGAGGTGGGATGCGCAGGACTCCGATGAAACCCTTTTGTTTCTGTTTCTTTTTCCTTGTGTTCTTGGGAGCGCTTCCCTTGAACAATGACCAAAGCACTTAAGTCATCAGAATCGAGAAGACTTATATGCCGACAAAAGATTAGGTGCTTGATGTCAGCAGCGTTCAAGGGGATGGACATCGTCTCCATCCGTGATTTTTCACGAGAGCAGATCGAGCATGTCTTGAAGCTAGCGGAGAAGATGGTGCCGATTGCTAAGGGGGAGGAACGGAGCGTGCTCCTGGAGGGACACGTCTTGGGATCGCTCTTCTATGAGCCATCGACCAGGACCAGGTTATCCTTCGATGCTGCCATGACGCGCCTCGGCGGAAGAGTGCTCGGGTTCGACCAGCCAGCAGGAGCGTCCGTGGCCAAGGGCGAAACCCTGGCAGACACGATCCGGATGGTCGATTCCTACTGCGATGTCATCGTCCTGAGGCACCCGCAGGAGGGAGCTGCTAGACTGGCCGCCCACTTCGCTGAAAGACCAGTCATCAACGCTGGGGACGGAGCCGGGCAACACCCTACTCAGACCATGCTTGATCTCTTCACCATTAGGAAGGAGAAGAAGAAGATCGAGGGGAACAATGTGGTCATCGTCGGCGACCTCAAGTACGGAAGGACGGTGCACTCCCTCTCAGAGGCGCTCGCGATGTTCGGCGCGGAACTCACGTTCGTCGCCCCTCCGACATTGCAGATACAGAAGGAGCACCTGAAGCAGATAGAATCTATGGGGCACAAGCCCAAGATAAGCAGCTCGCTGGAGGATGTCATCAAGGACGCGGATGTGCTGTATGTCACGCGTATCCAGAAGGAGCGGTTCCCGGACCCAGCAGAATATCAGAAGGTCGCTGGGACTTTCAGGATAGACCTGAACATGCTGAAGGATGTGAAGAGGGATCTGATCATAATGCACCCGCTTCCGAGGGTCGGGGAGATAGCATCGGAGGTCGACTCGACTCCGCACGCGAAGTACTTCGACCAGGCTTTCAACGGGGTGCCGGTCAGGATGGCGCTCCTCGGCCTCACTCTGGGGGGATTGAAGTGAAGGAGTTCAAGGTCACTCCGATAAGGAACGGGACCGTGATAGACCACATATCCATGGGCATGGCGCTCAAGGTGCTGAGGATCATCGGTGTCAAGGACGATGTGAGCTCCACTGTGAGCGTGCTAATGCACGTTCCGAGCAAGAAGGCCGGCTGGAAGGACATCGTCAAGATAGAGGATCGCGAACTGGACCCGAAGGAGCTGGACAAGATCGCCCTGATATCTCCGAACGCGACGATCAACATCATCCGCGACTACAATGTGGCTGAAAAGTTCGTGGTCGAGGTGCCAAACGTGATCAAGGGCATCATGAGGTGCTCAAACCCTGGTTGCATCACGAACAAGGACGAACCCGTCGAGCCGGAGTTCGTCGTTGAGTCCAAGAAGCCCATCACGCTGAGGTGTGTGTACTGCGACAGGGTCACGACAGAGGTGGCGGAGAACATAGAGTAGGCTTTCTCTCACAAAGGGTGACCAAGTGAGGCTGAGGATCGAGCCGCTGAAGTGCATCTGCTGCGGATTGTGCGAGACCTCCTGCAGCCTCAACAGGGATTCGGTGCTCACTCCAATGTCGTCGAGCATCATCCTGCACGTCGACGACAAGGCAAACTACTTCGGGCTTGTGCTTAAGACCAGGTCCGAGGGCCTGGTCCTTGCGAGGCCCGAGGGACTCACGTCGGGGCAGCAGGCATCAGGGTCAAGCGGTCCCGGTGCGAAACCTGTTCTGCTCAGGGAGGCCTGCGACCTGTGCGGTGGCAAGGCAAAATGTGCGAGGGTCTGTCCAACAGGCTGCATAACACTGGAGGATTGAGATGTACCTGAGGAACGGGAAGATCGGCGTGTTCGACCTCGCCACTTGCGAGGCAAGCGATGCCGAGCTGACTGAGGACCTGGTAGGCGACGACATCTCTTCTCTCGTCATCGCCGACAAGCTGGCATCTATCCACGGTGAGGATTCTCTTGTGTTCGGGACTGGCGTGCTGACCGCCAGCTTCGTGCCTGCTGCGTGCGCCGGATTCATCCGCGCGAAGCCCTACCCTGACGGTTGGTCGCGGTTCATCCCGATTCTCGGCTTCGCGGGGGTCGAGCTAAAGCTGTCTGGTTTTGACTTCATCGTTGTTAAGGGGGTTTCTGAGAGACACGGGTATCTGTGGGCCAGGGATGGAATCATCGAGTTCGTGGAATCTGAGGATCTGAGGAGCAAGGACTCATGGGTCCGGACCGACAAGATACGCGCCGATCAGGGTGACAGCAAGATCCAGGTGATCTCATCGGGCCCTTGGGGCGACGCCAAGCGTGAAGGCTCCCAGCTGGTGATCGATTACTGGGGCGGGGAGGACAAGGCTGGGCTAGGCAGCGTGTTCGGAGAGAAGAACCTGATTGCAGTTGCCATCCGAGGGATGGGCGAGGTCGAGCTTGCAGAACCGGAGAAGCATTTCGAGGATTCGGTGCTTCTGATGAGAGAGCACATCCTCAAATTGGGCCCCAACCACGGGCTCGCGTCATATTCCAAGGCTGCCGATCGTGAGGACTTCAAGAAGCTGGTTCACCGGCACGTCGCGTGCTATGGTTGTCCGTTCCCGTGCCGCACATTCCTGAAAACCGAGGAGGATCCGAAGGAAATGAGGCTTGCGATCAAGGACCCCGGTTACCTCCACTATGACATTCCGGCGCTGGAAGTGGCTTTCGCGTCGGGGATGGGATCACGGGATGCTACACTCGCTCTGAGGATGTGCGCCAAGGCCGGTGCTGAACCGGTCGCGGTCATCTCGAACATGAAAGCAAGTGGCGCGAGGGTGACACCAGAAACTATCGCTTCGGTCTTGTCTGATCCTGAAGATCTGAGGATTGACAGGGTCGCCAACTTCGAGGCGTCCTTTCAGGATGAGGGCGCTTACCGGGACTGCCTCGGCCTGGGCCTATGTCCTAGGTACTGGAGCAGGATAGGTTTTGACAAAGATGAGATGGCTTCGTTTGGCGAATCCGCTATCGGCAAGGCGCCAGACGTCTGAGATCCATGGCCAAAAGGTTTTTCGCAGAAGCCACCATTAGTCCATTGGATTGATCATGAAGATACTCGTGACCACGGGGATGCCGGGCTCTGGCAAAGAAGAATTCCTGAGATGCTGCGGGGCAAGGGACGTTAAGGTAGTTCGGATGGGAGACATAGTAAGGGCGAAGGCGAGGGAATTCGGGCTTGATGCATCCGACTCGAGTGTCGGGACCCTTGCGAACGAGGAGAGGAAGAGGTACGGCATGGACATCTGGGCAAAGAGGACCATCCCTTATGTTGGCGGGGACCTAGTTGTCATCGATGGCGCCCGGGGTCCAGACGAAATAAAGGCTTTCAGGCATGCCTTCGGGGACGACTTGAAAGTCATAGGCATCCATTCGTCCTCCAAGACCAGGTTCGAGAGGTTGGTCGCAAGGGGCAGGAAGGATTCCCCTGCCACGCGAGCTGAGTTCGAGCAGCGGGACAAACGGGAGCTCGAATGGGGGTTGGGGGAGACGATCGCACTTGCGGACTACATGATCATAAACGAGTCGACCCTGATGGATCTCAAGCGGAATGTCGACCTCTTACTGAACATGATCCTGGGCAAGAAGTGAATCCTGTGGAATTCCTAGCTGTCAATCCATGCAAGTATGATGCGTTCGAGGCCGTTCCAAAGGGAAGAGTCTCTCTAGATCTGGACGAGTGTGAGAGGATTCTGGCCAAGATGGGGTACGAGATACTGTCGAATCCGAAGGTCATGCTCGTGGTCAGGAAGAGCGTTGAGATAACCGTCTATCCTCGCGGCAGGCTCCTGATGCATCCAGTAAAGGACCGGGACGAGGCGGAGAGGCACGCAAAGGCGATCTACAGCGCGCTAGGAATGTAGGTTTCGAGAGCAGCTTCATGCGGGGTTCCACGGTTTCAATTAAATACAGGTCGTTCATTCGCATGGAATACAGAACCGTCACGAAGGGAAAGCCATGATTGAGATCCAGAACCTCACGAAAAGCTTCGGGCCGATTAAGGCCGTGGACAACCTCTGCATCGAGGTGGCCGAAGGCGAGACCGTCGGATTCCTAGGCCCCAACGGCGCGGGCAAGACCACCACGATCAAGATACTGACGAATCTCATATCAGCTACAAGCGGGCGCGCATTGTTGCATGACACCGATATCCGAACTCATCCGAAACAAGCATTGAGCCATGTAGGCGCTGTCGTCGAGACACCCGAGTTCTACCCTTACCTGACGCCGGACGAGACGCTAGCCTACCTCGGGAGGATCAGGGGGATGCACTCGAAGGATATCAAGTCGAGATCGACCGATGTCATCCAACAGGTGAAGCTCGAACAGTGGCGGACCACAAGGATAGGCAAGTTTTCGAAGGGCATGAAACAGAGGCTTGCGATCGCGCAGGCGCTTCTGCACGAGCCCCAGATTCTCATACTCGACGAGCCGACGAGCGGTCTCGATCCCAGGGGAATGGTCGAGGTCCGGGAGATCATAAAGGAGCTCAAGAGGCAGCGCTACACGATATTCATGAGCTCTCACCTTCTGGGAGAGGTCCAGGAGGTATGTGACAAGGCCGCGCTCATAGACCGCGGGAAGCTCCTGGTCTACGATTCGATCGACAAGCTCAAGACGCTCTCAAAGGTGACCAAGCTGGAGGTCGTAATCCTAGGTCCGGTATCAGACACCCTACTGGGGAAGGTCAGGGGTTTTCCGAACGTTCACGCGGTCGAGAAAGTCAGTGAAGGAGTGTTCCTTGTGACCTACGAAGGGTCCTTGGACGCCCGTGCGGACCTCCTGCAGGCCATACAGTCAATGGGCGTCAAGGTCGCCGGGTTCAGCCCCGTCGGTCTCCCTCTCGAGATGTTGTACATGGACCTTGTCAAGGAGTCGAGGTGAGCAAAGATGGACCATTTCAAAGTACCTTCCGACACGGCGCAGGTTCCGATCGTCTGGAGATACGAGCTCCTGAAGTATCTGAGATCCTGGAGGATCATAGTGTCCGTGCTCCTGTCCATCGTGGTCCTGGCGCTCATATTCTTGCTTCCGCCAGCACTTGGCAACCCCTACAGCGGAACCGACACGAATATCGCATTGGAGCCTATCTCCATTCCTGGTCCCCCGAATCCGCTATTCCCCTACTCTTCTGCCGCCCCGATCGGCAGGACTGGCGTCGACATCAAGAACATGGTCGTCCACGTGGACGGGGCATTGTACCCTGAGAGCAACTGGACACTTGTCAAGATTGGGAATGATCTCCCAGCTCTGAAGTCCATCCTACCCGACGGATCATATGCCGTGCTGTTCAAGGACGACGTTACTGGCAAGGCAGTGACCGTGACATTCGATTGGCGGACCACGTCGGAGGACTTCGAGTCCTTCTTCGTCGGTTTCGCGAGCATCCTTATCATCATCTGCGCGACTTTCTTCGGTGCGGACGCGCTCGTGGGCGAATTCTCGAACAGGACCGGGTATCTGATATTCCCCACTCCGATGAAGCGACATGTGCTCTTCTCTGGGAAGTTCATGGCTAGCTTGACGGCAGGGCTTATTGTCATCAGTATTTTCTACGCAGGAATCGGGGTTCTCTCCCTGATTGCGGCGCATGGCATCGATGACCACTTCCTTCAGTCCTTCGCCTATGCCTTGGAGTATCTGCTCGCGCTCACCGCCGTCGCCTATCTGATAAGCTCACTGATGAAGGGCGCAACTGGCGCTACCGTCCTGACGTTCCTGCTGCCGCTCCTGATATTCAACATCATCGATGGAGTCTTTATGATGGCGGGCGTGAAGTTCGAGGCGTCCCTGACGTTCTCAGCTGGAGTGATAGGGTACATCCTGCAGGAACCTTATCCCGTCGACACTACGATAGATCATGGCGGATTCACCTTCGCGAACTACTACCCTGACCCGGCGCTCTCGGTCATAGTGATGTTCGCCTGGGCGGTCGTGGCGGTCGCCCTCAGCCTGGTGCTGTTCAAGAGGAAGCAGCTCTCAGGTTGAACGATCACACGGGCGCTACCGGAGGTTGCTCAGGCGGGAACTGCTGCCCCCAGTGGGAGACCTGTTTCCTGGCCGACATGATGTCGATGGCCCTGAGGAAGTCCTTCTGGGTCACGACGCCGGCTATGCGCGGGCCGTCCATTACAACGAGCCTGCTGATGCGCCTCTCGGACATCAGGCGAAGCGCCTTGGCGGCATCCATCTCAGGAGGGACAGTGACCACACTTCGGGTCATGATGTCCCTTACCCTCGCGAACTGGATCTTGTCCCTCGGCACTTTGTGGGTATCCGAGAGCGTCACTATCCCGACAAGCCCGCCTTGCACGACGGGGAATCCCATGTACCTGGTGGACAGCATGAGGTCGTGAAGCTGCTGCACAGATGTGTCTGGGTGCACGACGGCCACGTTCTCTGACATGACCTGCCGAACCGTCAGCCCGTGCAGGCTCTCCGAAACCGTGGTCGCCTGCTCTTCCTCTGTTGCTCCGATGTAAACGAACAGCGCGATCAGTATGAAGAAGAAGTTGTAGAAGATCCCGAAGATGGCCATTGCAATAGCGAAGTACCGGCCTATGCGGGCTGCCTTTTTGGTCGCCTCGATGTAGGTCATCTTGGTCGCAAAGAACGCCCGGAGCACTCTCCCACCGTCCATTGGGAACGCAGGGATCATGTTGAACCCAGCCAGAAGGACGTTGTATAGCGCCATCAATCCGAGGAGGATTATCGCTCCGTCGATGATGACGCCGCCTGACTCGGCGAGCTCAAGAACAAGCATTGCACCGTAGGACGCCCCGCCGATCACGAGGCTTGACAAGGGTCCGGCGAAGGCCATCCTCCATTCCTGGCCAGGCTGCCTCGGCATCTCCTCCATCGACGAGACGCCACCGAAGACCATCAGCGTGATGCTCTTGATCTTGACTCCGTACCTGAGCGCGAGATATGAGTGTGCCAGCTCGTGGGCCAGGATGGTCATGAAGAAGACCACAGCCGCCAGAGATCCGAACACGTACTTCACCCAGGTCGCAGCGTCTAGGTTCTTGAAGCTAAGAGCAATGCCAAGGATCTCTGTCTGTCTCGAGGGGTCTGAGAACAGATACGCGAAGAGGGGAAGGATCAACAGGAATGTGATGTGCAGGTTTATGGGTATGCCGAGTATCTTGCCTATCTTGATCGAGGCGCTCATCGGGACATGTTAGATTCGCCAGGCTATATAACACTTAAACTGAAAGTGAGCTCCCATGGTCCTGGGATTTTTCCGATAACATCATATAAAAGTAAGACTACTGTCAGTTCCCTGGATGGGGCCTGTTTGCGTCGTTTGGTATCAGCAGTACTAGTGGTTCTTATTGCCACATCACTCCTGCTCCCTCTCCTTCCGGCTAAGGGCGGAACGGAGCAATCCTACGTCGGATTGAGCGGATCTTCACCAAAGGGTCCGACGGCTCTTTCCCAGATTGATGCCTTAGTCTTCCCGGAGGCTCTGAACACATCCCGCAACGTGTCGGAGTATCCGCTAGTCTCGAGAGCTCTGATGCTTCAGAGTGGCTCGTCGGATGCGAAGCTGGGGGACATGAATGGAGACGGCAGGACCGACCTTGTCGTCGCGCAATATGAATCCAAGACCATCTCGATATTCTTCCGAAATGGGGATGGCAGCTTTTCGACCTACGCCTCCCTGAACATAACGACGCGGAACGCTCCGTTTAAGATTGTCCTTCTTGACGCCTTTGCAGCTGGAACTCATCAGGTAGCTGCTCTGGAAAGAGACTCGGTGTTCTCAGGCACGCGACTTGCATTATACAACGTGACTTCAGAGACTCATTATGAAAACTGGCCAGATACTGGTACTTATGCGAATGCAGTATCCATTGTAGTGGGAAACCTTTCGAATGATGAGTATCCAGACATCGCTTTGGCCTGCGCAGGTCCGGATTCATCGAGTGTGCGCGGAAGAATCGAGGTGTTTTTCGGTCCTTACTACTCATGGTCTGAGGTGATTCTAGCAGGTTATGGCACGAATTCAGTCGTCGCCGGCGATTTCAATGACGACATGCTTGACGAACTTGCGGTCTCAAACCACAACAGCTCGAACGTCATGTTGTTCGATGCGCCTTTCATGCTCGGCGACACCCCGTATATGCTACTGAATGTCACGGGACACCCGGTAGGGCTCACGTCAGGAACCCTAGACGGGAATGACTGGGAGGACCTCGCGGTAATCACGGATGAGGCGTCGGCGGTACGCTTCTATTTTCAGGTTCTCGGCACCCTTCCTGTGGAGGAATACTACAACCGCTCCTTGGACTTCGATCCGAGCTTCATCATAGCCGGCAACTTCAGCGGGAACAAAGGAGACGATCTTCTAGTCTTGTCGAACCGTGACAATGCAACTCTCGGATTCGTGCAGAAGAGTGTCGGTAGTATTTGGTCCGATTCACCGGACTTCAAGTTCCCGACGAACGCAATTCCAAGGACCGCAGTCATAGGTGAACTCAACGGAGACGTTCTGCCCGACATCGCTGTCACTAGTGCACGGAGCGACTGGTCGGGCTCCAGCATCGCCATCTATCCGAATCGCTATCCAGAGCAACCGATCTTCTGCAATGGTAACTCTACGGCCTGGACGAACAGGTCAGCGTCTCCTTCGATGATCGCCACGGGTGATCTGGACGGGAACGGCATCGTTGACCTGGTCACACTGAATGTCCAGAGCGGGACATTCGACTACATACTCAACTTCACCGATTCGACTAGGACGAAGGACCTCTGGTACACTCCTGGCGAGCTGGTCGTCTACGATTTCAACAACGACAACTGCTCTGAGGTTGTGACCACAGATGCTGGCTCACCCCTCATGAGCATCTTCTACTGGCGGAACAA
>Ga0214473_10005406_pt1 | contig 15301 bp, 12 predicted proteins | sample RVTome_7_FD_203509 | JGI IMG/M metagenome (GOLD analysis project Ga0214473, IMG submission 203509) | Soil microbial communities from uranium-contaminated site in the Upper Colorado River Basin, Wyoming, United States - RVT98D197 | ecosystem: Environmental > Terrestrial > Soil > Contaminated >... | reverse complement strand
GCGGGATGCATGGTGACACGGCAACGTCTTGGCTGCGTTTCACGACTCGTCCGGAAGGGTGATAGCAGTGCCGTTGTATGCCCGGCTGTCGTTTCACGATTCTCTCCCGGAGGATGATGATGAAGCCGCGACGTCTTGGCTGCGTTCTCACGTCGCTTCCGGAAAGATGATAGCTGTGCCTCTGGATGGTCGGCCGGCCTTCTCGCGAGTATTCCCCGGAGGATGATTATGCCACCGCCGCACTCCGCGGCCCCGCCCGCCCCCTAACACCACGAAGGAGCGACCCGTGGTCCCTTGGGGGAAGAATCGTGAAACGCAGCTGGAGCAAGGGACCATGGGTCGCGTGCGTGCTACTCGCTCTTTAACTGCTTCCTGAGGAACGGCTCGATCAGGTCGATGGGGATCGGGAAGACTGTGGTCGAGTTCTTCTCGGTGGCGATCTCGGCCAGGGTCTGTAGGTAGCGCAACTGTATGGCGGCCGGGTTTTTCGACAGCACCTCGGCGGCCTGGGCGAGTTTCTCAGAAGCCTGGAACTCACCCTCAGCGGCTATGACCTTGGCCCGCCGTTCCCGTTCGGCTTCCGCCTGGCGAGCCATGGCCCGCTGCATGTTGGGGGGAATCTCGACGTCCTTGATCTCCACCACGCTGACCTTAACGCCCCAGGGCTCGGTCTGTTCGTCGATGATCTCCTGCAGACGGGCGTTTAGCTTGTCGCGCTCGGTAAGTAGATGGTCGAGGTCGGACTGGCCCAGGACGCTCCGGAGCGTGGTCTGAGCGATCTGGGAGGTGGCGAGCACATAGTTCTGCACATCCACCACAGCCTTCGACGGGTCGACGACCCGGAAGTAAGCCACGGCGTTGACCTTGGCCGGCACGTTGTCCTTGGTGATGACCTCCTGGGCCGGCACCTCAAAGGTGATCGTGCGCAGGTCGACGCGCACCACCCGGTCGACGATGGGAATGATCAAAAAGATACCCGGTCCCTTGGGTGGGCTCAACCGTCCCAGCCTGAACATCACTCCCCGCTGGTACTCGGGAAACACCTTGATAGCCGCCGATAGGATGATGATCAGCAATACAACCACGACGACGATCACCGCTACCACACCTGAATTCATAGCCCCTCCTTAGGTCTTTTCGCCCCGCGCGCCCGGGGCATCGGCGTCGGGCTCGCCGTGTCGTCGCACGATCAACGTGAGCCCCTCGGTCCTTAGTACCTCTATCGGCTGGTCTCTAAGCAGGTCGCCTCCTTCGGCCCTGGCTCTCCAGATCTCTCCATGGAGCCGCACCTGCCCCTGAGGGCTCAGTGGCGAGATTGCGATTCCGGTGGCTCCCACCATACTCTCAGTACCCGTGGCGTGGGGACGGCGAATGGCTCGAGCCACCTTCCGGATCACGAGCATGAAGAAGGCCAGAACAATCACCGCCACAATGACCAGCATTGGCCAACTCACCTTTAGGAACGAGGCCGAGGTATCGAACAGCAGCAGCCCGCCGGCGATCAGGGCCGCGGTCCCGCCGATCCCCAGCACGCCGTGGCTCTGGATCTTTATCTCGGCCACGTAGAGGATCATGGCCAGCACCACCAGGGCTATGCCCACGAGGCTGACCGGCAGCACTTGGAACGCGTAGAAAGCCAATAGCAAACAGATGACCCCCGCGATGCCTGACACTCCGAGGCCGGGGGTGGTGAACTCCAGGATGATGCCCAGGATCCCGATAATCATCAGGATGTAGGCGATGTCTGGATTGGCGATGGCGTGGAGGAAGCGCTGGATCCAGCCCATGCTGACTTCGTTGATGGGGGCGCCGGCGGTGTGGAGCGTCAGCCCCTTTGGTGTGGTCACGTAGCCGTCGATGGCCTTGAGGAGTGCAGGCAGGTCGGCGGCAACAAAGTCCACCACGTTCTGGCGCTCGGCGTCTTCGGCCGTTAGCGAAACCGACTGGCGCACGGCCTGCTCGGCCCAGGCGGCGTTGCGACCGTGGGTGGTGGCCAGGCCCTTGATGTAGGCGGCGGCGTCGTTGGTGACCTTGGCGTTCATGACCTCGTCCATCTCGCCGCCGAGCGACACGGGGGTGGCCGCCCCTAGATTGGTCTGTGGCGCCATCGCCGCCACGTCGGCGCCCATGAGGATGTAGACCCCGGCCGAGGCTGCCCTGGCCCCTTGCGGGTATACATAGAACACGATGGGGATGCCGGCGTCCACCTCGGCCTGGATGATGTCGCGCATGGCGGTGTCGAGACCGCCCGGAGTGTCGATCTGGATGACCAGCGCGGCAGCGTCGGCGTTCGCGGCGCGCTCCATGGTCTTGACCAGGTAGCTGGACAAGGCCGGATCGATGATGCCCTTGACCCGAGTGACCCAGACGGGAGCGACGGCCGTTGCCGTCTGAGGCTGCGCTGTCGTCTGGAGCTGCGCTGTCGTCTGGAGCTGCGCTACGGCGGTCTCGGCGGCCGCGCGGGTGGGCGCTGGTGCTGACAGCAGCACCAGCGCCACAAGAGCGGTTACCAGAAGGCTCGCGAGCGCGAGGAAGGCCGCCCGACCCGGCCGGGCGGCGGCCACCGAGCGCGCGCCGAAGCGGCGCGCCCCCCGAGCCGGCGCCATCCGGTCCCGCGCGCCGTTCGCGCGCCGCCGGCTCACGGCCTATCGCCGTCTAACCCGAGGTGATCGAGCCCGAGGCGGTCGAGCCCCAGGCGGTTGAGCCCAAGGCAACCTACGTTCATGACCCTCCTCGGCGAGTCCAAGCCGCCGGACTGGGGGTGGGGTCACTGTGTAGCAGGCGTCGCACCGCGGCTTCGGCCTGAGTGATCAGCGACATGAGACCTCGCAGGTCGGCGCGCATGAGGAATAGCTGCCCGTTATCGGCCACCTGCTCGAAGCCATTGGCATCGAGGAACCGCAGGGAGAAGAAGTTGCAGCGGTCGGTCGACTCGGGGCCCGCGGTAAGAGTGGCAACGGCATAAACTTCTTCCAGGTCTCGTTCTTTGAGCTGCGCCAGGGCCTTGTGAAGCAAGCGCCTCGCCCGCGATCGCCCTCCGTCCTCCTCGGACCAAAGGCAGAAGAGCAGCACTGCGCCCGCGGGGAGGGGGGCAAAGGGTAGGTCGCGAAACCGGGGCAGGGCCGCAGCCGGGGCGTAGTTGATGGAAGCCACGACGACAGGAGCAGCCGATCGTCCTGCCGAGTCGGCTCCCGCCGCCGAGCCGTTGCCCGCGAGAAGGAGGCCGGTGCTGCCCCAGGTGGGTTCCAAGGCCACCATCCATTGGTGGCGCTTCTCGCCGGCAACATCGGCGTCTTTCGGGCCGTTGCCTGCCGTCTGCCACCACGCGCACGAGCGACAGGCGACCGGGAGTAGTTCCTGTCGGAAAGCACAGAGAGGAAGGTAGTCGGGCACGCCCTAAACCTCCTTCGGGGTACCGACCTCCATCGGTCCGGCAATCGCGTCTACGAACAGGGTAACGGTTCCCAGATCGAGGCCGAGAAGGGCAGACACCCTTTGACGCACAGCTTCTTCCACGTCGCTGGCCAGCTCCGGTATCACCACGCCCCAAGCCACCCGAGCGTGGATCTCAACGTCGACCGACCCGGGTTGGGCGTCTCGGATAACCACGCCTCCGGTGTACACCTCGCGCACGCGGGAGGACAGCCCTTTCCAAGCGGAGGCGTGCAGGTCGACGATGCCATGAACAGACCGAGCAGCGTCGGCCACGTAGGTGGCTACCACCTCGTGAGAAAGCGAGGGCCTGGCTTCATCGGCGAATGTAGTCGGGGTGACAGGCAGGTCCCCGGATAGCCGCTCGTCCTCCGTTTGAGTCATGGGCGCCCCCTGTTCAAGTTTGTTGCCCGGTGCCGCTCACTACTCTGCGCAAGTTTATACCAATCGCCACAGGGTCGCCTCTGGCCTTGTGAGCAAACGGAACGGCACGAAGCTTGTGCCGATACCACGCGAGACGACAATGAGACCTTCGCCCCAAGCATACACCCCCGCTAGGTACTCGCCCTCCTCCTTGTTGAGCGGCGCCAAGCCCTTCCGGCCGGGCAGCCGCAGCTGCCCGCCGTGGGTGTGACCAGCGAAGGCCAGCGGGAAGAGCCGAGCTAGGGGGGATCCCCGAGCGGGGGGTTCGTGGATGAGCAGGATGGGGAAGCGGCCTTCCCCGCCAACCTCCAACGCGGCCATGGTCTCCGGCGCCGCCTGCGCACGCGACGCGTGGGGCGCGACCGCGCTCGGCGCGGCCTGCACCTGAGTACCGTCGAGCAATCCGAACCCTCCGCTGGGGTAGTCGGCGCCGCAGAGAACGACGCGAGAGCCATCACGGGGAGGCAGGGCGACGCACCGGTCGCGAAGCAGGGTGATGCCCGCCCGTTCCCAGAGGTCGTTCGTGTCGCGGGGATGCGCCAGAGGGCCCTTGCTGATGCCGTACTCGTGGTTCCCGGTGACGGCGAAAATCCCCAGTGCGGGCTGCAAATGGGAGAGCATGTTCAGGCAGGTGGCGCTGCGTTCCGGGTCGCCGAGTATGTCCCCGGTGAGGAGTACGAGGTCGGGTGCCAGGGGGGTGCCCCAGCGCACGACCTTCTCCAAGCTTCGTTCATTGGACGGGAATACGCCGGCGTGCACGTCGGAGAGATGGAGAACGCTCAGGCCCGCCCACGCGGGTGGAAGGCCGGGAACCGGAAGAAACGCCTGGCGGCATCTCACCCATTGAGCCTCGAAACTCATATAGGCGGCCGCGGCTGTGCCGGCAGCCGCGCCCCAGGCCAGCAGGCGCAGCGCCCCCCGGGGGATGGACGCCGCGGCGTAGCGGCGCCCGTCGGGGGCCTCTTGGCTATTGCGCTGACTGCGATGGCTGCCCATGGAGGGTATGGTAACGCGACTGGACCGCACGAGTGGTATGTTAGGCGCCGACATGACCCCCATTCGTATGCCACCCGAAGCCCATCCCCTCGCCGGCCGGTCTTTGCCCGACGATGAGGAGCTCTGGCTGGCGTGTGTCGCCGCCATGGCCGCCGCGGGAAAGAGGGCCGCGCAGCCACTTTACGGCAGGGCCGCGGGCCGCGTCATTCTCGGGCAAGGGGCCGGGGGCGATCGCACCATGGAGATCGATCGTGCCTGCGAGAAAGCGATGGAGGCGGTGTTGAGCGTCCAGGCGCCTTTCCCCCATCAGCTGATTTCGGAGGAGTCGGGCGTCAGCGGTTCCGCGGATACCCTCTGGCGGGTGGTGGTCGATCCATTGGACGGGAGTCTCAACGCGAAGCGCGGCCTCGCGCCGTTCTGCGCCTCCGTCGCCGTGGCCAAAGGCGCTACGCTGGGCGACGTGAGCGTGGGCTACATCGAGGACTTCTTGAGACCGCATACCTTCAGCGCGCTCAAGGGGTTCGGGCTCATATCAGCCGGTGCGCCGGGAGAGATCATCGACCCCGAACGTTTCGAGAGTGATCTGGTAGAGATCGTTCTGCTCGAGGCAGGTCGGCCCGACCGTCATCACTTCCAGTACCAGGACCTGAGCGCCATGGGCGCCGTGGGTCGAAGCCAGGACATGCGTATCCGTCAACTCGGCTCACTGGCTCTTTCGTTATGCTATGTGGCCGTGGGTGTCGCCGACATTATGGTGGCAGCCGTGCGCTCGCGGTCGGTGGACCTTGCCGCCGGGCTTCTCATTCTTTCCGAAGCGGGGGGCGGTGCCGCCACGCTGACCGGAGAAGACATCCTGGCCCAGCCCCTCGACCTCGGGAAGCGGTGCGCATTCGTCGCCTGGCGAGCCGGCCTCGACGGAACAGAGATCGTCGCTCGCGCCCGGGGGCTGCGGGAGGCTCTACTCCACGCCTAGCATCCTGTCGGCCGCCTCGAGCGCGTATAACTGGACTTCCGGACTTGGGTCGTCGAGACAGCGGCGCAGAACACCCAGCGCCGACGGGTTGCCCACGTGCTCAAGCGTGTCGATGACCCCCTTCTTTAGGTCGAGATCGTCAGTGGCCTCAAACACCTGCGAAAGCTGAGCCGGCTCCAAGAAGACGAGCATGTCCACGCGTTGGCCGGCCGGGAGGGCCAAGAGGTCCTCGGCGGTTCTTACCTTCAGGTGCAGACTGGACAGTGAATCCTCGTCCCTTGGTGTGTGGTCGCGGTCGACCAGAGTGTCCGCCTCCCAGGGCTTCTCGGTCTGCGCTTCCCCGGCGGAGGCCTCTTCGTCCGGCCAGGCCGGGATCTCTTCGGGAGGCCGCGGCTCGCTGACTTCCCACCCCTCCTCTTCGTCCTCCCAGAACGAAGATTCGCCGGCTTCGACGAGAAGCGGTGCAGCCGTCGGCTCGTCGACGACCCCCGCTGCCTGCTCGGGGGCAATAGCCTCCCCGGGCTCGGCTGTCTCGGTCGGCTCGGCGGCCGTCGCGTCGGCGAGAGCTTCCGCCGCGGGGCCGTCGTCGGCCACAACGGCCCTGGCCTTGAGCTGCAGGTCAGTCGCGTGGTTCCGGATGCGTGCGAGGCGCAAACGAGCGTGTTCGCCGGCCTTGTGATCCTTGGGAAGCACGATATTCTCGGTCTCCGCCAGGATCTTCTCCGGCCGGAAGACATCGAGCCGCTTGGCATCCTCGCTCGCGAGATCTCCCCATCCCTGAAGGATGTCCATGATGACTGAGTGCAATGGGTCGTCGAGCGGGACGGGGCCCCTTTGCAGCCGCGTCAGACTGGTGACGGCCAGAGCCTCTGCCGCGGCAATCGGGGCGGACGCTGTCACAGACGCGACCATTGGCATCTCCGCCGAAGGGCTCGCGGCCGCCATCGGTACTTCTGTCGCCGGCGTCGCCTGTGCGGGTGCCGGACTCGTCGCCTGCATCGGCTCAGATCTTTGGGTCAGCATGGGCGCCTGCATCGGCACAGGTCTTTGGGTCAGCATGGGCGCCGGCTGCGGCGACGGAGTCGTCGGCCGCTCAGCGGACTTGGTCGGAGCGGGAGCCGCGGATCGACGTCTCCGCGTCATGCCGACGAGCAGCAGTAATAGGAGGAGCACGACCACAATGATGGCCGGTAAGATGTATGTGTTCCCAAATAGCTCTGGCATCGCGATCCACCCTTCTCGGAGCTCTGCACAGCACATCTTATATACTATCTGCCCGCGAGAAACTGTGACACAGGTTTCTCGGCCGGCGCGCCGGTCCCGAGACGGCTGCGGACAGGGATGATCGCGGGCCCCGTACTACTTTTCGGCTGGATGGCGCCAGCAGTTGAGGCCGGATCGCAAAGAAGGTGGCCTGACCATGATCGACAACCGATGATCGATACCCATTCTCACCTCCTTCCTGGCCTTGACGACGGCTCTCCCGACATGGGAACCAGTCTGCGGATGGCCACCGAGGCGGTGGCCGCCGGCGTAAGCACGATCGTGTGCACGCCGCACCTAAGAGAGTTGGACGGGCCATTCGCCGATCGAGCCCGCGCCGTCATCGAGGAATTTAGGTCCGCTTTGGCGGCTGCCGGCATCGACGTGGATCTGCTTCTCGGTTTCGAGATCGACCTCAATGTGGCTGCGACCGCGGGGAGCGCAGAGCTATGGCCGCTCACTATCGAGGGGAGTAACGGCGCCATCCTTATCGAGATGCCTCACTGGGGCTGGCCGGTCTTCGCGCGGGAGACGATATTTCGCCTCAGCACCGGAGGTTTCTTGCCGATCTTGGCGCATCCGGAACGGAACGACCGTATCCAGCGCACTCCCTCGCTGCTGACCGAGTGTCTGGACGCCGGGGCCGTTGCCCAGGCGACGGCGGCCAGTCTCAACGGCGATTTCGGCCGCTCAAGCAAGCAGGCGTTCCATCGCCACCTCTTCCGAGGGGAGATAGGCCTACTCGCCTCCGACGCCCATTCTCACCGACGCTCGACTTGGACCGTGGCTCCCCTGATGGCGGATCTGCGCAGCCGGATATCGGAGGACGACCTGAACATGCTGGTCACGGTCAATCCGGGCATCGTACTCTCGGGGGGCAAACCGGTCAGCGTGATGCCGGCCGACAAGGGGCCATGGTGGCGCAAGAGGCAACGATAGCTATTGGAACTCGTTTCAGAATGAAGTCGAGGCCGCCTAGTTCGCACTGGACGGCACGATACGTCGTTCTCGGTCGCGTCCGTAGCGCTGCTACGACCGCTTCCTGCGTCCTTGCCTCGCACTCGCCCATCGCGTCCTGCCGGCGTAACTTCATTCTGAAAGTGGTTCTTAGTCGCGATCGAGACGCCCGTAGCGGTCCTCGAGCCGGATGATGTCATCCTCGCCGAGGTAGTCCCCCGATTGCACCTCGATGATCTCGAGCGGCTCTGTTCCCGGGTTTGAGACCCGATGGGGCTTTCCCAGGGGAACGTAGGTAGACTCATCTTCGCCGAGCCGGAAGACTTCATCCCCGCGGGTCACCTCCGCGACACCTCGTACCACCACCCAATGCTCGGACCGATGTTGGTGGAGTTGCAGACTCAGGCTGGCCCCCGGATCGACCACGATATGCTTGACTTGGAAGCGCTCGCCGCTGTCGATCGACTCAAAATCTCCCCAGGGGCGATGCACCCGACGATGATGAAGCGTGAGGCCCTCGTTCTCGTTGTGTACACGGGCGACCAACTTCTTGAGGTCGCGAGTCTTCTCCTTGCGTGCGACAAGTACGGCATCGGCGGTCTCCACCACCACCAGGTCCTCACCGCCGATGACCGCGACCAACCGTGAGCCGGCATGGATAAGGCTGTCCCGGGTGTCTTCGAGAATGACTGCTCCTCGGGCCACGTTGCCGGCGTCGTCCTTGAACGAAACGCCCCACAGGGCTTCCCACGCCCCGATGTCCGACCACCCGCAATCAAGGGGCACCACCACCGCCTGGGCTGAGGTGGCCGAGGGATCGAGTTCCTCCATGACGGCGCAGTCGATGGATTCCGAAGGGCATGCGGCGAATGCCGCTCTGTCCACGTGCACGAAACTACCGTCGGGCTTCGCATTCGCGATGGCCGCCCGGCATGCGGCGCCGATCTCGGGCCGGTGCCGGTCTATGGCCGCAAGCCAGACCGAGCGCTTCATCATGAACATGCCGCTGTTCCAGAGATGGTCGCCTCCGGCAAGATACCGCTCGGCCGTGGCCGCGACGGGTTTCTCCACAAAGCCGGCCAAACGACGGGCCGAAGTCGCCCCGGGTATGGGCTCACCGACTCGGATGTAGCCGTAGCCGGTCTCGGCACGGTCCGGAACGATGCCGAAGGTGACCAGCAGGTCCGCCTCCGCATGATGCGCGCCTTCTGCGACGGCGATATGAAAGGCCGGGACATCTGTGATGAGATGGTCGGAGGCCATGACCAAAAGGATCGGGTCGTTCTCGTCGTCGGCAAGCACCAGAGTCGCCAGAGTCAGGGCGGGAGCGGTGTTGCGCCCCACCGGTTCCAGCACCATCCGAGGGGCAGAGACGCCGATCGCCGCAAGTTGGTCGGCAACCATGAACCGGTATTCCTCGTTGGTTACCACCACCGTTCGGGCAGCCGTTGGCGCGTTCTTGAAATCGCGCAACCGCATGGCGGTCTCCTGCAGCAGGGAATAGGGACCTGTCAGAGCCAGAAGTTGCTTGGGATGGCCTTGGCGGGACGCCGGCCACAGTCTGGTGCCGGAGCCCCCGGCGAGGATGATCGGTTGGATGATCAACCTGCCCTCCCATCGATCCACACACATATCGGCCCATTGAACGGCGAACCGGGCTCCATCATAGGGCGAGGGTCGGAGGGAAAGCAACACGTTTCGGTGGTGACGAAGCCGGGATATACTCTGCCACAGCCATAGTGGTCGTACGGGAGAGATTCGAGTGAAGAAACGCCGGTCGTGGAAGCGCTGGTTGGCCAACTTGATGATAGTGGCCGGCGTCCTCTTGCTCGCCTATCCTTTGGGAACCTGGGGCTACACCTGGTTCCAGCAGCGCGCCCTCCGGCATCAACTGGAGGCGACCAGTCCTCAGATCACCGCCCTGGCCGCCGACCTCAGCGCCTCCGACTTCATTCCCGTGGAGACCACGGCCACCACCACAGAGGCCTCGGTCGGCGGGGCCGAAACAGATGCTGCCGCGGTGGCTGCCGCGGCTGCCGCCGCCGAGCGTTACGCCGAGTTGGCCTCGTTCAAAGCAGCCGCCGACGCGTTTGCGGGCTCGGTAAGCGGCAAGACCGGCGAGCCGATAGGCAAGATCGTGATACCCAGCATCGGGATGGACGTGATCATGGTGGAGGGCACCGGTACCGGCGATCTGCGCGAGGGCCCGGGCCATTGGCCGGAGACTCCCTTTCCCGGCCAGGGGGGCAATTTCGTGGTTTCCGGACACCGCACTACCTACGGCGCGCCCTTCCTCAAGCTCAACAAGGTGAAGGTCGGAGACGAGATCGACCTGGTGCTTCCCTACGGCGTCGCCCGATACACCGTCAGCAGAGTGGTCATCGTGCTGCCTACGCAGGTGGAAGAAGTGGCCCAACTGGGGAGGGAACAGGTCTCGCTTGCCGCCTGCCATCCCATATACAGCGCTAAGCAGCGCATCGTGGTGCAAGGCGATCTGACCAGCTTCAAGCTTCTCGAGCCGTGAGCGCTGACCTTTTCGTGGACTACCTCGTCGAGGTCAGTCCGGAGATCGACGAGAAACTGCACGAATATCTAGCGGGAGTACCGGAAGGTAGCCCGCTCCACCGTTACCTGTACGGCATCCTCGATGAGTTCATTGCCCGGGGGGGCAAGCGCGTGCGCCCGGCCATGGCTTTGCTGGCCTGTGAGGCCGTGAGCGGGGACTCGCGAAGGGCCCTTGCCAGCGGGTGCGCGATCGAGTTCTTTCACGCCGCGGCCCTTATCCACGACGACATCATGGACGCCAGCGTTTTGCGCCGCGACCAGAAGTGCGCTCACATCTTGCACGGCGAGCCTCTGGCCATTAACGCCGGAGACTACGCCCTTGGGCTGGTCTGCACCATCGTGGTGCGCGATCCGTTGCTCGACGACCAGACGAAGCTGGCAGTCCTCGACGTCATCGGGGAGATGAGCGCCCGCACAGTTGAAGGGCAGGCTCTCGATGTCGGTTGGGTGCGCGACGACGTCTACGACCTCACCCCCGACGACTACCTCAACATGGCCCTCGGCAAGACCGGGTACTACTCGGGCATCGCTCCCCTCAAGGTGGGAGCGATCGTCGGTGGGGCCACGAACGCGGAACGAAGGGCGCTTGAAGGCTTTGGAAAGAGTTCCTCCATCGCGTTTCAGATCCAGGACGATCTCCTCAATATCCTGGGGGACGAACGGACCATGGGTAAGGATCATCTCACCGACGTGCTGGAGAGCAAGCGCACCCTCATGGTGATCCATTGCCTGGGGGAGGCGGAGCCGGCGGATAAAGCCCGCCTGATCGCCCTGCTTCGACAGGGGCATGGGAAGACTCGCGAACAGGCGGTTGAAATCGTGGAGATCCTGCAGCGCTACGATTCGGTGGGATACGCTCGCTCGCTCGCCCGGAATCTCATCATGGAGGCGAGGGCGTACCTAGATGTGATGCGCAAATCGCGGGCGCGCGACATGCTGGCGTCGATGGCGGATTTCTTCCTGGAGCGGGAGAAGTAGTAGCGTCGGCCGTCGGCCGCAGGGGAGACGATGGTGGAGGAGATGACGCAAGAGGCGTTGCGAGGCCTGCCGGCGGTAGAGGAGCTGGTGGGCGGCGTCGGGGCGGACGCGCTCCTCGGGGAGTACCCGCGGGCTCAGGTGGTCGAGGCCGTCCGGACCGTCATCGAGACGGCGCGGACTGCGATCCTGGAGGGGAGGACGCCGGCGTCGGTCGAGGCTGCGGACTTCCTGGCCGAGGCGGGGATGCTGCTGGCGTCGTGGGCCCGGCCGGGGCTGCGACGGGTACTCAACTTGACCGGCGTGGTGATCCACACGAACTTGGGCCGCTCGAGCCTGGCCGAGAGCGCCGTGGAGCGGGTCACGGAGGTCGCGCGCTCCTACAACAACCTGGAATACGATTTGGAGGCGGGCGTCCGGGGCACCCGAGAGGCGCACGTGGAGGCGTTACTCACCCGCTTGACCGGAGCGGAGGCGGCCTTTGCCGTTAACAACAACGCGGGAGCCGTGCTGCTACTGCTCATGGGCTTGGCAGCCGGGCGCGAAGTACTGGTGTCTCGGGGTCAACTGGTGGAGATCGGAGGCTCGTTCCGCCTGCCCGACATCATGCGCGCCGGGAGTGCGCGCCTGGTGGAGGTGGGAACCACCAATCGCACCCGTATCGAAGACTACGAGGCCGCTATCACCGCCGACACCGCCCTCCTGCTGCGCGTGCACACCTCCAACTACCGCATCATGGGCTTCGCCGAGGAGGCCGGCCTCGATGAGCTGGTGGCCCTCGGCCGGCGTCGCGGCGTTGCTGTCGCCGACGATCTGGGGAGCGGGGCTCTGCTGGAGTTGGAGGCGTTCGCCGGAGAGCCGACGGTGGCGGGATCGCTGCAGGCCGGTGTGGACGTGGTCTGCTTCAGCGGGGATAAATTGCTGGGGGGCCCGCAGGCCGGGATCCTGCTGGGCCGGGCTGAGGCGATCGATCGACTGCGGAAGCACCCGGCGGCTCGGGCCTTGCGCCTGGACAAGATGACCTTGGCCGCCCTGGAGGCGACGCTTCTCCTCCACGTCGACCCCGACCGGGCGCGACGTGAGATCCCGACGCTGCGGTTTCTCAGTCGCACCGCGGCCGAGACCGGCGCCCTGGCTTCTTCTTTGCTGTCCGCCATCGAGCGGCGCTGCGCCGACGGTCTTATCCTAGAGGTGGAAGAGTCGAGCGCCCGCGCCGGCGGCGGCTCCATGCCGCTGACCGAGTTGCCCTCGCATGCCGTGCGGATCCGCATTCCCGAGCCGCCCGTGGAAAGCGCGGCGCCGGTGGTTACGCGGGTCAGTGCGTCGGCCCTGGAGGCGGAATTGCGCCGGGCCCCGACGCCCGTGGTGGCGCGAGTGTCCCGGGATAGCCTGTATCTGGACGTACTAGCGCTGGACGAAGGGGACATGGAAGCCGTAGCCGAGAGCGTCGCCTGGGCTGCCGAACGGGTGGTAGCGGCCGCCGGCGCTCCGCGGCCGGCACCCGGGCTGCGCGGATAGCGGCGCGGCAAGCGTGGTGGCGCGGAACGCGATGTCGCCGGGCAAGGCTAGATGGACGAGCGGCGTGGCTGCCTCGCCCGCACCCGGGGCGACGCCGACTGATGGCGTGGCTCCGGTACCCGCCGTCCACCCCCTTACGCTGGGCACAGCCGGACACATAGACCATGGCAAGACCACGCTTGTCAAGGCCCTCACCGGCCGGGACACCGACCGGCTCAAGGAAGAGAAGGAGCGTGGCATCAGCATCGAGCTGGGCTTCGCGGAGTTGGCGCTGCCCAGCGGCAGGCACATGAGCATCATCGACGTTCCCGGACACGAGCGCTTCGTCAAGACGATGGTGGCCGGCGCGACCGGGATCGACCTCTTCTTGCTGGTGGTGGCTGCCGACGACGGCGTCATGCCCCAGACGCGCGAACATCTGCGCATCATCGAGCTGCTCGGCATTTCCACAGGGATGGTCGCCCTCACCAAGATCGACATGGTAGACAACGATCTGGCCGAGCTGGCCCGCGCCGACGTCGAAGAATTCCTCGCTTCCACCCGCTACGCTGAGGCGCCCGTCGTTCTGGTCAGCGGCGTGACCGGCGAGGGGCTGCCAGAGCTTCTGACGACTCTCGACCGGCTGGGGGCGGCCGTGCCGCCTCGATCTGCTTACCCGGCGACGCGCATGCCGGTGGACCGGGTGTTCTCTCTCAAGGGAGTGGGAACCGTGATCACCGGCACCCTGTGGTCTGGAAGCCTTAGCGGCGAAGACAAGGTCGCGATCCTTCCGGCTTTCGCGGCTCGGGGCTCCGAGCTGCGAGACATACGCGTGCGCAGCATCGAGGTGCACGATCGGGAAGTGGCGGTCGCGACCGGGGGCCAGCGGGTGGCCCTCAATCTCACCGGCATCGATCGCGATGAGATCTCCAGGGGACAATGGGTGGTGAAAGATCCCTCCATCGAGCCCACCTATCTGGCCGATGTGCGCCTGGTCCTTCTTCCTGATGTCTCCGCGCCACTCCCCCGGGTGTCGCGTGCCCGCGTGGACCACGGCACTGCCGAGATCCTGGCCAAGGTGGTGCTGGCCGACCGGGAATCCCTTGAACCGGGTGGTTCCTGCTACGCCCAGGTACGATTCGAGGATCGGGCCCTGGTCTACCCCGGCGATCAGTTCATCCTCCGCTCGGTTACTCCCGTAACCACCATCGGTGGGGGCCGGGTGATCGATCCGGCGGTCCACAAACACGGCACCGGACCCCGCTGGCACGACCGCCTGGCCCTCCTGGAGCAGGGGCCGCCCGATGGCATCGCGGCTCTCTTGTTGGAAGAAGCGTTTCCTTTGGACCTGGTGCGCGGAAGGCTGGAGGCCAGTCCCTACTTGTGGCGCTTTGCTACCGCCGAGATAGGCGCGGCCGTCGCCGGCCTGCTGGCCGACGGCCGCGCCTTGCCCGCGGCCGCGGGCTCCGGGCCAGGGGCCGCGACGGGAACTGCGGCCGCGACGGGAACTGGGGCAACGGGCGGGGCGACTATCGACAAGTCGCCCGGGATCGGTGTCCGCATGTTCCACGGCGCGTCATTGCTCGCTCTAACCGCCCGCGCTTTGGCCGCTCTGCGCACCCGAGCCGAGGCCGACTCACTGAACTCCTACCTGACTCTGGGCGAGTTGCGGCGCCAACTGGCCCGCGGCAAGGAATGGCCGGCGCTCGACGCTGCCCTCGAGCGGCTGCAGGCCGCCGGTGACGCGGTGCGAAGCGAGCACGGGTACTGCTGGTCGGGGGCCGCAGTCGGCCCGGACGTCGCGCAGACCGAGGTGATCGAGCGACTGCTGGATCAGTTTGACGTAGCCGGCATGGCGTCAGGGGCTCTAGCCGACAAGGTCCGCCCGGCCGTTCCGGTACCGGCCGCCGAGACTCTGAGCGTGGATAGGGCCGCTGAGGCGGCGGGAGTGGCGCCTCGCGAGGCCCGAAGAATCATCGACGCGCTGGTTCGTCAGGGGCGGCTGGTCAAGGTAGGCGAAGACCTCTACTACCCACCGGCTCGACTAGAGGCGCTCATGGGCCGTTTGGCTGCGGCCATGGAGACGGCGGGCCAGATCACTCTAGCCGAAGCCCGCGACCTGCTCAATACCTCACGCCGGTACGCGCAGGCCTTGCTAGAGCACATGGACTCCGAAGGCCTGACGCTCCGCGTGGGGGAGGCGCGGCGCCTTCGGCGCCG
>Ga0214473_10005405_pt1 | contig 15301 bp, 17 predicted proteins | sample RVTome_7_FD_203509 | JGI IMG/M metagenome (GOLD analysis project Ga0214473, IMG submission 203509) | Soil microbial communities from uranium-contaminated site in the Upper Colorado River Basin, Wyoming, United States - RVT98D197 | ecosystem: Environmental > Terrestrial > Soil > Contaminated >... | reverse complement strand
GGCGGCGCTCTTCGTGATCGTGTCAGGGAAAGTCAAGATCGTCCGTATGGACGATGACGGCCGGGAGGTGATCCTTTCGATTCTCGGCGAGAGCGACTTCTTCGGCGAGATGGCGATTCTTGACGGACTGGCCCGGTCGGCGAGCGTCGTCGCCATCACGAAGTCCGAGCTGTTCATGATCCATCGCCGTGATTTTTTGAAGCTCCTTCACGATTTTCCTTCGGTGGCCATCGCCCTGCTGAAGGAGCTGACGATGCGGCTGCGCAAAGCGGATGCGCAGATCAAGAGCCTTTCGCTCAAAGACGCAGCCGGGCGGGTCGCCAACGTGGTCCTGCAGCTTGCCGACGACATCGGCAAGATCCGCAAAGGGCGCGTGGAAATCGACGAGCTCCCATTGCAGCAGGACCTCGCCAACATGGCGGGGACTTCGCGCGAGACGATATCCCGCATGATACACGCTTTCATCCGTGAAGGACACCTGGAGATTGAGCGGGGGAAGCTGATCATCAACGATTACGAGAAGTTCAAATCCAGGTATCTGTAGGCAGGACCTCATTCGTTCGTTCTTTCTTACCCGGGCCCGTGCTGCATGGATGGTAAAGCGGATCTCCATCTCCACACGTCGTTTTCCGACGGCGCCCTCTCCCCCCGTGAACTCATTGACCGTGCCAGGCAGGCTGGCCTGAGCACGATTGCCATCACCGATCACGATCATACCGGGGCACTTGACGAGGCGTACGGGCTTGGCACGCTGGCGGGCATCGAAGTGATCCCGGGCGTCGAGCTGAGCGCAAGCGTCGGCGAGCAGGATGTTCACATCCTCGGTTATTTCTTTGACCACCGGGATCCCGGATTGCAGGAGCACCTCGCGCTCTTCCGCCAGGAGCGCCTCAAGCGCGCCGAACGCATCGTTGAGAAGCTGAACGGGCTGCGCATTCCGCTGTCGCTTGCATCGGTGCTCGACCAGGCGGGGAGCGGCGCCGTGGGGCGCCCCCACATTGCCAACGCGCTGGTGGACGAGGGGCTGACCGGCACGTATCATGAGGCATTCCTGAAGTACATCGGGTTCGGGAAGCCCGCGTACGAAAAGAAGTACCTCGTCACGCCGCGCGAAGCGATCGCGCTGATTTCCCGCGCAGGGGGGCTTTCGTTCCTCGCCCACCCGGCGCACGCGGTCGATGAGAAGCTCCTGCTGGAGCTGATTGCCGCGGGGATCGACGGCATCGAAGTCATTCATCCGTCGCACAGCCCGGAGCGCATCGCGCACTACACGGGCATCGTGACCGAATATTTCCTGCTGTCCAGCGGCGGTTCGGATTTTCACGGCGGGAAGCGGAACGACCGGGAAGCGCTCGGACGGTATTTTGTTTCGACACACACCGTTGAAATGATGCGGCGGCGATTGCAGTCGTAACCGCACACAACCGGGGATCGAATCCATGCACACCATCGAAGGAACACTCTCTGCGCGGGGCCGGACATTCGGCATCGTCGTCAGCCGGTTCAACAGCCTGGTCACCGACCAGCTCCTGCAGGGCGCCATGGATTGCCTCCTCCGGCACGGCGCCGATGCGAAGGACATCACCGTCGTCCGCTGCCCCGGCTCATTCGAGATCCCGCAGGTAGCCCTGCGCCTCGCCTCCGGAGGGACCGTTGACGCGGTGATCTGCCTGGGCTGCGTCATTCGCGGCGAGACGCCGCATTTCGATTACCTCGCGGCGGAAGTGACCAAGGGCATCGGCCACGTCGCCCTTCACACCGGGATGCCGGTCGCGTTCGGCGTCCTGACGACCGACACCCTGGCGCAGGCGCTCGAGCGCGCGGGGGCCAAGGCGGGCAACAAGGGATGGGACGCCGCGCTCTCGGCGATTGAACTGACGGACCTGATGCGGCAACTCACCGGGGGGAAGAAAGGACCGACGAAGTGACGGACGCAGGCGCCGGCCGGCGCCGGGGCGTCCGCCTGTGGGCATGACGGACATGAAGATGCGGTGGCGGCGAATCTGCGCGTGCATGCTGATCGCCTCCTGCACGGCGGGTGCCGGCACAGGGGCGTGGAAGAATTTCACGTCGATGAAGGACGTGCGGGGGATTGCCCGCAGCGGCACTGCGCTGTGGGCCGCAACGAGCGGCGGGCTGTTCCGATGGGATGACGGGACGGAGGTCTACCAGCGCTTCACAAATGCGGACGGGCTTCAGAGCATCGACCTGACGACCGCGGGCGTCGATCGCGCGGGCGACATCTGGGCCGGCGCCTCCGGCGGGCTCCTGTACGTCTACTCTCCCCCCAGCGGTTCTCTCCTGACGATTACCGACATCGCCACGTTCCCCGGACAGACCCGGAAGGGGATCAACGCGCTGACGGTGGCAGGCGACACGATCCTGATCAGCACCGACTTCGGCCTGAGCCTCTTCCGCCGCGCACGGATGGAGTTCGGCGATACGTTCACAAAATTCGGCTCCTACCCTACCACCGTCCGCATCGCCGTCTCGGGCGCAGTCGTGAGCGGAGGGCGGATCTGGGCTTCGTTGTCCGACGGGCTTACGATGCACAGGGTAGGGTCGGCCAGTCTTTCAAGCCCGAACCTGCTCGAGCCCGCGGCCTGGACCCTTTCCACGGTGGGCGATGCCGCAACCATCCCGCGCGGACTGACCGAGTTTCAGGGGCGCGTCTATGCCGGGACCACCACGGGGCTGTACTGGTTCGACGGCAACGCGTGGCAGTCAGTTGCCGGCCTCGCCGGCAAGTCGATCCTCGGCGTGAGCGCCACCGTAACGTCGCTCAGCGTCTGCACCGCCGCCGGGGAGGTCTGGACGGTCGACCCGCTCAACAACGCACAGGCATACGGAGGCATTTTGCCGTACGCGCCCACGTCGGTCACGACCGCCGCCGACGGACGGCCGGTCATCGGTTCTCTCAACGGCGGCATTCTTTCGTACGCGGGGTCCTGGAGCGCGCACTTTCCGGACGGGCCCAATTCGAACCAGTTCGTCAACGTCGTCGTCGATCCCGGCGGGTCGATCTGGGGAGCTTCGGGCGAAGGGTCGGGGAAGGGCGTGTACCGGTACGACGGCACGCGCTGGCAGTCCTTCACCATGGCGAACAGTCCACTCCCCGCCGACGAAGTCTACCGCGTGTCGACGGGGTGCAACGGCGCGGTCTGGGCGAGCCTGTATGGCCGGGGGATCGTGGAGATCCCGGCGGGGACGGCGGCGATAGACTCGGGGCGCATTTACGGGCTCAACGTGGGGATGGTCGGGATTCCCGCCGACCATTCATTTGTCGTCACGAGCACGGTCGCATGCGACAGCCGCGGGAACGTCTGGACATCCATCGTACTGGCAGCCAACCGGAATGTCCTGGCTGTGCGGGCCGCGAACGGAACGTGGCGCACGCTCCCGCTGATCATCGGCGGGACGAGAGTCGGCACGCTCATGGACAGGCCGGTCGACCGGTGTCTTGCGGTCGATGCCTCCGATAATATCTGGGCGGTCGTACGGGACCCGGGGCTGAAGGGGGTGGTGTCCCTCGGCAACCGGGGGGCCATCGACAGCGTGGCCGCGGTCCATATCACGTCCGTCAACGGACTCCCGAGCGACGACGTGAAGACCATCGTTGTGGACAAGGAAAACGACATCTGGGTCGGGACGGACCGGGGGATCGCGATCATCCTGGACCCTGACAATCCGACCCGGCAGGGGGGGATAGCGGCATACAAGCCTTTGAGCGGGGTGGTGATCAATGCCATCGCCGTGGACCCCCTGAACCAGAAATGGGTCGGGACGACGGGAGGGGCGGTCCTTTTTTCCCCCGACGGAACGCAGCAATTGGCATCGTATACGGTCGAAAACACCGGCGGAAAGCTCATTGACAACGACGTGAGGAGCGTCACAGTTGATCCGGTCTCTGGTACGGTATATTTCGGTACTGCCTATGGTCTTGCCAGTCTGACGACGGCGGCAGCCGAGCCGAAGGCCGAGTTTGACAAGTTGCTTCCATACCCGAATCCGTTTCGGGTACCGAGCAGCGTGCCGGTGACCATCGATGGACTGATCGCCAATTCAAGCATCAAGATCCTCACCGTTGACGGAACCCTGGTGAGGGAAATCAGGACGCCAGGGGGACGGATCGGCTTCTGGGACGGCCGGGACGAGGGGGGGAATGTTGTCGCCTCGGGGGTGTACATCGTGGTCGGATATTCCGAGGACGGGAGCCAGACGGGAACAGGGAAGGTTGCAGTGATTCGTCAATAGAGGCATACATACATCGGTCCACGGAATACACACAGGCGATTTCGACCCAGAATTCGTCCATCCGCAGGCTGAACACCCGGTTCTTTTCACCACCACACCAGCGTACCATCCACCATCAGGGAGGGCAGGGACCTTGGACAGCAACGGCTACAAAGACGAAATTTTCACCAAGCGCGTGCGGGCCGGTAAACGGACCTATTTCTTCGACGTGAAGTCGACCAAATCCGAAAAAGATTTCTACATCACCATCACCGAAAGCAAGCGGGTAGGCGACGAGGAATACGAGAAGCACAAGATCTTCCTGTACAAGGAGGATTTTGAGAAGTTCCGCGAAGCCCTTGCCGAGACGATCGAAAACGTTCAGGTACAGCTTCTCGAGCACGGCGAGCCCGTCAAGCAGGAGTAAGCGGTTCCGCACCATGTCGATGAACTCCGCCCCTCTTTCCCACGGGGGGCGGACACTGTCCCCAATCGACAATTGTCCTTTGACAGCCGACAATTGTCAACCCCGCTGTTTCTTGACTCTCTCCCGCCCCCTGCGTATATTGTAAAGCTTTTCGCAATTCCGTTGAAATTGGCTCTTTTTGCGTCTTATTTCGGGGTGCCCGGAGGGGGCCGGAGGATTCCACCGTCTACTCCCCCCCTGCCGTGAGGGAGAGGGTTCCATGAAGATCCAGGTTGGTGGACTTTCCGAAGGGCTCCATTCGTACAGTTTCAGGGCGGAGCCGGTTGAGCTCGGACTGGAGCGGGACTTCGACGAGGAGATTGCCGTCGAGGCGACACTGGAAAAGAGCAGCGGTGAGTTCTTCCTGCGGGCCAGGCTGGCGGCGCACGCGACCTGGGTCTGCGACCGGTGCACCGCCGAATTCCGGAACACGATCGCGGCGGGGTACCAGATGTATTACATCTGGGCGGGGGCGGACACGGGGCGCTTTGACCCCGCGGAGATTCAGGTCATCCCCCCCGGCGTTAACACGATTGACATCGGGGAGGACGTCCGGCAGACGCTGCTGCTGTCGGTGCCCCTCAAGCGTATTTGCCGCGAAGAGTGCAAGGGGCTCTGTCCCCACTGCGGGAAGAACCTGAACGAGAGCACATGCGGGTGCACGGACACCGGGCCGGACGGCCGCTGGGACAAGCTGAAAGAACTGCAGAACAATTTAAAGCACGACGCACGATAGGAGCCTCTCATGCCGAATCCGAAACGACGCCACTCCAAGACCCGCGGCCGCAAGCGCCGCACGCACTACAAGGCAACGCCTGCCGCTGTGGCGGAGTGCCCGAACTGCCACACACAGAAACTTCCTCATCGCGCCTGCCCGAATTGCGGGTATTACAACGGGCGCTCCATGGTCGTCCCCAAGGCATCCTGAGCACGCCGGCTGCGACGTACGCCCGGGATCATGCGTCCCCGGGCGGCGTTGGTCGTCGCTCCGATCGCGCCGAGGGCATCATCTCCCGATACACACGACCCGGTCACCCATCCACGTGAATCTGCGCGAAGGACACATTGCCATAGCGGTGGACGCCATGGGGGGAGACTTTGCGCCTGCCGCCGTCGTGGAAGGAGCGCTTGACGCACTCGCCGCGGCGCCGGGCCGCTTTGCCATCCTGCTGGTGGGCGTTCAGGAATCAATCGAGCGGGAGCTCGCGCGGTTCTCCGGCCGGACCGCCGCACTCCGTTCCTCCGGCGCGCTGCAGGTCGTCCACGCGCCCGAAGTCATCGCCATGGATGATCAGCCGAACGCCGCGCTCAAGACCAAGCGGAATTCCTCCATCGGCGTGGGGCTTGCACTCCACCGCGACGGGACGGCGCAGGCATTTGTGAGCGCCGGCAACACCGGCGCCGTTCTCTCCGCCTCGACGCTGATCCTGGGGCGCATCCGTGGCGTGGGGCGTCCGACCATCGGCGCCCTCATCCCGACCGCGCAGACGCCGTGTCTTCTCGTGGATGCAGGGGCAAACGTCGACTGCCGTCCCCGGCACCTGTATGAGTTCGGGGTGATGGGTTCCGCCTACGTGGGGGCGATGCTCGGCAAGGACCGGCCGGCAGTCGGCCTCCTGAGCATCGGCGAAGAGGAGACCAAGGGGAACGAGGCCAGCCTCCAGGCGTTTGCATTGCTAAAGGCAAGCGAATTGAATTTCATCGGAAACGTCGAGGGGCGGGACATTCTGAAGGGGGCCGCCGATGTCGTCGTCTGCGACGGATTCGTGGGGAACATCCTCCTTAAATTCGGCGAGAGCGTCCCAGGGTTTTTCAAGGCGAAGTTCCTCCGCTACGCCTCGCGCGGGATCCTGAACAAAGCCGTCGCTCTTGTGGCGCGGCGGGGAATGCGGACGGTGATGAAGGAACTCGATTACCAGGAGCACGGCGGCGTGCCGCTCCTCGGGGTCAACGGCGTTTCCATCATCGGGCACGGAGGGTCCACGCCGAAGGCCGTCAAGAACATGATCCTGAGGGCCGACGAGATGGTCGAGCGGCGGGTCAACCAGAACATTGAAGCCACACTTCACGCTTTGCCAGACGGAGCATCATGACGAAACGACGGGCCACCATCACAGCCGTGGGACACTGGGTCCCCGAGAAGAAGCTGACGAACGCCGACCTCGAGACGATGGTCGATACGACCGACGAATGGATCCGGACGCGCACCGGCATCGTCGAGCGCCGCATCCTGGAGAACGGGGCCACGTCCGACCTCGCGGCGGGCGCCGTTAATGCCATGTTGAAGCACCGCGGCATGCCGGCCTCCGCCATCGACCTCCTTATCGTCGCCACCGTCACGCCCGACATGTTTTTCCCGTCCACGGCATGCGTGCTCCAGGAGAAGATCGGCGCCAGCAAGGCGTGGGGGTACGACCTCTTGGCCGCCTGTTCGGGATTTCCGTTCGCCCTCGTGACCGCGGCGCAGTTCATCGAGAACGGGACGCACGAGCGGGTCGTGGTGGTGGGGGCCGACAAGATGAGCAGCATAACCGACTACACGGACAGGAACAACTGCATCCTGTTCGGCGATGCGGCGGCGGCGGTCCTGCTCGAACCGTGCGCCGACCCGGAGGGCGGGATCCTGGATCATATCCTCCGCTGCGACGGAGGCGGGGAACGTTTTCTGAACATGCGCGGGGGTGGGAGCCTGAATCCGGCCTCCCACGAAACGGTGGACAAGCGCATGCACTACATCTTTCAGGACGGCAAATCGGTGTTCAAGGTGGCGGTCGTGAGCATGGCCGACGTCTCCGGGGAGATCATGGAGCGGAACCATCTGACCGGAAAGGACATCGACTGGCTCGTCCCGCACCAGGCGAACCTGCGCATCATTGACGCCACGGCGGACCGGATGGGACTCGACCGGTCCAAGGTGATGATCAACATCGACCGCTACGGCAACACCACGGCGGCGACGATACCGCTCTGCCTCTCCGAGTGGTGGGAGCGCGGCGCGCTGCGGAAGGGGCAGCGGCTGGTGATGGCAAGTTTCGGCGCGGGCTACACCTGGGGGTCCGTCCTCATGCAATGGACGGCGGACGACGCCCGCTGACATGGAAATTCCCGCCGTACGCGCGTGTGTCTTTCCCGGACAGGGGTCGCAGTACGTCGGCATGGCCCGGGACGTGTACGAGGCGGATCCCGCATCGCGGGCGCTCCTGGAGAGCGCCGACCGCATCCTCGGCGTTCCCCTGACGCGCATCTGCTTCAATGGTCCGGACGACGAACTCCGGCAGACGAAAAACACCCAGCCGGCAATCTTCGTCCACAGCGTTGCGCTGTTCCGCGCGATGGGGGGGCCGCCGCCCGCGATGGTTGCGGGCCACTCGCTGGGGGAATATTCGGCGCTGGTCGCCGCGGGCGCGCTCACGTTTGAAGATGCACTCCGGCTCGTACGGCTCCGGGGCGAGCTGATGCAGCGCGCGGGCGAAGAACGGAAGGGAACGATGGCGGCCCTCGTGGGGCCGGACCCTGACGCCGTCGAGGAAATCTGCCGCGAGGCTTCCGCAGCGGGCGTTGTCCAGCCCGCCAACTTCAACTCGCCGGGGCAGATTGTCATCTCCGGCTCCGTGGAAGGCGTGCACAGGGCGATGGCGATTGCGAAGGCTGGCGGGGCAAAACTGGTGAAGGAACTTGTCGTGAGCGGGGCATTTCACTCGCCGCTCATGGAAGGCGCGCGCGATGGGCTGCGGGAGGCGCTGGCAACAACCGCGATTCTCGATGCGGCAATCCCGGTCTACGCCAACGTGACCGCGGAACCCGTCACCCGCGCGGACGCGCTGCGCGACCTGCTTCACCGCCAGCTGACCAGTCCGGTCCGCTGGGAGCAGACAATCCGGAACATGGTCCGCGACGGCGCGGGCGAGTTTATTGAAGTCGGACCGGGGAAGGTCCTGCAGGGTCTGATCAAACGGACTGAACCCGCCGTGCGCGGGAGGGGGATTGACAAATGGACGGATCTGCGGACATGAGAGCGTACGCTCCATGATAACACCGGACAAGTCGCTGAAGATCCAGCAGTACACGATGGCGGGGGAACTGTTCACGCGGGGGTTTCCGGCGGGAGGCGGCCCCTGCACCTGTTCGGCTGTCTGCTGCGAGGGGGGCGTGTACGTCGATTTGCGCGAACGGGACGCCGTCATGGCGCACCGGGAGCTCATCGCGCCGGAAATGGACGAGACGCAGAACCGCGATCCCGGCACATGGTTCGAGCATGAAGAGCATGAGGACACGGATTTTCCGTCCGGCTCCTGTGTCGGCACGCAGATCATCAACGACAAGTGCGCATTTCTGGACGGCGCCGGGCGATGCGTGCTGCAGACCGCCGCGATCCATGCGGGGATGCACCGGTGGGCATTCAAGCCCCTCTTCTGCGTCCTCTACCCGATCGAGATCGCCGGCGGCGTTGTGAGCTTCGACACCATGCTGCAGGACGAACAGTCGTGCTGCAGCGTGACAACGGGATTTGACGTGCCAGTGTACCAGGCGTGCCGTGAGGAGCTGGTGCACCTGGTCGGCGAGGACGGCTACGCGGAGATGAACCATCATTACACCGCATTACGGAATCCGGGAGGACCCTCATGAGCACACTCCAGGGGAAGGTCGCGCTCGTCACCGGCGGCGCGCGGGGGATCGGGAGAGCGATCGTCATCCGCCTTGCCGCCGAGGGCGCAGCGGTGGCATTCACGTACAGGAGCTCGGCCGCAGCCGCGGAAGCTCTCGCCGCGGAGCTGCGCGCGAAGGGACAGACGGTTTCCCTGCACGCGTCGGACGCGGTGTCCGCACCGGAGTCGGCGGCCACGGTGGACAAGGTCCTGGCGGAGCACGGCCGGCTCGACATACTCGTGAACAACGCGGGGATCACAAAGGACGGCCTGCTGGTGCGCATGAGCGACGACGACTGGGACCGGGTCATTGCGAACAATCTGAAGAGCGTCTTCAACTTCACCCGTGCGGCCTGCCGCCCGATGATGAGCCAGCGCTCGGGGAGGATCATCAATATTACCTCGATAGTCGGCGTCACGGGGAACGCAGGACAGGCCAATTACGCCGCTTCCAAGGCGGGGATCATCGGATTTACCAAATCTGTTGCAAAAGAGTTGGCTTCTCGCAATATTCTGGTCAATGCGGTTGCCCCGGGGTTTGTGGACACCGACATGACGGGGGCGCTGACCCCCGAACAGAGAGCCGCTCTGACCGGTCTCATTCCTCTGAAACGAACGGCGCGTCCGGAAGAGATCGCCTCCGTGGTGAAGTTTCTCGCTTCGGACGATGCGGCGTATGTGACGGGGCAGGTGGTGTGCGTCGACGGCGGGATGACCATGTAGCACCGTTCTTTGATTATTCACGCGTCCACACACTCATTCCATTACACACAAGGAGGTCAGCGTCATGGCAGACATTGAAGCAAAAGTGAAAGAGATCATCATTAACAAGTTAGGCGTGGACGACGGCCAGATCACCCCCGAGGCATCGTTCACCAACGATCTCGGCGCAGACTCCCTCGACACCGTCGAGCTGGTCATGGAATTCGAAAAGGCGTTCAATCTGCAGATTCCGGACGAGGATGCGGAGAAGATCTCCACTGTCGGCGACGCCATAAAGTACATCAAGGCGAAATCGGCCTGAGATTGCTCATGCTTTATTCCCGCCCTTCCGCGCGTCCGGGGGCGGGCCCCGGGGCTGCGCGGGGCGCAACACCTCCCGGCAGCCCGTGACCACCAAGGAGAATCTTCCCGCATGAGCGCCAACGGAAAGCGGAGAGTCGTCGTCACCGGGATGGGGGCGTTGACCCCTCTCGGCAACTCGGTAGAGGAGTTCTGGAAGAACCTGATCGCCGGCGTCAGCGGCGCGGTGCCGATCACGTATTTCGACACCTCCGCCTACGACACGCACTTCGCGTGCCAGCTGAGGAATTTCAAGGCGACCGATTTCCTCGACCGGAAATCGTGCCAGCGGATGGATCCGTTCTCCCAGTACGCGACGATCTCGTCGGACCAGGCGGTGGCGGACGCGGGCATTACCATCGCCAGCGAAGACGCCGACCGTTGCGGCGTGGTGTTCGGGTCGGGCATCGGCGGCATGACCACCTACGACACCCAGTTCAAGAACCTGATGCAGGGCGGGCCGGGGCGGATCAGTCCGTTTTTCATCCCGATGCTCATCCCGGACATCGCCTGCGGCAACATCTCCATCAAGCACGGATTCAAGGGGCCCAATTACGCGACCGTGTCGGCGTGCGCGACGGCCTCGCACGCGATCGGGGACGCATTCCGGATCGTCCAGTACGGGGACGCCGACGTGATGATCTGCGGCGGGTCCGAGGCGCCGATCACGCCGATGGGGCTTGGCGGATTCAACGCCATGCGCGCGCTCTCCACCCGCAACGACGAACCCGCCCGGGCGAGCCGGCCGTTCGACAAACAGCGCGACGGGTTTGTCATGGGTGAAGGCGGGGGAGCCCTCGTGCTCGAGGAACTGGAGCACGCGCGGCAGCGCGGCGCGAAGATTTATTGCGAGATCGTGGGGATCGGCTTCACCGCCGACGCCCACCATATCACCGCTCCCCCCGAAGGCGGCGAAGGCGCGGTCCGTTCCATGCGCCGGTCGCTCAAGGACGCGGGCATCACGCCCGACAAGGTCGATTACATCAACGTGCACGGGACCTCCACACCGCTGGGCGACATCAGCGAGACGCAGGCCATCAAGACGGTGTTCGGCGACCACGCCCGGGAGATCAAGATCAGTTCGACCAAGTCCATGACGGGCCACCTGCTGGGCGCCGCGGGCGCGGTCGAAGCGATCGCCGCTATCCTGGCGGTCAAGCACGACATCATCCCTCCCACCATCAACTATGACGAACCGGACCCGGCGTGCGACCTTGACTACACCCCCAACGCGGCGGTCAAGCGCGTCGTGCACTATGCGCTCAGCAACACGTTCGGATTCGGCGGGCACAATGCCACGATTCTGGTAAAGAAGTACACAACGTAAGTCCCTGTATGGCGCGGTTGCGCAATTTGTTCGCGCGGTGGTTCCGGGCTCCGGCCCCGGCCGCCGGGAGCGCCGGCGAAGTCCCGTTCCACCCCCGTTTCACCGCCAACATCCGGGAGTTCGAGCGCTTGATCGGTTACCGGATCCGCACGCCCGCATTTTTCGTCCGCGCGCTCGTCCACCGGTCCTCCCTGCAACAGCGTCATCACGCCAGCGTTTCGAACGAGCGGATGGAGTTTCTCGGCGATTCGGTCTTGAACCTGATCGTCGGGGAGTACCTCTACCGTCATTTCCCCCGCGCCGAGGAAGGCGAGCTGACCAAGGTCAGGTCCCGCCTCGTGAACCGCAAGGCGCTTGCGGCCTACGGGAAGGCGATTCACCTGGCCGATTTCATCCTGACCAGTCCGAGCGCGGCGGGCTCGCTCGGGAAGGGGCACGACACCATCACGGCCGACTGTTTCGAGGCGGTTATCGCGGCGATTTACCTTGACGGCGGCATCGATGCGGCCCGCGGGTTCGTCGAGCGGCGCGCCCTGAGCGCCCTGCGGAGCGGCGACGTGGTGACCTCCGACGAGAATTACAAGAGCATGCTCCTGGAGTACGCGCAGGCACGCGGGCTCGGCATTCCGCGCTACAGCATCACGCGGGAAGAAGGTCCGGACCACGACCGCACGTTCACGGTGGAGGTCATCCTCAACAACGAAAAGAAGGGAACCGGCAGGGGGAAGAACAAAAAAGAAGCCGAGCAGGCCGCCGCCCAGCGGGCTCTGCAGCTCTTCCACTGACGCACCGCCGCATGCTCCGGAACCGCGTGTCCTTTGCACTCATCGCAGCACTCCTGCCGGTCGCCGCGACGGCCCTCCTCCCTGCCCAGCAGCACTCCGCCCGGACGGGCCGCACCGTGATAGGGATCGCCGACACGGTCATCGTCGCGGGAAACGAGAAGACCAAGTCTTACGTCATTCTGGACGAGATGTTGATGAAGCCGGGCTCGCCCGTGACCGCCGACGCGATCGAGTACGACCGGAACAGGATCTACAGTCTCGGCCTGTTCACCTCGGTGGAGATCTTCTATGATTCCCTCGGTGCGACCCGCTTCATCTATATAGACGTGAAGGAACGGTGGTACATCATCCCCGTGCCGATCCTCGGGTTCCGCGACGGCGACCCCAAGAAGCCCTTTTACGGCGGCGGCCTCCTGCATAGCAACTTCCGCGGGCGAAACCAGAAGCTGTACGGCGCGGTCATTCTCGGTTTTGACCCGGCGCTTTCCCTCTCCTTCGTGGACCCTCTGTTCGACCGGGAGAACAACCTTTCGGTCGGCACGTCGCTCTCCACGGGGACCGTGAAAAACCGGAGTACCATTGAGTCGGCGCTGACGGGTGATTTCGACGAGCGCCACTTCGACATCAACCTCAGCGTCGGGAAGCGGTTCACGCTTTTTGAATCGGCGGGGATCACCTTCGGCATCCATAATGTCCGCGTGGCGTCCTACCGGATCGGTCGCACCGCCTCGACCGACGGACAGGACCTGTACCTGTATTGCGCGGCAAGCTACATCTTCGACTCCCGGAACCTCCGGGAGTACGCCACGCAGGGGTCGATGGTGTCGATGTCGGTCACGAAGAACGGCCTGGGCGAGGCGGACCTGAATTACAGCCGCATCAAGGTCGATGCGCGGAAGTACCTGCCGCTCTCCGCCGATTTCTCGCTGGCGGGGCGCATCCACGGCTCGGGGGTTTCGGGGACCGTCATTCCGACATATGCGCGGGAGTATTTCGGGACCGGCGAACGGATCCGGGGATATTACAACACGGTGCGGGAAGGGGAGAACCTTGCAGGGGGGACCATCGAGCTCCGCTACGCGCTCTTCTTCCCGCGGACGTTTGTCTTTTCCGCCGTTCCGATCCCGCCCGAATTTGCCGTATGGCGGTTCGGCGTCAGCCTCGCCCTGTTCGCGGACACGGGGATCGCGTGGTTCCGGAGCGAGCGGCTCCGCCTGAACGACTTTTCGACGGGGTACGGCGGCGGCGTACATTTCCTTCTCCCGTACGGGTTCATCCTCCGGACCGAGTACGCGCTGAACGACCTGGGCCACGGGCAGTTCATCATCGACCTCCGCACGTCGTTGTAACATGGAGTACTTTTACACACCCCCGCGACTGGTGACTCCCCCCGAGATCTCAATTGAGGGGGACGAATTCAAGCATCTCTCCCACGTGATGCGGCTCCGTGCCGGGGATCCCCTCCGTGTTGTGGACGGCGCAGGCAATGCCTTCGACGCGGTCGTCGCGTCCATCGGGCGCAGTGCCGCGGTCTGCACGATCACGGCGTCGCATGAGCGGCTTCATGAGCCCTCCCGCGCTGTCACGCTTGCCGCCGGGATTCTGAAGAACCCCTCGCGGTTTGACTTCCTCGTGGAAAAGGCCGTGGAGCTGGGCGTCCGCACGATTGTTCCCCTGCTCACGGAACGGACGATCCCCCGGCACGGCAACATCGAGCGGTGGCGGAAGCTCTGCGTTGCAGCGATGAAGCAATCAGGCCGTTGCGTGCTCCCGGCGGTGCAGCCCCTGACGTCATTCGGAGATTTCGTTGCGACGGTACCCGGAGGCGTGGCGCGGTTTCTGGCGCACGAACGGTCGCGACCGGGAGTGCCGCCGGCCTCGCCCTCAGGTTCTCAGGAGGCGGTGATCTGCATCGGTCCGGAAGGGGGGTTCAGCGACAGGGAAGTTACTGCGGCGGAAGTGGCGGGATTTGCGATGGTGTTTCTGGGCCCCCGGCGGCTCCGGACGGAGACCGCCGCGATTGCGGCCCTTGCGGCACTCATGCAGGACGAGGTCCGTTCGGCGTCATTCTTTTCGTAGCTTCTCCGCAACGATCGACTGGATCTCCTCCACCATCATGCGGCTGCTTTTTCTGAGCGATTCAAGTTCCTCGCTCTTCCACCCCACGAATTCCTGATCGCTCAGTCCGTTCAGGTTGATCCGCACGTTGAGGCCGGCGCTTTCCACCGCGGCATGGAGCATCCACGCGGCGACGCCGGCGTCGCTGATCGAGTTGAGATTCCCCGCCACCGCCACCTGCCGCGTCAGCGCGAGGGCGTCGATGCAGTGCTTCATGACCTGCAGCGGCACGAGCGTTGCTTCCTTGGTCGCTTCCCGGACGGCAGCCGCGCGGAGGGCTTTCTGCGGGTCAGTGTCCTTCGGGAGGCCGAACGCCTCCATCACTTTGTTAAATGCCGCGGTATCGGTATCGATCAGGGTGGTAAACCGTGCCCGGAGCTCCCCTGCCTGGGCGAGGATCCTCGTCATCTCCTGCTCCACCGCCGCGTACTTCTTCTTGCCGATCGTGAGGCTGCATACCATCGCCGTCAGCGCGGCGCCGAGCGCGCCGGCCAGCGCGGCCACGCTCCCGCCGCCCGGGGCGGGGGACGACGATGCCAGCTCATCGAGGAACGCAGCCAGGGTCTTCTTGGGTGTCATGATGGTCCGGGGTCAGTGTGTAAGTTGCGCTTCTATGACTTTTTTCCGCGCGTCGAACGGTTCGAGCTGGCTCAGACCGAGCGCG
>Ga0214473_10005404_pt1 | contig 15303 bp, 10 predicted proteins | sample RVTome_7_FD_203509 | JGI IMG/M metagenome (GOLD analysis project Ga0214473, IMG submission 203509) | Soil microbial communities from uranium-contaminated site in the Upper Colorado River Basin, Wyoming, United States - RVT98D197 | ecosystem: Environmental > Terrestrial > Soil > Contaminated >... | reverse complement strand
CACCTGGCTGCACCGCACGCACTCGCCGGATCTCTGGCCTCAGAATCTCCCCGGCCCCACCAGCACCACGCGGGCCATGGCCGATCTCATCGAATCGGTCAAAACCGCCCTCAAGATGCAGCAGGCGGAGCCGGGCGGAGCGCTGGTGGCCATGGCGCGTCGAGCGCCCCTGAGCGGGCGGGCGGCGTTGGGGTCGGTCCGTGCGCTCCTCGCCATTGGCGCCAGCGAGGAGGTCAGGGGTCACCTCGAGTACCAGTACGGCGCCGCCACGATCCTGAGCCGCATCGTCGACGGCACGCCACCAGACCTGGACGCTGCCGGCGCCGGAGAGGGCGGCGACTGGTCCAGACTGCCGGTGCCCCACCCCGATACGGCGGCCTCCCTCATCTTGCAGCACCGCTGGTGGCTGGAGGCCGGCGGAGACGTGGACCTGGTGCGACGCCACTGGAGCTATCTCCAGCGGTGCGCCGAGGGCCACCACATCACCCCCGAAGGCTTCGTCGCGGCCCAGCCGGGCCACGCCCACCCCTGCACGATCCTCGCCGCCCTGTTCCCCGATCGCTGCGGCTGGCCCAACCATCTCGTGGCGGAGCCGCATCCCTCGTTGGGGGGGCCCTGGCTCCTCGACACCATGGCGGGCTACGTGGCCGCTCACGACGCCATGGCGTGGTTGGCGCCGCGGGCGGGGCACGCAGACCAAGCGGCCGCCTACGCCGCCGAGGGCGCGCGGGTGCGGGACGCGCTGGAACGCCGGTTCTGGATGGAGGACGCAGGCTGGTACGCGCCGGCCGTATACCCGCTGAGCGCGGCTCCGCACCAGGCGCCGTGCGCCCCGGTCAACCTGCTGCCCCTGTGGCTGGGTTATTGTCGGGCCGACAACGAGCGGGCGCGCCGCAACGTCGAGGCCACGGTGGACCTGGTGGGATTCCGCGGGAGCACGCCCGAATGCGAGCACGCTCCCACCACGACGGCCGCCCATCTGGCGTGGAGTCTGGCGACGATGGGCTCGGACCTCGCCCCGCTGGCGCTCGCGAATCTGGTGGCGTTGGCGTCGCCGGCCGGTGGGTGGCCCGATCTCGTCGGCCCCGGCACCACCTCGGCCGGACTGGATCCCGGGGATCTTGGTGCGGCGCTGGACGCGATCTACCGCTATTTCACCACCCGCCAGCCGGCCGGCGAGCCCATACGCGAGCTACGGGGCGTCCAGCGTGACGGCAAGACGTTCGGCCCCGGACCGATCCGTCCCTTCCGCATGGCCACACCGCGGGAGCCCGGCCCCGCCGTGGTCATCACGGCCGACCCCGCGGACGTCGACGCCGCCCGCCGCGCCACCGGTCTGCGCAAGACCGCACGGGTGACCGTGATCGAACCCGGCCTTCCCTTCGGTCCGGACTTCCTCACCCAGTTGTTGTTTGACCCGGCCAGCGGCCGCCGGCGGGTGAAGATGCTGGTGCTGGGCCCGAGCGCGCTGGCGGGCGACCGCCGCTCCATGAAGCCGGAGGCCTTCTGGCGGCTGCCCACCCTGATCCGGGCGCTCGAGCGGTTTGAGGCGGAGGGCGGTCGCCTAGTTCGTCCCGGCTGACCGGAGCGCCGCCCGCAGCACGCGCCCGTCCACCCGCTCGGTGGGCGCGACGCCCAACACGGCGGCCAGCGTGGGTGCGAGGTCCACCACCCGCGCGTTATCACGATAGGCACCCGGCTTGAACGGCGCGCCATACAGCATGATGGGCACGCGCGCGTCGTCGTCGTGCGGACTGCCGTGCATGGCATATGAGGCTGGGCCCCACACATAATGCTCCTTGAGTGTCACCACCACCTCGACCGGCAGCTCAGGCGGGATCATGTGGAGCCAGCGCCGCGAGACGTAGTCCCGCGACGTATCCTGCTGCGCCAACGACCGCACCTGATCCACCCGAAGGACGCCCGGGTTCTCGCGGGCGGCGGTCATGAACTCCCGTACCGCGAAATCCGCCGAGACCCCCGCCCGCGTGAACGCCCCGCGATCCATCCACAGCACGCCATCCTCCCACTGCCACGCGCTCGAATCCACGCCCCGCGCCAGGATCCTGGCTCGCACGATCCCGGCGACCCCGGAAAGGTCCACCTGGCCCGCAGGCCGGCCGGTCCGGGCACTATACACCTCCGGGAACGGGGTCACGCCGTGGTCCGCGGTCAGCGCCACGATGACGCCCGCGGAATCCCGGATCTGGAACAGGCGATCGAAGAACGCGCCCAGCGCCCGATCGAGCCGCAGGATCTGATCGTGCAGCTCCCGCGAATCCGGACCGAAGGCGTGGCCCACCGCGTCGGTGGTGGAAAGCGAGATCGCCAGCAGGTCCACCGCGGGCCCCTGGCCCAGGTCGAGCTGCCGGAGTCCGTCGAGGGCGAAGTCCAGCGTGAGCTGATCCATCCAGGGGTAGTTCGGCAGCACCCGCGCCGCCAGCGCGGAATCCGCCGGGGCCACGTGCGGAAACACGATGCCCTGCCCCCGGTTCTCGACCGTCACCGAGTCCGGCTCCGGGTACTCGGACGCCGGCAACAACGGCGTCCAGGCCTTCCCGGCGTATTGGTGCGGCAGGCGGCGCGCGTTGAACTGCCTCACCCAGGCAGGCAGCGTATCGGCGTAATAGGTACTGGTGGTAAATCGGCCGTCCGAGGCATACCAGTACACCTCTTGCTGGGCCCGACCCATCGGGAGAATCGCGCCGCGGTCCTTGCGCGATACCGACAGCGCGCGGGATTGCGGGTTCCTGGACCGCATCCAGTCGATCAGGGTGCTGCCCCGGAACCGGAACGGGGAGGCCGGGGCCGCGCCGCCGCCGATGCTGGGCGCCTGGGGATCGTACACGCCCAGGCTGTTCGAGAAGATGCCGGTGCTGCGCGGGAACCGGCCGGACATACCGGTAGCATGCCCGGGAGCCGTCTCGGTGATGGCATAGTCCAGCGACGCATTGGCAAACACGGCGCCGCCGGTTTTGAGCCGCGCCAGCCCCCCGGTGAGCTGGGCGCCGAAACGATCCAGGTAATCCCCGCGCATCTGGTCCACCGTGATGAAGACGACCAGTGTGGTGCGCGCCAGCGGGTCCTGCGCCGCGGCGGCCCGCGGCAGGAGCGGCAGCAGCAGCAGCGGCAGAATGAACCGAGAAAAACCGCCGGGCCGGCTCACTGGCTCCTTCCCATCATGCCATCCCGGGCCGCCTTGAATTCCGTGCCGGGCCGCCAGTTGGGGAAGGTCTCCTCGTTCGCCAGGCGGTACCCCACCCGGAAGAAGAGCCGCAGGTCCTCCATTGCGCCGGCCAGGTCCCAGGCCGAATCGTACTCGTCGGCCGGCTTGTGGTACCGCTGCGCCGTGAACGCGTCACGCTGCTGGCGGGTCCAGGCCTCGCCGTGTTCGACGCTGTTGGTCCCGCCGTCGGGATCGAGCGCGGGCACACCCACCTTGGCGAGGGGGAAATGATCCGACCGGAAGTAGAACCCCTTCTCCGGCTCTGGATCGGGACGGACCACGCGCTTCTGGCCCTCCGCCGCTTCGACCACGTAGTCGTCCAACTCGGAGTTGCCGTAGCCGACGACGGTGATGTCGCGCATCGGACCGAAGATGTTCATGCCGTCCAGGTTGATCGCCGCCACCGTCTTGTTGAGCGGATACACCGGGTGCGCGGCGTAATACTGTGAACCCAGGAGGCCTTGTTCTTCCGCTGTCACCGCCAGGAACAGCACCGAGCGCGCCGGGTTCCGGTCCAGCGCCGCGTACGCCTTGGCCAGCTCCAGGAGTCCCGCCACGCCGGACGCGTTGTCCAGCGCCCCGTTGTAGATCTGATCGCCCTGCAGGGTGGTATCGCGTCCCAAGTGGTCCCAGTGCGCCATGTAGATCACATACTCGTCCGCCCGGGTGGTGCCGGGCAGGACGGCCAACACGTTCCGCGACGCGGAGCGGTGCAGGGTGTTGCGGATCGTGAGCGACGCCCGAAGCCCCAGCGGGACCGCCTTGAACACGCGCTGCGAGGCCCGGGCCTTGAGCGAGTCGTAGTCCATTCCGGCGTCGCGGAAGAGCTGCCGGGCGACGTCAGCCGTCATCCATCCCTCTACCGCCGCGCGGGACAGGTTATCGTCCTCGCTCTCCAGCGCGAACCGGGTGCCGGACCAGCTGCCGGTGACCACCTCCCAGGGATATCCGGCCGGCTCGGTTTCGTGGACGATCAGCACCCCCGCCGCTCCCTGCCGGGCCGCCTCTTCGTACTTGTAGGTCCAGCGCCCGTAATAGGTCATGGTGCGACCCTTGAACAGGGTCGTGTCGGACGTGTCGTAGCCCGGATCATTCACCAGCACCACGATGGTCTTGCCCTTGACGTCCACGCCGGCGAAGTCATTCCATCCGTATTCCGGCGCCACGACGCCGTAGCCTACGAACACCAGCTCCGAGTTCTGAATCCCCACCCGCTCCGCCACCCGCGAGGTGAACGCGACGAACTGATCGCCGTAGGTGAGGCTGGTGACCTTCCCCGGCCCCTGCACGGCGAGCGTCATGTTGCGGTCGGCGGCGATCGAGACCAGCGGCACCTGCTGGACGTACGCCTCCCCGCTCCCGGAGCGGAGCCCGAGCTGCCGGAATTGATCGACGAGATAGTTGACCGTCTTGTCCTCGCCCGCGGATGACGGGGCTCGCCCCTCCATGCTGTCCGCCGCGAGCACCTGGATCTTCTGCGCCAACTCCGCGGCGCTGATCGCGTTCAGACCGCGCTGGATCTCGGCATTCTCCACTCGGCACCCGAGGCTCAACGCCACGCCGAGGGCAAGGACGTATCGGTAGGTATGACGCATGGTCTTCTCCCGTCTCACGGTCGTTCACAGCGCCGACAAGGCGGCGGCCGCTCGTCGCACCCTTGTCGCCATCCGGTTGATCGCCGCCGCCACGGTGCCGGCTTGCGCCTGCGCCTCGGCGGCGTTCCGCAATTCCACGGCTTCTCGAATGCCCGGCATGGTCTTGACCCCGTAGCCGGTGTAGTAGCCGGGCGCGTAGATCGTGTGCCGGAACCACTCCCGGCGCGGTAGCCCTGCTGCATCGGCCAGGTCCCGCTCGGCGAGGTAAATGTCCTGATTGACGGCGCCCAGCAGGCGGCGCTTGGCCGCGAGCGTCGACGTCCCCTGGCTCATCGCCTGCTCCACCGCCCCATCGAACGCCCGCCCGGCTTCGCCCAGGGCCTGGACCGCGGATCGCACGGCCGCAAGGTCGAGTACCCCCGCACCCAGCGTCCGGTCCGCCAGCGAATCGATCTCCGCCGCGTACCGGGCATAGGTAGTCGCCGCATCCGTGAACCGGAAGGGCAGCACCGGCGACTCCGCCAGGCGGAGCAGCGCCAGTCCCACCGCCTCGGCCTGGGCTTTCCCATAGAGATACCCCGGATCGAGGAAGCGGTTGAAGAAATCGTAGCTGTCGTAAATGGAATGGTACACGCCCGCGTTGGCGTCACCGCCGAACCCCATGTTGAACGAGGCGATCCCCAAGTGATCAATGAAGGCGGTGTAGTCCGACCCCGACCCCAGGGCGCCGATCTCGGGCTGTCGGGCCCGCATCGAGTCCCGCGCGGTCCGGGCCCGCTTCAGCCCTTCCGCGGTCAACGCGTCCAAGGCGCTGGCCCCGGTCTTGGGGTCGCGCGCATCGCGCGCCACCTCGCGCAGGAACGTCTGCAGCGAGTGCGAGCCGTCGGCGCCGAGCCATCCCTTGCTGTAGGAATCGGTGTTGAGGTAGGCGACGGCTTTGGAGCGCAACTCCTCGGCGTGCGCCTCGACCCACTCCGTGGATCCCAGCAAGCCCCATTCTTCGCCGTCCCAGAGCGCGAAGATCAGGGTGCGCTGCGGACGCCACCCGGTCTTCACCAGCTCGGCGAAGGCTCGTGCGGTTTCTAACGTCGCAACGGCGCTCGAGGTAGGATCCTGCGCGCCGTTCACCCAGGCGTCGTGGTGGCTGCCTTGAACGATCCACTGGTCGGGAAATGCGGCGCCCGGGATGCGGGCGATCACGTTGTACAGCGGCCGCACCTGCCAGTCGAACCTGAGCGCGACCCGTACCTTGGCCGGGCCGGGGCCCACGTGGTAGGTGGTCGGGAGCCGCCCCTTCCAGTCGTCGGGGGCCACCGGTCCCCCGATCGCCTTGAGCAACGGCAGGGCGTCGCCGTACGAGAGAGGCAGCACCGGGATCGACATCAGCGTCTTGGCGTCGCCGCGGTCCAGCATGCGTCCGCCGCGAACGTTGCCCCACCCGGGCGAAAGCGGGTCGCCGGGATAGAGCGGCATATCCATGACGCTGCCCCGCTGCACGCCCTGCTCCGGGCGCATCGGGCCCTTGGGATAGGCATCGTCCACGTAGTAGCCATCGTCGGCGGGATCCGAGTAGATCAGGCAGGCGATCGCACCGTGCTCCGCCGCGACCTTGGGCTTGATCCCCCGCCAGCTGCGGCCGTACTTGGCGATCACGATCTTGCCCTTCACGTCTACGCCCAGCTTCGCCAGTCGCTCGTAGTCTTCCGGAATGCCGTAATTGACGAACACCAGCTCGCCGGTCACGTCGCCGTCGGCGGAGTACGCGTTGAACGTGGGGAGCTGATCCCGGTCACCCGAGTCCTTGTCTCCCTCGACCGCCGGCTCCTTCAGCTGCGCGGTGTAGCGCTCCGGCTCCAGCAGCTCCACCTGCCGCTCCACCGGGAACGGCATCAGGGCCTGCAACTCCTCGATCCGCGCCTCCAGCCCCATTTCGCGGAACCGGGCCAGAGCGTACTCCGCTACCGCCTTCGAGCCCGCCGACCCGGCGTGATGCGGTTCTTCCGACATCACGAGGTGGTAGCGGCGGAGGCGGGCGGTGTCGGGGGTGTTGCGGATCACCGTCTCGAGCCTGGCAAGTCCCGGGAGGGCGTCGGTGGGGAACCCGCGGACGGGAACGGACTGCGCGGCGGCTGACGAGCCGCCGAGCAGCAGGAGGGGCGGCAACATGGCCCAGAGCACGGTACGAATCATGAACCCTCTTCCCCTTGCGGATGGTCGGCTGGCGCGGAAAGCTACGTCGGCGTTTCGCGTTAGGCCAACAACCGGATTCTCTCAATGGCGGAGCCGCTGGTCTCGATCATCGTGCCCACGTACAACCGCGCCGCGCTCCTGGCCGAGGCGCTGGCGTCCGTGCGCACCCAGACGTTTGGCGATTGGGAGTGCATCGTCGTGGACGACGGCTCCACCGACGGGACGCCGGCGCTGCTGGCCGCGCTCGACGAGCCGCGGCTTCGGGTCATTCGCCTGGGGCACTCGGGCAACCCAGCCCGGGTCCGCAACGCGGGATTGGCCCACGCGCGAGGCAGGTACCTGGCGTTTCTGGACGACGACGACCTGTGGATGCCCGGTAAGCTCGCCGCGCAGATCCCGCTGCTCGCCAACGGCGGGTTGCGCTGGAGCTTCACCGGGTTCGTGAAAGTCGACGCCACGGGCACGCAAACCTGGCAGACGACCCCGGACTGGGTTCGCGGCGGCGGCATTCTTGAGCCCCTGTTGGAGGTTTGCGTGGCCATCGCGCTGCCCACCGTGATGGCCGAGCGCGCGTTGGTGGACGAGGTCGGGAGATTCGACGAGGCGGCGAGAACGCGAGAGGACTACTCGATGTGGCTCGACCTCGCTGAACGTGCCGAAGTCGTCACCACACCGCAGCACCTGACCATTGTCCGGGACCATCCCGGGAGGATCCTCAGGCCGGAGGCGTATCGGTTCAGCGTCGCTCTGTACCGGAAGTGGCTTGGCCGCGTGAGCGACCCCGCGTTGCGTCGGATCTGCCGGCGTCGTATCGCGGATACGTACTACACGGAGGCGCGTCGGCGGGCACGCTCAGGAAAATGGGTCGCCGCGCTGCCAACGATGCTTCAGGCGATGCCGTGGGATTTGCCCTACGTAGCGACACGCCTGCTCCGCGCCTTGACGCGGCGCGCCCTCGGTGGGCGGGCGTGACCGCTCTACCCTCACAGTGGCACGCGGCCCGGCGCCGGGTCAGCGTCTCGGACGCTTGGCGATTTCGTCCAGCATCCGCTCCAGGTAACCGACCGCCTGCTCCGGGTTCTTGGACAGGTTGAGTCGCCAACCTCCTCCCTGACATAGGCCCGTCAGTGCGGGCCCTGCGGTGGATCGATACATCGGCAGCTGCACCCCGAGGCCGGTCCACAGCGCCCGCTTTAGGGTGAGCGCGCCGACGCGTGCCACGCGGAGCGGGCCGCCGGTGCGTTCTATGAGGCACACGCCCACGCGGGTCGCCGGGCGTCCGGAGTTCCCCCTCGGCCGGCGCGGCTCGATGACGAGCTTGGTCTTCCCGGTCGCGAGCCGCCGGGGCCGGTGCCGGGCAAGCTCGGGGAACCAGCGCCGCGTGTCGGGCGGCAGGTACAGGCGACCCGGGGCCCCCCACAGGCGGAGGCTGGGTCGTGTCTGGATGTACGCACCGTCGTCCGCGAACACCGTCAGTCCCGCCCGCATTGCCGCGTAGGCCAACGTGCTCTTCCCGGTCCCGGCGGGCGCGGCGAGCACCAGCGCTGTGTCCCCTCGGCCAACCACGGCGGCGTGCACCGGGTGACGGTCCAATTGCGTCACCAGGACGAGAACCAGTGGCTCCAGAATCCCAAAGCACAGATGGTCGAACTGCCCAAGGAAGGCTCGCGTGAGATAGGCGATGCCCTCCCGCCTTCGGGCATCCGCGATGGCCAGACTGCCCTGGGTGTGCATCACCACCCGATCCTCGTCCGGCAGGCGATAGCTGATCGGAATCCGCTCACCAGGGCCCTCGACGCCTTCATGCAGAATCAAGCGAACCCGGACCTGGGCGTCCGTTGCACGTGACGTCCTATCCTGACCCCTGGCCGGGAACGTCGCGTCAACGGCCTGCATCACGACGGCGCTGTTGGACTCGAACCGGACCAGAACCCCGAGGACGCTCCGGTCACAAACACGCCGCAATGCAACCCCGTGGTACAGGGGATCAGAGGCGCGCGCGGCCCCCGCGTCGTGCGTTGCCTTCCTCGCGCGCCTCGTCATCCTCGTGCCGCCCGCCCAGCGTGCCGGTGGTACAGGTCAAGCAGCGGCCCCGGCGTCACCGGGTGCAGCAACGTCTTGAGGCACTCAGCGGCCCAGGCGACCGGCCGCTGGCGGTAGCGCACTGATCGGATCAGCGTCCGCAGGGAAGCCCCGTACATCCCGGCCTGCCGATACCGCGCGGCAACCCGCAGTTGGATCCAGCTCTTCTGGGTGACACAGATGCGCCGAAGCGCTGGATCCTTGGTTCGGGCACGAACCATGTCAGTGACCTGCGCCCAGTACTCCAGGACCTCGATCCGCCCCCTGGTGTAGCTGCCCGAGTGGTCACGCACTCTGGCCAATGGCTCGGTCACCACGGTCACCGGGCTTGCCAGGCTGCACCTGATCCAGAACTCGTAATCCGAGAAATACCGGAACCGCTCGTCGAAGCCGCCGAGCTCGCGGAAGAAGTCGCGCGTCATGATCACGGTTGGCATCGTCACGACCGCCTCCACCGTGATCAGTTTGTCGGTGATCCAGCCGCTATATGGCAACCCGCCACGTCCGGGCGGCAGCGCCAGCGGCTCTCCCTCCGGGCCGATGCGCCGGCAGTAGGCATAGCCCCATCGGCACTCTCGACGGCCCCGCAGATCCTGGATCTGTAGCTCGAGCTTCCGGGGCTCCCACACATCGTCCGAATCAAGGAACGCCAGATACTCGCCGGCAGCCTCGCCGGCGCCACGGTTTCGCACGCGTGCGGGTTGGCCGGCGTGTTCATGGTGGACGAGACGCACGCGCGGGTCCGGCAGCCGGGCCAGATATCCCAGGGTCCCGTCTGTTGAACCGTCATCAACGACGATCAACTCCCACCGCTGGTAGGTCTGTGCCAGAACGGAGTCCACCGCCTCCCGGAGATATCGTTCGCGGTTGTATGTCGGGAGAACGATGGACACCAACGGCTCTGCATGCATGCCCGAGTGCCTTGTCGGAGGCGACGCCAGAAACTAATGCCCTCCTTTCCCCCAGGCCGGGCGCCTCAGCCATCCCAGCAGCGCCACGCTGCCCACCAAACCCAGCAGGCCGGCCGCGCCGAACAGCAGGCCGAACCCGCGCTCTGCCAGCAAGACGCCGCCCACGCTCGCGCCCACCATCCCGCTGACGTCCGCGGCGACGTTGCGCCACCCGGACACCGCACCTTGCTGGTCCGGCGCCACGTCCGCCAGGAGGACCTGGTCAATCAGCGGGTTCGTGATCGGTCCAATCGCGCCCTGGATGAGATAGAGCACGCCGGCGAAGGCCAGACCGGGTGCCATGCCCAGCCCCCACGCCGCCGGCGCGAAGAGCAGGGCCACCAGGGGCAACACCCACCGCGCGCCCGCTCGCGAGGCGATCTCCCCGCTTCCCAGCACGGCAAGCGCCCACAGCACGTGCGCCGCGGCGAAGATGCCCCCGACGCCCCCGATCGACAGGCCGTAGCGCCGCGCGAAGTAAAGATTGAGGAATGGAGCCAGGAGAGCCGCACCCAGCATCCAGACCGCCACGATGCCGATGAACGGCAGGGCGCCCGGTACACCAGGGCGGGGCGCTTCGCCGCCCGGCGCCTCCGCGCCGCCCTCAAGGCGTGCCGCACCGGCTCCGACCGGAAGGCTGAGTGCGAGAAAGGGCATCACGCTGGCCATCGTCGCCAGGGCCCCGGCCGCGAGCGCGAGCCGAACGCCGCCGATCGCGGACACATGAAAAACCGACTGGAACCAACCCGGCACGGCCCCGGCCACCGCGATGCCTAGACCCCCGGAGAGCACAATGAGGCCCACGTTCCACGCGAACGCGCGCGCGCGCGTCCGCTCGTTCGTGAGGCGCATGAGGGCCGGCGCCACGGCGACGCGCCACAACGCGCCGCCGGCCCCGGCGACGGCAGCGGCGGCGTACATCGGCCAGGGCGTCACCACCACAGCCCCCAACGCCAGGCCGACGCCGGCCACCACGGCCGCCGCCGCCATCCCCGCCCGGGGCCCGAAACGGTCCACCAGCCGCCCGGCCGGCAGGAGCATCACCAGACCACCGGCCGTCAACGCGGCCCCTGCGTACCCCATCACCGCTTCCGATAGCCGCAGCGCATCGACGTAGAAGTTGTACAGGAACGCATGGAAGAAGAGTCCCGCTCCAAACACGACGTTCCCACCGATGCACCGGGCCACCGGGCTCAGCGACGCGCCCGTGTGCTCCTCCATTGCCCGAAATGGCATTCGGAGTAATAATCTTTCGTTTTAGAGTCGTCTGGATGATCAGCCGGGTAACCCATCCATCCCGGTCCCCGGGCTGTCCAAAACTACATCAGGGGAGGCGCGCGTGGTCCGAGCCGTCGTCGGAATGCAGTTCGCAGCGATCGTCGCGGTGTCCAGTATCGGCGTCGCCCAACAGGTCCCCGATTCGGCAAAGGCAGATACGCTGGCCCCTCGCCTGCTTCCCGCCGTGATCGTGACGGGCGCAGTGGTCCCGATGATACAGAGCCAGTTCGGGTTCGCTTCCGCAGTGTTGGACCGCGAGGATCTCGCGTCCGAGCCCACAGCCTACGCTGGGCGCGCGTTGACCCGGAGCGCGGGAATCTGGCTTGACGAAGGCGCGGGACCCGGTGGGCCTGCCGTCCTGCGGCTGCGGGGAGGCGAAGAGCCGTACACGCAGTTGTTGTTCGACGGCGTCCCCATCAACATCAACGGAGGATTCCTGGATCTCCAGGGCCTCACGCTTACCAACGTGGAGCGCGTGGAGGTCGCGCGCGGCCCGCACAGCGCGCGGTACGGGTCCTCAGCCATCTCCGGCGTGGTGCAGCTCATCACGCGGCAGGGACGCCTCGGTCCGCCACGTTTCGAGTTCTCGGCTGATGGCGGACGCGCGACCCGGCAAGGTGGCCAGGCGCGCTCGGAGCTCGCCGTCGCCGGCGGAGCCGGCATCCTGCGCTACTCGGCGGGCCTCGGCGTGACCTACAACCGCGGCGTGTACGACCTGCCGCACGATCTGCGGAGCGAGGACGCCTCAATCCGGCTGGATGCCACCCCTTCCCTCGCTTGGAGCCTCACGGGGACGTTCCGCTTCATGGACCTCGACTCCAAGCTCCCGGTGCGGGATGCGGGCGCCACCCGGGCCCCGCTCGACCCCAACCAGCGCGATGACCGGCAACGGATCCTATCGTCGCTGGTCGTTGGGTTTGCGCCGAGCGCGTCGTGGAGCCACCACCTTACGGCCAGCGTCTTCCGCGACCACTTTTCCTACGAAGACCGCCACGACGGACTCGATCCGAGCCAGTATCCCTTCTTTGTGTTCGATTTCAACTTCGGCCTGCGCAGCGTGCTGGACCGCGAGCGGGTCGAGTACCTCGCGACCAAGGAATTCCAGGCCGGCGGTTCGCGTATCGCGTGGTCTTACGGCGGCGAGCTGCAGTGGGAAGATGTCACCGACGACCAGAGCGGAGATTTTGGGGATTCCCGCACGGAGTTTGACCGCGCCAGCCGCGCGGCGTTCACCGAAGTCCACGCCCAGGTTGGCTCCGCGCTGTCCCTCCTCGGCGGCGGCCGTGTAGAGCATTTCCAGGGACTCTCAACGGAGTTCCTGCCGCGCGCCGCGGTGGTGGTGAGCCTCGTCCCCCAGCTCCTGTCGCTGCGCGCGGCGGCCGGCCGCGCGTTCAAGGCCCCGAACCTTCAACAGCAGTTCCTCGAGAACCCGTTCACTGAGCCCAATCCCGACCTGCGCCCCGAGACGTCCACCAGCTGGGAGCTGGGCGCCCAGGTCAGCCCGACGGGCGGGCGATCCTCGATTGGCCTCGGGTACTTCCGGCAACGGCACGACAACTTGATCCGGACCGTCGCCCTAGAGGGGACCACTAAGCAGACCAACCAGAACCTGGGACGGACGCGGTCCCAGGGGATCGAAGTCGAGCTAGAGCGTTGGTGGACGGACCGGTGGCGCACCGGGGCGAACGTGACGTGGCTCAAGACCGAAGTCATGGACAATGCGGGGCTCCCAGCGGACCAGTATCCAGTGGGCGAGCGACTTCCGGCGGTCCCCAGCATCACAGGCAACGGGTTCGTCGATGTCACCTTGTCGCCCGCCCTGAGTGCTACGGTCCGAGGTATGGTAGTGGGCGAGCAGGTGGTCTTCAGCGAGCGGTTCGCCGGTCAACGCATCACGCTGGACCCGTACGCCGTGTTGGGGATGACTTTGCGGTGGCAGACGTCCCGCCACGCGCAGTTCCACTTACGGGTGGAGAATTTGCTTGATACGCAGTACGCCACGGCCTTTGACCGTCCGGGGCTCCCGTTAACGGCCGTGCTGGGCTTCCGGCTGACGAACTAAACGCCGAATTACGACGACTCGAGCGCCGGGGCCGGCTCCCGGCTCCGGCGCTCCCCGGCCTGCTCCTGCTTTTTAGCGTTCACCCGGTGGAGCACCAACCGCACCCCCAGTAACCCCACCAACACCAACCCGTACGTCGCCGGCTGCCGGATGTCCGCCTTCACCAACCACAGGAAGTGCAGCACGCCCAGCGCGGCCGCCACGTACACCAGCTGGTGCAACCGCTGCCACCGCTTCCCGCCCAGCCGCCTCACCATCCCGTTGGTGGACGTGGCCGCCAGCGCGGACAGCATGAGGAACGCGGTGAACCCAACCGTGATGTATGGCCGCTTGGCGACATCCTCCAGGATGGACGCCAACGACCATCCCGTGCCCTCGAACAGCGTTCGGTCCAGCCCGTAGATCGTGAAATGGAGCACCGCGTAGAAGAACGCGAACAGACCCAGCATGCGACGGAGTTGAATCAGAGAGCTGAGCCGGAAGAGCCGGCGAGCCGGGGTGACGCCCAGCGTGATCATGAGGAACGTCAGCGCTGTCAACCCGGTGAAATGGGTGATCCGCTCCACCGGATTGGCCCCCAGGTTGCCGATCACGGTGTCACGGACCAGCCAGGCGAACGGGCCCAGCGACGCGATGAACGCCGCGGGCTTGACGACGCGTTTGATCCATTGCGCCTGGGTCATAGGGGCAGGATCAGTAGTACCTTCGTAAGTCCATTCCCGCGTACAGCGACGCCACTTGCTCGCCATACCCGTTGAACGCCAGGGTCGCCCGCTTGAACAACTCTCCAAGCCGCCGCTCGCGCGCCTGGCTCCATCGCGGGTGATCCACGTCCGGATTCACGTTGGCGTAGAAGCCGTATTCGTGCGGGGCCACGACGTTCCACGTGTTGAGGGGCTGCTCCCGCACCAGCCGGATGCGCACGATGGACTTGATGCCCTTGAAGCCGTACTTCCAGGGCGCCACCAGGCGGATGGGCGCGCCGTTCTGGTTCAGCACCGGTTTGCCGTAGATGCCGGTGACCAGGATGGTGAGCGGATGCAGCGCTTCGTCCATCCGCAGGCCCTCGATATAGGGCCACGGGAGAACCCCGGTTCGCTGCCCCGGCATCTGCCTGGCGTCGTGCAGGGTGGTGAACTCCACGTACTTGGCGAAGGACGTGGGCTCCGCCTCCTTCAAGAGCTTCCCTAGCTCAAAACCGCCCCAGGGGATCACCATGGACCAGGCTTCGACGCATCGGTGCCGGTACACACGTTCCTCGGCCGGGAACTTCGCCAGGATCTCGTCGATGTCCCAGGTCTTGCGCTGGTGCACTTCGCCCTCGACGCGCAGGGTCCACGGCCGTGGCTTCAGGGTGCGCGCGTTCCTGGCCGGGTCGCTCTTGTCCGTCCCGAACTCGTAGAAGTTGTTATACGTCGTCACGTCCTCGTACGGCGTGAGCTTGTCGGCGCCCTGCATTGAGCGGATGGACGGCCCGGCGGCCAGCGCCCCGGCCGCCATCATGAACTCCCGCCGGTTGACATACAGCGACTCGTCGGTGATCTCCGACGATCGGATGTCCGGTGGACGTCGGATCAACATGGGCCAGACTCCTGGGTTTCCCCCGCATCAGAGGGAGCGGAGGGTTGGAGGGTAGTTGGAATATATAACCGCGCCGCCCGCCCCCGGGTTCCCCCGGGGGCGACCCTACACCGTGATCGTCACCGTCGTCCCCCGCCCCACCTCGCTCGCGACCTGAATCACGCCACCCCACGACTCGACCAGGCGTTTACAAATGGCGAGCCCCAGGCCCGCGCCGCTGGTCGTGGTCGAGAATTGCGGCTCGAAGATCTTGGGCAGATCCTGGGGCTGGATGCCTTTCCCGTCATCCTGCACCTCGACCCGCGCACCGCCGTCCGCCGGCTGCACCACGATCCGGAC
>Ga0214473_10005403_pt1 | contig 15304 bp, 9 predicted proteins | sample RVTome_7_FD_203509 | JGI IMG/M metagenome (GOLD analysis project Ga0214473, IMG submission 203509) | Soil microbial communities from uranium-contaminated site in the Upper Colorado River Basin, Wyoming, United States - RVT98D197 | ecosystem: Environmental > Terrestrial > Soil > Contaminated >... | reverse complement strand
CCAGCGCGCTGAACAGCTTGCCGATGACCATGCCCAGCGTCGAGAGGGGAGTGGTCACCAGAAGGTCGAGCGTCTGCTTCTCACGCTCGAGCGAGATCGCGCCGGTCGTGAACGCCGGCGCCAGGACGAGCACGAGCAGCGTCTCGAGGAAGAGCAGGCCGCCGAAAATGCCGTGGCCGATGCCCGCAGAGAGCGCGGTGCCGTTGCCCAGCGTCTGGCCGCCCTGCCAGGGCAGGCCACCAAGATCGGGCGCGAAGACGCCGCCGCCACTGTTGTTGACCAGCGCCGTCGCGGCCTGCTGCTTGAGGTAGACGTAGATCGCGAAGGCGAAAAGGCCCAGCAGCAGCAGGTAGATCGTCAGCACGACGAACGCGCGCCGGCCGCGCATGCGGCCGCGCAGCTCCTTGATCGACACTGCGCTGATGCCCGACCAGAAGCGGGCGATGGCGTGGCCGACGCGGCCACCGATGCGGCCACCCCGTTGCGCGAGGCCGGCGGCGAGCGCGGTCATGCCTGAACCTCCTGTTTGGGTGTCTCAGCGCGGAGATCGGTGATCTGCAGGAAGAGCTCCTCGAGATCGCTCGCCGCCGGCGCGAAGCTGGTCAGCTTGACCCCGCCCCGGATCGCGGCACCCAGGACGGTCGCGGCCGTGTTCTCGTCGCCGCGCAACGCCAGCTCCAGCAGGCCGCCCGGGCGACGCACGACCGAGACGACGTCGGCGAGCCCGGCGAACACCTCCTGCGCGCGGCCGACCTTCTCGTCGCTGCCCAGGACCGTCGCGCGGTACACGCCGCCGACGCGGAAGCGATCGGCGATGTCCTCGACCCGGCCGCTGGCGAGCAGCCGGCCGTGGTCGATGATCGCGACCGAGGTGCACAGCTCCTCTAGCTCGGGCAGGATGTGGCTGCTGATGACGATCGTCTTGCCCAGCGCGCGCAGCTCGCGCAGCAGCTCACGCAGCTCCACCCGGGCGCGCGGGTCGAGGCCGGATGCCGGCTCGTCGAGCAGCAGCACCTGCGGGTCGTGGACGAGGGCGTGGGCCAGGCACAGCCGCTGCTGCATGCCGCGCGACAGGTCCTGCACGTAGGCCCCGCGCTTGTCGGCCAGGTCGACCAGCTCCAGCAGGTCGCCGATCATCTGCCGCCGCCGGGCGGCAGTGAGCCCGTAGCAGCGGCCAAAGAAGTCGAGGTACTCCCACACGCGCATGTCGTCGTAGACGCCGAACGTGTCAGGCATGTAGCCGATGACGCCGCGCACCGCGTCCGGCTCGCGGCGCACGGAGTGGCCGCCGATCTCCGCGTCACCGGCGGTCGGCGGAAGCAGCGTGGCGAGCATGCGCAGCGTGGTGGTCTTGCCGGCGCCATTGGGACCGACGAGGCCGAATATCTCGCCCGCCTCAATCTCCAGCTGCACGCCGGCGACGGCGGTACTGCGACCGAAGCGCTTGGTCAGGCCATCGGCTCGGACAGCGATGGTCATTCGATCGTCCCCTCGATCCGTGTCGCCAGTTGGAAGTAGAGCTGCTCCTCGCCGAACTCCCCGGCCTCCGACCGATTGACGAAGCGCATCAGCACGCTGCCGCCGGCATCGACGTAGCGCTCGGGGTCAGTGATGCGCTGGGCGAGCGATGGCGTGAAGGCCGGGAACTCGACCCACTGCTGGCTGACGCGGTCGAACAGCTGCAGCGCCGGCAGCCCGTTAGGCATCGCGCCCCGCGCGCCGGGCGCATCCGGCTTGATCGGCGGCGGGACCGGTGCAATGGGCGTGGGCGTTGCGTTGGGGTCGGGCGTGGGAGTCGGCTGTGCCTCGCCAGTAGCCAGCGGATCATCCTGGTCGGGCTGCTGGTCGGCGGGGAGCGCCGAGATGAACTGGCCCGTACCCCGGAGGGTGAGAAAGTCGCCCTGGCTGAGAGCGATCTCGAGGCTGGTCGCATGGAAGGTGCCGCTGAACGAGATGGGCCGGTTCTCAACGACCATCGTGCCGCGCGTCAGGTACAGGCTGCCCCGGTCGCCCTCGGCCCACGCCTGGTCGGCGTCGGCGGCGATGATCGTGCGCCGCATGGCCTGATCGGTGAAGAGCTGGTTGGCGTCGAGCCTCACGTCGAGCGTGATCATGAAAAGCGCGTCGCCGACGCGGTTGGGCTGCTCCCCGGCAAGATCGACGTCGAGCACGGAACCGGTGCGCCACGCCAGCAGCAGCGGCGCGTCCAAGGTCGACGGGCTGCCGTAGTTGAACAGCGCGTTGATGACCGCCTGGCGGGTTTGGATCTCGCGCGCCTTCGCGGCATCGCGCGCAAACGTTGAGCCAAAGATGCGTTCCGACAACGAGTAGCCGTAGAGCGAACCCTGCGTCGTGTCGAGGTCGATTGTGCGACTCTTGCCCGCTTCGAGGCTGTCGATTACAGCGACGCTCCCGCCGAAGACGACGACGACGTTCTCGAGCGTGGTGTCGGAGCGGTTGGTGATCGTTCCCTGCAGCTTGCCCGACGCGAGATGAAGGTCGCTCTCGAGGAGCGGCGCATCGGCCGGTGCCTCCGAGCGGAAACCGCGCACGACGCCGTAGCCGACCTCGAAGTTGCGCAGGTGTGAGGCGGAATCGCCAAAGAGCACGTCGAGCGGCTGCTCGGTGCCGGTGTTCTGGACCTGGCTGACCGGGTTGGACAGGAGCGCGCCGCCCGGGATGGCGACCTGGAATGAGCGGCGCGTAGGCGAGTAGATGCCGACGTAGACCTGGCCGATACCCCGGCCGCTGCCCTGCGCCGCGCGCACGATGCCGACCTCGTTGACGATCACGTCGCTGCCCTTGAGTGATGCGCCCAGGCCGAACGATCCGACCGAGAAGACGGCGACCAGTGTGGGGATGGTGATCCACGCCCACTCGCGCTTGTCGAGGCGCCGCAGCACGATGTAGTTGACCGGGCCGATGAGCGCGACATAGGCGACGATCAGCACGAACAGCTGCTCGATCGGCGGCAGGTCGACCGACGGCAGGTTCTGCATCGCGTAGACGATCTGCGAATCGTCCGGCAACGACAGCGGGTTGAGCGCCTGGCCGGACATCGCCGGCAGCAGCCGATGCCACAGGTTGGATGCGGTCGAGCCAGCGGCCAGCCAGTTCTCGGCCGGGTTGAAGCCGACGAACGTGACCTGGCCGCGGCCGTAGCCCGCCTGGGCGGCGATTACGTCGTCGCCACTGCGGGCGAGGACCGTGCCGCGGCGCAGCATGCCGCCGACGGCCGGCGTCGTCGCGGCGTCCGCCGGCAGCGTGCCGATGAGCGGCACGAGGTCGGTCGCGGCGGCATCGATGGTGTGGGTCGGGTCGAACGGCAGCAGGTCGGCGTCCGGCACGTCGAAGCCCTTCAGCGGGGCAGTTTGCGTCGTCCCGCCGACGACGATCAGCTGACCGCCCGCACCCAGCCACAGGCGCAGCGCCTCAGCCTGGACCGGGGTGAGGTCAGCGGCGTCGACGTCTTGCCAGACAAGCCGATCGACCGCCGCCCACGCCTCGACGCGCGGCGGCAGGTCAGCCACTCCAATGGTGATGACGCTCGACGTGGTGACGTTCGGGTTGACCAGCGCGGCGTTGATCTGGGCGAGCATCCCTTCCGGGTGTTCGGCGATCACGGCGACGATCGGCGTGTACGCGTCGTGTGACTTGATCGGCACCTGAGCGCGGGCGATGACCGAGTCGCCGACGACGAGGTCGACGTTCACCCTGCTGCCGAAGATCTGGGTCTGGGCGTAGAGCGTCATTCCCTGCTTGGCCCCGGTCGCGAGGTGGACCTCGAGGCCGTAGTGCGAGCCCGTGTTCTGGCCCGCGGAGATGCGCATCTCGCCATCAATTGCCGGTCCGTCATTGGTGACGTGGACGTCGACCGCGGTCCAGGCGCCGGGCCGAACGTTGCCGTCGAGCAGCGCGTGGGCTTCGATACGGACGTCCGGGTTGGGCTGGACCGACGGAGACGGTGAGGCGGCGAGGACCACGCCCGCGGTGGCCAGGGGCGCGAGCAAGCCAAGCGCGAACGTCAAGACGGCGATGCGGCTCACCCGGATCGAGCGACGGTCCATCTGGCCTCAGGTTAGGGCGGTCACGTGCATGCCGACCCGGTGCATGCCGGGTCGCTTTCCCCAAGACGCGGCGCTCTGACGGAAAGTTGCATCCGCCGGCCAGCCGCTCAGCGCGTCGCGGAGGCCACCCTGCCGAGCTGCCCCACGTCCCCCAGAGTCTCCAGGGTCCTGATGCCCGATGTCTCCAGTGCCGAGTCGCCCGAGAGCTGACCCAGCTCGACCTCCGCTCGAGCGATCGACGGCCGTGCGTGGAAGCTCCGAAACAGGTCCAGGGCCTCCCGGAGATCGTCCGCGGAGCGCGCCTGGACGCCGCGGGCGCGCAAGAGCTGGGCCAGCAGGAGCCGTTGGTCGCGTGCTCGCATCTCACCGATGAGATTGTCGAGTGCCTCTGCTGGGATCGGCTCTCGCCGGTCGACGCACAGCGACACCACCCGTTCCACGAGGTGCAGCCTGTTCACGAAGTGCTCCCAGGCGAGGACCACCTCCCGGACCAGGGCGGCCGGATCCGGTGCCGCGAATGCCGCCAGCCGGCGGAACATCTGTCCGGGGGGAAACTGGTCGCTTATCCCTATGAGCACGCTCGTTGCGCGGCTTGCCAGGCGGTCGTCGCCGCGTGCCCAGCCGACCTCGGCGGCAGCCATGAACCCTTGCAGTGCGAAGCCGGCCGAGATCCGGCCAGCCTCTTCCCAGGCCCTGATGGCGCGCTCGGTCGCCTGGGCCACCTCGTCCCACCGACCAAGCAAAACCAGGGCCCAGACCTTCCAGGCGATCAGGCTCAGGGCCAGAGCGAGCGCCTGGTTGGGAGCCATGTCACGCAGGAGCTCGTCGGCTGCCTCGAGCACCGCGGCGAGGTTCCCGAGGGCGGAGTTGTGCCATGCCAGCATGTTGTGCACGTCGCAGCGCTCGCCAAACGCGAGCCGCTCCTCCATGGCCACACGTTGTAGGGTCAGCTCCAGACCCGCGTTGGGGTCGCGCCCCACGGTCGTCGTTCCCAGGGCATCGAGCGCTGCGCTGAGGAGGGTGGCATCGTCCAGCTCGCGCGCGATGGCCGCCGCCTGCTGCGCCAGGCCGCGTGCGGCTTCGATCTCAGCCGGCGATAGCTGGCGGACGCCCCCGGTCAGGCTGCCGAGGGCGACAAAGCTCTCGGCCACCAACGAGTAGCCAATTCCCAGGCGTTCCGTTGCGTTCTCGCGCGCGCTGCGCAACTCGACCAGCAGGCGGTCCATCTCCTCGGCGTCGAACTCGGCGCCCACCGAGCCCGCCCATCGGCACAGCACCATGAGCCGGCCGCTCAGAACACGCAGGATGAAGTCCGCCGGTCGGCCCAGCTCGCGGCCCAGTCGGGCCGCGGTCGCGTAGGCATCGGTCGCGATGGCACCGCCGCCGAAGATGTCACCCGCGTCGGCCCACAGCTCCGGGAGTTGCTCACGGGGCGCGATCTCGATCGCCGCCCGGAGGTGCCGACCGGCCTCCTCGAAGGCGGCACCGGCGATCGCTGCGTCGGCCGCCCGGCGCAACCAGGTGACGGCCTTGTCGACCAGCGCGGGGTCGAGATCGGCACCCGCGGTCGTGGTCAGGTTGACCGCTTCGCGGTAGTGAAAAGCAATGAGTTCTGCACGATCCATCTCGTGGCCCGCCGCGGTCTCCTCCAGCCAGACGCCGGCCCCGGCGTGCATCCTGGCTCGCTCTGCTCGGGGCAGGGTCTGGTAGGCGACCTCGCGAATGAGAATGTGCCGGAAGGTGTACTCGCCGGCGCCCGCGGTCTGCAGCAGCTCGTGCTCCAGCAGGTGATCGATGCCGGCATCGGCCTCCTCCAGAAGGTTCGGTGCCAGCGCTGTTACGCCGGCCACGCGGAAGCTCCGACCCAGGACTGACCCCAGCTGGAGTACCCGGCGAGGCGTTCCCGGCAGCAGGTCCAGACGCGACAGGACGGTCGCATGGACCGTGTCTGGCAGCGACGTGATGACGGCCTCGACCGCCGCGGGGTCGTCGAGAGAGGTGGCACGTTCGCGGATCGTTCGGGCCAGTTCGCCGGCAAAGAAAGGGTTGCCCCCGGCCCGTTCGAGCACGACTTGCACGACATGATCCGGCGGACCCCCCAGGAGGAAATGGACCAGGGCGCCAATTGCCAGGTCGTCGAGCGGCTCCAGCGAGATTGCGACGTAATTCCGCCGGCCGCCACCCCAAGTCGGCCGCCTGTCGAGGAGCTCGGGCCGGGCGAGGACGATCATCAGTAGCGGCACGTCTCCACGGGGCTGCAGGACGCCCTCGATGAGGTCGAGCAGTGAATCGCTGGACCAGTGCAGATCCTCGACCACCATGACCAGCGGCTGCTGGCGGGCCGCGAGCTCGATCGCCGCCCGCCATGCTGCGAAGAGCTCGGCGCGGTCGATTGGCTCTCCTTCTCCGGCCCCGAAGGTTGCGGCCAGTAGCTCAGCCGTGCGCTGGGGAGCGGCATCACCGGCCGCCGCCAGCCAGGCCTGGGCTGCTCTGCGTAGCTGGTCGAGTTCGGAGTCGTCAGGCAGGTCGAGAAGCTGCCGGAGCAGGGCATGGAGGGGCCAGTACGTTAGGCGCTGGCCGTAGGGCAGGCACTGGGCGGCGAGGACCCGGACGCCAGGCTGCTTGTCGGGAAGCCGCTCGAGGAACTCCTCTACCAGGCGGGTCTTGCCTATGCCCGCCGGGGCGGTGATGGTCACCAGGAAAGGCCGCCGCTCGCGCACCGCTCGACCAGCGGTGAGCTCGAGCTGGGCGAGATCGGCGTCGCGGCCGAGAAAGGGCGTCCGGGCGCGGGCTCGTTCTGGGGCCACTCGCTCCAACGTGCGTGCCAACAAGGGGGCTGCCTTGCCGCGGACCTCGATCTCACGCGCCGGGCCGAAGACGAAGTTGTCGCCGGTCGCCCGCGCGGTTCGATCACTGCACCAGATCTCCCAACTGCCCGCGGACTGCTGGAGCCGGGCGGCCACGTTGACTGCATCGCCTGTGACCAGGAAGTCGCTCGTGCCCGGGCGCTCGACCAGGCCCACCGAGGCGACCACCTCGCCCGTGCTCAATCCGAGCCTGATGGGAAGTCGATCGCCGAGACCTGGCTCTGAACGGACGCGGTCGCGCAGGGAGAGCGCCGCGGCCGCGGCTCGGGCCGCATCGTCATCGTGGGCGGTGGGCAGCCCAAAGACGGCCATCACCGCGTCGCCGATGAACTTCTCGAGCGTCCCGCCGTGCTCGGTCAGCACCTCTCGAGCTATCGCGAAGTACTGGCCCAGTAGCCCCCGCATGTCCTCGGGGTCGAGGGCTTCAGCCAGGGCAGTCGAGCCGGTGACATCTGCGAACAGGACCGTGACCAGGCGGCGCTCCTCGGCCATCACAGCATCGTACGCGCGTCCGACTCACGGCTTGGCCCTACCATCCCGACGTCGTGCCCGATCTCCAGCCCTTCCGCGGCCTGCGCTATGACCCGGCCGCGGTGCCCGACCTTGGTGCCGTGCTGTGCCCGCCGTACGACGTCATCTCCGCCGCGGAGCGAGCGGCGCTGGCCGAGCGCGACGCGCGCAACGCGGTGGCGCTCGAGCTGCCCATCGCTCCCGCGGGTGGCGACCCCTACGCCGTCGCGGCGCAGACTCTGGCCGCGTGGCTCGAGGAAGGGACGCTGCGCCAGGACGATCAGCCGCTCGTGTACATATATGAGCAGCGCTACTCCGTGGGCGAGATCGGGGAGCGGGTCGCGCGATCCTTCTTCTGCCGCCTCCGCCTCGAGGAGTACGGCCCAGCCAGCGCTGTGCGTCCCCACGAGCGAACCCTTGCCGCGCCAAAGGAGGATCGCTTCCGGCTCTTGCGCGCCGCACGCGTCAACCTGTCGCCGGTCCTGCTGCTGTATGACGACGCGGCCACGGGCGCGGCCAGTGCACGTCTGATGGACGCGCTGACAAGTGCGCCGCCGGCAGTCGCCGCGGCCGGCCCGGGCGGCATCGGCCAGCGCATGTGGGCGATCGACCCGGCCGCGACCCCAGAGGCAGGCGAGCTCCTCGCCCTGGCCGGCCGCGACCCGCTGACCATTGCCGACGGCCACCATCGTTATGAGACTGCGCTCCGTTACGCCGCGACGCCCGGCGCTCCCCCCGGCGCGAACGCGGTGCTGGCGCTGCTGTACGACGCGCACTCGGGCGGGCTGGCGCTGCGCCCGTGGCATCGGGTCGTGGCCGGCCCCGTCGACACGACTGACCTGCTCGCCGCGGCCAGCGGTCCGTTCCAGGTCGAGCCGGTCAACGACCCCGACGATCTGCTCGATCGGCTGCGCCTGGACGATCCGGCCTCGCCCGCTGGCACCCTTGGGTTGTGGACGCGCCGCGGCGGCGCGCTGCTGGCGGTCAACAACGCCGATAGCCGTGATCTGGACGTGGACGTGCTGTCGAGTACCCTGCCGCAGATGATCGGCAGCACCACCGACGAGCTCAACGCGGCCGGCCGCCTGTCGTACGTGAGTGACACGCGCGAGGCCATCGGCGCGGTCGAAGACGGTCGGGCGGATGTGTGCTTCCTGGTCCGGCCGACGCCGGTCCAATCGGTCCTATCGGTAGCAGCAGCCGGTGGCTTCATGCCGCCCAAGTCGACCTTCTTCCATCCCAAGGCGGCAACGGGGTTGGTCTTCAATCCCTTGTGGGCATGAGCGACTTCGACGACAGCCGGCCGATCGACGTGACCGCGGAGGGCGGCGGTCCGACTTCCGGCAACGGCCATGAATCGGGCAACGGCAGCACGCCGCCCGACCCGCGCGCCAACCGGCCGATCCGCAAGGACGAGCGTGTCGTCAGCGAGCGCGGCCTGTACGTGGAGTCGTGGCTGCCCGAGCGGCGTTCGCGGCGCAAGCCGCTCTACCTGCTCCACGGGGAGCTGGGTGGCTCGTGGCTGTGGCATCGCTTCCTGGGCTACTTCGCGCCGCGCGGCTGGGAAGGCCACGCGTTGAACCTGCGCGGCCACTACTGGAGCGAGACGGCGGACTTCGCCGAGATTGACATGGGCACCTACATCGATGACGCCCTGGCCGGATCCGAGTCGCTGCCCCGACCGCCGATCGTGATCGGCCACGGCCTGGGCGGCCTGCTGGCGATGCGCTTATCGCAGTCGCGGCCGATCAGCGCGCTCATCCTGATCAGCCCGGCGCTGCCGGCGCAGCTGCTCGAGCCGCCGCCGGCGCACATGGTCCGGCTGCTGCCGACCCGGTACCGGCGCGAGCTGCTGGGCTGGGACGGGCAAGTCGAGGCGCTCCAGCGCGCCAACCCGGACCTGACCTCCGCCGACGTGGCGCGCGTCCAGCACATGATGGGCGCCGAGTCAGGCGCCGCGCGGCGGCAGATGCTCGAAGGCGTGGAGGTCGATCTGGAGCAGATGGCTGACGTGCCCAGGCTGGTCATCGGCGGAGGCCGTGACCAGTGGTTCGCCGATGCCGACAGCCACCGCCTGGCCGAGTGGCTGGGCGCCGACTACATCAGCTTCAGCGACCTGTCGCACTACGGCCTGGTGACCGGCGAGAACACCGCCGAGCGCGTCGCCGACACCATTCGCGCCTTCATTGAATCGCACCGCCTGTGAGGTAAACTACGGCCCGTCGTAAGGGCGCCTGAGCCTGCCACGACGAGTCCGCGCCGCATTCGTCTAGAGGCCCAGGACACCGCCCTCTCAAGGCGGAGATCATCGGTTCGAATCCGATATGCGGTACCAGAACTGAACTTCCCGACGCCCCCGGACCGCGCCCCGGGGGCGTCTCAATTTCGTCGCAATGGCCGCCGCCTTTCGTCCACCGTGTGGAGAAGATGGTGGACAAGAAGGTGGACATACCGCCTTCCGCCGAATCGGCCGGGATGCCTACAATCCATAGACGTCGGGCCCCGACAGAGATCCGGCCGACGGAGGTGGAGAGAGGGCAGCGGACGCGCGGGCTGAGCCCGTGGCGGGCCGCTTGATCCCGGGGCATTTGGTGAGCGCTCCGCGCTACGGCACTGCCGCGGAGCGTAGGGGAGAGGATTGACCGTGGCGATCGAGCCTGCGTCCGACGGGGCAGATCTGGCGCTCGAGTTCGTGCGTTTCTGCTACCGCCGTCGGCGCGTGGGCTGGCCACAGATCTACGACGAGATGAGCGTCGTCGCCGGCCGCGCCCTGTTTCGCGGCCTGACCTACGCCGACCTGGCGGAGCGCGGCGTGTCGTTCTGCCTGCCCGAGTTGCCGCGACTGGTAGCGCTGACAGAGCAGGTCATCACTGAAGAGGCGGCGACGGTCGAGCCGCGCCCCGGACTGGCGACGCTCACCCTGGCCCCCGCAACCACCTAATCGGCGCGCGACCTCAGGACTGTCCGGCGAGTTCTGACATCGGTCGGACACGGCGACCGCGAACACCACTTTTCCGGCCGATCCCTGCCAGCAGTCGGCAGTCTGCGACCTCTGGCAGCTGATCTGGAACCGCGGTCGCTCGACGCGACATTTTGACCGAACGTGGAAGAGCGGTTGGCGAACCGGCGGGCTACTCGTTGCGCAGGCCGCGGCGGGCCATCTCCCATTCGATCTGGCGCTCGGCCTCGACGTACTGGTCGATCTCACCGCGCACGCGGTTGGCCTCGGGCGTGTACAGGTGGACCTGCTGCTGGAGGATGTAGCTCAACCGTCGGCTGGTCATGCGCACGTGATCGAGGTTGCGCATCAGCACCAACGGGTCCATCGCCGCCAGGTCGTCGGGGTGGTACATCTGCTTCATCGGCGGCCCGAGTATAAGTTCCTGGGCGACCGCCTAGCCGCGCAGGAACCAGCGCAGGACGCGAGCCAGCAGCGACGGGCGCGGCTGACCAGCGGGGAGCGCCCTGCCTGTTGGTACCGGCAGTGCGGGCGGCCCGGCGGCAACCAGCGCGGCCGGAGCGGCCGGAGCGGCCGGAGCGGCCGGGGCGGGCAGGGCCGTTGCCATCGCCGGCACGAGCTCGGTCGTCTGTTCCGGTTCGGGTGATCGGCGGAACCACCTCCCCAGGGTGACCTTGCCGCCATCGACGAGCGAGTAGACGACAGGCACCACGAGCAGCGTCAGGAAGGTCGAGCTGAACAGGCCGCCGATGACGACAGTGCCCAGCTCGGCGGCGATGATCGAGCCCTGGTTCAAGCCCGCTGCCAAGGGGATCAAAGCAAGGATGGTGGCGAAGGCGGTCATGAGGATCGGTCGGACCCTGGTGCGTCCGCCTTCGATCAGGGCCTCCTTCATCGGGTGCCCCTCGGCTCTCAGCCGCTCGACGAGGTCGAGCAGAACGATCGCGTTGGTGACGACGATGCCGATGAGCATCAGGAAGCCGATGAGCGATGACACGCCGATCGGCCGGCCGGTCAGGAACAGCGCCGGGAAGGCGCCGATGGTCGCCAGCGGCAAGCTGAACATGATGATGAACGGTGTCACCAGCGAGTTGAACGCCAGGACCATCATCACGTAGACCAGCAGGATGGCCACGGCCATCGAGGTGAAGAGGCCGCTGAACGCCTCGTTCATCTGGGCCGTGACGCCGGTCAGGGTGACGCTGACGCCGGCCGGCAGCGCGCCGCTCGCCACGAGGCCGTCGACCTGTCTCTCCACCTGGCTCGAGACGGTGCCGGTGTCCTCGCTCGTGACCTCGGCCGTGATCTGCGCCGCCGGGGCGCCATTGATGCGCGTGATGCTGCCCTGGACGTTGACCTGCTCGACGCTCGCGACCTCACCCAACGGCACGCGCCGCACGACGCCGACCAGCACGGCGCGCAGCTCGTCGACCGACGTCGCGACCTGCGGGTCGGTACGGACGATGAGCCGGGCGCCGCCGTCGGGATCCAGGCTGACGTTGCCGACGGTCGTCGGCGTGAGCAGCGCGCGCACCTCTGTGGCGATCTGGGCCGCGGTCGAGCCGACGCCGAGCGCCTTGTTGGGATCGACGCGGACCTGGATCTCCGGGCTGGCCTCGACCAGGTCGCTCGTCAGGTTGACCAGATCGCTCCGGCTGCTGACGGCGGCCATGACCGTGTCTGTCGCCGTGTGGACCGTCTCCACATCTGGTCCGGAAACGACGATAGTCAGGTTGTTCGAGGTGAAGCCGGCGGTCTGGGCCACGCTGATGTCATAGCCGTCGACCCTGATCGGGGCGAGCGCGTCCGCCAGCGCTTTCGTCTTCTCATCCAGGTCGACCTTGGGGTCGAAGCGGATGGTCATGCGCGCCGAGTTGGCGGGCTGGCCCTGGAGGGCGGCGAAGATCGTGCCGAAGCCGGTGTCGCCCTCGCCGGGAATGCTGGTCTGGACGATCTCCACGTCCGGTTGGGTGAGCAGGATCGACTCGGCCTGGGTGGCGCGCTCCAGGACCGCCTCAGAGGTTGCACCGGCGGGTGGGATGAGGGCCACGCCCAGGATCTTGTCGGAGCCGGTGTTGATGAACTGGGTCGGCAGGCTGGAGACCAGGGTGAGCGACGCGACGAAGAGCGCGGCTGAGACCGCGAGCACGCCCCAGCGCGTCCAGCGATTGCGCAGCGCGCCGCGGATGAGTGGCGTGTAGACGCGGATCCAGAACGAGTTCCTGGGCTCGCCGTCCTCGTCGACATTGAGCTTGACCCGGCCGATGAACAGGTAGGCCAGCACCGGCACGACTGTCAGCGCGCACACCAGCGAGGCAAGCAGTGCGAAGGTGACGGTCAGCGCGAAGGGCAGGAAGAGCTGGCTGACCAGGCCGCCGACGAAGCCGATCGGCAGGAAGACCATGACCGTGGTCAACGTGCTGGCGGTGATCGCCCGGGCGACTTCGCGCGGTCCCTTGGTGACGGCGGTCAGCCTGTCCTCGCCCAGGGCCCGGTGGCGATAGATGTTTTCGAGCACGACGATCGCGTCGTCGACCACGCGGCCCACCGCGACCGCGAGCCCGCCCAGCGTCATGACGTTGAGCGAGATGTCTGAGACCTGCATCAGCACCAGCGCCGACAGGACCGAGAGCGGGATGCTGATCGCCGCGACGAGCGTGGAGCGCAGGCTGAACAGGAACAGGAAGATGGTCAGGATCGCGAACATCGCGCCCAGGCCGCCCTCGCGCAGCAGCCCGTCCTGCGACTCGACGATGAAGCTCGACAAATCCTGGACCGTCAGGACCGTGATCTCGCTCGGGTGGCGGCCCTGCGCGTCGGCGAGCGCCTCTTCAACGTCGCGCGCCACCTGGACGGTGTTGCCCGACGAGGTCTTGGTCACGGTCAGCGTGAGCGACGGCTGGCCGTCAGTGCGCGCATAGCCGGTGGTGGCGACGTTCGCCAGCTCCACCGTGGCGACGTCCTTCAGGAAGATCGGCGTGGGCATGGCGTTCGGGTCGGGTGTGGCGCCCGGGGCGACCTGCGGTTGGCGGACACCGATGAACAGATTGGCCACCTGGTCGACCGAGGTCAGGGCACCGACCGTTGAGACCGGGATGCGCGTGCCATCTGACGGCAGCTGGCCAGATGGGATGGTCAGGTTGTTGGCCTGGAGGATGCCGATCACCTGCTGGGCGGTGACGCCGGCGTCGGCCATGCTCTGTGGGTTCAGGGTTACCAGCAGCTGCTGCTCGAGCGTGCCGGTCAGGTCAGCGCTGGCGACGCCGTCGAGCGCCTGGATCGCGGGCAGGATCTCGCTCGTGGCGATCTCGGCGGCGCGGTCGAGACCCGTCTCGCTGGTCGCCGCGATCGAGGCGATGATCACCGGCGAGGCGTTGATGTTGAGGGCGCTGACCGTGGGGTCCACGCCGGCGGGCAGGCCAAGGCTGCGGATGTTCTCCTCGATCGTCGCCCGCGTCTCCTTGACGTTTGTGCCGAACTCGAATTGGGCGACGACGAGGGCGATCGAGTTGGCCGACGTGGAACGCAGCTCGGCCAGGCGGGGCATGCCCTGGATGGAGCGCTCGATCGGCTCAGCGACCTGCGCCGCGACATCTGTCGCGCCGGTGCCGGGGTAGGGCGCGATCACGGTGATGACGGGGAAGTCGACGTCTGGCAGCAGCTCCTGCTTGAGCGAGCCCCAGGCGGAGGCGCCGGCGACGAACAGGGCGAATGCCAGCAGCAGGACGACGCTGCGCTGCTTCACGGCGATGGCTGACAACAGGCTCAAGGTCGGGGCTCCTCCGATGATCGTTGCTGCGCAGACAGCCGTCGCGCGGCGGCGACGAGCAGCTCGATGGTCTGGTTGACGTGGGCAATGTCCTGATCGTCCAGCTGCTCGAGCAGCGAGCGCAGCGCGTCGGCGCCGAGCTCGTTGAACTGATCGAGCATCCGCGCCCCGGCGGGCGCGAGTGAGACGAGCACGTTGCGTCGGTCGCGCGGGTCGTCACGCCGGACGGCCAGGCCGGCCTCGACCAGCCGATCGACGAGCGACGACAGGGTGGACGGCGAGCTGCCCAGCGAGTGGGCGAGGTCCGACATGCGCGCCTCGCCGACAGCGGACAGCAGCATCAGCACGCGCATCTGGGCCATCGTCACGTGGGGATCCGGGAAGTCCGGCGTGCGCGAGGCGGACAGCACCTCGACCAGCCGGGCGTAGCCGGCGAGAGCGCGCTCGATCTCTGCGGTTGTTGCTCTCCTGGCGGGCCTGGTCGTCACGGGACCCTTCGTTGCGGTCGAATGATTGGATGCGGCCGAAGTATATACATGTGCGTCCACGGCTTTGTCGCGCGCGGTATAGGCACCATCATTAGGAATAGCCTTGGGCCGCTCGTGACTGGCCCCGGGAGCTGCCGGAGAGTTCGTCACGGGCTGTCGCGAGCACGGGACAGTCCGCTCGACCCACTGGCCAGGCCAAGCCACCACCGGCGACGCCGAAACTATGCATAGTGCCTATGCGACAGACGTGGGCCAGTCGATGGCGGCGAGGCGGCAGCGGGTGACGCACAGCCCGCAGCGAGTGCACTTCTCGCCGTCGAGGGCGATGCGGCCGTCGACGACGTGGATGGCACCGTAGACGCAGGCGGTGACGCAGATGCCGCAGGTGTTGCACGCGGCGTTGTTGACGATCGGCGCCGGCAGCGGGCCGGCCGGCCAGGCCTTCGTGAGCGCCTTGCCTACGATGTCGCCGACCGACGGGTAGCCGTGCTCGTCGAGCCACGTGGATAGCTCAGCCGCGATCTTCCCGAAGGTCTGCGGGCCGCGCAGGATCGCCGCGGTGCACACGCCGACCGCGGTCGCGCCCGCCATGAGCATCTCGACCGCGTCCGTGCCGCGGCTTATGCCACCCACTCCGATGACGG
>Ga0214473_10005402_pt1 | contig 15304 bp, 16 predicted proteins | sample RVTome_7_FD_203509 | JGI IMG/M metagenome (GOLD analysis project Ga0214473, IMG submission 203509) | Soil microbial communities from uranium-contaminated site in the Upper Colorado River Basin, Wyoming, United States - RVT98D197 | ecosystem: Environmental > Terrestrial > Soil > Contaminated >... | reverse complement strand
GCCCAGTGGACGCGGCCCTGGGGCCTGCTGCGCCCCGTGGACGAGATCGCGATGCTCGCCCGGCGCTACATGCACGAGTTCGGCGCCACCCGCGAGCACCTGGCCAACGTCGCCATCGCCGTGCGCAGGATGGCCAACAACAACCCTCGGGCGCTGATGCACGAGCGCGTCCTCACGCGCGACGAATACATGGCAGCGCGCTGGATCTCCGAGCCCCTGTGCCTCTTCGACAACTGCCTGGAGACCGACGGGGCGCTGGCCTGCGTCGTGGTGGCGGCCGAGCGCGCCCGGGACTGCCGGCACCCCCCCGCCCTGGTCCACGCCTTCGCCCAGGGCCTGCCGCGCCAGCACCAGACCATGCTGAACTACTGGTGCGAGGACCCGCTGCGCGGGCCCGCCTGGACCTGCGCCGAGCAGCTCTACCGCGCCTCCGACATCCGCCCGGCGGACATCCCCGTGGCCCAGCTCTACGACGCCTTCACGCCGCTCATCCCCCTCTCGCTGGAGGGCTACGGCTTCTGCGACCGCGGCGAAGGGGCGGCCTTCACCGAAGGCGGCGCCCTCGAGCCCGGGGGCCGCCTCCCCGTCAACACGTCCGGCGGCGGCCTCTCCGAGGCCTACGTGCACGGCTTCAACCTGATCGTCGAAGGGGTGCGGCAGATGCGCGGCACGTCTGTGAACCAGGTGACGGGCGCGCAGGCCTGCCTCGTCACGGGCGGCGAGGGCGTCCCCACCAGCGCGCTGATCCTGAGGAGGTGACCGGTGAGCGAGGCGCTGCTGCTGCCTCCCATCAACGAGGAGAACGCGCCCTTCTGGGAGGGCTGCCGCGCGGGCGAGCTGCGCGTGCAACGCTGCCCCGGGACGGGGCGTCTCATCTTCCCGCCGCGCTGCCTCAGCCCCTGGGCACCGCACGCGGAGCCCGCGTGGACCCCGGTCTCCGGGCGGGGCGCCATCTGGTCCTTCGTCGTGCCCCACCCTCCCCTGCTGCCGGCCTATGCGGCGCTCGCCCCCTACAACGTGATTCTCGTGGCGCTCGACGAGGATCCGGCGCTGCGCCTGGTGGGCAACCTGGTGGCGCGCGCGGGTGGCGCCATCAACGAGCTGGACCCGGCCGCGATCCGCATCGGCGCGCCGGTGCGGGTGGTGTTCGAGCGGCTCTCCGACGAGATCCACCTGCCGCGCTGGGTGCCGGCCTGAGCCCGCCCGGGGGGAGCGGCGCTCAGCCGGCGCCGGGGGCGTCGAGCACCTCGCGCACCTTGCGCGCGAGGGCCTCGAAGCTGAAGGGCTTGGCCAGGAAGGAGGAGCCGCCGCCCAGCACGCCGTGGGGCTCGGTGGCTTCGTCCGCGTAGCCGGAGACGTAGAGCACCCGCGCCTCCGGGTGGAGCGCCTTCAGCCGCTCGGTCAGCTCGCCCCCGCCCATCTCGGGCATCACCACGTCGGTGACCAGCAGATCGATCGGCCCCGCGTGCTGGCGGGCCAGGGCCAGGGCCTCGGCGCCGTCGCGGGCCTCGAGCACCGTATAGCCGTTCTCGTCCAGGATGCGGCGCATCAGCCGCCGCACGGTCGCCTCGTCCTCGGCCAGCAGCACCGTCTCGCTCCCCCGCTCCGGAGTCGCCTCGGCGCGGAGGCGCATCGCGCGGGGCATTGCCGTGGACGCCGGGAGCAGGATCCGGAAGGCGGTGCCCCTGCCCTTCTGGCTGTGGACGGCGATCGACCCCTCCGACTGCTGGACGATCCCGTAGACCGTGGAGAGCCCGAGTCCCGTCCCCTTGAAGCGGTCCTTCGTGGTGAAGAAGGGATCGAAGACGCGGGCCTGGGTCTCCGGGTCCATGCCGACGCCGGTGTCGCTCACCTCGACGCACACCCGCGGAGGGGGTCCGTCCTCGTTCGCGGTGGAGATCCGCAGCTGCCCGCCGCGCGGCATGGCGTCCCGCGCGTTCACCGCCAGGTTGAGCAGCACCTGCTCCATCTGGCCCGGATCCGCGCGCACGGCGGCCAGATCCAGCGCCAGCCGGCAGGTCAGCTCGACATCCTCCCCGATCATCCGGCGCAGCATCCCCTCGGTGTTCCGGATCACGTCGTTCAGGTCGATGATCTCCGGCTGGAGCACCTGCCGGCGGCTGAAGGCCAGGATCTGGCGCGTGAGGGACGCTGCGCGCTCGGTCACCCGCGCGATCTCGAGGGCGTCGGCCCGCCCGGGGTGATCGAGGGCCAGGGAGCGCTCGAGGAAGGTGGTGTGCCCGGCGATGGCCGTGAGCAGGTTGTTGAAGTCGTGGGCGATCCCGCCGGCGAAGCGGCCCATCGCCTCCATCTTCTGGGCCTGCCGCAGCTCCTCCTCCCGGGCCCGCAGGGCCTCGTGGGCGCGGCTGCGGCGGACGGCCAGGGCGAGCAGGTTCGCCACCGCCTCCAGGAAGCGGATGTCGTCGCGGGTGTAGCGGCGCCGCCCGGTGGCGTGCGCGCCGAGCACGCCGAACGGGGCGTCCTCTCCCGGAATCACCACCGAGAGGCTGCTGACGATCCCCAGGCCGCGCAGTCCCAGCGAGGCGGGGAAGCGCGCCTCGCGCTCCTGGTCGTCCACGAGCACCGGCTGTCCCGTGAGGAGCGTGTAGCCGGCCTGGGTGGCCAGCGACATGGGGAAGCGCGCGGTCCCCAGGGCCTCGTCGGGCCATCCCATGCCCGAACGCAGCAGCATCGCCTCCTGATCCGCGAGGTGCTCCAGGACCGACACGTAGGCCACCTCGAGGGTGCCGCCGATGACCGCAGCCGCCTCGCGCATGAACGCCGCCAGCTCCGGCTCGGCCAGCGCGAGCTGGCCGAGCTGCGCCACCGCCGCCTGCTCTCGCGCCCGGGTCTCCAGCAGGCTGCGGCCCGCCTCCACCGCGCGCGAGGCCTCCACGGCAGCGCGCTCGTTGCGCCGCGCCTCCTCCAGGGCCGTGTCGGTGGCGCCCATGGAGAGCCGCACCAGCACCGACGTCACCACGAGCGAAAGCACCAGGACCAGCCCGGCGTACTGGGGCGTGACGGGGGCGATCGCCGCCGGGCGCACGCCCGCCAGCTCCGCCGCCACCATGCCGGAGGCCGCCAGGGCCGTGAGCGCCGAGGAGACGATCAGCCCCGGGTGGCCCCACAGGAACCCGGCCAGCACCGCCACCAGCAGGTAGGCGGCGATGCTGGGGCTGTTGATCCCCCCCATGAAGAAGGTGATGGCCGTGACCAGGCACCACAGGGCGCTCGAGAAGACGGCCGCGGCCAGGCGCACCCGCCCGCGCCGGACCATCCCCAGCACGAGCAGCATCAGCGCGACGATCATCCCCTGGATCAGCCAGGCCGGCTCCGGGTCCGGCGCAAGCCTGGGGCTCAGCTCCAGCAGCGCCGTGGCCAGCATCAGGCTCGCGATCCATACGGCGAGCACGTGCAGCACCCGGGCGATCCGGGTCGCCTCCGGGTCGTCGAAGACGGGGGGAGCCAGGCGTGCGCCGAGCCGTTCGACCCAACGAGCCCTCCTGCCCGCGCGCGCTTCCGGCATGGCGCCCTTCTCGGCGGACCTCCCCAGGGGGTTTATCACGGATCCCGGGCCCTCCGGCCGCTACACCCGACGACTGCGTTCGTAGCGGTAGCCGTCGCGCAGGGCCCACAGGCGGTGCCGGTCGCCGGGGCGCGCGGGATCGCCGCTCTCGTAGCCGGCATCTCCGGGGTAGAGGATGCACGCGCCGCCCTCCTGGGGGCAGATCCGCGGGCGGAAGACCAGCGTCTCGGCGCGCCCCAGGGCGTCCAGGGCGGCGCCGGCCGCCGGGTGCTCCTCCAGCCAGCACACGGTGACGAAGGTGGGCGGCGCCAGGCGTATCTCGCCGCGCCGGTGCGCCTCGAGGGCCGACCCGGGCGCGAGCCAGCGGTGGGCCGCGATCTCGACGCCGTCCACGCGCACCTCGGCCTCGGAGGCCACCGCCTGGAGGAAGAACCAGGTGTCGAAGCGCCGCTCGGCGATCTCCGGGGTGATCCAGCGGGAGATGGGAAGCAGGCTCGGCGCGTGGAGCTCCAGCCCCGCCTCCTCCCGCGCCTCGCGCACGGCGGCGCGGCGCGCGTGCTCCTCGACGGACGCGCCCCGCCCAGCACGGTCCTCCGCCTCGATGCGCCCGCCGGGAAAGACCCAGGCGGCCGGCTCGTGCCTCCCGGCCCGGCGCGCGCGCTCCAGCAGCAGCACCTCCAGTCCGCCGGCCGCGTCGCGAACCACGACGACCGTGGCGGCCGGCCTGGGCTCCTCGCTCATCGTCACTCCGGCCCGCTCAGTCGCTGCGCTGCGGCGGCGGCAGCGCCCCCTGGAGGTACGCCTGCTCCTCGATGCGCTCGGCGATCCGCCAGCCGTCGGCGGTGCAGACCAGCTTGTCGTTGTAGCAGGCGCCCACGGTGAAGATGTGCAGGCTCCCGTCCGGCTGCCGCATGCCCATCGGATTGATCACGTAGGTGCGCGCGGTGGCCGTGTCCCCGTCGATCTCCAGCGTGGAGTTGCTGATGAAGTGCTGGGTCATGGCGAAGAGCCCGAGCGCCTTCTCCAGCCAGCGCCGCACCTCCGGATAGGCCCCCTGGATCCCGCCCGACCCGGTGTAGTCCACGTGGGCGTCGGGGGTGAAGCAGGTGTCCAGCAGGCCCCAGTCCTTCGTGTCGATGGCCACGGTGTAGCGCGTCAGGAGGTCGCCGATCCGGATCCGGTCGGAGATCTCGCGGGTCGACATCTCGCGGGCGGGCATGGGATTCCTCCTGGTGGGCGTTCGGCTCGACGGCCCGCGAGTCTACCGCCCGCCTCAGATCCTGGCAGGGCGCCCCTCGCAGTAGCGGTCGCGCAGGGGGCGGAAGGCCGCGTGCTCGAAGAGCACGGCTCAGGTCGCCCAGAAGTCGTCCACGGCGAGCTGGTCCCGCGGGACCGACCAGATGCGGCGCAGCAGCCCGCCCTCGATCTGGAAGAGCAGGATGAAGTCCGTCTCCAGGTCCTTGCCGCGGCGCCGGCCCGAGACGTGGAAGAGGACGGCGGCGTGGCGGTCGCTCACCAAGACGTCCTGGAGCTCGGAGGAGAAGCGGTCGGCGGCCTCGCCCAGCGCGCCCAGGTACTCGAAGAGCGCGTCCACCCCGTGCTTGGCTCCCGACCAGCGGCCCCGGCCCGACGCGTGCCACACCACGTCGGGGGCGCACAGGCGCTCCAGGGCCCCGCGGTCCGCGCGGGCCGCCGCCTCCCACACGGCCAGGGCGATCTTCTGGAGCGCCGGGTCGGGCCTCCCGGGCTTCCTCACGAATCCTCCTCCAGATCCAGCGACACCGAATTGATGCAGTAGCGCAGGCCGGACGGACCCGGGCCGTCGGGGAAGACGTGGCCCAGGTGCGCATCGCAGGCGCTGCACAGCACCTCGGTGCGGGGCATCCCGTGGCTCGCATCCTCCTGGGTGCGGACGGCGCCGGGATCGGCCGGGGCGCTGAAGCTCGGCCACCCGGTCCCGGAATCGAACTTGGCGTCGGAGCCGAAGAGCTCCGCGCCGCAGCAGGTGCACCGGTACATCCCCTCCTTCTTGCAGTCCCAGTAGCGGCCCGTGAAGGCCCGCTCGGTGCCCTTGCGCCGGCACACCTCGTACGCCTCGGGCGTCAGCTCGGCGCGCCACTCCTCGTCCGATTTCTCGATCCTGGCCATGGCCCTTGCCTCCTGGGCCGGAAGCCTATCGAAACCCCGGCCGCTGGGGCTGATACACTCGGGCCCGAGCCAGGAGGGAGCCATGAGCCGGCCGATCCGCTTCGGCGTGACCCTGCCCCAGATCAAGCGCACCTGGGCCGAGGCCCGGGCGGCCGCCCTGGAGTTCGACCGCCTGGGGTTCCACTCGGTCTGGGTGTGCGACCACCTCTACGGCGTGCCCCTGCCCCAGCTCCCCATCCTGGAGGCGTGGAGCGAGCTGGCCGCGGTGGCGGCCGTGACCGAGCGGGTGGAGCTGGGAACCCTGGTCACCCCGCCCTTCTTCCGCAACCCGGCGGTGCTGGCCAAGCAGATCGCCACGGTGGACCAGATCGCCGGGGGGCGCGTCATCGCCGGCCTCGGGGCCGGCTGGTTCCAGGCCGAGTTCGAGGGCTACGGCTGCGCGTTTCCCGCCCTGGGGGCGCGCATGCGCGCCCTGGAGGAGACGGCCGAGCTCCTGAAGCGCATGTGGACCGAGGAGCAGGTCACCTACGAGGGGCGCTTCGCGCGGGCCCGGGACGTGCGCTGCGATCCCAAGCCCGTCCGGCGTCCGCCCATCCTGATCGGGGGCGGCGGCGAGAAGGTCCTGATGGGGATCGTCGCCCGCCACGCCGACATCTGGAACAACCTGGCCATCTTCCAGCCCCAGCTCGGCCGCAAGGTGGAGGCCCTGCGGCGCCGCTGCGACGCCCTGGGCCGCGACTTCGCGACGCTCGAGGTCTCCCAGCAGTGCACCGTGGTGATCGCCCCCGACGAGCGAGCCGCCGCCGAGAGCCTCGCCAAGGCCCGGAAGGTCTACGGGGGGCACCTGGGCGGTGCCCTCGAGGAGCACGGCATCTGGGGCGCGCCCGAGCAGGTGATCGAGCGCATCCAGCGCCACGTGGACCTGGGCTGCACCCTCTTCGTCATCGAGTTCTTCGGCCGCGACACCCGCGAGCCGGCCCGCCTTTTCGCCGAGAAGGTCTTCCCCGCCTTCTCCTGACAGTCAGCGGAGGAGGGGGGCGTAGCCTTCGCGGAAGGTGGGGTAGCGGAAGCGGTAGCCCGAGGCGCGCAGGCGGGCGTTGCGGCAGCGCTTGCCGGCGGCCGGGGCGGCGCCTTCGGGGGCCTCGCGGGGCGGCGGGACGCCCAGGCGCTCGGCCAGCCAGCGCAGCACCACGCGCCGGTCGGCGGGGTCGTCGTCCACGCCCAGGTAGAGAGGCTCGGGGCGCTCCAGGCCCAGCAGGTGGCGCAGGGCGCCGGCGCAGTCGTCGCGGTGGATGCGGTTGGTGTACTCCGGGCCGCGCGGCAGGGTCGCGGTCCCGGCCCGCACTCTCTCCAGCAGGCGCGTGCGCCCGGGCCCGTAGATTCCCCCGAGGCGCACGGCGCAGCCCGCGATCGGGCTCGCTCCCAGGCGCGCCTCGGCCTCCAGCAGGATCCGGCCGCGATGGCCAGGCGGCTCCGCCGGAGAGGTCTCGTCCACCCAGCTCCCGTCGGACTGACCGTAGACGGCCGTGCTGGACGTGAAGAAGACCCGCCGGGGACTCCCGTCCCGCTCCAGGGCGTCCAGGAGGTGGCCCAGGCCCAGCACGTAGGCCGTCCGGTAGGCGTCCTCCCCGCCTTCCTCCGCCGCGGCGGTGTAGAAGACCGCGTCCAGCCCGGGAGGCAGGTCGGCCAGGGCGGCCGGGTCCCCCAGGTCCGCCGCCAGGGGGCGCACGCCCGCCGGCAGGTCCCGGGGGCGGCGGGCGAGTCCCCACACGGCGTGTCCGTCGTCCGCCAGGCGGGCGGCCAGCGCCGAGCCCACGTAGCCGCAGCCGGCGACGAGGATCCGCAGTCGCTCCACGGGTGGTAACGTAGCGGCGCCTGGATCGGGAGGATGCCGTGACCACCTCGGAAGCCGTGACCCGCAGCGTCCGCGTGCAGGTGGCGGCGCGCTACTCGCCGGAGCACTCGGACCCGGCCCGGGACCTCTGGTTCTTCCTCTACACGATCCGGATCGGCAACGAGGGCTCCGAGCCCGTGCAGCTCCGCAGCCGCCACTGGATCATCACCGATGCCACCGGGCGGGTGGAGGAGGTGAAGGGCCCCGGGGTGGTGGGCCGCCAGCCGCATCTGGCGCCCGGCCAGTCCTTCGAATACACGTCCGGGTGTCCCCTGCCCACTCCCTTCGGGACCATGCGCGGCACCTACTCCATGACGACGGCGAGCGGCCGCGAGTTCGAGGCGGAGATCGCCCCGTTCACGCTTTGCGAGCCGGGCTCGATCCATTAGCAAGCGGCGCCGCAGGCGCCGCGCGCAGTGAGCCGGAGGCGAACGGAGGCCGGGCCGCCGGCCGCAGGCCGGCGCAGGCTCGGGACGGCAAGCGGCGCCGCAGGCGCCGCGCGCAGTCGCGGCGAGGCGAAGCCTCGCCGCCAAACAGCTGGAGCGCCGGGCGTAGCCCGGCGCAGGGCGAACGGAGGCCGGGCCGCCGGCCTTGGGCCGGCGCAGGCTCGGGAGGTCGAGCCGGCTCACCGGGACCCGTCCAGGAGCTCCCGCGCCACGTCGCCGGGGGCGCGGCCGTCGCGGTCCACGGCCAGGTTGAGCCGCTGCATGGTGGAGGCGTCGATGGTGCCCTCCAGCCGGCCCAGGGCCTCCAGCGCCTGGGGAGCCCGCGTCGCAACCCCCGGCCCCGCCAGCACGATGGCGTCGTAGGGCGGGATCACGCCGCGTTCGTCCGCCAGGAGGGCGATGCCGTAGGCGGCGATCCGGCCGTCGGTGGAGAAGGCGCTGATCACGTCCACCTGGCCCTCGGCCACCGCCTGGTACATGAGGGCCGAGTCCATGCTGCGCTGGCTGCGGAAGCGCAGCCCGTAGGTCTCCACCAGGGCGGCCCACTCGGCGCGCTGGAAGAACTCGTAGTCGCCGCCGATCTCCAGGTGCTGCGCCAGCGGGGCCAGGTCGCCGATGCGGCCCACCCCCAGCTCGGCGGCGCGCGTGGCGAGCATGCCCAGGGCGTAGGTGTTCTCGAAGCCGAGCGCGCCGACGACCCGGATCCCGTGCTCCCGGGCCAGGAAGGCGGACACCTCCTCCAGCACGCCGTCGCGCGTGGCGAAGGAGCCTCCCCGCTTCATGATCGTGGCCCAGATGGTGCCCGAGTAGTCCACGTAGACGTCCAGATCGCCCGAGCGCAGCGCGTCGAAGGCCACCGTCGACCCCAGGGAGCCCACGATCTCGGCGTCGAGCCCGGTCTCGCGCCGCACCTGGAGCGCCAGCAGCTCGGCGAGGATGTACTGCTCGGTGAAGGTCTTGGCGCCGATGCGCAGCGCGGGGCGCGGGGCGGCCAGCCGCCCGGCGGCGAGGCTCGCGGCCGTGTAGCCGTAGAGGGCGACGAGGATGGCCGAGGCGGCCAGGACCAGGCGGCGGCTGCGCCGGCGCGCGCCCGCCTCGAGCAGGCGGATCGTCTGGTCCAGGGCCAGGGCCAGCAGAGCCGAGGCGGCGCAGCCCACGAGCACGGCGGTGGTGTTGCGCGTCTGGAGCCCGCTGAAGATGTAGTTGCCCAGGCTGGTGGCGCCCACGGGCGTCGAGAGCGTGGCCGCCCCCACCACCCAGACGGCCGCGGTGCGCACGCCGGCCACGATCACCGGCATCGCCAGTGGCAGCTCCACGCGCCGCAGCCGCTGGGCCCGGGTCATCCCCACTCCGCGGGCGGCCTCCACGAGAGCCGGATCCACGCCCGCGATGCCCGTCACGGTATTGCGCAGGATCGGCAGCACGCTGTAGAGGGTGAGCGCCACGACGGCGGGGAGGTAGCCGATGCTGCGCAGCGCGACGCCGAACGCGCGCGCCGTGAGCGCCCCCAGCGAGCCCAGCAGCGGCACCATGATGGCCAGCAGGGCCAGGCTCGGGATGGTCTGGACTACGCTCGCCAGTCCCAGCACCCCGGACTCCAGGGCCGCGCGCCGGGTCACCCACACGCCGGCGGGCACGCTCAGCGCGGCGCCCAGGAGCAGCGCCACCAGCGCAAGCTGGAGGTGGGCCGTGAGGTAGCCGGGCAGCAGATCGAGCTGGGCGGCCAGCGCCTCGCTCACGCGCCGTCCCCGTGCAGGAAGCGCTCGAAGATCGCGTTCTGGCGGCGGGGCGTGTCCATCAGCTCGGCCACGTAGGCGTCGGCGGGATTGCGCAGGAGGTCGCGCGGGCTGCCCACCTGGACGAGGCGGCCGTCCTTCATGACGGCGATGCGGTCGCCCACCAGGAGCGCCTCCACCATGTCGTGGGTGACGAAGATCGCGGTGACGCCGACAGCGCAGCGGATCGCGCGAAACGACTCCTGGAGGCGGTCGCGGGTCAGGGGGTCGAGGGCCCCGAACGGCTCGTCCAGGAGCAGGAGGCCGGGCTCGGCGGCCAGGGCACGCGCGATCCCCACCCGCTGCTGCTGCCCGCCGGAGAGCTCCTGCGGCCAGCGCCCGCGGTAGGTCGCGGGCTCGAGCCCGACCAGCGCCAGCAGCTCGTCGACCCTGCGGCCCACGCGGGCGGCGTCCCAGCCCAGGAGCCGAGGCGTGACCGCCACGTTCTCCGCGACGGTCATGTGGGGAAACAGGCCGATCGCCTGGAAGGCGTAGCCGATCCGCCGGCGCAGCGCGTGGGGCGGGAGGGCCGCGGCGTCGGCGCCGTCGATCAGCACCCGGCCGGCCGTGGGCTCGATCAGCCGGTTGATCATCTTGAGGGTGGTGGTCTTGCCGCAGCCGGAGCCGCCCAGCAGCACCAGCACCTCGCCCGCGTCGACCCGCAGGCTGAGGCCGTCGACCGCGCGCACCTCGCCGTAGCGCTTGCAGAGCCCCTGGAGCTCGATCACCCAGCGAGCCTACATCAGCGGCTGACCGCGTTGCGGCCCTTCTTCTTGGCGCGGTAGAGGGCGTCATCCGCCAGGCGCAGCAGCTCCTCGGCGCCCTCCACGTCGGGGGCGAGGGCGGCGACCCCGATGCTGACGGTGGGCGCCACGCTCACGTCTCCCCAGCGGAACTCGTGGCCCTCGACGCGCCGGCGGATCGCCTCCGCCACGTCGAGCCCGTCCTCGAAATCCCCTCCGGCACGCCACGCCACGAACTCGTCGCCCCCGAAGCGCGCCGCCGAGGCGTCGGCGGGCAAGGTCGACTTGATGAGCTTGCCGGCTTCGGCGATGCAGTGCGAGCCCATCTGGTGGCCGTGCAGGTCGTTGATCGCCTTCAGTCCGTCCAGGTCCAGCATCGCCACCCAGAGGTCGCGGCCTTCCGCCCGCCCCCGGGCGAAGGCCCGCGGGTACTCCTGGTCGAACCAGCGGCGCACGTAGAGCCCGGTGAGCGAGTCGAGGTGCATCAAGCGGTCGAGCTCGCCGTGGAACTGCTCCTCAATGGAGTCGTGGAAGGTGAACTTGAGGACGGTCGTGCCCAGGAAGATCTTGTCGCCGTCGCGCAGGCTCCCGCTCTCGGCCAGCTGACCGTTCACGTAGGTTCCATTGCGGCTCCCGAGATCCACGATGCCGTAGCGCTCCTCGTCGGCGTCCACCACCACCAGGGCGTGCCTGCCCGAGACGCTGGGATCGGAGACCAGCAGGTCGGCCCGCTCGGGATCCCGGCCCAGGACCAGGTGCCGCTCGTTCAGCAGGTAGCGGCGCCCGATCTCGTCGCCCTGGACCACCACCAGCACGGGCTGGCGGCGCCCACCCTTCGCCTTGAACCCGTCCGGAAGCTGGAGGATCTGGGTCTCGGTCCTGGATGCGCCCACGCAGTGTCTCCCGTACGGCTTTTCGTACCCGGGCGGGACCGGCTTTAGGCCGCCGCGCGGGCGCCCGTGCCCGGCGGCCGGGCACTTGGGGCGCGCGCCTGCCGGCGGCCGAGGCGCGCGCTGGAGGCCCGGGCTACGCTCGGGCCGTGCGCCGCACGATCTTCGACGACGAGCACGAGCTCTTCCGCGAGCAGGTGCGCCGCTTCGTCGAGGCCGAGGTGGAGCCCAAGGTCGCCGCCTGGAACCAGGCCGGCGCGAGCGACCGCGAGACCTGGCGCAAGGCCGGCGCCGCCGGGCTCCTGGGGGCGGCGGCGCCCGAGGCCTACGGGGGAGCCGGAGGCAGCTTCCTGCACGACGCCATCATCATGGAGGAGTTCGCCCGGGTCCGGGCCCACGCCATGATGGTCTCCCTGCACTCCGACATCTGCATGCCCTATCTGCTCCACTACGGGACGGACGAGCAGAAGGAGCGCTACCTGCCCGGCGCCGTCCGCGGCGAGATCCTGCTGGGGATCGCCATGACCGAGCCCGGGGCCGGCTCCGACCTCCAAGCCATCCAGACCCGGGCCCTGCGCGAGGGCGACCATTACGTCGTCGACGGGGCCAAGACCTTCATCTCCAACGGCCAGATCGGCGACCTCTTCATCGTGGTGGTCAAGACCGACCCGGAGGCGCGCCCCGGGCGCAGGGGCATGAGCCTGATCCTGGTGGAGGCCGACACGCCCGGCTTCGTGCGCGGCCGCCGGCTGGACAAGCTGGGGCTGCGCGGCCAGGACACGAGCGAGCTCTTCTTCCAGGGCTGCCGGGTGCCCGCGAGCCAGCTCCTGGGCGGCGAGGGGCGCGGCTTCTACATGCTGATGGAGCAGCTCCAGCCGGAGCGGCTCTCCATCGCCGTCGCCTCCATGGCCTCGTGCCGGCGCGCGCTGGAGGACACCCTGGCGTACGTGAAGGAGCGCCGGGCCTTCGACCGGCCCATCGCCGCCTTCCAGAACACCCAGTTCAAGCTGGCGGAGCTCGCCACGGAGGTGGAGGTGGGCCAGGCCTTCGTGGACGCGCTGCTGGGCGCCCACGTGCGCGGCGAGGACGTGGTCACCGAGGTCAGCATGGCCAAGTGGTGGACCACCGACCTCCAGAAACGCCTGTGCGGCGAGTGCGTGCAGCTTCACGGCGGCTACGGCTTCATGCGCGAGTACCCGATCGCGGAGGACTATGCAGACGCCGCCGTGCAGTCCATCTACGCCGGCAGCAACGAGATCATGAAGGTGATCATCGCTCGTCGCCTGGGACTCGATCTCGCTCGCGACTGAAGCGCGGGAAGAGCAGCAGCCCGGCGGTCCCGGACAGGACCAGGAGCACCGCCGAGGGCTCCGGCGCCGACACGTACACGGCGGGGGCCCGCGCCGCGGCCGACCCGGTCGAGCCCCGCTCGAAGTCAGACCTGGGGACGGTCCAAGAGCTCGACCTACGACGGGAGGCCGGTCGTCTGGTGGAGGCGCCGCCAGATGAGGCCGGGGGCCAGGCGGCGAACCCGCCAGGCGGCGGCCGTGCCCTTCCCGGGAAAGACCCACAGGCGCCCCGCCTCGAGGCCGGCCTCGATGGCGTCCAGCACCTCCGCGGGCTGGATCCTGGGCGAGGCGGCCACCATCTCCCGCGCGCGGCCGCGCAGCTGCTCGAGCATGGGCGTCTCCACCACCGGCGGGCAGACGCACAAGATGCGCACCCCGCGGCCGCGGTTCTCGTGGTGGAGGACCTCGCTGAAGACGTTGACCGCAAACTTGGTGGCGCTGTAGGCGCCGAGGTAGGGCGAGGGCAGCCAGCCCGCCAGCGAGCCGAAGTTGACCAGGTCGCCGCGCCGGCGCTCGAGCATCCCCGGCAGCGCGGCCCGGGTGACGTTCACCGTCCCGCCGTAGTTGATGCGCATGAGGCGCACGATCTCCTCGGCGTCCTGCTCGGCGAGAAGGCCGGAGGGCGCGATGGCCGCGGCGTTGGCCACCCGGTCCAGCGGCCCGAGCTCCGCCTCCGCCTCCTTCACCACCTGCGCCACGGCGCCGGCGTCGGCCACGTCGCACGGCCAGGCCCGCACCGTCTGGTGGGCGGCGGCCAGGGCCCGCAGGGGCTCCTCGGCCACGTCCAGCGCGGCGACGCGGGCGCCCTGGGCGGCGAGCCGCTCCGCCGCGAGCCGCCCCATGCCGCTGGCCGCCCCCGTCACCAGCGCCACCCGCCCGCGAAACGCCATCAGTCCGCCCCGAGGCGGCGGAAGCGCGGCGGGCGCTTCTCCAGGAAGGACTGCACACCCTCGGCGAAGTCCGGCCGCCCGAAGCTCTCCAGCATGAGTCGCACCGACTTGCGCTCCGCGTGGGCGAGGGTCTCCATCAGGTCCTCGTAGACCTGGCGCTTCATGATCGCCATGGACGCGGGCGAGCAGTGGGCCGCCAGGTCCTCGATGTAGGCGCGGGCCGTCGCCAGCAGCTCGTCGTGGGGCACCACCCGGTTCACGAGGCCCATGCGCTCGGCCTCGGCCGCGTCGATCCTGCGGCCCGAGAGGATCAGGTCCATGGCGTGGGCCGGGCCCGCCAGGCGCGCCAGGATCCAGGCGATCCCCCACTCGGCGATGAGGCCGCGCCGCGAGAAGGCGGTGGTGAAGCTCGCCCGGTCCGACGCGAAGCGGAGGTCGCAGTAGAGGGCGATCGGCAGGGCCATGCCGGCGCAAGGCCCGTTGATCGCCGCCAGCACCGGCTTGGGGATCGACGTGGGATAGCTGTAGGTGCCGCGCAGGGAGGCCGGAGCGCCCGGGTCGCCGGGATCGGCCGCCAGGGCGGGATCCACCTGGCCGCGGTGCTCGCCGCGGCTGATGGCCGAGAGGCTCCCGAGATCCGCGCCGGCGCAGAACCCGCGGCCCGCCCCGGTGAGCACGATCCCCACCACGCTCTCGTCGCCCTCGGCCCGGGCCAGGGCGTGCTTCACCTCGGCGCCCATCTGGTCGGTCCAGGCGTTGAGGCGCTCGGGCCGGTTCAGCGTGATGGTCGCCACCGGGTCCTTCACCTCGTAGAGGATCTGCTCGTACACGCTGCCCTCCGCCCCCGGCACCGGGAGGGGAGTGTACACTCGCGGCACCTGCGGAGGAACCGTGCCCGAGCCCCATCGCGTCTACGCCGCCGAGGTCTCCTTGATCCTGCCCCGCACGGGGCTCGCGTTCATCCCCGTCCTGGTGACACCCGAGGACGAGACGCTCGAGGAGACGAGTGACATCGCCGACGCCGGCGAGCGCGCCGCCGTGGAGGCCGCGCTGGCGGGTACGGGACTCGAGGCCTGGCTCGCCTACGAGCCCCGCCAGCGCCTCGCCAAGCGCAGCTTCCAGCTCGTCTTCGAGCCATGATGCCGTCGCGGGCCTCCGGGCTCCGCGCCGCCGCGCGACGCTTGTGCCGCGACGTGGCGCCCCTGCGCTTCGGCCCGCCGGTCACCCACGTCTACAACCCCCTGGTCTACGCGGCCCGGGGCTACGGCGCCTACCTGGACGCCTACGCCCGCGCCCCCAAGCGCGTGGTCTTCCTGGGCATGAATCCCGGCCCCTTCGGCATGGCGCAGACCGGAGTCCCCTTCGGCGACGTCGGGATGGTGCGCGGCTGGCTCGGCATCGAGGCGCCGGTGGGGAAGCCGCCCCGCGAGCACCCCCGCCGGCCCGTCCAGGGCTTCGCGAGCACGCGCGGCGAGGTGAGCGGCGCGCGCCTGTGGGGCGCCCTGGCCCGAAGCTACCGCACCCCCCAGCGCTTCTTCCGCCACCACTTCATCGGCAACTACTGCCCGCTGGCCTTCCTCGAGCGGAGCGGCCGCAACCGCACGCCGGACAAGCTGCCCGCCCGGGAGCGGGAGCCCCTGTAC
>Ga0214473_10005401_pt1 | contig 15305 bp, 10 predicted proteins | sample RVTome_7_FD_203509 | JGI IMG/M metagenome (GOLD analysis project Ga0214473, IMG submission 203509) | Soil microbial communities from uranium-contaminated site in the Upper Colorado River Basin, Wyoming, United States - RVT98D197 | ecosystem: Environmental > Terrestrial > Soil > Contaminated >... | reverse complement strand
CCTGCGCTCGTGCAGTCCACGAAGATGGGCCACCTCTTCATCCTCGACCGCGAGACCGGCGAGCCCCTCTACCCCGTGGAGGAGCGCCCGGTGCCGCAGGGCGGCGTTGCGGGGGAGCAGCTTTCGCTGACGCAGCCCTTTCCGACTCACCCGAAGCCGCTGCACCCGACGCAGCTCGGGCCGGACGACGCCTTCGGCTTCACCCCCATCGACCGCTCCTACTGCCGGAAGCAGATCGAGCGCCTTCGCTACGACGGCATCTTCACGCCGCCGACCCTCGAGGGCTCGATCCAGTTCCCGCACTCGGCGGGAGGCATGAACTGGGGCGGCCTCGCCATCGACCCGGCGAGCGGGGTGCTCTACGTAGCGCAGACGCATGCCGTGAACGTGACGCAGCTGATCCCGCGTGAGCAGTTCGACCGGCTCGATCCCGGCGCGGTCCAGTATCCGGACGAGCTCTACCCGATGGCAGGAACCCCCTATGGGGTCAAGCGCACCACGCTGCTCTCGAACTTCGGCGCGCCCTGCAACCCGCCGCCGTGGGGAACCCTCACGGCCGTGGACCTCGCAAGCGGCGAGCTGCGCTGGCGCGTGCCGCTCGGGACCACGCGCGACAAGGCCCCGTTCCCGATCTGGTTGGTCCCCGCCTGGCGCGACCTCGGGACCCCGCTGATTGGCGGGGGGCTGCTGACCGCGGGCGGCCTCTACTTCGTCGGGGCGACCACCGACCGCTACTTCCGCGCCTTCGACAGCGGGACCGGAGCAGAGCTGTGGGAGCAGCGGATTCCCTTCAACGCGAACGCGGTCCCGATGACGTACCGCCTGCGGAAGGCTTCCCGCCAGTTCGTCGTGGTCGCCGCGGGCGGAAACCAGCTCACGACGATCGGCGACGCGCTGCTCGCCTTCGCGCTCCCGGACTAGGAGCACCCGGGAGCGTCCCACGCAGGAGCCCTCGATGCCGCCCCGACGACTCGCGCTCTTGTTCGCAGCCGTCGCGACGCTCACCGCGGGGAGCGGACCGGCGCAGGAGATCCGCGTCGAGCGGGCGCCCGCAGGGGCGCCGAACGTGGTGATCGTGCTGCTCGACGACGTCGGCTTCGGGGCGGCCGCGACCTTCGGCGGGCCCATCGAGACGCCGACGCTCGACCGCCTGGCCGGCGCCGGCCTGCGCTACAACCGCTTCCACACCACGGCGATCTGCTCGCCGACCCGCGCGGCGCTGCTGACCGGTCGCAACCCGCACGCCGTCGGCGTCGGCGCGGTGCTGAACTCCGCCTCGAACCACGAGGGCTACCGGGGAGTCATTCCCCCGACCGCGGCGACGATCGCGGAGATCCTGCGCCAGAACGGCTACAGCACGGCGGCCTTCGGCAAGTGGCATCTCACTCCCGAATGGGAGGCCTCTCCGGCGGGTCCCTTCGAGCACTGGCCCACCGGCATGGGCTTCGAGAAGTTCTACGGCTTCCTCGGCGGGGAGACGCACCAGTTCGAGCCCACGCTCTTCGAGGGCACGCGACCGGTCCGCCGCCCCCCGGGCGCGAACTATCACCTGAGCGAGGACCTCGCCGACCAGGCGGTCGCCTGGATGCAGCTCCAGCACTCCGTCACGCCCGAGCGCCCCTTCCTGGTCTACTTCGCCCCGGGCGCGACCCACGCGCCGATCCACGCGCCGAAGGCCTGGATCGATCGCTTCGCCGGTCGCTTCGATCGCGGCTGGGACGCGCTCCGCGAGGAGATCTTCGCGAGGCAGAAGCGCCTCGGCGTCGTTCCGGCGGACACCCAGCTCACGGTGCGGCCCGCGGAGCTCCCGGCGTGGGACGACCTCTCGCCCGAGCGGAAGCGGATCGCCGCGCGCTTCATGGAGGTCTACGCCGGGTTCCTCGCGCACACGGACGCGCAGGTGGGGAAACTGGTCGCGGCGCTGGAGCAGATGGGAGAGCGCGACGACACGCTCTTCTTCACCATCGTCGGCGACAACGGCGCGAGCGGCGAAGGCGGTGTCCACGGCGCCTGGAACTACTTCGCCGCCTTCTTCGGCGTGAACGACGATCCCGCGGCCCTCGTGGGCCATCTCGACGAGATCGGGGGGACGACCTCCTATCCGCACTACCCGGCCGGCTGGGCGTGGGCCATGGACGCGCCCTTCCAGTGGATGAAGACGGTGGCGTCCCACCTCGGCGGCACGCGCAACCCGCTGGTCGTGAGCTGGCCCCGCCGCATCCGGGACCGGGGGGGCCTGCGCACGCAGTTCTCCACCGTCTCCGACATCGCTCCGACCATCCTCGAGGCGGTGGGGATCGCGGCGCCGGCGTTCGTGAACGGCGTGGCGCAGCAGCCGCTCGACGGTTCGAGCCTGCTCTACAGCTTCGATGACGCGACGGCGCCGAGCCGCCACCGCACGCAGTACTTCGAGGTCTACGCCAACCGCGCCATCTACCACGACGGCTGGATGGCCTCGGCCTTCCGCGGGCGGCTGCCCTGGCTCGTGTTCTCCTCGGGCCGAGGCCCGATCGCGGACGACGTGTGGGAGCTCTACCACCTCGACAGCGACTTCAGCCAGGCGCGCGACCTCGCGAAGGCGGAGCCCGCACGCCTGCGCGAGCTCCAGGACCTCTTCTGGGCCGAGTTCGCAAAGAACCGCGGCCTTCCGCTGCACGACTCCGCGCGCGCCGACGATCTCCCGAGGCTCGCTGCCGGCCGCAGCTCGTTCGTCTTTCACGCGGGCGCGATCGGCATCCCGGAGTCGGCTGCACCCGCGTTCTTCAACCGCTCCTTCGTGATCACGGCGGAAGTCCTCGTGCCGGAGTCGGGCGCGCAGGGCGCGATCGTCGCGGAAGGGGGCGTCGTGGCCGGCTGGTCGCTCTACGTCGATCCCGGGGGCCGTCCGGCATACACCTACAACTACTTTGGCGCGGAGCGCACGACGATCGCCGCGAGCGAGGCCCTTCCGAGCGGGAGGGTCACGCTCGGCTTCGAGTTCGCCTACGACGGGGGGATCGGCGGGGGCGGGGTGGGACGGCTGCGGGTCGACGGCAAGACCGTCGCGCAGGGGCGGATCCCGCGCACCGCGCCCGTCTTCTTCTCGATCGACGAGACCTTCGACGTGGGCACCGACATGGGCTCGCCCGCCGGGGAGTACCCGGCCGGCACCGCGTGGGGCGGGGGCATCGAGCAGGTCGGCGTCGAGCTGCAAGCCCGATGAACTCCGCTCGCAGGCCCGGCAGGGGCCTGCCTCCGTTCGCCTTCGGCTCACTGCGCGCTTCGCTTGCGCTCGCTGCGCGCGGCTGGCGCCGCTTGCGTAGGAGGCAAGCGAAGCGCGCAGCGAGGCGAAGCCGAGCGAAGCTCAGAGGTACGCGAGCAGTCGCGCCATCTTGCCGACGGCCTCGGCCTCGCGCAGGGCGTTCGCGACGAAGCGACGCGCCCGCTCGACGGCTTCGCGCAGCTCCACGCCGCGCGCAAGCCCGGCGGCGATGGCCGACGCGAGCGCGCAGCCCGTGCCATGCACGCGGCCCGCGTCGATGCGCTCGCCGCGCAGCCAGGTGAGCGAAGCCGAGCCGCCCTCGCGCACCACGAAGAGGTCGTCCGGCGGACCGTCCCGGTGCCCGCCCTTCACCAGCGCGGCGGCGGCACCGAGGTTCGTGACCAGCGCGCAGCCCGCGGCCTCGATGCCCTCCTCGGTCGACACGTCGCAGCCCGTGATCTCGCGGGCCTCGAAGAGGTTCGGCGTCGAGATCGCCGAGCGGCCGATCAGATCCTCGAGCACGCCTCGCGCGCGCGGCTCGAGCAGCCTCGTACCGTCGCTCGCCTGGAGCACCGGGTCGAGCACGATCGGGACCGGCGCCGGCGCGCGGTCGAGCTCGCGCAGGCCGAGTGCCACACTGCGCGCGACGTCGTCCGTGGCGAGCATCCCGATCTTCACCGCGTGGGGGGTCACGTCGGCGAGCAGCACGCGCAGCTGCTCGAGCACCACGTTCGGGAAGACCGGCAGCACCCGGTGGATCTTGGCGGTGTCCTGCACGGTGAGCGCCGTGATCACCCCGGCGCCGTGGACGCCGAAGGCGCGGAAGACCTGGAGGTCGGCCTGGAGCCCCGCACCGCCCGTCGGGTCGGAGCCGGCGATCGTGAGCGCGACGCGCACGATGGGCGATGGTAAGGTGCGCAGCCGTGCGCCGCATCCCGCGCCAGCTCGCTGCGCTGCTCCTCGTCCTGCTGCTCGGCCCCGCGCTCGCGGCCGCCGGGGGGCCCTCCCAGCCCGCGGTGGTGCTGATCTCCCTGGACGGAACCTCGCCCGAGGTGGGCCGCCGCGGGCTTCCCAGCCTCGCAGAAATTGCGCGGCGAGGCGCCTGGGCGCGCCGCCTCGTGCCGGTCTTCCCGACGAACACCTTCCCGAACCACGTGACCCTCGTGACGGGCGTGCATCCGGACCGGCACGGGATCGTGGACAACGCCTTCCTCGACCCCGAGCGCGGTACCTACGACAAGGACGCCGATCCGACCTGGATCGAGGTCGAGCCGCTCTGGTCGCTCGTCGAGGGCCACGGCCTGCGGACGGCCTCCTACCACTGGGTCGGCTCCGAAGGGCCCTGGCGCTCGGGGCGCGGCCCGAGCCACTGGAAGCGCTTCGACTCGGGCGTGGCGGAGCGAGACAAGGTGGCCCAGATCCTCGCGTGGCGCGACGTGGAGCCCGCCTCCGCGCGCCCGCGCCTGGTCACGGCCTGGTTCCACGGCGCGGACCACGCGGCCCACCGGGACGGCCCCGATGCGCCCGAGGTCTCGCGAGCGCTTCGCGCCCAGGAGCCCGCGCTCGCGGCACTCGTCGCTGGGCTCGAGAGCCGCGGCGCCTTCGAGACGACGACCTTGATCGTCGTCTCGGATCACGGGATGGAGCGCGTCCGGGCGCGCGTCGATCTGCGGGCAGCGCTGCACCGCGCGGGTCTTCGGGCGCGCGTCTTCGGCGGAGGCGGCTTCGCGAGCATCGCGGTCGAGGGCGGGCCGAGCGCCGAGGCGAAAGCCGTGCGCGTGGCGCGCGACCAGGGTCTCGAAGCCTGGCGGCGCGGCGAGGCGCCGGCGGAGCTGCGGCTCGGAAACCCCCGCTTCGGCGCCGTGGTGGCGCTCGCCCCGCCCGGGGTCGCGATCGGCGGCGGGTCGCTTCGCGGCGTGCACGGCTACCGGCCCGAGGAGCCGCGGATGGCGGCGCTGTTCGCCGCCGTCGGGCGCGGCGTTCCGGCCGGGCTCGCCCTCGGCGACGTGCGAAGCGTCGACGTGGCCCCTACCGTCCTCGGCCTGCTCGGCGTCCCGATTCCCGAGTGGATGGAGGGGCGCCCGATCCCCGAGATCGGGGTGCGTGCGGAGCGGCCGGCGGAGGCTCCCGAATGAGGCGACGGAGGAGGGCCGCGAGGCTCGCGCTGGCCCTGGCGAGCGCGCTGGCGCTCGTCCCGGCGCTGGGGCTTGCGCAGACCGACGCAAAGGCGCGAAAGCGGGCCCCGGCCGCCGCGGCGCCCGCGAAGCCAGCGAAGGCGTCCGACGTCCGGGGCGACGCGGGCGCCCAGCCTCCGACCTGGTACGCGCTCACCCTCGCGCACGCCGAGATCGGCATCAACGTCGCCTACTTCTGGTCGAAGGGACCGAAGCTGCGCGCCGAGACGGTGGTCGCTGGGCGCAAGATCGTGAGCATCGTGAACGGCGACACCTACTACGCCTTCGACGCGACGGGTCGCGAGGGCGTCGCGATCGGGCGGGCTGCCGAGGCGAAGGCGAAGGACGCCCCCGGACGCCGCCCCTTCGGGCGCGAGGTCGAGGTGATCGTCGGGCAGGGCGGCGAGAAGGTGGGTGAGGAGGAGGTCGGCGGCCGTCCCTGCGAGCGCTACCGAGTGACCGACGGCGCCGGCCGCCGCGAAGTGTGGGTGACGAAGGACGAGCTGCGCCTGCCGGTGCGCCTCGAGATCTACACGCGGCTCTCGGGCAAGACGATCTACACGGACTTCGTGAACTGGGCCGCGGAGCTCCCGATCGACGACGGCTTCTTCGAGCCGGATCCCGGGGTGCGCTTCACGCGGCTCTCGTTCCCGGAGTTCGCCGAGCGCCAGTTCACGCCGATCGGTCCGGTCCCTATCCTGTACATGGACCTCCTGACCGGTCGCTAGTTCGATTGACTTCGCTCGCCTACGGCTCGCTGCGCGCTTCGCTTGCGGTCACCGCTCAGTCGCGGCTACGGACTTGGCTCGCTCACCCAGGTGATGTTGGCATCCGCGATCGGCGGCGTTCGGTCGGCCAGGACGGCCAGCTTGCGCGCGATCCGGCCTGCGAGATCCCGGAGGATCCGGGCCGCCTCCGAGTCGGGCGCGCCCACCACGATCGGCATGCCGCGATCGCCGCCCTCGACGATGCGCGGGTCGATCGGGATCTCGGCGAGGAGGTCGAGGCCGAGCTCCTGCGCGACGCGCCGGCCGCCGCCCTCCCCGAAGATCCGGTAGCGGCGGTCCGGGAGGTCGGGCGGCGTGAAGTACGACATGTTCTCGACGATGCCGAGCACGGGGACCTGCACCTTGCGGAACATCGACAGGCCCTTGCGGGCGTCGATCAGCGAGAGGTCGTTGGCCGTCGTCACGATGACCGCGCCCGAGAGCGGCGCCATCTGCGTCAGCGTGAGCGCCGCGTCGCCCGTGCCGGGCGGCATGTCGACTACGAGGTAGTCGAGCTCGCCCCACTCGACGTCCGTCAGAAACTGGCGCACGAGGCCGTGCACCATCGGGCCGCGCCAGATCACCGGCGAGTCCTGGCCGAGGAAGAAGCCCATCGACATCAGCTTGATCCCGTGGCCCTCGTTCGGGAAGATGCGCTTGTTCTCGGAGTGCGGGCGCCCGGTGACGCCCGTGAGCAGCGGCAGCGAAGGACCGTAGACGTCGGCGTCCATGAGACCGACGCGCGCACCGCTCAGCCGGAGCGCCACGGCGAGATTCACGGCCACGGTGCTCTTGCCGACGCCGCCCTTGCCCGAGGCCACCGCGATCGTGTTGCGCACGCCGGGGAGCACCGCCGCATCGGCCGTCGGCGGCGTGGAACGGTGCCCGCGCGTGTTGCTGGTCATGCGCACCTCCACGGAGCGCACGCCCGGGAGGGCCGCGACGCGATCGCGCGCCGCCTTCTCGAACTCGGCCTTGACGGGGCAGGCGGGCGTCGTGAGCTCGATCGCGAACGCGACGCGTCCCGCCTCGATCCGCAGGTCCTTCACGAAGCCGAGGTCGACGATGCTCTTCTGGAAGTCGGGATCGACGATCGGGCGCAGGGCATCGAGCACCGCGGCCTCGTCGAGGCGGCTCTGCATGGTGTTCCTCCGATGGGGCGAAGGTAGCGAAGGCGCAGCGCGAATGGCCCGGTACTCTCGAGAGCGTGCATCGGTGCGCAGCGGGGGCGGGCGAAGGCGTGCGAGGGGCGGCGGCACTGGGTTGCGCCGCGGCGCTGGTCGCCTGCGCTCCTGACGCCGCCCCCGAGCATCGCGAGGAGGGCCGCCTCGGTCGCGTCGAGTTCTTCCATCCGTCCGGCCCGCCCTCCGGCTTCGTGATCCTGCTCTCGGATGCGGGGGGATGGTCTCCGGCGTGGGAGCGGGCGGGCCGAGCGCTCAGCGAGCGAGGGGCCGCCGTCGTCGGAGTCGATCTCGGCCAGTACCTGGCGGGCCTGCGCGCGAGCGACGACGGCTGCCACTACGTGGTGGCGGAGCTCGAGGACCTGAGCAAGCGCCTCCAGCGCGAGCTCGGGAGCGAGCGCTATCTCTCGCCGATCGTGGCGGGGGCCGGCGAAGGGGCGACCTTCGCCTACGCCGCGCTCGCCCAGGCGCCGGCGGCGACGCTCGCCGGCGCCGTCAGCGTCGACCCCGCGCCGGCGCTCGCCACGCGGGTCGCCTTCTGCCCGGGCGCGCCCGCGACGCCCGCCGCGGGGGAGGGATTCTGCTACGGGCCGCGCTCGCCGCTCCCCGGCTTCTGGCGGGTCGATCCACGCGCGGCGCTTCCACCGGATCTCGCGCCGCTCGCCGAGGTGGCGCCAGAGGTCGCCGAGACCGACGCGGCCTCGCGGCTCGTCGAACTGGTCGCGGAATCGCTCGAGGCCGGGGGACGGGCGACGCCGCTGCGCGACCTGCCGCTCGCCGAGCTCCCGGTCGCGAAGCCGGGGCCCTTGCTGGCGGTGATCTACTCCGGTGACGGGGGATGGCGCGACATCGACAAGCAGATCGGAGAGGTCCTGGCCGAGGAGGGAACGCCCGTCGTGGGCGTCGACAGCGTCCGCTACTTCTGGCGGCGTCGGACGCCCGATCAGGTGGCGCGCGATCTCGCCGCGATCCTGCGCCACTACACGCAGGCCTGGGGGACGCGCCACGTCGTGCTCGTCGGCTACTCGTTCGGCGCGGGGATCCTCCCCTTCGCCGTGAACCGCTTGCCCGAGGCCGAGCGAGCGCAGGTCGTGCAGGTCTCGCTGCTCGGTCTCGCCCCGCGCGCGGCCTTCGAGTTCCACGTGAGCGGCTGGCTCGGTGCCGGATCACGAGAGGATCCGCTCGTGCTGCCGGAGCTCCTGCGCCTGCCTATCGACCTCGTGCAGTGCTTCTACGGCGCGGAGGAGGCGGAGACGCTGTGCCGGGCGCCGGAGCTCGCGCGCGCCGAGTTGATCGGGACGCGCGGCGGGCATCACTTCGACGGCGACTATGCGGGGCTCGCGCGCCGGATCGCGCAAGGGGCCGCGCGACGCCTGGCGGAAGGGGCACGTCCCTGAAGCGCGGGCCCCAGCTCGAACCTGCTACTTCGCCAGGACCCCGCGCATGCCTCCCGATACGAGCGAGGCGACGCGTGTCAGCACGATCGGCGCGGCCAGCCCGCCCGGTGATGCCAGGTAACGCGGCTCCCACACCGGATCGAACTTCTCCTTGAACTCCCGGAGCCCCTGGAAGTTGTAGAAGTGCTCCCCGTAGCGGAAGAGCAGGGCGCCGAGGCGGTTCCACAGCGGAGCGAGGCGGTGGTGCTCGAAGCCCGAGAGCGGAGCCATGCCGAGGCTGAACCAGCGGTAGCCCTGCTGCTTGCCCCAGAGCATCAGCTCCGCGAAGAGCGCGTCCATGGTTCCGTTCGGCGCCTCGGGTGCGTGACGCATCAGGTCGACCGAGAGCTCCTCCTTGGCGCCGCCCGCCCACAGCGTGGCGAAGGCGAGCATTCGGTCGCCGCGACGCATCACGGCGAGCGGAACGCGCAGGAGGTACTCGCGGTCGAAACGCCCGAGCGAGAAGCGCTTCTCGCGCGTGTTCTTGTGCAGGAGCCACGCGTCCGAGAGGGTCTGCGCCTCGTCGAGCAGGGGTGCGACGAGATGGGCCGGAAGGATCTCGAAGCGGCAGCCCTCGCGCTCCATCCGGCTGCGGGCGTGGCGCAGCTTCGCCCGGCGGCTTCCCTCGAGCGAGAACTCCTCGAGCGGAACCCGCGCCTCCTCGCCGAGCTTGCGCAGCGACAGCCCGAGGTCGACGTAGACCGGTAGATCGACCGGGGAGACCTCGTAGAAGGACGCGCGCCCGGCGTGCCGGTCCGCGAGCTCCACGAAGCGCCACGCGAGCTCGCGGCGCGCCTCGGCCGGGCCGACCGGGTCGCCCATGGAGATCCAGCTCCGCCCCTCGATTCCGTACATGAGGAAGGCCCCTCCGCCCTCGTGGAAGAGGAGATGCTTGTCCCCGAGCAGGGCGAGGTGGGCGGCCGAGCGGGGCGACTCGGCGACGATCTGGCGGGCGCGCTCGATCTCGGCCGGTTTCGGCAGCTCCACCTGCGGCGCCTCCGGTCGCAGCAGCCGGACCAGCGCGAAGCTCGCGAGCACCCCGCTCGCGCCGAGCATCGCGCGCAGCGAGCGGGGCGCATGGCCGTCGAGCGCAAACTGCCACCACAGCTCGCTCGAGTACTCGATGTGCCGGTAGGCGAAGACGGTGACGACGGCCGTTCCGGCGACGGCGAGCCCGATCCCCACGATCCAGTCGGGCGTGAAGGACTGTCCGAGCAGCGAGCTGCGCCGGTAGAAGAAGCTGCGGCACGGAAGCAGGGCGACGAAGAGGGCCGCGAGCACGCTCGCCTCCTCCCAGTCGAATCCCTTGGCGAGCGAGGCGAGCACGCCGGCTCCGAGCAGCGCGAGGCTCGCCCCCCAAGCGGCGTCGATCCGCTGCTGGAGCGCGCGCGCGAGCAGCAGCAGGGCCACGCCGATCAGGCTTCCCAGCAGGTGCGAGAGCTCGATCAGCGAAAGCGGGAGCCAGTCGATGGCCTCGACGCGTCCCGGCCCGGCCGGAGTCGCACCCGAGAGCAGGAGCACGAGCCCGGCGCAGAGGGTCGCGACCGCGAAGGCGCGTGGTACCACCTCGGGGATCCCACGCGCGAGCACCGAGTGGACGCGCGAGAGGAGGTGGCGACGCTCCATCGCCTCCCACGCGCCGAGCGCCGTGACCCCGATGAGGAGCGGGGCGAGGTAGTAGACGACGCGGTAGGCGATCGCCGACCCGAGCACGACCTCGCCCGACAGCCACGGCGAGAGCAACCACACCAGGGCGCCCTCGAAGACCCCGAGCCCGCCCGGTACGTGGCTCGCGAGCCCGATCACCTGCGCGAGCAGGTAGGCGCCGAGGAAGACTGGGAACGAAGGTGCCTGCGCCTCGGGCAGGAGGACGAAGAAGCACAGCGCCGCGAGTGACCAGTCGGCCGCGGACAGGCAGGCCTGGGCCACGGTGGTGGGCAGGCGCGGCAGGGGCAATTCGAAACCGCCGATCCGGAGCGGCGCACGCCAGAGCGCGCTGCCTAGCACGTAGATCGCGAGCACCAGGAGCAGCGCGATTCCGACCGGCCGGCTGGTCGAGAAGGGCGCGTGGAGGACGGCGGGAACCGTCACTGGATCGAGCACCAGGACGACGCCGCCGAGCGACAGGAATCCGAGCCAGAAGGTGGCGACGTTGAAGGCGAGCACGCGCGCGATGTCGCCGGCGGGCACGCCCCAGCTCGAGAGCATGCGGTAGCGAACCGCACTGCCTCCGAGGAACGAGACGCCGACGTTGTGGCTGAACACGAAGCCCAGGAACGAGGCGAGAGCGATCCGCGGATATCCGAGCGCGTTCCCGATCCAGCGGAAGGCGAGCGCGTCGTAGCCGGTGAGCAGTGCGTAGCTCGCGACGGTCAGGAGTGCGGCGAGCAGCGTGCGCCCGCGGGGAATCGAGGCTAGATGGGCTGCAATGTCGGCGAGGCGGTAATCCGCCAGCTCTCGGCGCAGCACGAGCACCGCGAGCCCGAAGACGAATGCGCCGAGCACCGGCGCCGCGAAGGGCACCAGACGTTCCGGGCGCCAGCGTCCGCTCCGCGCTTCCGGCATGGCGCCCTCCCGCCGCCGGTGCTCGAGCGTCGCCTCTCCAGCCGCCGCGCGCCGACGATCTCGCGCCGCGAGCCCGCCCGGAGTCGACCGCTCGCGCGCCACACCGCTCGGCACGGAAGTCTAGCCGCCGCACGGACCCCGGCGACCCGGGGACACGACTGGCTCGCGATCTGCGCGTGCGGCGTAGCCATTCGCCACGCGTGGAGATTCGCCACGGCGAAGCCGCGGTGGGAGGGCTCCGGCCCCGCTCGCGACTGGTCGCGAGCACTGGCACGGGACCTGCATTCCCGAGCGGCGGCCTCACAAGGAGGCCCGAAGGAGGGGCGAAAGCGATGCAGATCGAACGCGCGAAGGTGGATCGACGACGGCTTCATCCGCAAGCGAGGGACGAGCACAAGCGCCTGGTTCCCTGGGATCGGACGCCGACGATCCTGCTCGTCGAGGACGACGAAGAAATGCGGGAGATGCTCGCTGCGGTACTGCGTCGCGAAGGCTACCGGGTCGTCGAGGCGGCGGACGGCGACAGCGCCGTCGACTGGCTCGGCATCGGGATCCTCGATGGGGATCCGGAGCGCCTTCCCTCGGTCATCGTGTCGGACATCTGCCTCCCCTACGTCTCCGGTCTCGAGATCCTCGAGGGCGCGCGTCTCGCGCCGTGGAGGCTCCCGGTGATCCTCATCACGGGCTTCGGCGACGAGGACACGCACGAACGCGCGCGCGACCTCGGCGCCGAATGCGTCCTTGACAAGCCGTTCTCCATGCAGACGCTGCGCACGGCGGTGCGTACCGCGCTGCAGCAAAGGCTCCGGAGACCGCCGGGAGATCGCGACGGTCACGTCCTCTGACACCGCGGCGCCGCGCCCCGTTCAAAGCCGTCGTCCTCGGGCGAGCGCGTCGGACGGGCGCGGCCGACCTCGCCATCGCATCGCCCGTTTCCTAGGCTCGGTGTTCGCGACGGCGAGGGGCGCTGCCCCGTCGTGGGTGTGCGATGAAGCTCGTCCGCCGACTGACGTTCCACCTGCTGCTGGTCATCGGCGTCGTCTTCGCAGTGGACGCCTACCTCGGCATCGAGGACCAGCTCTCGCGCTTCGACGAGGACATCCGGCGCGACCACAGGGTCATCGGTCAGGCGTTTCGCGGGACCGCCGAGGGCGCCTGGCGAGCGAGCGGCGAGGCGGGTGTCCTCGAGCTCCTCCGCGAGGCGAACGCGCACACCGAGGGAGTGCGCATGGAGCTCGTCTTCCTGGATGCGGCCGAGGACGGGTCGCGGATCCCCGCTGCTTCCGCGCGGCAGGTCGGAGCCCTGCCGCGCGACGGGCGTCCGGTGCAGATCCGCGACGACCGGGACGCGGCCCCCCGCCTGCTCACCTACGTCCCGCTCCAGATCCCGGGGCGTCCGGGAGCTGCGCTCGAGATCGCGGAGCAGCTCGGCCACGAACGCGTCTACGCGGCGGCCCACCTGCGGCGCACGCTGGTCACCGCGGCCGTCGCCTTCTCCGCTTGCGGTCTGGTCGCGTGGCTCGTCGGCGTCCGCGTCGTCGGACGCCCGATCGCGGCCCTCGTCGCGAAGGCGCGGCGCATCGGCGGAGGGGATTTCTCGGCTCCGCTCGAGCTCTCACGCCACGACGAGCTCTCGCTCCTCGCCGGGGAGATGAACGCGACGGCCGAGCGCCTGGACGCGGCGACGCGGTGGCTCGCCGCCGAGTCCGCCGCGCGGATCGCCGCGCTCGAGCAGCTCCGTCACGCGGACCGCCTCACCACGGTCGGCAAGCTCGCGTCGGGCCTCGCCCACGAGCTGGGAACGCCGCTCAACGTCGTCTCGGGGCGCGCGACGATGATCGCCTCGGGCGAGACGAAGGATCCGGAGGAAGCGGTCGCCTGCGCCCGCATCGTCTGCCAGCAGGCGGAACGGATGACGGCCATCGTCCGCCAGCTGCTCGACTTCGCCCGCCGCCGAGACGTCGAGAAGGTCGCGACGGACGTCGCACAGCTCGCCCGGCAGACGACCAGCCTGCTCGAGCCGATGGCCTCCGGGCGCGGTGTGCAGCTGGTCGACGTCGGAGAGGGAGTCGAGCCCCGGCTCGTGGCCCAGCTCGATCCGAGCCAGATGCAGCAGGCACTCACCAACCTGGTCGTGAACGGGATCCAGGCGACTCGGCCCCGGGGCTCCGTCCGCGTCCGTGCGCTGAGGCAGGAGATCGACGCGGGGGAGGTGGAGGGCCGGTCCGCCGGAGGCTACGCGGTCCTCGAGGTGAGCGACGACGGCGAGGGAATCTCCGCGGACTGCCTCTCGGTGATCTTCGATCCGTTCTTCACCACGAAACGCGTGGGCGAGGGGACCGGACTCGGATTGTCCGTCACCTACGGCATCGTCGAGGAGCACGGCGGCTGGATCGACGTCCAGAGTACGCCCGGGCGCGGGAGCCGGTTCCGCATCTGGATCCCTGCGGAGGCGGCGTGAAGGGGCGGGTGCTGGTCGTCGAGGACGATCCCGACATGGGCGAGCTCCTCCGCGACCGCCTCTCGCGTCGCGGCTTCGAGGTCTGTACGCAGGTCCAACCCGAAGAGGCGCTCGCGCGGCTCGCTGCCGAGGACTTCGACGCGGTGGTGACCGACGTTCGCATGCGGCGAATCGACGGAATCGCGCTGTGTGCCGACGTCACGGCGAACCGACCGGACCTTCCGGTGGTCGTGATCACCGCCTTCGGAAGTCTCGAAACCGCCATGGCGGCGATGCGCGCGGGCGCCTTCGACTTCCTTCCCAAGCCCTTCGACGTCGAGGAGCTCGCCTTCCGGCTCGACCGCGCCCTGGCTCACCGCCGCCTCACCGCGGAGGTGAAGCGCCTGCGCGCCGAGTCGCGACCACCGGTTGGGGAGCCGATCGGGGAGAGCCCGGCGATGCACCGGCTCCGCGACCTCGTCGCCCGCGTGGCGCCCTCCGATGCGCCCGTGCTGATCACCGGCGAGACGGGAACGGGCAAGGAGCTCGTCGCCCGCGCCACCCACCGTCATGGCCGGGCTCCGGACGGCCCCTTCGTCGCGCTCAACTGCGCGGCGCTCCCGGAGCCGCTGCTCGAGAGCGAGCTCTTCGGCCACGAGCGCGGGGCCTTCACCGACGCGCGCTCCGCCCGGACCGGCCTCGTGCTCCAAGCGCACGGGGGGACCCTGTTCCTCGACGAGATCGCGGATCTGCCGCTCGCGCTCCAGCCCAAGCTGCTGCGCGTGCTCCAGGAGCGTCGCGTGCGGCCGCTCGGCGCCGCTCTCGAGGTGCCCTGCGACGCGCGCGTGGTCGCCGCCACGAATCGCAACCTCGAGACGGCGGTCGAGGAGGGGCGCTTTCGGGAGGACCTCTTTTTCCGCCTGGACGTCCTGCGCATCGAGGTGCCACCGCTCCGGGCTCGCGGGAGCGACGTGCTCCTGCTCGCCCAGCACTTCCTGCGCGCCGGCGCGGCGCGCAGTGGCAGGGGCGTGGTGGGACTCTCGCGCGGAGCGGCGGAGAAGCTCCTGGGCTACGCGTGGCCGGGAAACGTGCGCGAGCTGCAGAACGCCATCGAACGCGCCGTTGCGCTCGCCCGGCACGATCAGATCCTCGTGGAGGACCTCCCCGAGCGGATCCGCGACTATGGTCGTGCGCACGTGCTGGTGGTCGGCGAGGACCCTTCCGAGCTCGTCCCCCTCGACGTCGTCGAGCAGCGCTACATCGGTCGCGTGCTCGAGGCCGTCGGCGGCAACAAGACCCTCGCCGCGCGCGTGCTCGGTCTCGACCGCAAGACGCTCTACCGCAAGCTCGACCGCCTCACCCCCCGCCGCCCCTGACGCGCCCCCCGACCCTCCGAAGTCAACGACAGGCAAGCGAAGCGCGCAGCGAGCCGCAGGCGAGCGGAGTGGGCTGCCACCACTCAATTCGTCGCAACGTCCTCGAGCCGGAGTGGGCTGCCACC
>Ga0214473_10005400_pt1 | contig 15305 bp, 14 predicted proteins | sample RVTome_7_FD_203509 | JGI IMG/M metagenome (GOLD analysis project Ga0214473, IMG submission 203509) | Soil microbial communities from uranium-contaminated site in the Upper Colorado River Basin, Wyoming, United States - RVT98D197 | ecosystem: Environmental > Terrestrial > Soil > Contaminated >... | reverse complement strand
AAGAGACCTTTCAGCTCTGCAAGCTCGCGGTAGATATAGGCCAAGCGCTGCGGGTTCTCCACGTGATAGGAACCCATATCATGCTCCAGATACCGCTCGTCTTTTACAATGCCTGTCCGCGCCATAAAATGCTCCTTAAAGAAGGATTCGAGGGGTTGAGGGTTCAAGGGGTCAAGTGTTTATTCTGCAGAGATTTAATGAGTGCCTTGAGCATCCTCTCAACATCTCCTACGTCTTGCTGAAGTTTCTGGAAATTGTCCGATTTAATATAACCTAAATCCTTTGATATCAGGATCTGTGTCTCCAACTCACAATGAGAACCATACGCTATGTATAACGACTGCATATACTCTGATGTCGTCTTCCTGCCATACCCTTCTGCAATGTTCGATGGCACTGATACAGCAGCTCTTCTGATCTGGGATGTCAAGCCATATTGCTCTTCTTTCGGAAAATATTTCGTAAGCTTATATATCGTAATACAAAGCTGGTACGCCTTCTGCCAAACTTTTAAGTCTTTATAGTTCTTGAGCATTTCACTTGACCGCTAGAACCCTGGACCCCTTGGCCCCTGTCCTTTCACACTATCCCTCCATCCACCACAATGGTCTGGCCGGTGATGTAGTCAGCTTGCCGAGAGGCAAGAAAGAGAACGGCCCAGGCCACATCCTCGGGCTTCCCCATCCTGTTGAGGGCGGTGGAGCGGACAATGGCCTCCACCCGCTCCTTGGGCATCTTTGTCACCATCTCCGTCTCGATGAGGCCGGGCGCCACGCAATTTACCTGGATGTTAAAGGGGCCGAGCTCTCTAGCCAAGGATTTGGTAAAGGCGATGACACCACCCTTGGCAGCGGCGTAATTGACCTGGCCGGCAGTGCCGATGATCCCGCTGACCGAGGCGATGTTGATGATCTTCCCCTGCTTATGGGGGATCATCTTTCTGATGACTGCCCGACAGCAAAGATAGACAGAGGTGAGGTTGGTCTTCACTACATCTCCCCAGTCCCCCTCACCCATCAGCATGAGAAATCCGTCCTTGATCATCCCCACGTTGTTCACCAGGATATCGATGTGTTTGCCTTCCTTCTCAACGTCATCCATCATCCTGGCAGCCTGCGCAGGATCGGTGACATCCGCCTGCACAGGCATGATTGCGCCGGAAAACTTTTCAGCTGCCTTGACAACTGCCTGCGCAGCCTCGTTGTCGCGCGAGTAAATCATGAAGACGCGGCATCCCTGCTCAGCAAGCAGGAGACAGATGGCCCTGCCGATGCCCTTGGTACCTCCGGTTACGATGGCGACCTTATCCTTAAAGTCCATCTTCTTTTCTCCTTCGGATGTCTCTTCTCCCCTTTTTGGTAAGGGGAGAAGGTGGAGTCCCGCACAGCTTTGCATAAATCATGGACTGCGGGATGCCCCAAGGCGGCAGATGAGGGGTTACGATAAAAAAATATTTTAAATGCTTTTCAGTTGAGCCCCTCACCCACACCCTCTCCCCTGCCACTACGCGGCATCCCAACCTCTATATTTTTAAAGAGGAGCGGGACTTACGTGGGGCGAGGGAAATATTTGAATTGTAACTTAATCTCTTATCGCAGGGGCCGCATGCGCGACCTCCGCATCCTGCCTGCCAGCTCCCACAGTGGCCCTCTCAGACCGAACTTGCGCATCCCCTCCATCAGAGGAGGGGAGATGTTGATCTCCAACCCGGGGACGATCCACCCCTGGCGCTTCATTGCCGCCTCGGTAATCACCTCGATGAGCCTCTCGGACCCGATCAAGGGCGAGATATAAAATCTCGGCTCCAGGAGGTCGTCATTCCGCGCGATCAGCCCCTCCTGCACAGCGATCTCCTGCAGCTGGGTGTGGGGATAGATCCTGATCCCCTGCATCACGATCACGGCTGTCGGGGAGAGGCAATCCATGAATGCAAAGGACTCTTGCAAGGTGGCCTTATCCTCACCTGGCCCCCCTAACAATAAATAAACGGCAAAGGGCAGGCTTGCCTCTTGACAGTGCCGCGCAGCTCGTGCGACATCCTTCTTCTCAAATCCCTTGCCATAGGCCCTCAGCATCTTTGCCGACCCGGCATCAATGCCCAGCTCCAATCCCTGGCACCCTGCCTGGGCCATCTGCACACAGAGCTCGACAGTCAGAAAACGGGGATTGACAAAGGCGGTCCATTTCACGGAAACACCTTGCGCCATCATCTCGCGGCAGAGGGAATCGGTATAGTCACCGGGATAGTTGAAGATGTCGTCGACGAAATAGATATAGTCCGCGCCGCACTCGGTCTGAAGCTCTTTCAGCTCCTGCACCACCTCACCAATCCCTCTCATCCTGCACTTCTTACCTTCCAGCAGGGGATAGGTGCAGTAGATGCAGTCGAAGGGACACCCCCTCTTGGTCTGGAGGTTGGCCATCCCTCCTTCTTTTAAGTATCTCGCGTTATCCAGGATGCTCCGGTCAGGGGCATGGAATGACGCCAGCGGTCTGGGCGGGATAAAGCCATCCTCTCCCTTGATGAGCACCCCGGGGATCCCCTGGGGAGAAGCACCCTGTTCTAAACGCCCCACGAGCTCAACCATGCTCCCCTCCCCCTCTCCGATGACCCCGAAATCCAGATCCACGCGCCGCATCAGGGGCAGCGGGGCCAGGGAAAAACCGGAGCCGCCGATGACAACGGGGGCCGTGGTGCGGCGGCGCACGATTGCCACGGTCTCCTCCAGCTCCGGCAGGTATGATATAGAAGAAGGGTAGGTGAGGTTGTCCAGATTCCTCAGGGAGATGCCGATGGCATCAGGGGGAAAATCCTCCACGATCTGAGTCAGGTCGTGCTCGATCGCCGTGGAGAAGCAGAGGTCTACGGCCCGGACGTTGTGCCCCGCTTGCTTGAGTGCGCCTGCTATATAGGCGAGGCCCAAGGGGGCAACGGGATAGGGCATGCGTTCTCTATTGACCGAGATCAGCAATATCCGCATCTGTTACAGAAAATCACAAACAGGGGATTTAGTCAAGGAAGGCCGGTCCAGATCAACAGCGGGCGCGAAGAGGGATCGCGCCTCATCCTCTCTCCGCCTTTCTCCGCTGGAGGGTTTCCAGAAAGGCCTCGATGCGGGTCCGGATCTGGGTCTCGGAGTAGAATCTCTGATCCCCCATGTCGGACTCGAAGATCAAGGCCGGGGTCCCGGTCTTCGCGGCGATGATCTCCTTGAGCTGATAGACGGCAAAGGAGACGGCCTTGCAGCTGCGGTTGACGAACATGAGGCTCCCGTCCAGGGAAAAGCGCTGAAAGAGGTCCAGGGCCATCGCCGCACGCTCCTCCAGGATGCGGTTGGAGAAGACCGAGCAATAGTTCTCCGCCAGGGTCTCGAGGGGGTCCTTGGACGTATCGAACTCAAAACACCAGGCATGCACATAGAGGGAAGTAAGGATAGTGGCACCGTAGGACGCCAGCAGATTAAAGTGATCGCGGAACTTAAACCAGATCGGGAGGTTTTCCCAGTAGAGGCGAAATTGCTCGTTCTCCACCGCGCCGATACCCTGATCCGCTTTGGCCTGCACCTCAGCGCAGAGGGTCTGATAATAGTCCACGCATTGCGGCGTCCCCCTCAGATAGACGATGATGGCCATCTGGATCAAGGCATCGAAGATAGTGATAGGAGAGGGCTTATAAGCCGCCATGTCCAGGAACCGGCGGTAGAGGAGGCTGGCATCTCGCGAGTATTTCATCACCTCGGCCAGGCGGTCATAGTCAAACCGTTTGCCGGTGAGCTGCTCCAGGGCCGCGACCAGCTCCCGGAGCTGGCTGACGCAGTACTTGACAATCTCCTTGCGCGCTTCGGGATCGCGGATCCACTGGGGGGTATCGAAGACAAAGAGGGGGGTCCGGTACCTCCGCGAGAGGACCTCAAACCACTTGGTGAGGGTAAAGCACTGGGCATTGCAGGCGAGAAGGAACGCCGGATCGGGAATCCCCCCCTTGGCGCTTTTACCGGTGATACGGTACCCCAGGTCCGCGCGGGCATAGGCGCAGAGGTGGCTGGTGTAGCCCTTTCGCTCCATGGCGAGGGAGAGCTCTGTCCCCATCCTCTTGGTGAGGCAGGCCGCGGCGTGGTTCTCGGGATAGATGGGGATGACGTCATGGGCCTTCAGGAGCTCTACCGGTGAGATTGCTGTAGCGTAAGCTACATACCTTCCTCGTTCGCGGGCTGTGCGGGCGTCATTGAGATAGGCCTCGGTCAACTGTCTGGAGAGCTCTTGGGCCGATGGCTTCTTTTTCTGCTTCCCCGGCTGCTTGCCCATCTAACGCCGCCCCCCCTTGCTGATCACTGATTCACGAAATGCCTCGAGCCTGGTCCGCATCTGTGCGGAGCGGGTGGTCTGATATTCCGTCTCCAGCTCCAGAAAGGGTATCCCCTGCTCTCTCATCCGCGTCTTGATATCCGGCAGGTCGTATGCTTGCGACTCGCAATACTTTATATGGCAGTAAAAGACGGCCTCTGCCTTTGCTTGGCGATAGAGTTCCACTAAATCGGCAGCGATCCTCTCCGAATCTGCGTTGATGGGACTGAACAGGGGCTTGCGCAAATGCCGATCAGCTAAGGCCTCGGCAGGGTCAGGCCCAATCTCGACGTCATGATAGATAGAGCGTGAGGCAACACAGAGGTTGTCCGCGACGATGTTCCCCTTTACCTGATCGATCATGTCGTAGATGGCCGGGGGTTCCACCACGATCCCCGCCATGACCACCTTAAAATATCCTTGCCGATCGGCGAAACGCGCCTTATCTTGCTCAGCCCAATCTACTACCTCTCTGAGAAGCTGATTATGCTCCTCCTTTGCCATGAAGAAGCACGCCTTGACCATATCGAAGAACTCCCTGTTGGTCATCAGGCCAGGGGCCTCCTGCTTGATGGCGTAGAGCCGCCTCAGCAGGGAGCGGTTCTCATTGTAGAGGCGGAAGCTCTGCCACAGCGCCTCGTCAGTAATCTCCTGGCCCGTGTAGCGCGCGAGAGCCGTCCGCAACCTGCGGCACTCCCCCGCATACCATGCGCGGGCGCTGGGTCGTGCCACCTGCCGCGGGGCCAGGAAGTTCTCAAAGTAGTGGTCGGGGAGCTTCCTGCGCCAGATATCGGAGAGATGCTGGGTGGTATCGCAGACCTGGGAAAGGACAAACCCGTCGAAAAACGTTGCCTGATCACCGAGGACCAGCTCCAGGTTGCTTCTGGCCAGGGAGCACGCGTTGTCAGGAAGCAGGGCCGCGGAGCGACGAATGGGCTCATTCGTCCCCAAGATCAAAAAGGGGTGCAGCCCTGCGGCATGGATCACCTCCTCGGGTACATCTGCCAAGGTGCTGCCGATGACACGTTTCTTCTTTCTGAGGTCCGCCAGACAGCTATAGGGGTCATTGGCGATCTGGGTCAATTGTTTTAAGGCTTGCGGTTTCATCAGCGGCTTTTCATTATAATCCGTCGTGAGTCCCTTTTCCAAGCTAGACTTGAGGCATCAATGGTGTCAAGTCCCCCTCCTTCCTGCTCCTTAAATTTGAAGTCTAAGGAAAGCAGCCGAAGGTGGCCCTTTGGCCAGATGTCGCCAAGCGACACAAAATAGATTTATTAAAGGGGGATGCCGCTAGCGGCAGAAGATGGGGGGCGATCACCATGAAGAATTGGCGTGTCATCCTCTTCCATTTATTATTATATTGCTCAGCAAATAAAACCATTGAGTTTCCTCTCCCCCCGTGGGGAGAGGAGAGAGTCCCGCACCCCTTTCAAAAATCAGGGAATACGGGATGCCGCTAAGCAGCAGTGAGGGGGAACCACTGAGATCATATCCACTGGCCAAAGGGCCACCTTCGGCCTCACCCTGGCCCTCTCCCGCCAGCGGGAGAGGGGATAAATAGCATTTTCCCCGCCTTTGGCAGGATTCGCAGGCGACGAACCCATCATGCCGCCGAAGCCGAAGGTGGCCCCTTGGCCAGTGACCCTTTGGTCAAAGGTGGCTCTTTAGCCAATGGATTACAGAAAAGATCTCCTGCCAGGAGGGTATTGAAGCGCGCCCTGTTTTATTGTATAGATAGGTGCACCAAACACCTTATAAAAGTCTTCCCTCTCTTTTTTTTAACGGCAGAGACAACTGCAAAAGAGGCGGGACGGAATAGGAGAGAAAACATAGCCATCGATATCCATATAGGGGAGATACTGGCGAGAAATGCCCGCTTGTACCCCGCTGATTGCGCACTCATCGAACGCACGCCGGCGGAAAAGAAGAGGAGGGAAATCACGTGGCAGCAATTCGATGACGCTGCCAATTGCTGCGCCCATGCCTTGATCAATCAGGGGATCCGCAAGGGGGATAAGGTCGTTCTCCTCATGATGAACTCCATCGACTGGCTGATCGCCTACTTCGGGATAGTACGAACAGGCGCGTGGGCCGTGCCGCTCAACTTTCGCTTTACCGCCAAAGAGATACACTACTGCGTGGAGGTTGCCGAGCCTCGGGCAATTATCTTCGGTGAGGAGTTCATCGAGAGGATCGATGCGATCAAGGACTCTATGCCTACAATAGGTGACTACATCTTTGTGGGCAAGGATGCACCTGCCTATAGCGAGCCTCTGGAAAAGGTCCTCGCCGCTGCGTCAGCCGTTCCGCCGGGAATCGAGATTGCCTATGATGACCCCTGCGGCCTCTATTTTACCTCGGGGACCACCGGCACGCCCAAACCGATCCTCCTCACCCATAAGAACATGGTCAGCGCCTGCATAACGGAAAACGCCCACCACCATCAGACGCGGCGAGATACCTTTATCCTCATCCCCCCGCTCTACCACGCCGGCGCCAAGATGCACTGGTTCGGGAGCTTCATCGTCGGCGGGCGCGCCGTCATCCTGCGCGGCGTTGCCCCCGAGTATGTATTGGAGGCCGTGAGCGAGGAACAGGGGACTATCGTCTGGCTTCTCGTCCCGTGGGCCCAGGATATCCTGGTGAAGTTTGACAGCGGCGAATTGAAGCCGCAGGATTATGATCTCAGCCGCTGGCGGCTCATGCACATCGGCGCCCAGCCGGTGCCTCCGGCGCTTGTCAAACACTGGAAGCGGTACTTCCCAAAGATGGCCTATGACACCAATTATGGCCTCAGCGAAGCCACCGGACCCGGCTGCGTCCATCTCGGCATGGAGAACGAGCATAAGATCGGGGCAATTGGTATACCCGGCTTCAACTGGGAGACCAGGATCGTAGACCCTAAGGGCAACCCTGTTCCCCAAGGGAAGGTGGGAGAATTGGTTGTGAGGGGCGACGGCGTGATGAAGGAATACTACAAGAACCCCGAGGCAACCGCCGCTGCCTTGAAGGACGGCTGGCTCTACACCGGGGACATGGCCCGTCAGGACAAAGATGGATTCATCTTTCTGGTCGACAGGAAGAAGGACGTCATCATCTGCGGTGGGGAGAACGTCTTCCCCGTTGAGATAGAAGACTTCTTACACACCAACACGGTGGTAAAAGATTGCGCAGCCATCGGCTATCCGGATGAACGATTAGGCGAGATCGTGGCAGTGGTCATCGAAGTAGTGCCGGGTCAGACCTTGACGGAGGAAGCAGCCCTCCAATTCTGTGAAGCGCTGCCCAAGTACAAGAGGCCGAGAAAGGTCTTTTTCGGTGAGATCCCGCGAAATCCAACGGGCAAGATAGAAAAACCGAAGCTGAGAAAAAAATATATCGGCATCAAAGAGGCATTCAAGACGAAATAAGTCGCTACCGCATAAGGCGGTAGCGAGGGTTCTAGAGGTCGAGGGTTCTACCCCGCTCTATCGCTTTGCGACATCCCATCATTTAGATTTTTATACAAAGTGGAAGGGGACTTAATTCAGATTTTATGGACAACGGGGTCCCGCACAACGGGAGGGTTCAAGGGTTATACAAACATGACGAAGCCGAAGGTGGCTCTTTAGCCAGTGACTCCTTGGTCATTTGAATGTTTTTCACTCGAACCCTCGAATCCTAGAATCCTTGGACCCTAAATTCCCGCCTTGGGCGGGCTATTTTACTAATTGAGATGCCGGACATCACCGCCATATTGCGCAAAGGGGCTGAGGAGCTCGGCATAACGCTGACCAGCCAAGTGGTGGCAAGCTACCTCTTTTATATCAAAGAACTCAAAAAATGGAATCAGCGGATCAACCTCACCTCCTTAGAAACGGACAGGGATATCGCAGTAAAACATTTCCTCGATTCCCTCACCATCGCCCCCTTTCTGCAAGACGCAACGCAGCTCCTCGATATCGGCACAGGTGCGGGGTTCCCCGGCCTGCCCCTGAAGATCTTTGCCCCCTCCATCGATGTACTCTTGCTGGAATCCTCGCAAAAGAAGTGTTCATTTCTACGTCATATCGTCAGGAGATTAAAGTTGACAGGTGTTGAGATCGTCCATGGCCGGGCCGAAGACAAAAAGATGATAGAGAGATACGCGGGTGGCTTTGATCTGGTCCTCTCGCGCGCCCTGGCAGACCTGTTGACCTCTTTGCAGCTGGCCCTGCCCTATGCCAAACGTGGAGGGCGCATCGTGGGTATGCGGGGAAGGCAGGGCGAGCACGAGAGAGATACAACGGAATGGCGGCCTTTGGGTCTGCAATTGCTCGAGCAGCGGAGATTGACCCTGCCCTTTGTGGAGGAGCAGCGCGTCCTGCTGCTCTTTGAACGCAGGGAGATATAAGCCGCGGAGGATCAGCGCCCTTCACATCGATTCACCCCAGTAAATTATCTCTTTCCAAATGAGTGCGTTTATGATAAGTATCGAACAGCCAGAAAGCTTTTCTATATACTCATGGGAAAGGTCATCAGCATCGCCAATCAGAAGGGAGGAGTGGGGAAGACAACCACGGCCGTGAACCTTGCCGCTTCCTTGGCCATGTCCGAGATAAAAACCCTCCTGGTGGATGCCGATCCCCAGGGAAACTCCTCAAGCGGCGTCGGCTATACGAAGGAAGACATAGAAGAAAACCTCTATCACGCCTTGATAGGGACGGCAAGCATCAGGCAGGTCATCAAGGATACCGAAATCCCTCATCTCAAGATAGTCACATCCAATACAGACTTGATCGGGGCGGAGATCGAATTGATAAACGAGATCGCCAGGGAGAAAAAATTGAAGGAGATCTTAAAAGAGGTGATACCCGAGTACGACTTTATCTTTATCGATTGCCCGCCCTCCTTGGGACTCCTCACCGTCAATTCCCTCACCGCCGCCCACTCCGTGCTCATCCCCCTGCAATGTGAATACTATGCCATGGAGGGATTGACGCAGCTCTTAAAGACCATCAGGATCGTCAAGGAAAATCTCAATCCGGATCTGCAGATCGAAGGGATCCTGCTGACCATGTACGACCTGAGAAACAATCTCTCCCAACAGGTGGCCGATGAAGTACGGGCCCACTTCAAAGGGCGGGTCTTTTCTACCATCATCCCGAGAACCGTCAAGTTGAGCGAGGCGCCCAGCTTCGGGAAGCCGTGCATCCTCTATGACGCCGAGTCCAGGGGGGCGCAGAGCTACGTTGAATTGGCGCAGGAGATGCTCAAGAACGGGAAGAGGCACTATGGCTAAGCGGGCTGCCTTGGGAAAAGGGTTGGGGGCCTTGTTGCCCCAAATGGAAAAGGGTGAGAAGGGAGACCTCATCCAGTGCAATATCCACGAAATCCATCCCAGCCCCTGGCAGCCGCGGAGGCTCCTCCCCGATGAAGGGCTCGAGGAGCTGGCCCAGTCTATTCGGGAAAAGGGGATCCTGCAGCCCCTCGTAGTGCGTAAAAGCGGGGAAGGATACGAGCTCATCGTGGGGGAGCGGAGGTGGCGGGCGGCCCAGCGGGCAGGCCTTGCCAAGGTCCCCATCCTCATCAAAGAGGCCACCGATCAGGAAGTCATCGAGCTGGCCCTGATAGAAAACCTCCAGCGGGAAGACCTCAACCCCCTCGAGGAGGCGGAGGCATATCAGCGGCTGATCGCGGAATTCGCCTATACGCAAGAGGTCCTGGCCCAGCGGATCGGCAAAGACAGATCGTCGGTGGCAAACACCCTGCGCCTGCTGAAGCTTCCCGCAGAGGCTAAAGATGCCCTGGAGAGAAACCAGATCAGCATGGGGCATGCGCGGGCACTCCTGGCCCTGAGAAATGAGGGGGAGCAGCTCTCCTTCTGCCGAAGGATCGTAAAGAAGGGCCTCTCGGTTCGCGAGACAGAGGACGGCATCAGGCATCTCCTGGAGGCCAGGACGAGCGCCCCCCCCAGAGAAAGGGTAATACCCGAGATAGAAGCCCTCCGTGAGGAGTTGCGCCACATCTTCAAAACGCAAGTGCGGATAAAGATAAGAGGGGAAAAGGGCGCCATCGAGATCGAGTTTTACTCACTGGACGACCTGGAGAGGATCTTAGAACTCTTACGGAGAACAAAGGCACGATAAAGCGGCAGAGCCGAACGCAGACACGGCGCTCGATATACCATAACGGAAAGAGGAGGAATCTTTATGTTGGAGAGGAAGCCGAAAGAGGCCAAGGTAACGGAAGCCCTGGAGCGAGGAGAGGTAAATGCCTTTATGGGGGCAGAGACATTCTTTGAGGGCAAGTTGACCTACACAGGGGCAGTGCGGTTGGATGGCCGCTTCAAAGGCGTGATCCGCAGCGACGACACCTTGATCGTCGGGGAAACAGGGAGGATCGAGGGGGAGCTGCACGTCGGGATCACCATCATCCAAGGTGAAGTGGTAGGCAATGTCTACGGCAAGGAGCGGGTAGAGCTCCACCACCCGGGAAGAATGATCGGAAACATAACTGCCCCTGTTGTCATTATGGACGAAGGGGCAGTCTTCGAAGGCAACTGTAAGATGAAGAAAAAGGAAGAGAAAAAAGAAACAAAGGACGAAAAGAAGAAGGCGGAAGAGAAGACGATAGGCATATTCGCGCACAAGAAAGAGGCCGGGGGCAAGGCAGAGGATAAAAAGTAAGGGACGGGTTGCCGAGTCGTGAAGCTTAATAATATTCCAACGAGGTGATTCTCACGGCATCAAGGCATATACGGATACAGCGTCTTTGAAACAATAGCGCCGTCACAATGCGTAGTGCCCGATATCATAGAAGATTGACATCTCCAGGGGTAGGTATTATAACAAAATAATAAGGGTACCAAAAGGAGCCGACCATGCGAGAAAAAGTAGAAGCGGCATTAGCAAAGATAAGGCCGACCTTGCAAGCAGATGGTGGAGATGTAGAGTTGGTTGACGTTATTGATGGGGTGGTCAAGGTCAGGCTGACCGGGGCGTGTGGAACATGCCCCATGTCCACCATGACCCTCAAGATGGGCGTCGAGCGCATCTTGAAGGAGCAGATCCCGGAGATCAAAAGCGTCGAAACCACCCAGTAGCCATACAACATCCGGAACTCTCCCCTGCATACGATGGAGAGCATATCCCTCCGTGCCCCAGCCAAGGTAAACCTCAGGCTTGACATCCTGGGCAAGAGGCCTGACGGCTATCACGAGATCAAGACCTGGATTTATCCCATCAGCCTTGCCGATGAACTTCATATCGAACGGGTTAAAACGGCACGGATAACTGTCTCCTCCGCTTCCCCGGGGCTTCCCCTGGGTGAGGAAAACCTGGCATATCGCGCTGCCGCCCTCTTTATAAAGGAGAGGGGCCTTTCAGAGGGGGTGCGGATCGAGATCATCAAGCATATCCCCGTAGCCGCAGGACTCGGGGGGGGGAGCAGTGATGCCGCGACGGTGCTCAAGGCCATGAACATCCTCTGGGGGAAGAATATCCCTTGCGAGGGGTTGATGGAGCTGGGGGCGCGGATCGGGGCGGATTGCCCCTTCTTCGTCGTGGGAAAGGCAGCCATCATGGGGGGCAAGGGAGAAAGGGTGCTGGCAATCCTTCCTCCGCTGAAGGCCTGGATGGTATTGATCAATCCTGGCCACCCATTATCCACGAAGCAGGTGTATGAACAGGGGAAATGGGGGTTGACAAAGCCGGGGGGGGATACTAAAATCTCAATGCCTCCGCAAGATCTTGAAAAGATGGGTAAATTCCTCCGCAACGATCTGGAAGGACCGGCAATGGAGTTGCTGCCCATTATTTCAACTCTTAAAGAAAGGCTCCGCGAGGCGGGCGCCGGCGGCGTTTCCATGACCGGGAGCGGGCCCACGGTCTTTGGGCTCTTTCGCACAGAGGCCAAGGCACAACAGGCGGCACGGGATCTCAAGATGGAGCAGGGATGGATCTGTCTTGTCGCCAAAACCCTTTCCGAAATATAGGCAGTTGGGGTGTCGTCAAGCGGTAAGACACGGGATTTTGGATCCCGCATTCGGAGGTTCGAATCCTCCCACCCCAGCCACTTTTCTTCTCTTGATATAGTAAGGTGCTTTAAAAAATGTTAAGCGATGACAGCCCGATAAAGGTATTTTCAGGAAATTCCAATCCTGACCTGGCAGAGAAGATCTGCAGCGCCGTGGGGGTACCCCTGAGCAAGGCCCAAGTGAAGACCTTTAGCGATGGCGAGATAGCGGTGGAGGTGAACGAGAGTGTCCGGGGTCTCGACACCTTCGTCGTGCAATCCACCTGCCCCCCTGTCAACAACAACCTGATGGAACTCCTCATCATGATCGACGCCCTCAGGAGGGCCTCCGCAGAGAGGATAAATGCCGTCATCCCCTATTATGGGTATGCCAGACAGGACCGCAAGGTAGCGCCGAGGCAGCCCATCTCAGCCAAGCTGGTGGCCAACCTGATTACCGAGGCCGGCGCCTCGCGTGTCCTGACCATAGACCTCCATGCCGGGCAGATCCAGGGATTCTTCGATATCCCCGTGGACAACCTCTATGCCTCTCCCATCGTCCTCGAGTATCTGCGCACGAAGTTCAAGGACGATCTGGTGCTCATAGCCCCCGACGCCGGAGGGGTAGAGCGAACCAGGTCCTTTGCCAAGCGCCTGGATGCCTCTCTGGCCATCATGGACAAGAGGCGGGAGAGGGCCAACGTCGCCCAGGTCATGCACATCATCGGCAAGGTAAAGGGCAAGGTAGCGGTGATCCTCGACGACATGGTTGATACCGCCGGCACACTCACCCAGGCAGCGCAGGCGCTCAAGGAGCATGGAGCCACGGCCATCTTCGCCTGCTGTACCCATGCCGTCTTGTCGGGCAAGGCCATTCAAAAGATAAATGATTCTCCCCTTGAGGAACTTATCGTGACCGATACCATACCTATCAATCAAGAGGGGCGCGGTTGTAAAAAGATAAAGGTCCTCTCCGTGGCTGAGCTCTTCGGTGAGGCGATAAAAAGAATCCACAAGAATGAGTCGGTCAGTTCCCTGTTCGTATAAATGAGATGAGAAGGAGTAGCAGATGGAAAAAGTATCGTTAGCAGCACAGTGGAGAGAGGGCAAGGGAAAAGAGGATGCACGAAGGCTGAGAAATCAGGGCTTGATCCCCGCCGTTGTCTATGGACAGCGGGCGGAAACAATCCCGGTAACCCTCAACCCCCAGGAATTAGCCAAGGTCCTGCATGGGGGGGCGGGAGAACGAACCTTGATCAATCTTACCATCGAGGGGTTGAAGGATGGCCCCATCACCAAGACCGTTATCCTCAAGGAGAAACAGATAGATCCCATGAAGAGGACCTGGCTGCACGTTGATCTGTATAGCATTGCCATGGATGAAGCGATCAACGTCTACATCCCGGTCCGCCTCGTGGGCAAGGCCGCAGGGCTGGCGCAGGGTGGCATTGTGGAACAGATCCTCAGGGAGATCGAGGTAAAGTGCCTCCCCACGGATATCCCCGGCGGCATCGATGTCGATATCTCCGCCCTGGAGATCGGCCACTCTATCCATGTGGCGGAAATTACCGTAGAAAAGGCCAAGATACTTGCTGATCCCGGTCAGACCATCGTGACCGTCGTACCGCCTAAGGAAGAGGCCGTTGCCGCCGTAGCGGAGGTGGCTGCTGAAGAAGCGGTAGTCGAGGGCGAGGAGAAAGAAGCGGCTGAAGAGGAAAAAGGAAAGGAAGAAGAGGATAAAGATAAGAGCAAAGATAAGGGTAAAGATAAGGGTTAATTACCAAAAAGGATCGCCGGGAAAAAGGGCAGACTGTTTTTTTAAAAACGGCCTGCCTTTTTGTTATGTTGTTATGCCAAGATGAGGAGGGCAACAACCGGTATCGTCAAGATTATCGCGCTTGCCACCCACCACAGAGCATCTTTATCCCCCCGCATCCTCCCCCTGAGGCCCATGACAGCAGCACCGATGGCTGCGAGACCGCTGACAACGGCAAGCAGAAGTGCAATCAATCCCCGCGTGCGGCCCCCTACCATTCGGATATTTTTATTGATGGGGTGTCGCTCCCGCTCTCCCGAAGGTGGCCCTTTGGCCAGATCCCGAAGCGGGAAAGGCGACACACCCCCATACTTCTACGGGTAGCATAGCTATGCGAAAAAAGACCGTTGGCATAATGGTAGGGATAAGGATGTGATAGATTATGCGCTTCATCTATGATGCCTGGCTTTTATCTCTATATTATAATTACTGCGTTCAAACCTCAACCGATGATTAGCTCAAATCCCGCTCAGCGACGTTCAATTATACCTATTCATGGCCTTGTCTTTCCCCGATACGATAATGGCCTCGATGGCCTCGACAGCCTGTTCCACGCTCTCCTTGACAAGGGCACGCTCGTTAGCGGCAAAGGGGGAGAGGACATAATCCGCCCCCTCTTCGGGGTCTGGGGGCTTGCCGATGCCCACCTTCACCCTCAGGAAATCCGTGCTTCCTAACTGCTCTATGATCGACTGCACCCCCTTGTGTCCGCCATGCCCGCCCTTTTCCTTTATCTTCATCCGGCCGCAGGCCAGATCCAGATCGTCATGCACCACCACGAGGTGATCGAGAGGGATGCCCGATGCCTTGACGAGCTTTTTCACCGCCACGCCGCTCTTGTTCATATAGGTCAGCGGCTTTGCCAGAACAACCTTCTCCCTCCCCACGCGGCCCTCCCCTATGCGGGCCCCGCCGCGACGCCTTTTGAACTGAATCCCCTGCTGACGGGCAAGGCGATCCACTACCCGAAAACCCACGTTATGCCTCGTCAGCCGATATTCCTTGCCCGGATTGCCGAGGCCGATAATGAGCCACATCACCTTATAACCCCTTGATCAATGTGATTCTTTTATTGTCCCGTATAGTGAGACCCAATCAACCCGATGTCAAGAAAGATTTATATCCCCTCCTAAAAATTGCTCTATTTTTCACAAAAAGCCGAAAAAACCCT
>Ga0214473_10005399_pt1 | contig 15305 bp, 13 predicted proteins | sample RVTome_7_FD_203509 | JGI IMG/M metagenome (GOLD analysis project Ga0214473, IMG submission 203509) | Soil microbial communities from uranium-contaminated site in the Upper Colorado River Basin, Wyoming, United States - RVT98D197 | ecosystem: Environmental > Terrestrial > Soil > Contaminated >... | reverse complement strand
ACGAGCCGCGCAAGGTGGCGGAAAACCAGCGCCAGGCCTGGGAGCTGATCCAGCGCTCCCATGCGGTCGCCAACGGGGTCTATGTCGCGTCGGTGAACCGCGTCGGGCGCGAAGGGAAGCTTAAGTTTTGGGGTAACTCGTTTGTCGCCGGACCGTTCGGCGAAATCGTCGCCCGCGCCGGCGGCGAACGTGATGAACGTTTGATTGTCAAGTGCGATCTCGCCAAGATCGAAGAGACGCGACAGAGCTGGCCCTTCCTGCGTGACCGCCGAATCGATGCGTATGGGCCTCTTCAGTCGCGGTTCATCGATCCCTCGACTCGGTCCCCAGCCATGACTGGGAACGCTTCGCTCGGGATTCCGCCTGAAAATCGAGGGGTCGTCCTGAGCGAGCGAAGCGAGTCGAAGGACGATGGTAATGGTACCCCGGCCTTGCCCGGGGGCCTCGACAAAACCGGCCGCCGCTGATCGCCGTTCGCCATCCATCCATCGCTCAAGAGTCGAACCATGGCAAACCCCGCGACCCCGCGCTCCCTCGGTTATCGCATGCCGGCGGAGTGGTCTCCTCACCGGGCAACCTGGCTTTCCTGGCCGCATAGTCGAGACAATTGGCCCTCTCAACTGGAAGAGGTAAGAGCCGTCTGGGTGCAAATGATTCGCGAGCTGTCGGCGGTGGAGCAGGTTTATCTCTTGGTCAACGACGAAGGCAGCGAAAGGAATGTCGCGGGACGGCTGAAGAGAGCGGGCGCGGCGCTGGACAAGGTCTCATTGCTGCGCATTGCGACGGCAGACGTGTGGATGCGAGATTACGGGCCGACCTTCGTCACTCGATTGACGACGGAAAGTCCGCTCGCTTTAAACGATTGGATCTTCAACGGCTGGGGCGGCAAATATGAGTCCTATGGAAAGGATGAGCGGGTCGCCAAGGAGATCGCCGCGCTCCTCAAGGTGCCGGTTTTCGACCATCCGGTCGTGCTCGAAGGGGGCTCCATCGAAGTCAACGGCGCCGGGACCTGTCTCACCACCGAGCAGTGCTTGCTCAATAAGAATCGTAATCCGGAAATGAACCGCGCCGAAATCGAAGGGCTGCTCAAGGATTCACTTGGCGTCACTCGTATTATTTGGTTGGGCGAGGGTATCGCCGGTGACGACACGGATGGCCATATCGACGACATCGCCCGATTTGTCGGCCCACACACGGTAGTCTGCATCCTCGAAGCGAATCCGCGAGATGAAAACTATCGCTGTCTCCAGGAGAATTATGAGCGGCTGCAAAGCGCGAGGGACCAAGATGGCAACAAACTGAACGTCGTGGTGTTGCCCTGCCCGAGCGCGATCTATTCCGACGGGGCGCGTTTGCCGGCAAGCTACGCGAACTTTTATATCGCCAACGAAATCGTGCTCGCACCCGTGTTCGACGATCCCAACGATGGGCAGGCGCTGGGCGTATTGCGCGAACTCTTTGCGGACCGGAAGGTAATCGGTTTGCGCTGCAACGAAGTCGTCGTCGGTCTGGGCGCGATTCATTGTGTGACCCAGCAAGAACCAAGGATTTTTCTTTCGCACACTTGACAATTTGGCGCGCGCACTCATAATCTAGCATTAGGTATGGCTCAGATCATCCAGATCCGGGAACTGCACCAGGCGCGCCAGCGCCGCTCCGAGAGAGTCAGCATGGAACAATGCGTGGAATTGCTCGAGTGGAACTTGAAAAAGAGCCTCGACGATTATTTTATCTCGCCGCGCGAACAAAGGTCGATACGCGCCGTCCAGATCCGCAAGCTCAGCGAAATTCTCGAATATGCCCTAAGACTCATGTAAGTCCGCCACGGTCAATCGTGGAATCACTATCGCCGCTGTCGCTCCTTCTCCTGTTTTTGTCCGGCCTCGTTCTGTTCGGTTGGATTTTTCTGCTGCGCCTCCAATCGCTGCTTCGGGAAAAGCGCGAGGACGGATCGTTGCAGCTGATGCAGCAACAGATCGACCAGCTACGGGTTCAGATCAGCCAGGCGCTGGATAACGGGACGCGGCAGGTCCAACAACAGTTGGGCCAGGTGCTCGGCCACGTGAACGATCGGCTCAAGGAAAACGCCGAGGTCCTGCAACAGACCCAGCAGAGCCTCGGCGAGCGGCTGGACAACGCCGCCCGGGTCGTCGGCAACGTGCAAAAGAGCCTGGGAGGCCTCGAAGAGGCGAGCCGGAGGATTTACGAGGTGGGCAAAGATATCGCATCGCTACAGGAAATTCTTCGGGCGCCGAAGTTGCGCGGCGGCTTGGGAGAGTTTTTATTGGAGGACTTGCTCGCTCAAGTCCTGCCGGCGGATCATTTTTCGGCGCAATACAGTTTTCGCAGCGGCGAGAAGGCCGACGCGGTGATCAAGCTCGGCACCTCCCTGGTGCCGGTGGATGCGAAGTTCCCGCTGGAGAATTTCAAACGTGCCCTGCAAGCGGAGAGCGATGAAGAGAGAACGCGCGCGAAAAAACAGTTCACCGCGGACGTTAAGAAGCATATCGATGCCATCGCGCAGAAATATATTCTGCCCGATGAGGGCACCTATGACTTCGCCTTGATGTATATCCCGGCGGAGAACGTCTATTATGAAACGATCATCAAGGATGAATCTACCGCGGAAAAGTCGTTAAGCGAGTACGCGCTCAGCAAACGGGTGATTCCGGTTTCTCCGGGAAGTTTTTACGCCTATCTCCAGGCCATCGTGCTCGGTCTCAAAGGGATGAAGGTCGAGGCGCGCGCCAAGGAAATCATCCGTTATATAGGCCGCCTGCAGGGCGACTTCGCGCGCTTTAGGGACGATTTCGACCTGGTGGGAAAACATCTGGGACACGCCCAGTCGAGTTTTCAGAGCGCCGACAAGCGTATCGAACAATTCGGGCAGAAACTTCTTTCGGCTGAGATCGCACCCGGGGACCCCGCGACGATTCCCGCCCTCGAACGCGAGACGGGTTGACGCCGCATTTCCAGGACAAGAGTCGGTTTTTACCATGCGATTGAGCTTGTTTTCCCGTCTGACACTCGGTTATCTAACCATTTTCCTGTTGGTAACCACGGTCAGCGTTTATGCGATTTATCAGCTGCGACATGTCGCCGCGCGTGCAAATTCCGTTCTCATGGTAGACAACCAGGTTCTGGATTATGCGGAGAAACTTCGCGAGTCACTTCTTTCACAAAGCCGATACGAGCAAAGGTTCATGTTCAGTAAGGACGAAGCAGAATATAATCAGTTTCTTCGCGACAAAGAACATTTCGATCTGCAACTAACGAACGCGCTTGCTTTGGGCGAGTCACGGATCGGCGGCATCCTCGCGGAAATTCAACAGCATTACCAAAGTTACCAGGAATTGATTGCTGACGAGGTTCAACTGCTTCGAGCGAAGAAGGTCTATCCTCAAAACGAGTATAAGCAAAACAAAAACACAATCGTTTCTGGGATCGTGGACTCATTAGATACTCTCAAAGAGGATCAGCGGCAAGCGATGAACGTAAAGGTGAGAGAACTGGCAGAGGCGGCCGATCAAGCACGCCGGGTTTCGTTCTTTATCACCTCCACTTGCCTGATCGCCATCCTGCTCCTGTCGCTGCTGATTACCCGAAGCATCACGCGGCCCGTCGCGCTGCTTAAGAGCAAGACCCGCGACATCGCGGAAGGACGCTTTGACGCGGGCCTGCGCATCAGTTCGCCGCCGGAGCTTGCCGAATTGGCGGCGGCCTTCAACCGCATGTGCGAAAGGCTCGGCGAGCTCGAGCGCATGAAAGCTGATTTTTTTTCCTCCATGTCCCACGAGTTGCGCACGCCCTTGACTTCGATCAAAGAGGGCACGGGTTTGTTGCTCGACGGCGTCGGCGGCGAAACCACGGACAAGCAACGAAGACTCTTGACGATTCTAGCCGAGGAGAGCAATCGGCTGATCGGCGTGGTCAATTCTTTGTTGGATCTATCGAAATTGGAAGCGGGGATGTTGAATTACGAATTCGAGACCGTTAACCTTGATCCGTTGATTCGACGGGCCGTCGCCGAAATCGCTCCCCTCGTCGAAGCCAAGCAGATCACGGTGGAGACAGCGATCGAAGGGCCGCTTCCTCAGGCGCGATTGGATCCGGAACGCATGTTGCAAGTACTACGGAATTTGCTCGGCAACGCCGTCAAGTTCACTCCCAAGGGGGGGCAAGTGACGGTGACCGCAAGTCCTGTTGACGGAAAGCTTCAAGTATCCGTGCAAGACTCGGGGCCGGGCATACCGGCCGAAAACCTGACGGCGATATTCGAGAAATTCCATCAAGGCAATCATAAAGGAGCGCATACGAGACCGGGTACCGGGCTAGGCTTGGCGATTGCCAAAAATATTATAAACTCCCACGGCGGTGAAATATGGGCGGAAAGCCAGTTCGGCCAGGGCAGCAAGTTTTGCTTTGTCTTGCCCTGCTCGGCCTAGTATCGGGTTGCAGCCTGCTTACGGATTTGCGAGAGCGCGCGGAGATTCGCGACGCGATGCTGCAGGGCCAAGCGCTATTTGATCGAGGTGATTTTTCCGGCTCGCTCAAGGAATATCAGCGGGTGCAGTCTTTGGCCCGGGAGACCTCGCCTTCGGACCAGGCATCATTTAATATAGGGCTTATCCATGCTGATCCTCGCAACCCCCAGCGAGACAATCAAAAGGCGATTGGGGCCTTCCGGGAGGTGATCGCCCGCCACCCCGAAAGTCCGTGGGTTGACCAGTCGAAGATATGGATCGCCGTCCTTGAAGACCTGGCGCGAACCAAACGGGAAATCGAAGAGTCGAAGCTAGAGGTGGAGAAATCCACGCAGGCCCTCGAGCAATCGCGGCGGGAAATAGAGAAATCTAAGCAGCTCCTCGATCAATCGAAGCAGGAAATCGAAAAACTCAAACAGGAAGTAGAGAAATCCAAGCAAGTTCTTCATAACTCGCGTCAGGTTGATATTGAAATTGAACAGAAGCGGCGTATTCGCGGAAAGTAGGGTGAGCGATGTCATTGGGGAAAATTCTAATCATCGACGATGATGCCAACCTCCTGGAGCTGATTAAAATGCGGCTTGAATCGGCCGAGTACCAGGTCACCGCCGCTCGCGAGGAGGAAAAAGCCGTCGCTGCGTTCAAAGCGGAGGCTTTCGATCTTTGCATCATCGACTTGATGCTCGCCAATCGGGACGGGATTTCCCTCATGGAAGAGTTCCATGCGATGAATCCCGAAGTTCCGGCGATTATTCTTACCGCCCACGGCACCATCGAAAACGCGGTGGAGGCCATGCGCCGGGGGGCCTACAGCTATCTCACCAAACCTTTCGAGCCGCGCGACGTGCTGTTGCAGATCGAGCGAGCGCTTGAAAAGCGCAACCTCAACACCGAGATCAAGAGGCTCAAGGAACTGCTCCATGAGCAATATGATTTCGCCAACATCATCGCGCGCAGCGAAAAAATGCGCTCGGTGTTGGACGTCGTCACGCGGATCGCTAAATTGGATTCGACGGTCTACATCTTCGGCGAGAGCGGCACGGGGAAAGAATTGATCGCCAAAGCGATCCATCTCGCCAGTGAAAGGACAGACAAACCCTTCGTCGCGCTCAATTGCGCCGCGTTGCCGGAAACGCTCTTGGAGAGCGAGCTGTTCGGTCACGAGAGGGGCGCTTTCACCGGGGCGGTCAAGAGCACCAAGGGCCGATTTATGCAGGCGGACGGCGGCACGCTCTTTCTCGATGAGATCGGCGATATGCCGCTATCGACTCAATCGAAACTGCTGCGCGTTCTCCAAGAGCGACAGTTCTACCCCGTCGGCGGCGAATCGCTGATGGAAGTCGACGTGAGAGTCATCGTCGCCACCAACAAAGACCTCGCGGAATTGGTCCAAAAAGGATTATTCCGGGATGATCTGTATTATAGAATTCATGTGATACCGATTCGGGTTCCGCCGCTCAGAGAGCGCAAAGAAGACGTTCTCCCGTTCGTGGAGCATTTCCTCAAGAAATTCGGCCAGCAAATGAAAAAGGACGTCAAGGGAGTGACGCCCGAGGCGTTGAAAAAGCTGATGCTTCATGACTGGCCGGGAAACGTGCGTGAGTTGGAAACGACCATCGAGTACGCCGTCGCCATGACGCAGAAGGATATGATCAATGAAGATTATATCCTGCACACCAAAGGGAGCGCGACGGACGGGGGAAAAGGAGGGCTCGGCCGCGAACGCCAGGACGTGTCGGACGAGAGGCTCCGGCCGCTCAAGAATGCGCGGGACGCTTTCGAACGGGATTACTTGATTCAGGTCCTCGCTATGACCGAAGGAAACATCACTCAAGCCGCCAAGCTCGCCGGCAAATACCGCGCGGACTTCTACGATCTCTTAAAGAAGCACGACCTCAAAGTCGAAGACTTCAAGCGGTCGAAAACCTCGCTGCCGAATTGAGCGGCAGCGCGAGTTCAACTCTCTCCCAAGCTTATTGATGTCCTTTCTATGGACTGCGCCCCTCCAGCTGGAGGGGCGCAGTCCAGATGTCGAGGTTGCTTTCGACGCTCTCTCGCCGTCATCTCGCGGCGGCCGCGGTAAAGGCCCCGGATGGCCGCAGTCGCCTGAAGGTCGGGAGTGTGATAAGAATACCGCTGGAATGCCATGATACCGGTTCCGAAAGATATCGTTTGGGATTACCAAGAGCCGCCGGAGGATCTGTTGTGGCGGCTGCAGCGGATTGCGGATTTTTTCCCCCTCTACGGTCGCGATCGTGAACCCGTGATGCTGCTCTGGGCCCATCGGGGCCAGCTTAAAATGGACGCCGCCACGAGAGCATTGGTCGAAGAGTACTACCGCGCGTGGGACGGTGAAACCTGATGGCCATTTCCGACAACCCCATTCTTACGGAAGATCAGAAAAATTTCCTACTGCGCTTTCGCGCCGCCCCATTCTGCGACGTTTTCTATCTTGCCGGCGGGACCGCCTTGTCGGCATTTTATCTCCAGCACCGTCTATCGGAAGATCTTGATTTCTTCACTGAAGGTGAGGTGGAGATTGAAGAAGTGCTGAAGTTTGTGAGGTCACTGCCTGACATCGCCGAGGTGCAGTTCGAGCGGAAGTATGACCGAAGGATTTTTCTGCTACGCGATCTCGACGCAAGAGTGATGAAGGTGGAATTTACTAAGTATCCCTTCACTCGACTGGAAACCGGACCGATCATCGAGGGAATCCGATTGGACAGCCTCAGAGATATCCTTGTAAACAAACTCATGGCGATGACGGATCGGCGGGACGCGAAGGATTACGTGGATCTCTATTGCGCCTTGCGCAAATACCCCGATCTCGATCTTCAAAAGCTTGTCGAGCAGACGGAGCTCAAATTCGGCATCAAAGGCGTGCATCATATTCTTAGAGGCCGGTTTCTCGAACCTCTGCCGCCTTTGGGAGTTCTCAAGATGCGTGCCGGTCTCAACCAGGAGGAGCTGGCGCAATTTTTCGCCCGTCAAGCCAAGGAATGGGTGACTCGTTCCGTGCAAAAACTTTGACGGCCATCAAGTGATTGCCTTGCGCTGGGCATGCGGATTGGGAACGATATTCAGCCGCATTTTCGCCGGGGGCGATCCCTCAAACTATTTGAACCATCGAACGGCGAGGAGGCGGCGGCAGCCAGAGGCAATGTCTTTGCACGGCTCAAACAATTTGAACATCTGCACTGCGGCAGGCTGGAGCGAACCATTCCGGACAAGTCGAGAAGCCTACAGGACGACCGAGACGGGTCGCGAGGCCATCGCGCGGGAGGGCGGATAGGCTTTTTGAAGGATTGGAACGGCTTAAACTTTTGGAACGGTTGGAACTGGACTTTGGAATTGAACCGTGAACCCGTTCGCCAGGCTCAGGGCAAGCTTGGAACTTTAAAGCGGCAGCCATTGAACGGTGCGAACTTTTGAACCACCTGACTTTAGGCTTCGGCTCGCTGGCTGAGGTCCTGGAGCCGGCTTCCCTCGTCAAAGAGATCAGAGACGACCTGGAAAAGTCGCTGACGTCGTGTTCCTCGCACGCGCGGGGATGAACCGGAGGAAGCATGAATTAAGCATTTTGCGATATGGTGTTCCCCGCGTACGCGGGGATGAACTTGCCCACTGGCCCTGCGGAAAAAGAACGTTCCCGACGAGGAGGGAACTGAAAGCGTTGAGGCCTGTGCTCAAGATAGGGAGACTTACACGCGGGTATGATAGAGCTTGCAAGGGATAGCGCAACTCACCATAATCGTCACCTATGGAATTGATCTGGTTAAAAGTTGATCAGTGGGAACGGTACGACGGTTTGCTGCACGGCTTCATGGGGCGGCGCGGCGGAAGTAGCGTCGGGCCTTTTGCTGGACTAAACGTCTCGTACCGCGTGGGCGACGACAACCAGGTCGTCAGCCAAAACGTCTGCGATGTGAAGCACCTGGTCGGGATTCACGACGGCAAGATTGTGACGATGAAGCAGGTGCATGGCGATCAAATTGTCGAGGTCAAGGACAAGACACTCAAAGAAGCCGGCGAAGCCGACGCTATGGTGACGGCGGGAACGGGAATTCATCTCGGCGTGCTGACTGCCGACTGCGTGCCGATCCTCATCTTCGCGCCGAAGCATAAGATGGTCGCGGCCGTGCACGCCGGCTGGCGCGGGACCTTGATGGAAATCGTTGCGAAGATGGTTCGCGAGTTCGACCATCGCTACGGCGTGGTGCCGGAAGAAATCGAAGCGGCGCTCGGACCATCCATCGGTGCGTGTTGTTACGAAGTTAACGACGACGTGACAGGGCCGCTGCGCGAAAAGTGGGGCCGGCTCGCTGAGGAAAATATTCAAATCAGAGGCGGCAAATCGTTCGTGGACCTGCGCAAGCTCAATCGCGGCATCCTCGAATCGGCCGGCGTACCGTCGAAGCAGCTTTTTGAGATTGGCCCCTGCACGAGCTGCGCGTCCGACGAGTTTTTTTCGTACCGCAGGGAAAAGAAAGAAACCGGCCGCCAAATGAGTTTTATCGGCTGGACTTCCTAATAGGCAAAGAGCAGGGAGCAAAGCGCAGAGCGCAGGCCCTATGCGCGTTGCCGATAGGCCTTAGTTTTTTTATTGACAGAGACGGGCCGCTTCCGTAAACTGTGTTTCAGCAGAGAAAGGAGGTGGTCCAGACATGATTGATGATATATGTATTGTCTGCGAGGTGGCTGAGACCTAGGCTCTAGGCGGAATTTTTGACGGGGATTCGGGCCTGGAGCCTCGGAATCCCCCTCAGTCCACCTAGAGGTCCGCTCCGGCCGCGGCGTCAGCCGCCGGCTGGAGCGGACCTTCTTTTTTGTAGTATGGCAATTGCCGCGGTTGCGGCTTTTCTCAATTGGGCATGCTCGCTCGCTTCCGCCATTTTCAGCGCCGCCAAAAACTCTTCGGACGGCGATCCTGACTGCGCCAAAGTAACGGCCGCGGCATTGCGCGCTCTTAAGTCCGGATCGTTCACGAAAATGTCGTAGAGCATTTTCCTGCCGCCGGAATCGATCCCCAATCTCCCCTTCAGGCTGGTGACCGCGGCGACGCGGACCGTGGGGTCGTCGTCGCGCAGTGAGTCAAGCAACGCCTGCAAGCTGGCGGCGTCAGTTAAGTTTAAATCGCGGATGCAGTAAAGCGCCATTCTCCTCTGGGTTGGAGTTCCGGTCTCACGTAACTCAAACAGAAGACGGACGATCTCGCCGTCTGTCTTCGCCAGGCGAACCAACAGCAGCATGACCGACCAGCGAATGTCGGCGTCCGGATGGTCGAGGGCGTTGATCAAGACGTTGAATACCCGCTGCGAAGGATAAGGAAGATGCGCCAGGATGTACGCGGCGGGCCATCGATGTTTACCTCGTGAATCGTCGAGCAGGCGACTCAATTCGTCCGCCAGCGTGGGCGCGTCGGCGGTGAGCGGAATCAGCGCGTCCACTGCGGCACGGATCCTTGGCTTATCCGAGTGATCGAGATCGGCTATGAGCGCGGCGATCTTATCGTCGTTCATGGAAACCGCGGAATGGGACGGGGACAGGCAACTTTTTTTCTGCAGTCGTTTGGTTCTTCCGTTACAGGACACAGAGCGGTAAAAAAGATTCCGCTGAAAAACCAGCGTTCATGCTTCGAGGGCCTCAGCATGAACGGAAAATCGTCAGTCGTTTCAATACAATTCCCGTTCGTCCTGAGCTTAGTCGAAGGGCGAACACGGGTTTTTCAGCGGAATCAAAAAAGTAGCCTGTCCCCTTTGTCGCGCTCCGTTCGTGGTGAGCGTGTCGAACCATGAACGGATTTTTTCACACACTCTCATATCTCTAGGAACTGCGGACAGTCGGTGATGTTGCGATTGCCTTTGGCGGTAACCACGACGACATCTTCAAGGCGCACGCCGCCGACGCCGAGATAGTAGAGCCCCGGTTCAACAGTCACCACGTGACCGGTTTTGAGCGTCCCGTCCACCGGGGCGATGCGCGGCGGCTCGTGGATATCCAGGCCCAGGCCATGGCCGGTGCCGTGAAAGAAGCCTTGCATCCGGCCGTTGAGCCGTCCGGTGGCAAAGCCGCGGGCCGAAAAGAGGTCGAGGATTTTTTGATGAACCTCTTTGCCGTTGACGCCGTCGCGAATCATGTCGAAGCCGATCTGCTGGCCGGCTTGGACTGTCGCGTAGATCTCTTTCAATTTGTCGGAGGCCCGGCCGCGCACCACGGTCCGGCTCAGATCGCCGAAATAGCCGCTTTTCTGGGAGCGTGGGAAAATGTCGAAGATGATCGAGCTGTGCGCCTTGACCGGGCCGCTGCCCTCGTGATGCGGGTCCACGCATTGGTTGCCCGAAGAAATGATCGTGTGGCTGGGCAGCCACCCCTGCGCCATGATCGTCGTGTTGACGATGGTCTTTAGAGTTTCGGACGTCAACCGCGCGCCGTTGAGATACAGATAACCGTCGCGCTTGATTCTGGTTCTCTTGAGCGCCCGGATGCCGGCCTCGAGGCCGAGCCGCGCGACGCGGAGCGACTCGGCGATATGTTTCACTTCGGCGCCGATCTTGGTCTCGCGCTCGGCGAAAAAAGGATCGCGCTTGATCTGCACGCTGTAGCCCTTGGCCCGCAGTTGATCGGCATAAAGGGCGGAGAAGTTGGCGGGAACGACAACGCGACGGATGCCTCGCTCGCGGAACAAGAGATCGAGAATGTCGATCAGCGCCGGTGTCCGGCCCATCTTGCGCAGCTTACGCTGGTAAAGCGACAGCGATAGCACATGGTCGGCGCTGGCCTGTTTCTTGGCGCGGTCGATCTCCAGGTCGCTCATGACGACGTATTTCTTCTGCTTGTGCTGAAAGAAAACAAAAGGGTCGGGGACAAAGAATCCGGCAGCGTAGAGCATGTTAGCGTCGCCTTCGCTGGCCGAAACCAGAAGCAGCGCCTGATCGCTGCGCAGCCGGCGGGGATTGCTCTCCGCCGGGAAGATTGCTTTTGCCTCAGACCGGGTGCTTTGGGCTGGGAACATAAATAAACATAGAGATTGTTAAGCGATGTCAGTCCCTGAAACGGTAGAAGAAAAAAACTAGCAATTTCACGGCTGAACTGCAAGGTTTTTACTGGGGGAAGTAGCAAGTTCTGTTGACAGGCGGGGCGCTTCTGTTATGATCCCCGCACTCGCAATCGAGATAAATTTTACCCCGCGCCGAAGGATTTCTTACAATGACCACCACCGACAACTTCGACAAACTTCGCGACCTCAACCAAACGGCTGAACTCGGCGGCGGCGAATCGCGCGCCCGGCGTCAGCACGAGCAGGGCAAACTGTTAGCGCGTGAGCGTCTCGACCTCTTGTTGGACAGCGGCAGCTTCGTCGAGCTCGATCGGCTGCGGACGCATGATTGCCGGGACTTTGAAATGGACCGGCAAAAATTTCTCGGTGACGCCGTGGTGACCGGCTTCGGCGCCATCGACGGGCGGCCAGTCTATGTTTTTTCGCAGGACTTCACCGTCTTCGGCGGCAGCTTGAGCGGCGTGGTCGCGGAAAAAATCTGCAAGGTCATGGACATGGCGGTGAAAAACGGCGCGCCGATCATCGGCATCAATGACTCCGGCGGCGCCCGCATTCAAGAAGGAGTGATGAGCCTTGCCGGATACGGCGAGATTTTTCAACGCAACGTGATGGCGTCGGGCGTCGTGCCGCAGATTTCCGCCATTATGGGGCCATGCGCCGGGGGCGCGGTCTATTCGCCGGCCATCACGGACTTTGTGTTTATGGTGAAGACCAACAGCTACATGTTCATCACCGGACCGGACGTGATCAAGACCGTGACTCACGAAGAGGTAACCAAGGAACAGCTCGGAGGCGCCGACACCCATAGCATGAAAAGCGGCGTATCTCATTTCACCGCGGCCACAGAGAAAGACTGCCTGCTGATGATCCGGGAACTGCTGAGTTTCCTGCCGAGCAACAATCAGGATGAGCCGCCCTTTCGCCGCACCGACGACGATCCGCTGCGCCGCGACAAACGTCTTAGGGACTTGGTGCCGGACAATCCGCACAAGCCGTACAATATGAAGGATCTGATCGCGGCGGTCGTAGATGAGGGTTGTTTTTACGAAGTGCAGCGCCAGTACGCGCGTAATATCCTCATCGGGTTTGCCCGCTTGGGCGGTCGGCCCGTCGGCATCGTGGCCAACCAGCCGGCGGCCTTGGCGGGCTGTCTGGACATCAACGCGTCGGTGAAAGCCGCGCGCTTCATCCGGTTCTGCGATTGCTTCAATATTCCCGTGGTCACCTTCGTCGATGTGCCCGGTTTTCTCCCCGGGACGGTGCAGGAGTACCAAGGCATCATTCGCCACGGCGCGAAGCTGCTCTACGCCTACGCGGAAGCGACGGTGCCGAAGGTGACCGTGGTGACCCGCAAAGCCTACGGCGGTGGCTACATCGTGATGTCGAGCAAACATTTGCGCGGCGATATCAACCTCGCCTATCCCACCGGCGAGATCGCCGTAATGGGGCCGGAGGGAGCCATCAATATCGTATTTCGCGATGCTCTGCAGAAGAGCGAAGACCCGGCCAAGACCCAGGCGGCCATGACGCAGCAATATCGCGAGACCTTCGCCAATCCTTTCAAGGCCGCGGAGTCGGGTTACATCGACGCCGTGATCTACCCCGAAGATACTCGCCCAACGTTGATTCGAGCCCTGGAGATGCTCAAGAACAAGGAAGATCACAATCCTCCCAAGAAGCATGGGAATATTCCGCTGTAAACAAAGTGCTGAGTGCTGAGTAATGAGTGCTGAGCAAAGCAGATTATTTCCAGGTTGTTGCTTTTTCACACAGCACTCAGGACTCGCGACTCAATACGGCACTCATGTTTAAACGCATCCTGACGCGAATTACGAATTGCTCCCTGCTTGGGAGAAGAGTCGTTTGTCGATGATTATCGAGAGCGCGTAAACAAAGAAAGGCGGATAGAAGGGCGAGGGATCGAGTTGATTTCCCTGGAGCGGCTCGCGACCTTGTTAAAGGCCAAGGTCCCATTGGAAATGCTGCGATCGCCAACTCAGGCACGCAAGGTCACTGCGGCCAGACGACAATTTGTGCTAGGTGTCGTAAAGATGGGTCACCCACCGTCGTTGATTGCTGCTTTCCTCCGCTGCTCAGCGTCGGCCATTTCAAAGATCATAGTGCGGAACCTTTGAGTGCAATCACCGGCTGGTGGCAGCGTTCGTTCATCTTTCCCGTCTGTCAAGCCTGACACGATTCCCAGAACACATGGTTGGATCAAACGGGATTTCTCGATTCTCAAGCCCTGGACGGAGCAGGAGCCCACTGCACCATAAGTAGCGCGCCATTGGCTCAGTTTCCCTTAACCGCGACGAATATATACTTTATTATCGCATATCGTGGTCCATTGGGTGAAGAAACAGATGCGGTGATCGGTGGTGTGGGCATTTTCAATGGGCTGTGTTAGTGAGAAGAAACTCGATCAAAACCAGGTTGGGCGCGGTGCAAGAGGGGAAAAGGTTCGCCCATACCGGTGATCGGGCCTTGGGGGTTACTTCGACACCTAAATAATTCTGACTGCACGCAACGCGATATAGCACGGTTAACAATTCCATACCTGCCGCGCTCGGAATTTGATCCGGGCGGTCTGATCTGCGTTTTTGCTAAAGATTTTTGCGAAACTTTCTTGTCAGAAAAATTCTTTCATGTTATAGACGCGGGAGTGATTCCGAAAAAATGTTTCTTCACCAAAGGGGTGGGTGTTCACAAGGAAAAGCTCGCGTCCTTTGAGTTGGCTCTGCGATCGGCCGGCCTGGCCTATTGCAATCTCGTTCTCGTCTCCAGCATCTATCCGCCGTTTTGCAAGCGCATCTCTAGGGAAGAAGGCGTCAAGCTTCTCCGTCCCGGTGAAATCGTTTTTTGCGTCTATGACCGGGAGAGCACCAACGAGCCGAACCGGCTGGTCGCGGCGTCGGTCGGCGTGGCGATCCCGTCCGACGAGAACCAGCACGGCTATCTTTCCGAGCATCATTCGTTCGGCGAGACCGATGAGAAAGCGGGAGAGTACGCCGAGGACTTGGCGGCTAGCATGTTGGCTACAACCTTGGGCATCGAATTCAATCCCGACACGGCGTGGGACGAGCGCGAACAGCTTTTCAAAATGTCCGAGAAGATCGTGCGCACCTCCAATATCACCCAATCCGCCATCGGCAACAAGGACGGCCTGTGGACCACGGTCTTTGCCGCATGTGCTTTTGTCAACGATGACAGCCCAGCCGTCGAAAACAACAAGCCACCTGCCCCGGAAAAAGCCTCTTAGGATTTATCGTGCGCCTCAACGAGGCGATGGGTATCGCTTAGCTCCGCCCATCCTGCAGCTCTTGGTTTTTCTAATCACCACGAAGGACCTAGCGCGACAAAGCCGCCACCAAAGCAGCAATCGTTATTTCACCACAGAGACACAGAGTTCGCAGAGTTCGGAGTATTTTTTAATCAAAACTCTTTACTCCGCGCCCTCCGCGCCTCCGCGGTGAGATCTCTTACGGCTCGTTCTTTTGGCGGGCAAAGTAAGCCACGCCGATGCCGATCCCGTAGAGCACGCCGAGGGGCAACATCAATAATAATTGAGCGACGAGATCAGGCGGCGTCAGGATCGCGGCGAGCAGGGCGATGGCGACGATAGCATAGCGGTAGTGCCTTATGAGAAAGTGGTGATCGATCAATCCCACGCGAGCGAGAAAGAAAATCACCACCGGCAACTGAAACATCGCCCCGAACGCTAAAACCAGCCGGGACACGATGGACAGGTAATCGCCGACCTG
>Ga0214473_10005398_pt1 | contig 15310 bp, 23 predicted proteins | sample RVTome_7_FD_203509 | JGI IMG/M metagenome (GOLD analysis project Ga0214473, IMG submission 203509) | Soil microbial communities from uranium-contaminated site in the Upper Colorado River Basin, Wyoming, United States - RVT98D197 | ecosystem: Environmental > Terrestrial > Soil > Contaminated >... | reverse complement strand
CCCGCGCCTCATCCAGCGCGCTGATATCCTCGCGCTGCAGGTTCTCGATCTGTTGCACGATCATGACTTCTGTAGCATTGAACGGGCGGACAAGAACCGGCACTTCGTGGAGCTTGGCGAGCCGGGCAGCCCGGTAGCGCCGCGCACCAGCCACGATCTCGTAAATTCCAGACGTCTGGAAATCGGGGGTTTCGCGCACCACCACCGGCTCGATGATGCCGTGCTGCGTGATCGACGCAGCGAGCTCGTCCAGGGACTGTTTATCGAACCCGCTCCGCGGATTCGTCTTGGATTCGACGATTTTGTTGAGGGGGATCTGGAGGATGGTGGTCATTTCATTTTCACCTGGACTTCCGGCAGTTTGATCGTGGTGATTTTTTTCTCCTCCTGAACGATCAATTCCCTGTTGTCGGGGGCGGCGAGTAAACGAGTGACCTGATATTCAGCATCGAAAATCGAGCATGCGTCAGTGATGAGCACAACCATCTGAAAGTGAACGCGATAAGGTCTCTGAGTTCTCATCATTTCCAATATCCTCCCGATCAGTGAATGATTTTCGTGATCCGCAGGGTTGCATAGCCCAGCGGCGTAAGGTTTTCGATCTTCGTGAGTTCGATGTCAACTTGAGTCGTGCCATGCACGATGCTCCAGATGGAGCCGTGATAACTCGCGGTCGTGCGTTCCGTTGGTTGTGCGGAGCGAATCCATTCGCCGTGCGTGTAGAGTGTATCCCGAATCGTACAGCGGCGCGTGATCTTTGCCTTGCGCGGAGAAAACCGGAGACTGTCCAGCGTGTAACGGAACCGAATCGAGTCCAGTTCATAACTAAACGTCGCGCGGAGAGGGATCCGGAGCGTCACGCTCCGGTATGGACTCTGTAGATCCTGCTTGTACATCCCTTTGGGGATTTCGACGACGCGGAGCGCCGCCTGAAGATAGGCGGTGATCCCGCGGTCCAGCAGGCACGAGTCCGCCGGGAGAACCAGAAGTGTATCCTGGGCGTGTAAGGTTGGTCCCCAGGCCACAGTCCATGCAATCCATGTACAGACGATCCACCCCCAGCGTGTTCCATCCACCGCAACCCGGGCATTCATTAAGGGCGATCTCATACACGTGCGACCTCCTTCCGTTCCATGTAGTGCCAGATCCGTTTTGCTTTGGGATCCTGGAGCCGAACTAGCTGTAATAATTCATCGTTCAGTGAGAGCGCCGGATTCGGTGCATCGATCGTAACGAGCTTCGTGCGGAATTTATCGTCCATGTTCAGATAATCGATTTCGTAAGTCATCGCTTCCCTTTCTGGAGACACAGGCTCACCTCTGCCTGTGTGAGTTTCCGTTTCTTGCCCGGTTTTGATCCGAGGAAATCGGTTTGATATGTATCGATCTTGTCGCATCGATGAGAACGAACACCGTCAGCGAGAAACGGTCCCCGTCCACACCAAAGGCAGTAGTAGAGCTGCGTGTTCACATCATTGTCGCTTTGATGACCTTCACCCAAAGGTTGTCCAGCGTGAACGTGTACACATCCACCACGCGGCCCTGCGGGTCCATCACGGTGACGAGGATCCGCCATTCCGTCTTCTCGATATCGATTCGGAGAGTGGCCTTTGTTCGCGTCCCACGCTGGTTGAACGTCCAAGACTTCGACTCAAACACGGTGCAACGCTCCTGCCGGGACTGGTATCACGTTCACTTGGCTATTCAATTGCACAGCGTTGAGCCGGTGCTGCTCGATGGCGCCATTAGACCGGATAAGGAGAATATCCGCGTCGTGATCCAGGAGCCGTGGCTGCCAGCCGATCAGCGCACACATCTCGTTGATAGGTTCCCCGTTGATCGAGATCAGTTTCATGCCGATGGGTGTCATTCAAACGGTCCCTTTCTGTGTTTCTGTTTCCAGCGATCGATTCGTCTCTGCAGCAGGAAAAACCTAACAAAAGCATCGACGATCATTATCACCGTGATGAACACGAGTGCCGCACCAAGATCGATCAAGAGTTGAACCACTATCGAGAAACCTTCCATCGTCGTGTCGGATTGCGGATCATCCCCAGGCGTACACGTTGTCAGACATACAGTGATTTGAACAAGTAAAGCAGACACCGAAACGCAGGTCTTTTCCTTCGGCTCCGCAAATCATGCACGAAAAAATTTCCTTGCCATCGACAACGGCAACGTGCGGCACCGTCACAAATTTTATTTTCTCCATTCTCACCCCACGTTGAAATAAGAGACCCCGGGCTGATCGAACGTCTGGCCTGGAACCTTCCCAGGACGAACCAGTGTCAGTTCCCGCCCGGGGCTCAGTTCATACACCGGTGGAACCTCAGTTCCGCATTCTCGACAAAGGAAAATGAAATGCTCTTCGTGTCGGTGGTACACCAGGTCCAACGGCCAGGTTTTCGCAAGTCCACATACACAGCACAGAAAGCGCCCACTTGCCAGACGAGACACCGCCCCACCGCGGACCAGGTACCAGCGGGATCGGTGTTGCCCTCGACTGACCACTTGAACCACGCAAGTTCCCGCATACTGTGCCAGCCTTTCTCGAATGTGCCCTGCCGGCGGGAAGTCCGCCATGTAGTGCAGTGCATGAATCGTGACCACCACTTCTCCCCCGCTGTCACTCGTATGGGGGATGCACGATTTCCAGACGTCTGGAAACTGCTATTCTGTGGTGGTTGTACCCGCAAGCGGCGCGGGTGTTCCCTCCTCCGGATCATCGGGTTTCATGTGCTCGAGCCGAATCTTGCGCTGCGCGTCGTCGAGATGTAGGATCCAGCCAGGCCGGAGCGTGATGTGCGGTCCGCGCTCCTCCACGGCATTCATCTTGCAGAGGTACGACTGGAGGTCCAGGAACAAGCGGCCGATTTCGATCGTTCGGCCTTCCGCCAGCTCGTGCGCTGCCTGGCGCTGTTGTTCTCGGATGTGCTCAGGCAGTGTGGATTTCCGGATCGTATGTTCGTTGAATAAGGTCCGCTTCATGACCAGTTTCCCCTCCTGAAAAAATGATCCCCAGAGCGCCAGCAGACTGGTGACGGGTTTCCGATACAGCGTCAGCCGAAGGAGCGCGGTCTGGAGATCGGTCACACACGGACGCCCGGCGAGCTCGTAGAATACCACATCCTCGGGAATCGGGATAGCCCTGCCCTGGTGGTCTTTGAGGTTAATCGACTTGAGTAAGGACTTGAGTTGCGGGGGAAACGTGTAGCGTGTTTGCGGTGGGACTTGAAGTGGTTGCCGATTTAGGACATTTTTGTCACCAAGCGTTGAAGGTATATTATGTAAACCAGGCACCGGAACCGTGACGGCCGCCTCGACTCCCTCGTGTATCGCGTCCCGGTAAGCAACCTCGGGCTGCGGGATCCGGACAACAACGCGCATTCGTTGTTTCAAACCCGGTTGATCGAGTCGCTGAATCGTGAGCCAGTTCGTGGCGTGAAGCGTGCGGTAACTTTCGAATAGGGTTTTGATGTTGCAGTGGCATATCTTCACCATTTGCCGGCATGGCGGCAGGAGAAAACTGGAGTCGTTGGCTCCGGCGTAGGCTGCGATGACGGTCCATACGTGCTTGTCGATGGCCTTGAGGCGTGTATCGAATACCAGATCCGCTGGCACGGGTACGACTTTCTGATCCACGAAACCTCCTCCGTTCACGGATGGCAAGATACTGCACCGATCAGCCATTGTCAAGTTCTATGGATAACTTTCGCCAACCGCGCGATTCTAGGTAGCGGTACCGCGCGATTCTAGGTAGCGGTACCGCGCGATTCTAGGTAGCGGTACCGCGCGATTCTAGGTAGCACCTCGATTATATAAAGCTGTTATGTGATGTTAGAAGCTGCATTGCAGTGCCTGTTCGCAAAGCGAACGTGGAAAAGATATGGATAACTCAACACTTGTGTAATAATTACAATGAGAAGGAGCCACAGCCACACGAAAACCTTGCTTAGAAATGCTTGTTTCACGAGGGTGCGGTCGGGTGTACACCCTCTGTTTCACGTTTTGAGCACACAAGATTCGTGCCGTTAAGTGGTTTGGTTTACATAACTTATCGGCGCCACCTCATACCTTTTGAATTTGAAATAATTTTTCCATGTCACAGATCTGCTCGCTCGTTTGCATTCCGGACGCAGAGCGTGTATCTTGTGAGCCGTCAATCACATTCAGAGGAGGAAAAACGATGTGGAAATCGATCGGAATACTGCTGCTGGCCTGGATCCCGGGGATCCTGGCAGCACAGACAGCACAGCCGGACAATGATGAGATCATGAAACTGGTGAACAACGTTCTAAAGAGGAAGGATGTCGACACAATCCTCTCTTCTCTCATTGAGAATGGAGCCAGTTATGCCGGCCTGGCAACTCTACAGGGGTTTGATGAGGTGGTTCGTGTGAGAGACCGAGAACGGGCGTTAGGTCAGGGATCGTATGAGGATGAAATCCAGAGCCAAGTGAATGCGATCGGGAGCATTGGCTATGTGATTGTCAAAACAAAGTGGTCGGGATGGCAGGACGATCGGGCGGTCGGAGCGGAGCGCATGAATACGGTAATCTTGGTCAAAGAAGGAAAGGACTGGAAGATTGCTCATTGGCACGTGAGCGCCGGAGAAATGAAGTATCGGGACTGATTTCCAGATGTCTGGAATTAGCGGGTATTGCGACGAGAGGAATTAAGTACCCAGAGGATACCGAGCACGGCAACGGCGCCGCTGACATACATGAGCGTGTCAGGGCTTGGCCAGGGCGAGGACGATGGCGGTGGTGGTGTGGTTCCTGGCGGTGATCCGCCTGGCGGCAGGGCGGACGCTTGTTCCACATCGAAAGACCAGACGGGAGAGGAATCGAGCAATCCTAGACTCCGGATGAATGCCTCGACCTGCCAATAGTGTCGCCCGGTTTCAGAGAACTGCAACACATGAGCCGTCGATTGTCCTACATCGATCCGCTGTGTACCGGGCGTTGTTTGCTCATATGGAAAGGATCCTGTTTTCAACACGGGATCTATCCCAACATAAAGAACGTAGGCATCCGCAGCAGGATTCACGGGCCACTTAAACGGAACGGATAGAGTGGCAATGCTTAGTCCGTCGCCTGGCGATCGTGGACCGGCCCCGAGATTCATTGTGCATCTCCCGTGTTCACCGGCGGGATTTGGGCTTGGGGATCCAAGCCCTGATCGATCACTGCCTGACGGAGCGGATCCCCCTCGGGTTTCTGCTTGGCGAGTTCAAAGATCTTCAGACCCAAATTCAGCAGCTTTTCCTCCGCCGTTTCGTCTCCCTCCTCTTCATCCTCTTCCTCGATCGGGACGGCGCTCAACGCCTGGCTGCCAAGATCGATACCCTTCTGAATTGCCGCCACAACATTCGCGACGTCGCTGCCGGGATTCTTGTTGATGATTGCCGTGACCATCCCCATGAGCAGCTTGTTGCTCTCCTGCATACTCTGCATCACGAGCTGGAGAGCGGGGAGCGTGCTATCCTCCCGCTCCGGGTTGTTCATCACCATGCCGGCCGGCTGCTGACTCCCCACGGGGAGATCCCGAACCACGACCACCTTGTCGGGTCCATCCGTACCCGCTTTCCGGTACTCGATGAAAAAGTTGTAGCGCCCGGATCCGAGCTCGTCCAGGATATCGTCGAAGATATCGGACTCCGCCGCAACCAGGCGTTCCGTGCGGAACTTGATGCCGTGTTCCGGCCGTCCCCGCCGATCGAGCCGCTGGACCTTCACGTTGACGTCGTACTCCGCGAGGAGCGCTTCGTTTGGATCCTGCCCCTCGAGGAGGAACGCCTTTAGCATCTGCGCGAACGGTTCCCCGTTGCTTTGCTCGAGCTCGATCTGGTCCCGGGTGATGACCGTGCGCTTGATTGTCTTATCGGCCGCTGCCATAGTTACTGCCTCCCGATGTATATAAATCTCATTTTCCAGACGTCTGGAAAGTCCGAACGAGCAGCCAGAGGATGACTCCCCCGAGAAGCAACTCGCCCCAGCCGGCACGTGTCCGTCGTTTGCGTGTCCTTGACATCAGCTTTGTCCTTTCCGCTGGATGAGAAGCCAGATGAGAAGTCCGCCGGCGATCAGTCCGAGACCGACACCAGCATTACCGACTTTTTTTTTAATTCCGCAAAGTACTGTCCAGGGAGCTCTAAGATGCCCAGGATGAAGTCAAGATAGCCCTGGTTGATCGGAGCAGAGATCTCGCCCCGGAGCCATCTACGGGTCGCTGTGGGCGCATTGTAGGCCAATATGGCGCTATTCACGTCCTCCAGGTCCTCTAATTGCGCCAAAAAGAACCTGGTGCCGACCGCGATCCCGACGTAGGGATCCTGGAGCTGCTGCGGACTCGTAGCCTGGCGGAGGATGTACACACCGCCGCCAGGGAGCTGATAGGGATATTGCAGCTCGATTCTGCCGGCCGGGTTCTGCCGGCTGCACCAGTTTACTTGCATGAGGCCGTAACTGCAGCCGCTATCCCCCACCGCGTTCGGGTTACCGGCACTCTCCCGCTGGATGATCCCCAGGATGATATCCACGAGCTGCGGGATCTCGAGGTTCACCCGGCCCAGGGCCACGGCCACGAGCTCGGGATCCACCGCGTCGATCGCATGGATTGCCTCGTATACCGTGGAGCTCCATCGTTGGACGTTGGCAAGAATCATGGCCACACCAAGACAAGTAAACTCGCGCCTTTGAATAAACCATCCGCGTCAACCATTGTCAGATCTCTCGAGACAAGAGTAATAACTGACGTGCTTGATCGATTCGCAAAGAAGAATCCACCAGGAGATACAAATGAACTAGAGCCCAAAATTACGGACGTTCTACCGGTCGCTAGTGGTGCACCAGGAAACGTAATGGTGTAATTTCCCGGCGCGGTGTAGGCGTAGATTGCTCGCTCTATTCCGATGCGCTTGATGAAGGACTCAACCGGAGCGGCGACTCCCGTTTGAGTAAACGCACAGTTGTACAGCAGCGGAAAACCTACGTAGTCGTCGATCCGTCCCATCAGAAGTACACTCTTATTTCAATGCTCGAATCTGTGAGCAAGGCATCTGTTGCCACGAGCGCTGCGTTCACGGTGAAGATCTCTACCCGGCTGGCATTAAAGCGAGCCATACGAGCAAAAGTACCAAGTGTATTCACCGGGACTTCGGAGAGCCACGTCTTCCCCGCTACAAACACATTCGCGAGATCCCCGCGATACACTCCGGCGCCGGAACGCACCCAGAGGATCGCTCCGATCGTGTTCTCGATGATAGTTGCAACCGGATTAGCAACTCCGGCCTGGGTAATGGTGGCAACGTACACCCGATATCGAGGATTGGCGACCTGAATCACATTGACACCGCAACGACAAGAATCTGCGTACCTGCACCCGATGGCTCGAAGATGCGAATGGCAGCCGTCGAATCAATATCGATCGACATTGTACCTCCTGGCAGCAAAGGAAATCCCACGCCAAGCGCAACACCGATACCACCAACAAGAATCGGAAGCGTGTTGTTAGTATATACTCCATCTCCTGCCGGCGAGTAGAGGAAAACGTTTTGACATCGCTGCAAGACCGTAGCGGTTAGGAGCGATTGCAATGTCACGATGCCAACCGGTACCGTTGGTGTTGATGATTCAATCGATGTGATTCGATTCGTCCGGTTCAACATAGGTCACCATCCATGTAAGACGAGAATACAGTTTCCACCACCGGCTGCGACGTCAAACCAGATCACTGGAAAAGCCAGAAAGAGGTCGTCGAATTGGATTGAATCGCTCGGTTGGAGGATACCGTTTGCTCCGGCACTCGGTTGCGACCAGGTCCACAAAAGATCCGTCGTGATACCGCCAATAGTAGGATCCGCACCGTCATTAATTATGATGAGATGACGTGTGCGTGCGTCGAGCTCGACTTTGAACGGTAAGGCTGGCACACCTCCCGCGAACAGCGTGTTCCGAATGACATATGGCTGGATCGGCCCCCGTGTCAGCTCAACACGAGGTGGTCCTGGCGGTGCAGGCGCTCCCGGCGGGATCGCCTGCTGTGGCAGCGACCGGGGCATATCACGTCGACTGTCCGCCAATGTTACTGCGCTCCGGCCTGCGGTACGGATTTCCAGCAGAGCAGCACGAGCTGTACGGTGTTCGCACCGGCGATCTGGTTGGTGAAGTCCGCGATGATATCCGTACCCGCCTTGATCTTCCAGGGGCGGTACAGCGGGAACCAGGGCCCGATGCCGGCCGCCGACGTAATCGTGGTCGACCGGAGCGGCGCGGTCATATAGTTCACGGATCCCGTGCTGTCACGCAGCATGAAATCGAACAGGCCGGTCGACGCAATCCCGACCCCATACACATTGAGATCGAAGTTCTGCCGTAGGTTGAAAATCTGACCGTTGAGAACGCTCCCGATCACCGCCGGAACTACTACGGTGAGCGGCACAAAGAACGGCTCTGCCGGGAAGAACTTCTGCGTAAGTGCATCGGCAACGGCGCAGATTGCGTTCACCGTTCCGTTGATGAGCTTTTCAAACATGAGAGGCCTCGCGTTGTATAAAGTGAATACTAATGATTACTAAATTAGTATGGGCTCATCCGGTCCATTCGATCGATCGCGGGAGGACCGAATGGCCGGAGAGCCACGGTGCCTGCGGAGCGTACCCCACTGGCAAATTACACCAACGACGCCACTGACCGTACCGGCGACTGATCGAGCTTGATGTTACCTCGATCGAGCAACCCGAGGAGCTCCACGCCCATCACCGTGCTGCCGAGCGCGGCGACGTCGGTCACGAATGTGATGTTCACGCCGAAGGTGGTCGCACCCTGAAGCGGGATCGGGAGCGCCAGCGCGAACACGCCATCGATGCCCTGGTCGGTCACGATCGGATTATCACCCGCCGCGGCCGACACAGACGGCGCGTAGATCGTGCCCACGGTGAAGTCCCGCAAGTGCCGGGTGAGGCGCTGCGAGTTGTTCACCGTCAGGACCAGGAACGCGTCCCGGATCGCCGTGACGTACGACGTGAACAAGACCGTGATCGGCGCCAGGAAGAAGATCCGGATCCCGTGGATCTCGAAGTTCGTCCCGGGCGGCACCTGGTTGGGCCGCGTGAGGTTCGTCCGCTGCAGCCCCACCGTGGCGGCCGCATCGGCAAAGAAGTTGATTCCACCGGCCGGGTTGATCGCCGCGGGCAGCGTGACCAGGCTGTAGAGCGGCTGGTCCTGGATCTCGAGTGGTTGCCCTACACGCCAGGCTTCCTGTGCGCCCTGGTTGAACATCTGGGACACACTCAGGTTGATCGGGTTCATGATGTTGCTCCTCGTGAAAGTGAATGTTGAAAATCGGTCAATTCCAGTCGACTGGAAAAACAGGGCGGCCTACCAAATTGCCGCCCTTTTACAACTCAGTTGTACGCGCGGAACGGATTGCCGTTGCCGGATACATAGCTTGCCGGGCCCGGGAGATACCCTACACCGCCCACATACCTCTCGCCCGGGAGATACCCCACGCCGGTCACAAGTGGAATCTTGCTTGGCGGAGTAGTGGCAGCGCCACCGCTACCAGTGGCAACCTGACTATCACTCGAGCTGAGAATACGTCCAACGTCTCCGAGTGTCGGCCAAACGTTCTGATCGAGGAACTTGCTTCCCTCATGCGCCAGGGCGCAAATTGCACCCTCCGCTGCCATGCGCTTGAATTGCGGCAGGACCATCCCTACGATCACCGGCAACAAGACGGCCGTGCCCGCTTTCACGAGCTGCGTGTTCCTTCCGGCGCCGACATTCAGCATCTTGGCTGCCGTATTGCCGACCGCATTGTTCGCCGTGATCCCCACGACGCCCACCACGCCGCCCTTGAGGACTTCGGTCAACGCCGCCATGATGTTGCCACCGACGGGATTGCGCCGCATTCTCCGCCGTCCGGCATAGCGGACGGACCGGCGATATCGCCGGCGTGGATTCGCCGCGTACGCGACCGGAGGATTGCGCCGTGTTCTCCGGCGTCGACGGCCGCCGCCAAAGTACTGACGCTGCAGAGCCGACATTCTTCTCCGGCCTCTCCGGCGTCGGCGCTTGGGATTGAGAACCAGGATCTCGTCGTTTTCCATGATGCAACCTCCTCGTGAAAGTGATTAACTGAAAAATTATTGCTTACTCACCAACAAATACTTGCCGCCATTGTACATGATCGTTGCGAGCCCCGAGAGCAAAAGCAAATCCCGAATGATCGGCTTGTCGATTTGTGCTGCACCGTATATCATCAAGGGACCGACCAGGAACACATCTGCCAGGCGAATCATCTGGACGAGATCTCGCTCCTTCACGTTGCCGTCGCTTTCGGTGTTCTCGGCACGCGTAGCTTGTGCTTCCGGAGCGTCTTTGCTGACACAGTCGACTTGAACAACGGATGATCCTTTCGTGTCACGTTGTACAGTGCAAACATCGGCTTGTTATCGATCCCTCTCTGCCAGCCGGCGAACACTGCGTCCGGCGTGTGTTTCGGATTTTCCTCCACCAACCAATCCCGGATCCGTGTCGATCCTCCCACCAGGAGGAACATCTTGCCCGAGGGATGTCCGTACAGTGTTCCTTTCCGTTTCACAAAGTGCACGTAGTGGACAGGCTCGCCTTCCTTCGTGCTGTTGTAGTGGATCTCCGGTACGGTGCCGATCCGGATGAGCGGCGTTTTCAGATCCACTTTAAGCCGGGCCAGTTCCCGCGGCGCCCGGAAATTGAACTCCTCGTATTTATCGATCGACAGTTGGACGGGATCCTGGACCGGATTCTGTTTCTGCTGCCGGATCCGGTACGCCCGTTTAACTGCTTCCGCCTCTGTCAGTCGTTCCGGGAAGATGATCTTTTCGCCGCCAGGGAAAACGACCGTCGTTCCCTTATGGCTCACTCTGCAGCGACGCGGTTCGCCAGGATGTACCCGGTTTCCTTCCCGACTTTGCACTTGTAGTACACGAGCTGCGGACTCCGGCCATCCCGCGGACGGTACGGGATCTCCACGGCGTCCGTTTCGACCGGCCTTCCTGCAGGCACGCTGCAGTACGCGTCAACACCTTCCCTTGGTGCGATGAACAACTGAACTTCTGCCGTCGTCGAATACTTGGGTCCTGCCATTGGTTACAACCTCCGTGATGTGGATGACGAAAAAAATCTCGGTATCAACTGCACCGCCGCAAAGGCCGCTATCCCCACGATCGCCAGTCCCTTCACCGCATCGATGATCTTGTCCTCGAGCGGCTTATTTGCTTCTGCCTCTTCTGCGATCCGCTCCTCGGTAGTTTTCACTCCCTGGCCGCGGAGCGCCTGGAAATCATACCGGCCGGTGAGATGTTCCGCGTAATACTCGTGACCTGTCGGATCCATAAAAGCCCACCAAAGATTTGTCCGACCTTCTCGGGGCATCAGATACGAGTACACGATACCAACCTGTCCTCCTGCCGGCACCGTCCAGGCCACGGGCGCTGCATCACTCGCTAATCGCTTTACTGGAACAGCTGTGATGCCGTACAAAGTTTTTCCGACAATCTCTGCTGCGCTTGTCACCTCGCCCAAGTCCATCGCTCTGGAGAGGTACATCAGGCTGTCCTTCGTTTCTTCTTCGTGGCTGCAAAGATAACTGCACCCAGAATCCCAAATCCGATGATCGGACCAATGCCAGCAATGGCTGCACTGATCGGCTTAAGGCCTTTGCCGCCAGCGGCTAGGTACTGCTCCACCGTGGCATTGTACTTCTCCACCATGTACGCATCGAGCGGCTGCAGGACCATGTTGCCGATACGGTCGAAAAAATATGTTTTCATCGTATCGTTCACGCTGTCCGCATCCACCTGGTGCATGACGGTGGCGTAATAGTACCCGATCGTGTCACGGATCCAGGCCTGCAGGTTGTTCGCGTAGAACGTCTGCAACCAGGTCCGCCAGTCGGACTCCTCAAATGCCCCGGTCGATCTGGCAATAGCCGTGAGGGGGACGTTTGGGAATTGCGTAAGAGCCGCCAGGCGTTGCCGCGCGATCAGCGCCCCCCACCATCCGGCGAATCCGTCGTACATCGTTCGCTCCCAAGTAATCATCAGGGAGAGCATCTGCGCTTTCGCGTCGGCCGGGAGCGCCGCGTAGATGTTGCCGATCGATATACCATACTCTAGGCCTGCGCGCTCCGCGACGGTTTGATTCACATGCTCTGTCCTGCCGCGGACTGTGATGCCGAGGACTGTCAGGATTGCGGCAGCCCCGGCGATGATCCAACCGGCAACAGGTATGGGGATCGCAGCTGTAGCGATACTAACGAGCTTTCCAGCGTAGCTTTTTGCAATTTGATTGGGAGCGGTTTTGAATGCCTCAGCCGCCGATGTGGCAGTGTTTACCCAGTCACTAAATCCCTGTACCTTGTTCGGAATTGCGTCACCCAGATACGGCCGATTGTTCAGATTCATTTCCAGACCTGTTTCGCTGTGTACGGTGCCTCGACAAAGAGTTGGTTGCGTTCATACGTCGCATCGAACGGCCGCCAACGTCCCTCCACCAACACCTCGAGATATGTGTGCTGCATCTCACCGTCCTCGCGGTAACTGGTCGTCACTACACGGAACGGGATCCCGAGCTCGAGCATCGCTGCGCCGGCCACAATCACCTTGTCGTCGCAATCTCCCCCGGTTGCGAGTGTGATGCCCGGTCGCTTCACACATTCCCCGTGCCCCAGGCATTCCGGCGCGTCGTGGTCCCGCGTGTACGGGAGCGCTTTCACAGCCGTGTAGATATCGCTCACCGAGCGCCATCCCATGCCGGCCACGTCCGCACGGTACGCGTGCATCAGCCGGTACATCTGGCAGATCGTGTTCTCGAGTGTGTGGGCGATAGTGAACATAAACATCGGGGATCCTTCAGCGTTCTCCACGGATCGTCTGTTGGATCCCCTCTCTGTGGTGGTTTATAATTTACGAATCAGTGCCAATGAGACAAGAGCAATTATCAGGTACAGGGGCCAGCGCTCCAAAACATTTTCGATCATCTGATTACGCGGATCCCTGGGAGGTGCAACGGGTATCTGGCTCAGGTACATCAGTTCGTCGACTTAAGTTTAGTGATGATCGGCTGCAGTTGCGCGTTGAGTGCGACGATGATCTGCGACCGTTGTTCGTGGAGCTTCGCCTGTTCCAATTCACCGATTCGGTCCATCGCCACGGCAAATCGATCGGAGATCTTTGCCTGGTCATCCAGGAACTCCTTGATCGCCTGAGCGCGCGATAGCACATCCCGCCGCTTTGTTGCATCCTGGAGCGTTGCCGGATTGGACGCGTCAGCCTGGACCTGGACGAGCGAGTTGCATATCCAGCGTGCTGTTTCGGAGCTGATCTGTGCAACGGTATCGCATTGGGTGAAACCGGAACAAGCGGGGACTGTGAAGGATATAACGGCGAGAAGAACAACCAGAAACGTGGAACGAATCATTGTCGATCTCCAGTGGTGAAAAGAAAAAGGCTGAACCGCTGCCGGCAGTTCAGCCTTTGGGTCACAGACACGATCGAGAACGGAGGTTCTCAGATGTCGGACAGTGGCACGGTATTGGTTTGTTGTGACTTTTGCAAGCGAAACCTTTGCAACGCAGTTGATTTGACCTTCAAAGCGCCCCCCAGATGATAGTACCAGAATTTTATCCGGTGAGATTTACAGCAGAAACGACTCTGCTTTGAAGCGTGCGGCGCGCGTGACTTCCGGGGACGATAACACCCAGGCAAACGACACTTGTCAGAAATATTCACGAATCGCCTGTTCGATCGTTGCCTCGATTACCGGCTTGCGGTCCAGAAATCGCTCCCGGTAATAGCCCGGCGGCTTGCGGAAGAGTTCGGTCTGGGCTTTGAGTTGCCGGCAACGCTGCACGGTCTTGAGCCGGAGGAGCGACTGCACAAGTTGATCGCGGTACATGATGTCAATAGACTTTGACATGATACTCTCCCGTGATGGACCAGAAAAGGAAATCGAACGTCAGTTGAAATTCGTTGCCGGAGATTCTGATGTCAAGCGGTTCCCATCTTGCAACGTACCACCACACACGCACCGAGGGCAACAATCGGATCGAATGGCACGACTGATCGCCAAAGAGATGCCAGTGCCCGCCCTTCCAGGAAAAATGTCTGGAGCCATATCCTCCGCGCTTCATTTCTTCCCTCCCTTCGCTGCTGGTTTCTCCTTCTCCGCCGCGCGTAATTCTTTCCGGATCCGTTGCACGTCCACCTTTGATCGTTTTGCCAGGGCAAAGAGATCTGTGGCCTTCGGTGTCCAGTATTCAGTTACGTTCACATGTTCCTCCACGCATCCAAGGATGATCCGCTGCTCGATCGTCCCCTTGATTTTGTTGGATGGACCGACCTCGCGTAGGATCATCTCCAGTTCCGGCTTGCCGAATTTCTTCGGGACTTTCTTCTGCAGTTCACTGAATACCGCCTGCCGGTAATGTTTTTCCCGGAGCGCGTTGGATCGTCGTTTTGCGTTGCGGGCCTCATAGCTTGCTGCCGATTTCGTCGGACTGTGGCGAATCCGTTTGAATGTCACTATAGCCCCGACGTTCTTTCCTCCTTCGACAATGATCCCCTTCTGCGAGCCTGGTGCTTTAACTTTGGCAGCCTTCCAGTCCCGAGTTCCAATCGTTGCCTTTACCTGTGTCGTGTAGTATCGGCTGAGCCGCTGCAGATGCTTCCATAGAATGTACGCGTTGAGCTTTGCCTGGAAACATCCTGCATCCGTACATACGCCGGCTTTCTTCACGGAGACACGGAGTTCCTTGTTCACATCGGTATTTTTCGGGCACGTAGTGCACGAGCCAACCTTCGGCAGAAGCTGGGCGTCGTCCTTTTTCCAGGGTCCAGAGTGGAGCGCCTTATACTGCGTGCGCTCGATCTGCTGTTTGAGTGATTTCACGGACCATTCGTAGTCAAGGCAGGTCTCGATCATCTCCTCCTGCTGCTTCACCGTCAGCGGTGCAAGTTCCACGGCATGGCTCACGGTGATTTCCCCACTCTCCGCGGCTTTGATGACCGCCGGAATGCAGCGCAGCATGGCAAGTCGTCCGTACACGTGCGACTTGCCCTTGCCGACTTCTTTCGCCACATCCTCCACCTTGAGACCTGCGACCACGAGCTGCTGATAGCCCCGCGCCTCATCCAGCGCGCCGATATCCTCGCGCTGCAGGTTCTCGATCTGTTGCACGATCATGACTTCTGTAGCATTGAACGGGCGGACAAGAACCGGCACTTCGTGGAGCTTGGCGAGCCGGGCAGCCCGGTAGCGCCGCGCACC
>Ga0214473_10005397_pt1 | contig 15311 bp, 14 predicted proteins | sample RVTome_7_FD_203509 | JGI IMG/M metagenome (GOLD analysis project Ga0214473, IMG submission 203509) | Soil microbial communities from uranium-contaminated site in the Upper Colorado River Basin, Wyoming, United States - RVT98D197 | ecosystem: Environmental > Terrestrial > Soil > Contaminated >... | reverse complement strand
CGTTGCCCTGTACGGATCATCAGGTTGAGCCTCATCGCATCTTCCAAAGATCCTTCTGTCTCAACCTCTGCCCTCCCCTCTGACAAAACTGGAAATCCTAAGGAGAGGATCTCTTTTTTTAGAAAAGGGGGTACCCCTTTTGCACAAGTAATGACAATTTTACTCTTTTTCGTCCAAAAAGGCATAAGGATCTCAATATACCCCAATATTCTATGAATACAAAATTCAAGGGTTCAAAGAAATGCAAATTGCCTATTATTATAAGCAAAAAATTATTTATTTCAATTGCCATTTCTTATATAAATTGGTAGAATTTATGTGAATGGAAAAGAATCCGCATATCCTTAAATTATCTTCGGACGATGAGAAAAAGGAGTTCGAGTTTGAACTCGACTACCTCTCCTCGTTGACCTTTGAAGAGCGACTTAAGATGATGAGAGAAAAATCAAGAGAAATGTTAAAGCAAATGATTGATCATGGACATCGAAGAGCTGTTGAAATCATTAAACGCCCATAATGTTGAATTTGTCATCATCGGAGCAACCGCTTTTCCCATCCATGGATATGCGAGAGGAACCCTTGATATTGATATCTTTATCCGCCCCGAACCTAAGAATGCGGTCCGCACACTCAATGCCCTCCGAGATTTTGGCTATGACACGGCTGATATCACCATCGAAGATTTGTTAACACGGAAAGTATTGATTCGGCAATATCTGGTAGAGACAGATATCCATCCTTTTGTCACCGGAATCACATTCGATCAAGTATGGAAAAATCGGATTCCCGGAACTTTTGAAAAGGAAAAAGTTTACTATGCCTCTTTGGACGACCTCATCGTAATGAAGGAATCTGCCGGGAGACCAAAGGATCTCGAAGATATTAAAGTGCTAAAAACCCTCAAAAAGAAGAGAAATACATGAAAAACCACAGATTCCTTATTCTTTGCCGCTTTTTAAAGTTCTTCTGGAGTAAAGGCCACGACTTCATCAATGGTCTCGGCATCCAAAAATACCATCACCAACCGGTCCACCCCGAGCGCCATCCCAGCCGACGGAGGCATATGGTCCAGCTCATTCAGGAATTTATCTGGCATCGGATAAACGGATTTACCAATAGATTGGCGATTTTCGTTTTCAAGGTGGAAACGCCTTCTTTGCTCTTCTGAATTAACCAATTCCGAAAATCCATTGGCCAGCTCTAAACCCCCTATGTAAAGTTCAAAGCGTTCTGCAACACTCGGATCTCCCGGCTTCAGACGGGCCAGCGCTCCCCTCTCAGCGGGGTAATCATAAATAAACGTCGGCTTTTTTACCCCCAGTCTCGGCTCAATATCTCGAACCATGATCTCGTCAAAAAGATTTCGCTCCAGTGCTTCTGTCATGGAAATCTGTGAGTAATCACGAAACGCTTCTTGAACAGAGATTTTCTCCCATGGCTTAGACAGATTGATCTCGCGGTCTCGAAAAAAAATTTTTTGCCCCAACCCTATGGCGGTAGCCACAAATCGGATTAACCCCTCACATTCCTCCATCAACGAATGGTAGTCGGTACCTTCTCGATACCACTCCAGGAGGGTAAACTCAGGGAGGTGCTGACTTCCCCTTTCTCTGTCACGCCAGCATCGGCAGATTTGAAAGATCTTCTCATATCCTGCTGCCATCATACGTTTCATACAAAGTTCGGGAGAGGTATGGAGGAACCATAACCCGGAGGGGATGGGATCAATATGGGATTCTGGTGCAGGGGTGAGTATTCGATGGGGGGTTTCTACTTCGAGATAGTCTTTTCCAATAAAAAAATTTCTGATCCCTTGTAGGATGCTTGCCCTCTGCTGAAGGGCTTTTTTACGTTTTGCCAATGGCCAGTTTTTCGCCACGAACCTACTCTTTGACCCTTTTCGAAAATTGACCCGTTCGGGTATCAAGGGTGATCAACTCACCTTCTTCGATGAATGGAGGGACACGAAGCTCATAACCCGTCTCTACGGTAGCGGGTTTGTAATCTGCCTTCGAGGTATCCCCTTTCACCCAGGCCTCTGTCTTGATCACCCTGAGATTGACAAAGTTCGGTAGCTCGACACCAATTGCTTTATCTCTAAATAAGAGGACCTCCACATTTAAATTTTCAATAAGAAAATTTTTGGCGTCACCGAGTGACTCTTCGCTGATAATAATCTGTTCATAGGTCTCGTTATCCATGAAGTGCCAATGATCGCCCTCTTTATAGAGAAACTGCATCGCCCGTTCTTCCAATGAAGCGGGTTCAAAGGTGTCGCCCTCCCGGAATGTCCTGTCAATAGTTAACCCTGTGATCATATTCCGCAGTTTGGTCCGATAAAGTGCCTGACCTTTACCGGGCTTGGAAAAATCAAAAGCCGTCACGATGTAAGGTTCATCATCCATGATGACTTTCAATCCCTTTCTCAAATCGGAAGCGGTGTACATAAATGTTATATTTCTCCCACTATCATCCCCATCGCTTCCCCTTTAAAAAAGGGGGAATGCCATCTCCTCCCTTCTCTAAGGGGAGGAAGGGAGAGATTAGAAATTATAAAAGAAGCGATTTCGAATCCGCTCAGCCGCAAATCTCCCAATCTGTTGGAGGGCGGCGGCCTTATTCGCTTCGTTGGTGAGAACATCAGATGAGGCACGAAACCATCGGGTCTCGGAAAAATTTTTTTCCTCCCAAAGAACCTCCCCTGTGCGTTTTTTCAAAGTTAAATCGAGAACCACCCTGATCTCATATTCCAGGGCGAGGCCAGATTTGTCATAAGAAACGGAGAAAATGTAAAAAGCCTTGATGGCCCCTTCTAAAATGGAATCTGCTTCTTTCCGGTCCACCACGTTGACCCTTCTGTCGCGAATGAACTCTTTTAAAAAGCCTTGAGTAAAAGGAACCTCGATCCCAGGCTCAAAGGTTTGATTTTTGAAAGTGGGGACGGCGAGCGAATTCAAACCCGGGGGGACATGGGTCTCCTTTCCGACCATTTGATAACCGCATCCCAAAGGCATAAAAAAGGAAAAACACAGAAATACGCATAGGGCATAGCGCATAGCGTTTCAACTCCTATGAACAAACAATATTGACCAGTCTCTTGGGGACAAGGATCACCCGTTTGATCTCCTTGCCTTCTACCAATTTTCGAATTCTCTCGCTCCTTAATGCCCAGGTCTTCACTTCCTCTTCTCCGTATGAGACGGGAATGGTCATCCGATCCCTCAATTTCCCATTGATCTGGATGACAATCAATATTTCGTCTTCCAAAACGGCCTCCGGATCGTAATCCGGCCATCGGGTTTTGATGATAGATTCCCGATTCCCCAAAACCTCCCAGAGTTCTTCCGCAAAGTGGGGGACAAAGGGTGAGAGCAATATAACAACGGTTTCGATTGCCTCCCGTATCACTCTTTTGGAGATTTCATCCCTTCGGTCTTTCATCTCTGAAACATAAATCTCGTTCACCAATTCCATGATGGCACTGATGGCCGTATTGAAATGGAATCGTTCAATGTCGTCGATGACCCTTTTAATCGTTTTGTGGGTCTTCTGACGCAGAGACTTTTGATCTCCCTCAAGAGCGGTTCCAAACGGAAGGGGCTTCACATTTTGAAGATGAGGATGCTGCTCATAAAAAAGCCTCCAGACCCGATTGAGAAAACGGGCGGATCCTTCCACTCCCTGGTCACTCCAATCCAGATCCTTTTCAGGTGGAGAGGCAAAGAGGCAAAACATCCTGGCCGTATCCGCACCATATTTTTCAATTAAATATTCAGGATCCACTACATTCTTCTTCGATTTAGACATCTTCTCAAGTCTTCCAATAGAGATCTGGCTGCCACACTTTTGGCAACGAATCGTCTCTCCCTGTCCCTCCACTTCGTTAGGGAAGAGATAACCATCTTTTGGACATTCATAAACTTCTTTGCAAACCATCCCCTGTGTGAGAAGGTTTGTGAAAGGCTCATCAACGCTCACCCATCCCATCCCCTTTAAAACTCGGGTGAAAAATCTGGAATAGAGAAGATGCAGTATGGCATGCTCAATGCCTCCAATGTATTGGTCCACAGGCATCCAATAATCCACCCTCTTCTTTTCTAAAGGACCTTCATCATAGTCAGGGCACGCAAACCGGTCAAAATACCAAGAGGATTCAACGAAAGTATCCATCGTATCTGTCTCTCTCCGACCGGAGCCACCACATTTTGGGCATCGAGTCTCCACAAACTCCTTCAACCCAGAAAGAGGTGATTCCCCCATCCCGGTGATCTCCACATTAAAGGGGAGGACAACGGGAAGGTCCTTTTCCGGGACAGGAACAGCTCCACATTGGTCACAATAAACGATAGGGATGGGTGCTCCCCAATAACGTTGCCTTGAAATACCCCAATCCCGAAGCCGATAACTGGTTCTTTTGCCGCCGAGTCTTTTCTCATCGAGATATTGAGCAATCCTTTCTCTCGCTTTAACGCTACTCATCCCATTAAATGGACCCGAATTGACCAGGGAGCCCTCCCCTTCATAGGCTTCTGCCATGGTGTTAGCATCCAACATTCGATCCTCGGGTTGAACGACAACAATCAAAGGGAGCCCGAATTTCTTCGCAAATTCAAAATCTCTCTGGTCATGGGTAGGCACAGCCATCACTGCCCCTGTCCCATATTCCATTAAAACAAAATTGGCAACGAAGATGGGCATCCTCGCCCTTGTCATTGGATTCTGGCAGTAGGCACCGGTGAAAATCCCCTCCTTTTCTGTCGTCTCAGCGGTCCGATCTATCTTGTCCTGGCGTCTCATCCTCTCAACAAATTCTTTCACGGCTCGCTCTTGAGGGGTCCCCTTCGGTAGAGTGATCGCAAGAGGGTGCTCGGGTGCCAGGCTCATAAAGGTCGCACCGAAGACCGTATCCTGTCGTGTCGTGAAAACCTTAATGACCTCCTTCGAATTCTCCATGGGAAAATGAATTTCAGCACCGATGGATTTTCCAATCCAATTGCGTTGCATGGTGAGAACGCGCTCAGGCCATCCAGGAAGCTTTTCACACCACTCCAGTAGTTCTTCTGCATAGGCTGTAATTTTAAAGAACCATTGATCCAGCTCTTTCTGTGTCACGCCAGGGTCATCGGCGTGGCCTCGCCAGCATGTCCCATCGCTCAACACCTGTTCATTCGCTAAAACGGTTTTACAGATCTCGCACCAATTGACAGAGGACCTCCTCTTGTAAGCCAATCCCCTCTCATACATTCTTAAGAAGAAGAGTTGTTCCCATTTGTAATAGGAAACATCGCAGGTGGCAAACTCCCGATCCCAGTCATAACTGAAGCCCATCCGCTTCAATTGATTCCTCATGTAATCAATATTTTCATAAGTCCATTTCGCGGGGTGGACCCCATGTTCCATCGCAGCATTTTCTGCGGGCATGCCAAAGGCATCCCATGCCATGGGGTGGAGGACGTTAAAACCCTTCATCTTCTTGTACCGAGCGACCACATCCCCGATGGAGTAATTCCGCACATGGCCCATATGGATCTTGCCCGATGGGTAAGGAAACATTTCAAGAAGATAATATTTTTCTTTCTTCGCATCCTCTGTCACGTTAAAGAGTTTTTGACTTTCCCAGATCTTCTGCCACTTCTCTTCGATCTCTTTGGGATGATAACGCTGGTTCATGAAAGGCCTCTCCCAAGCAGTGATTAGTCATTGGGTCAGTGCGTTATTAAGTCGTTAATTCATAATTCATAACTCATCACTCTGAACTGATTACCCTCTCATCATCCTTCGGATTCGGAGTCTCAGGGCATTAAGCCGGATGAATCCCTCCGCATCCTTCTGATTGTAGACCGTATCTTTCTCAAAGGTCGCAAAGGCACCATGGTAAAGGGATTTTTCTGACTTACGACCGATCACGCTGCAGTTCCCTTTGTAAAGTTTTAAACGGACAGTCCCGTTCACATCCTTCTGCGTCTCATCAATCGCCTTCTTCAAAATATCCATTTCCGGTGAAAACCAGTATCCATAGTAGATCAACTCCGATATCTTCGGGATCAGGCTATCGCGAAAATGCATCACCTCTCTGTCCATGGTGATCGATTCAATGGCCCGATGGGCGATGTGGAGAATCGTTCCTCCTGGTGTCTCATAAACTCCTCTGGATTTCATTCCGACATAACGATTTTCCACCATATCCATCCGGCCGATTCCATTTCGACCTCCTAGTTCATTCAGTTGCGATAACAGGGCTGCCGGCGATAGCGTCTTTCCGTCAATCCGTTTTGCAACGCCATCCTCAAAATCGATTTCAACAAGGGTCGGACGGTCGGGTGCCTTTTCCGGAGAGATCGAAAGAATAAACATATCTTCGGGTGGCGCAGACCAGGGATCCTCCAAGATCCCTCCTTCAAAACTGATGTGAAGGAGATTTCGGTCAGAGGAATAAGGTTTTGCTTTTGTCACCGGAACGGGAATTCCGTTTTTTTGGGCATAAGCGATTAAATCCTCTCTCGACTTAAATTGCCATTCCCTCCACGGGGAGATCACCCGAATGTAAGGATTCAGGGCATAATAAGTTAATTCAAATCGGACTTGATCATTCCCCTTCCCCGTGGACCCATGAGCCACGGCATCCGCTCCCTCTAACTGCGCTATCTCCACCTGCCTCTTAGCAATGATAGGTCGAGCAATGGAAGTTCCAAGGAGATAAGTCCCCTCATAGATAGCATTGGCTTTTATGGCAGTGAAGACATAATCTCGGACGAACTCCTCTCGGAGATCCTCAATATAAACCTTGCTCGCACCCGTCGCCATGGCCTTTTCTTCTAAATGATCCAGTTCTTCAGCCTGCCCCACATCAGCCGTAAATGCGATCACCTCACATTCAAATTCATTCTTTAACCATTTCAGGATCACGGAGGTATCCAGACCTCCAGAGTAAGCCAGGACGACCTTCTTCACTTCACCCTTCATAGAAACCCCCTCAACGGATTATTTCGGATTGCGGATTGCAGATCGCGGGATTAAATCCGAAATCCGCATTTGATAATCCGCATTCCGCAATCAAGATATTCCTTCAAAGACTTCTTCCAGGGCTTTGATCACTCGATCAACCTCCTCCTTGATCACAATCAAAGGAGGAAGGAATCGGAGTACATTTCCCATGGTGCAATTGATGAGAATCTTTCTCCTTAACATCTCTTTAACAATGGAACTCCCATCCATCTTTAACTCCATGCCGAGGATTAAACCTTTCCCTCGAACCTCTTTAACGAAAGGAAACTTTTTCTGGATCGCCTCAAGCTGAGAGAGAAAGTAATCTCCCATCTTTTGGCAATTCTCCAACATCCCTTCTTCTAATATCGTTGTGAAGGCTGCCACCCCTGCTGCCGTGGCCAAAGGATTTCCTCCAAAGGTGGAGGCATGATCACCTGGTCTGAAGCTGTCTGCAACCCCCTTCTTAATCAATAAAGCTCCTATGGGAACCCCTCCTGCCAATGATTTGGCAAGGGTAAGCAGATCGGGTTCAATCCCATCATGTTCATAGGCAAAGAGTTTCCCAGTCCGACCCATCCCTACCTGAACTTCATCAAAGATGAGGAGGAGCTCCTTCTCATCACAGATCTCCCGAAGGGTTTTCAGATAACCTTCCGATGGGCAGTTCACCCCCCCCTCTCCTTGGATGGGTTCCAACATCACAGCACAGGTTTTCGAGTCAATGGCATTGCTCACTGCCTGGATATCATTAAAGGGAACGTATTTGAATCCAGGCATCAGAGGTTCATAACCCTTGTGGAACTTCTCCTGAGCCGTTGCGGTCAGGGTCGCCAGAGTTCTGCCGTGGAAGGATCGCTCCATGGTGATAATTTCGTATCGATCCCTTCCTGTCTTCTCCTTTGCATATTTCCGTGCCAATTTCATCGCCCCTTCATTGGCCTCGGCTCCGCTATTACAAAAGAAAACTTTATCAGCAAAAGAGTGCTTACAGAGAAGGGACGCAAGTTGGATCTGTGGCTCGATATAATAGAAGTTCGAAACATGGATCAGCTTCTCTGCTTGATCTTGAATCGCCTTAACGACTTTCGGGTGGCAGTGTCCTAAATTGCAAACCGCCAAGCCTGAAACAAAATCAAGGTATTCCTCCCCTTCTAAATCCCAAACCCGAGTCCCTTTCCCTTTGACCAGAAGAACAGGATAGCGGGCATAGGTATTGGCCACATATTTTTCCGATAACATCATCAAGGTCTGAGAATCCATTGCCACCTCTAAAAAATTAGTTCTGAGTTTTTGGTTTTCAATCTCCGAACTCCCAACTCCGAACTCAGAACTTCTAATTTTTTTCTTTGGTGATCTGCGTTCCAATCCCAACATCGGTAAAAATTTCTAACAGAATGGCATGCTCCACCCTTCCATCAATGATATGTGTTTTGGCCACCCCTTCGTCCAACGCATCAAGGCAGCAATTTACCTTTGGAATCATCCCGGAGGAGATGACCTTTTGGGTGATGAATCGCTTGGCCTGCTTCACATTGAGAGTGGGAATCAACCGATGCTTCTCATCCATCACTCCTTCCACATCGGTGAGTAGAATGAATTTCTCTGCCTTCAGTGCAGAGGCTATTTTCCCAGCCACCAGGTCAGCATTGATATTATAAGTCTCCCCTTCCTCCCCGACTCCTACCGGCGCAATGACCGGGATGAAATTTTCTTTCTCCAACGCTTCAATCACTCCAGGATTGATCGCCTTGACTTCTCCCACCATCCCAATATCAATGACCTCAGGCTTCTTGCCCTTGCCGCGGCTCTTCGTCAATTTTAATTTCTTGGCAGTGATGAGACGAGCGTCCTTGCCGCTCAATCCAATGGCCTTGCCTCCCTCTTGGTTAATGAGCGAAACAATCTCTTTATTCACCTTCCCGACGAGGACCATTTCGACAACATCCATCGTCTCTCCATCCGTCACCCTCATCCCTTCTATGAATTGAGATTTCTTCCCCATCTTGGTCAACATCTCACCGATCTGAGGCCCTCCACCGTGGACGACGACAGGATGAAGGCCGATGTATTTCAAAAGGACAACATCGAGAGCAAAACTCCGTTTCATCCTCCCATCCTCCATCGTGCTCCCTCCATATTTAATGACGATGGTCTTATTATAGAATCGCCGAATATAGGGAAGGGCTTCCACCAGTATCTTGGCCTTATCGATGGGGTTATCCATAACCTGCATCCTCACAATTCAAAAAGACTACGAATGGATTGCGGAATGCAAAATGCGGATTGCGGATTATAAAACGATATGAAATCCGAAATCCGAATTCCGAAATCCGAATTTGTTATAAGATATACCTGCTTAAATCTTCATCCTCCACAAAATCTTTCAATTTCTCTCGGACATATCTCGCATCAATCACCATTTTTTTCCCTGCCATCTCGGGCGCGTCAAACGAAATCTCATCCAGTAATTTCTCCATCATGGTGTAAAGCCGCCTGGCTCCAATGTTCTCCGTCCTTTCGTTGATTAAAGCTGCCATCCCTGCAATCTCTGAAATCCCATCTTCTGTAAAATTCACCTTGACCGATTCGGTCTCCAGCAAGGCGGTGTACTGTTTGATCAGGGCATTTTCTGGCTCCGTCAGGATCCGAACCAGATCTCCCTTTCCTAAAGAATCCAATTGAACCCGGATCGGAAAGCGACCCTGAAGCTCTGGGATGAGATCCGCAGGTTTAGAAACATGAAAGGCCCCGGCAGCAATAAATAGAACATGGTCCGTCTTGACCATCCCGTATTTCGTCGTCACCGTCGTCCCTTCTACAATGGGCAGGATATCCCTCTGAACACCTTCCCGGGAGACATCTGGACCAAAGGCGGACTCCCTTCCCGCGATCTTATCGATTTCATCCAGGAAGATAATTCCAGATTGTTCGACTCGTTCAATGGCCTGTTTGATGACAGAATCCATATCGATCAATTTATACGCTTCCTCTTGGGAGAGGATGGTCAACGCTTCTGGAACTTTGACCTTTCTCTGCTTTTTCTTTTTGGGAAAGAGGCTTCCAAACATATCTTTAATGTTGACATCCATTTCTTCCAATCCAGAGGCAGAAAAGATCTCGACAATGGGAAGGTTTCGATCCATAATCTCCACCTCCACATACTTATCATTGAGCTTCCCAGCCTTCAGCAACTTTCGAAGTTTTTCACGAGTGGTTTGCTGATCTTCACCTTCCTTTTGCGAACCTTTCCCAGAGTGAGGCAGAAGTAACTCCAAGAGCCTCTCCTCAGCCATCTCTTCTGCCCTCTGCTGCACCTTATGGGACTCCTCTCCTTTCATCATATTGATGGCCAGTTCGGTAATATCCCGAATCATCGACTCTACATCCCTCCCGACATATCCCACTTCTGTAAATTTTGATGCCTCAATCTTCAAAAAAGGGGCCTGCGCTAATTTGGCCAACCTTCGAGCAATCTCTGTCTTGCCGACACCGGTGGGACCAATCATAATGATGTTTTTAGGTGCAATTTCATCCCTGAGAGGCTCGGGAACCTGCTGACGCCGCCACCTGTTTCTCAATGCAATGGCCACGGCCCTCTTTGCATCCCTCTGTCCAACGATATATTTATCCAGCTCAGAGACGATCTCTCGGGGCGTAAAGGTCTGCCTCATAACTCTTCCACCATGATTTGGTCATTGGTATAGATGCAGATGGAGGCAGCGATCTTCATGGCTTCCACGGCGATGGCCCTGGCATCCAAGTTGGAAAACTCGGTCAATGCCTTGGCGGCCGCATGAGCATAAGGGCCTCCACTTCCGATGGCCGTCACTCCGTCGTCAGGTTCAATCACGTCCCCATTCCCGGAAATGACCAGCGTATGTTCAGAGTCAGCGACCATGAGCAAGGCCTCCAGCCTCCGAAGAACACGGTCTGTCCTCCAGTCTTTGGCCAATTCCACGGCTGCCCTCAGCGAATTTCCACTGTATTGATCCAACTTCTCCTCAAACTTAGCAAAAAGGGTGAAGGCATCTGCGGTTGCCCCTGCAAAACCAGCGAGAACCCTGTCATGGTAAATCTTTCGAACCTTCCTGGCCGTATGCTTCATGATGGTATGTTCAAGAGACACCTGCCCATCTCCTGCCATCACCACTTTCCCTTTGTGTCGAACGGATAAAACGGTCGTCCCTCGCATCTTTAACATAAGATCACCCTTCATCTCCCTATCTTAAATATTGCTTAGAAAATAAGTTTCGTCCAACGGTAAGGGTAAGCCTGCCTGCCGGTAGGCAGGGGCTTCTTAACCGCAACCTTAACCCAAAAACTGGGCCTATTTTCATCGTTTGAGTATAGGGTACCCGTTATCACCCATTATATAGAAAACATTGTCAATTAATGATTTTCCTTGCTTCTCTGACCCACATTTTTAAAACTGCGGGGATGGGCTCTGTCATAGACCTCCATCAATTTTCCCATACTGACGTGGGTATATCTCTGTGTGGTCGAGAGACTCGAATGTCCTAACATCTCCTGAATCTCTCGAATATCAGCCCCCGCGTCTAAAAGATGTGTGGCAAATGTATGGCGGAGGCTATGGGGGCTGACTTTTCGAAAAATGCCTGAATGCCTCGTATATTTCTTAATCAATCTCCCTACGCTCCGTGCGGTCAATCTCCCTCCTGAGGAATTGACAAAAAGGGGGTCTCCCCCTTCCGGGCCAGAGGCCTTCCCTCCAGGCAGGAGGCCCTTTACCATCCCTCGTCCATCCAAGTAAGCGTTCAATGACTCGGCCGCCTTTCTCCCCACCGGAACAATCCGCTCCTTCCTCCCTTTCCCCATCACTCTCACGATGCCCAAGTCCAGTTCGATTTGATTCGCATTCAATCCTACCAATTCACTCACGCGCAATCCGCTGGAATAAAGCAGCTCTAAAATGGCTCGATCCCTTAACCTCTTATCTTTCATCCCTGCCGGCGAAAACTTTTCGGGAAGATTCTTGGGTGATTCCATCAACCGGAAAGCCTCATCCACTGTCAGAGTGGTGGGAAGAGTCTTTTCTACTTTAGGAGTTGAGATACTCTTGGCCGGGTTGGAAGCAATCATTTGCTCCCTATTCAGATATCTAAAAAAGGAGCGCAATGTGGAAATTTTCCTCGCAATAGAACTTTTCTTATTCTTCCGATGGAGAAAGCTCAGATATTTTCGGATGGTTATCCGATCCACTTTTTTCCACTCAACCTCTGCTGAAGAAGTGAGAATCATTCCTGAGTTCTTTAAAAAATCCTCAAACCCTTCTAAATCCCTCTGATAACATCGACAGGTGTGAGGGGAGGCATTCTTCTCTACAGTTAAGTAATGAATGAATTGAGAGATTAACCCACCCTTTTCAACAGATCGAGAAGTCACTCATCTGCCTCATTTGTTTCATCTCAGGGTCAATGTAAGTTATGAAAATGTTACTAAAATTTTATTTTATAACATAATCATTAAATTTATCAATATTTTTCTCATTGACATCCTTTTAGATTTTCGTATAAACTTTAAACATTAATGTTAATTTAAGAAAAGGAGGTGATAAGAATGGCAGAGCCCAGAGTCGCGAGGGTAACAGACATCATTGCAGGTTCTTCAAAAGGTTTTGAGGATGCCATCAAGGTCGGTTTTGCAAGAGCGACAAAGACCTTAAGGGGTATCACTGGATTACGCGTTGTTGAAATGCGAGTGGCAGTTGAAAATTCTAAGATAATAGAATACAGGGTCAGGTTGGAAATCATTTTCGTCCTCGAAACATAACCATTTTTTTTCTCATACCTGGCTACGCGATGGGGGATAAGAAATGAAAGGCCCTTTCCTCAATTTTGAGGGAGGGCCTTTTTCCTGGAACCTATTTTCCCCATTCAATAGCGATAAAAAGCCTGTAGAATTAAAACTTAAACGCTCTCTTTAATTACTTTTAACAATTCCTCTTTGCTCACAATTGCGGTTCCAACCTTTCCAACAACGATCCCCGCCGCAAAATTGGCTAAACTCGCTGCATCTTTAATACTTACGCCAGGCCCTGTTCCTAAAGCAAGAGCCATCGTTCCAATGACCGTATCACCCGCACCCGTCACATCATAAACCTCCTTCGCTACGGTGGGCACAGGATAGGATTTTTCATTGGGTTCGAAAATGGTCATTCCCTTTTCTCCTTGGGTAATAACTAAAGCGTTACACTTCAACCTCTTCAACAGGTTTTTTCCCATTTTCTCCATGGATGATTGATCGGTAGCAGGGATTCTCGATGCTTCACTCGCCTCATTGGTATTTGGAGTAATCACTGTTGCTCCTTTATAAAAGAAAAAATTTTTTACCTTTGGATCAACCATGATTAACTTCTTCGACTTTTTTGCTCTTTTGATAATGGTTTGAATGAGGTTTCGAGTCAATAAACCTTTCCCATAATCAGAAATAGTGATCCCGTCAAAATCTTCCACCCTTTCCATTAAAAACTTTGAAAGATTTCTGAAAGTAGAAATTTTGGGGTGAGCGGTCGTCTCCCGATCAACTCTGACCAATTGTTGGTAATGAGGGTGGTGAGCGATGATCCTCGTCTTTACCGTAGTCTGTCTCTCTTTTTCAAAAAATATCCCTTCTGTTTGGATCCCCTCTTCAATAATTCTTTTATATATTTTTTGCCCATTTTCGTCATCACCCACAATGCCACAGAGTGATACGATTCCTCCAAGTGAACGGATATTATGGGCAACATTTGCAGCCCCCCCAAGCTTGAAATCCTCCCTTTCCGCAATGATGACTGGAACGGGGGCCTCCGGGGATATCCGAGAGACCTTCCCAAAAATGGACCGATCCATCATAATATCACCCACCACTAAAAGTTTTACCCTTGGAAAACTTTTTAATATGGACTCCAGCTTTTTTCGTTCTCTCACCCTGATCATCCTGCCTGTTCCTTTAAGATTTTTCTTATCTCTGAAAAAATTCAACGGTTTTATTAAGTCCCTCTTCTGTTCCAACTTTTGGCATGTAATTTATAAATTTTTTGCTTTTGCGGATATCTGCCAAGGAATGTCTCACATCTCCTTTTCGAGGTTCTTGATAAATAGGCGTTAACTTCAATCCAAGAATTTTTTTTAGGATTTTCAATAATTGGTTCAATGAGATTCTTTTCCCACAAGCAATATTCATTGCTTCTCCATGGAGGTGTTCTGCGGACATGGCGAGGAGATTGGCCTGAACGACATTCTCAATAAAGGTAAAATCTCGAGACTGCTCTCCGTCTCCGAAGATGATTGGAGGACGATCATGAAGTAAGGCATCGATAAACCTCGGGATGACAGCCGAGTAAACGGAGTTCGGGTCCTGTTTGGGTCCGAAGATATTGAAATACCTCAGGGAGACACTATCGAGGCCATAGAGTTGGTAAAAAAGTCGGCAGTATTGCTCTCCAATATATTTCTGGAGGGCATAAGGCGAGAGAGGATGAGGGGGCATCTCTTCACGCTTTGGCAAAGTAGGTGTATCCCCATAAATGGAAGAGGAGGAGGCATAGATCACCCTTTTCACTCCTTCCTCCTTGGCGGCAAGAAGGATATTTAAAGTCCCTCCAACATTGATGGCGTTGGAGGTCCCTGGATCTTCTACGGAGCGTTGAACCGATGGAAGGGCCGCTTGGTGAAATATATATTCCACTCCCCTGATCGCCTTTTTACAAGTGCGGAGGTCACGGATATCTCCCTCGAGAATCTCCAGTAAAGGATGTCCCTTACCAAAAATTAGGTTCTCCCTTTTCCCAGTTGAAAAATCATCGAGGACCCGAACAAAGTGCTTCTTTCTAAGCAAGGACTCAGTTAGGTTTGACCCGATAAACCCAGCACCTCCGGTAACTAATACTTTTGACATTCTCTCTTTCCCCCTTCCTCCTTTTCCATCTCTCTATTTAACAAAACCATTTCCCTTTATCAAGAAAAAACGTCATGTGTTCATATCCCCTGATTTCAGTATGGATGGATGTGCCTCGTTCCGCTAAGGAATCATCCCTTTCTGATTTTTAAAGCAGAAATTAAAAAAAAGATTTGACAAGGAGGGGGCTTATTGATTACACTCTCAGGAGAGTGTCATAGGAGTGTTATATGAAAATCGGAAAAGACAAGGTGACCATCAAAATTCCAAGGCAACTCTACGATAATCTCAGCCACATCATTGAGGGAGGGGGCTTCAATTCTGTCACGGAGTTTATCGTTTATGTTTTAAGGGACCTTATCTCTTCCAAGTCCATTAATAAGGAGCCCTCTCTCACAAAAGAAGAAATCGAGATTGTTAAAAAA
>Ga0214473_10005396_pt1 | contig 15317 bp, 12 predicted proteins | sample RVTome_7_FD_203509 | JGI IMG/M metagenome (GOLD analysis project Ga0214473, IMG submission 203509) | Soil microbial communities from uranium-contaminated site in the Upper Colorado River Basin, Wyoming, United States - RVT98D197 | ecosystem: Environmental > Terrestrial > Soil > Contaminated >... | reverse complement strand
CTCTTGTCGATCGCCAGGCCGCCGCCGCCCACCACCACGTGCGTCTCCCACAGACCGAAGTAGGACGCCGCCCAGGGCGAGTTGGCCCAGACGAGCGCTACGACCGCCGTGGACAGGAGGAGCAGCCCGCTCGCTGATTCCAGGGCAAAGAAGGTCTGGAAGGGACGCACCAGGATGGTCGCCGCGGGGTTGCGCTGGGTCGGGGTGCTTGCCATGCCGGGTCGCTTACTCCTCGGGCTCAGATGCGCCCGTCCACGGAGGCCAGGAACTCGTAGCTCCAGTAGCCGATGTTGTTGGTGTCCACGATCTCGTGCATCACGGCCATGCGCTCACGCCGTTCCTTTTCGGGCATCATGAGCGCGTCGTAGAGGTCGCGGCTCATCTGGGCGGGATCGTAGGGATTCGTGAGCAGCGCACCGTGCAATTCCGCTGCCGCGCCTGCGAACTCCGACAGCACCAGCGTACCGCTCCCGCCGGCCGCCGAATTGGCCGCGATGTACTCCTTGGCCACCATGTTCAGCCCGTCACGCAGGGGTGTGATCCACGCCACGTCGGACACGGCGCAGTGGGCAATCACCTCTTCGTAGGGCCAGGAGCGGTAGAAGTAGCGCACCGGCGTCCAGTCGAGCTTGGAGAAGCGACCGTTGATGCGGCCCACCGCCTGGTCCACGCGCTCCCTCGTGCCGCGGTAGACGCGCATGCCGGGTGCGGGCGGCGTGCACACGGTCAGCAGGATGATCTGGCCGTGCAGTTCGGGGTGGTCCTCGAGCAGCTTCTCGAACGCGTGCAGCTTCTCGAGCGGTCCTTTGACGTAGTCCAGGCGCTCGATGGAGAGGATGCTCGTGCGCCCCTTCAGCTCCTCCCTGTAGCGCTCCATGACCTTCTGCACGGCGGGCCGGGCCAGGATCTCGTGGATGGCCTTCACGTTGATGCCCACCGGGTGGGCGCCCAGCCGGATGCGCCGCTCCCCTACCTCGAGTTCGGTGGCCATCTCGTCCACGCCGAGCGCGCAGCCGTAGGAGAGGAAACGGGGTGTGCAGGGGACCTGCTTCAGGATCCACGTGGGCGCATGCGTGCGGACCACGTCCACGAAGTTCTCCACGTAGCGGGGGATGTGAAAACCGATGTAGTCACACTGCAGCAGGCTGTCCACGATCTGCCTGCGCCACGGTATGATGTTGAACACATCCGAGGGGGGAAACGACGTGTGGTGGAAGAAGGCGATCGTCAGGTCGGGGCGCAGCTGGCGCAGGTAGTGCGGCACCATCCAGAGGTTGTAGTCGTGCACCCAGACGAGCGCGTCGGGCTCGGCGGCGGCGGCGGCGTGCTCGGCGAAGATCCGGTTGATCTGGTTGTAGTGGTCCCAGTGCTCGGCGTTGAATTCGGCGCGATCCGGGAAGGAGAAGATCACCGGCCAGAACGCTTCCTTGGAGAAAGCCTCGTAGAACAGGTTGACGTCCTGGGGGGTGAGCGGGATCCGCCGCGCCTTGAGATTGGCATAGCGCTCCGGGTCCACGTCCACGGTTTCCTGGAAATCGGCCGGGCTGCGACTCTCCTGCTTCGACCAGGCGATCCACTGGCCGCGCTGCCCGTCCTCGAAGAAGCCCAGCAGCGTGGGGATGATGCCGTTGGGGCTCTTCGGCCGGCGCCGTTGCACCTTGCCGCGGGTCCGCACCTCGTCGAAGGGGAGCCGGTGGTAGACCATGATCAGCTGCCGGTCACGCTGCGGATCCCGTGCCCCGACGGTGCTCCCGGCGAGCGGCGCTGCCGCGTCCAGCATGCCGTGGTGATGGAGACCCTCCAGGATGCCCGCCGCGCCATCCGCCTCAGCCAGGTAGCCTCCAGGGCCGATGTCCCGCACGCGCGCGCACAACTCAGCCTCCGCGCCACCCACCACGATGCCCTTGAGGTTGCACTCGAAGAGGGACAGGTCATTCAGGGTGTCCCCGGCCACCACTACCCGCTCGTGGTCCAGGTCGGCGTGCTCGAGGAGCGCGAGCAGCGTGTTTCCCTTGGAAACATCGCGCGGGAGAACGTCCAGATAGCGGTCCACCGACAGGAGCAGATCACAATCCAGCTCCTCCTCGACGACCGCGGGCAATCCCTCGGGTACCCGCCCACCCTCGACCAGGTAGGAGCAGCGCCGCTCCTGGGGCACATCCTGGTAGACGAGCTCGGGGAAGGCGCCCATGGCCTTGCGTACCCGCTCCGTTCCGGGCCAGCGCGCTTCGATGCCGTCCTGGAGGGGCTGCACGGGCTCCAGCGTGTGGCCGTCCACGACGGTGGCACCCACGTCGGCGATGATGTAGCGTGGGTCCGGGACCTCAGGATCTTCCAGGAGCGGATCGATGGAGCGCAGGCCGCGGCCGGTGACGAAGATGACCACGCTCTCCGGCAGCTCCCGGAGCAGCGTGTAGAGCTTCCGCCGCATGTCCGCGGATCCACCCAGGAAGGTGCCGTCCAGATCCGTTGCCAGAATCACCCCGTCCCCCGATCCGTTGGTCGAGTCGTCGAAAAGTTGCTGCCGCGCGCCGGTCCCATCAGGACCCCGCTGCGGCGCCACCGCGACGGAAGACCGCCATCTGGGTCGGAGATCCCAGCCACGCATGGGCCGGGCCCACGTTCACGAATGCCACGCCGTAGTGGTGGCGCTCGGCCACCCCCCCGGCCCATCTGCGAAACCTGGCAGCCGACCATTCGAAGCGATGGTCGGGATGCCGATGCTCGCCGTCGGCGATGCCGTACAACGGGTTATAGTCACGGTTGGGCGTCGTGAGGACAACCGCGGTTGGCCGCATGCGCTCGAAAACCAGACGCTCCACGGCCGACAGGCGCGTCGGATCGATGTGTTCGATCGCCTCCACCAGCGTGGCCGCGTCGAACCTCTCGGCCGGCGGGTCCATGCTGGTCAGCGTGGCGTGCTCCAGGGAGAGGCGCCCGCCGGCCGCGCCGGGCAGATGCGCCAGCCGCTGTTCGGCGCTCGCCAGGGCGGTTGCCGAGTTGTCGATGCCCACCAGCCGCGTGAAGCGCGCATCCGGCAGCAGGCGCGCGAGCAGGCTCCCCGACCCGCATCCCAGGTCGACAACCGAACGGGCGCGGCCGGCCACGAGCTGCGCCACCACCGCGTCCAGCCGCTCCTCGTGCAGGGGAGAGTTCGTGGTGTCCTGGCCGCGCGCCGGGGGCGTGAAACGTGGCACACCGCGCTCGCGCCTTGAGCCCATCACGCGTTCCCGGCGGTCAGCGGCTCGGTCACCGCCTCGCTACGCATCCGCCGCAGCCGCACCATGGCCACGATCCCCAGCACCGGCCCGATAGCCAGCAAGCTGAACGCCGGGCCCCACCCGAAGCGGCTGGAAATCTCCACCGCCAGCCAGATCGAGCCGGCCGTGAGCGCGAATCCGAGCGATGTCTGGAGGGTGAGCGCCGTGCCCACCGCGTGCGGCGGCGCCACCTCCGTCACCACGGCGCTGAACTGCGCCGAGTCGGCTACGATGGCAAAGCCCCACACCAGCGCCAGCAGCACCACCAGCGGGAGCGGTCCGCCGATGAGCCAGCCCACCACCAGCGAACACGCCCCGCTCACCGCCATGGACCAGATGGTGATGCGCTCGCGGCCAAAACGGTCCGCCCACACGCCGGCCAGCACTGAGCCCACACCTCCCATGGCAATCACGCTGAAGGCAAGCAGCCCGGCGCGGCTGGCTGCCGCCACGGTCGTCAACGCGCGGACCAGGAAGAAGTCGTAAGAAAAGACGGCGATGAGCGTCCACATGGCGTACAACTCCCACATGTGCCCCAGGTAACCAGCGATGGCCAGCCGCGTGGGCCGGTGGCGCAGCACCGTGCCCACGAGCGCCCAGGAGAACGGGCGCCGCGGGAAGGGGAACGGCCCATCACGATAGAGCAGCCCCACCAGCAGCGCGGCAACCAGCGCCCCGCCCGAGGCGGTCAGGATGACCACGCGGTGATCCGGCGTCCCCACGGCCCCCACCAGGTAGGGGAGCGCCTTCCCCACGGTGAGGGCGCCCACGATGGTGCCGATGGCAAAGCCGCGCGCCGAGCGGAACCAGGTGGCCGCCATCTTCATGGCGGGCGGGTAGACCCCCGCCAGGAAGAAGCCCGTGAGAAAGCGGAGCGCCAGGCCGGCGGTGTAGCCGGGCGCCACGACCAGGGCGCCGTTGACCAGGGCGGCGGCCAGCGCCGAGCCGGCGAACAGCCGGCGGGAGGGGAGCAGGTCGGCCACGTTCAGCAGCGCGGCCAGCGCGGTGCCCGCCACGAAGCCCAGCTGCACGGTGGTGGTCAGCCAGCCGGCCTGGCCGGCGTCCAGCCCCCACAGCTCGGACAGCCGCGGCGCGGTGGCGCTGGCCGTGAACCACAGGGACATGCCCAGCAGCTCCGCCACGGACAGCAGCAGCAGGATGGCCCAGGCCCCATGTGGGTGGCGCGATCGCGGATTCATGGCGCAAAACTAGGGGATCCGGGGTACTGATGATACGGGAACGGTCCTTGCTCTTGATGGGGTGCCGATACCTCGAATGGGAGGGTGGATGATCAATTTCGAGAATGGCGGCCCGGCGGCCGAGTTCGATACAGAGGAGGGCATGTCCCTGGCGTTGGGGTATCTGGAAAACCCCTCGGCCGTGCCTTGCCCGCGCTGCGGACCGGACCAGGTGGAGGTGGTGTGCTTCCTGGATGCGGGCAGGATGGAGGAGGGCGTGGTGACGCCTGCCTCCCCGGACGAAGACTACACCGTGGTGCTCTACTGCCACGGCTGTGGTCGGGCCGCCGCGCTGGACCTGAGTCGCAGCAGGTCCTCGCGGGAGGGGCGGGAAGCGGCGTAGTTCGCCCGCGCCGTACCGCACGCCAGGGCCGCCGGAAGGTTTCGGCGGCCCTGGCTTTTTTCCACGGGCGGCGCCGGAGACCGTGCGTTGCCCCTGCCTCCCCGCGCCCCTTACGTTTCGTGCCCCGGCTCCGCATGGCGTCGGGGATGGACCACGTGCCCCCGACGGGCCCCACGACGCAGACGGCATGAGCAAGTTCGCTAAGGGCAAGTCCTGGATAGAGCACCGGCTGGCCGACGACCTGGCCACGCACGCCGGCCCCCATACCGTGAACCTGGTGGCCCGCAAGGGCACCGGCGTGCAGGGCTTCCGGGTGAGCGTGGTCTTCATTCCCCACGACGGCGCCACCATCCAGGAAGCGGACATGGACAACGCCGCCTCCACGGCCGACGTGCACGGCGCGTCCCGGGAGCTGGCCGGCGACGACGGCCGCCTGCGCGAGCTTTTCGGCAGGGCGCACCCGATCTGATGAGCGTGGCGCCGGACCACGCGCGCGGTGGCGAGGCGCGGCGCGCCTTTGCCGCGGAGGCCGCCCGCCCCGAGGCGGAGCTGGACCTGGCGCGGGCGGCGCTGCTGGTGGCCGCCGAGGAGTACCCGCAGCTCCGGGCCGAGCCGTATCTGCAGCGCCTGGAGGAGATGTCGGAGCGCGTGCGTGACCGGCTGGCCGACGAGACGGCGGCCCCGGTGATCCTGCAGGAGCTCTCGCGCTACCTCTTCGAGGAGGAGGGCTTTGCCGGTAACGCCCGCGCGTACTATGACCCGCGCAATTCCTTCCTGAATGACGTCCTGGATCGCCGCCTGGGCATTCCGCTCACCCTCAGCATGATCTACCTGGAGGTGGGCTGGCGCCTGGGCCTGCCGCTGCGCGGCGTGAACTTCCCGGGCCACTTCCTGGTGCGCTACGAGGGGGAGGCGGTGCGCCTGCTGGTGGACCCCTTCCACGACGGGCAGGTCCGCTTCGAGGACGAGGCGCAGACGCTCCTGGACGGCATCTACGGCGGCACGGTACGGCTGAAGCCCGAGTACCTGCGTCCCGCCGACCGCAAGGACATGCTGGTCCGCCTGCTGGCCAATCTGAAGGGCATCTACCTGAACGCTCGCGACGAGGAGCGCGCGCTGGCCACGGTGGAGCGGATCCTGCTCCTGCGCCCCGACCGTGACGTGGCGCTCCGCGAGCAGGGCATGCTGCTGGTGCGCACCGGGCGTACGGACGAGGCGCTCGGGGTGCTGCGCCGCTACCTGGACCGGGAGCCGCCGGCCGAGGACGCGGCCACCGTGGAGCGGCTCCTGCGCGAACTGCGGGAGGAGGGATGAGCGTCTCCGCGTACCGCGCTGCCCGCCAGGGTGCGGTGGTGGTGGAGCGCCCGGACCGTACGGTGCTCCGCCTCTATGGCCGCGACCCGCTGCGCATGCTGCAGGGGCTCGTGACCGCTGACGTGGCCGGCGCGCCGGAGGGGCGGGCCATCTACGCCGCCATGCTCACGCCCAAGGGGAAGATGCTGGCCGACCTCCGGGTGGTGCGCCGGGCGGAGGATCTGCTCCTGGAGGCGGACACTGCGGCCGCCGCGAACATGCGTGACCATCTGAAGCGCTCGGTGCCGCCCCTCTTCGCGCGCCAGGAGGACGCCCCGCTTGAGGTGCTCGGCGTGTACGGCCCCGAGGCCACCCGCGTGCTGGCGGAGGCGCTCGGCACGGAGCTGCCGGCGGACGCGGCCGAAGGACGGATCGCGGAGCTGCCCGACGGCGCGCTGGCGCTGCACACCCGCTGGACCGGCGATCCCGGTTGGGACGTGCTCGTGGGCCTCGAGCGGCGCGCCGCCCTGCGCGCCGCCCTCGAGCGATGCGGCGCGGTGACGGCCACCCTGGCCACCCTGGACGTGCTGCGCGTGGAAGCCGGCCGCCCTACCTGGGGCCGCGAACTGACGGATGACGTAATCCCGCTCGAGGCGGATCTGCTGGAGGCGGCCATCAGCACCAGCAAGGGCTGCTACACGGGCCAGGAGGTGATCGTGCGCATCCTGCACCGCGGGCACGTGAACCGGCACCTGCGCGGCTTCCTCCTGGGGGCGGCGGAGCCGCCCGCGGCCGGCACGGCCGTGCTGCATCCCGATACCGGCAAGGCGGTGGGCGTCCTCACCAGCGCCGTGCGTTCGCCGCGCCACGGCCAGACCATTGCGCTCGGCTACCTGCGCCGGCAGCTGGAGCCGCCCGTGAACGTGGACGTGGAGGGCGTGGCGGGTGAGGTGAGCGCCGTCGCTTTACCCTTTCCTTCGAGTACGGTGGGGCAGCCGGGACCCGGAGACCCCGGCGCATGAAGCGGCGCCTGCAGGCAGGCGAGCCGGGCGGGGGCGGCTTCTTCCGGACCGTGGGGCCCGGCGCGGTGGTGGCCGCGGCGTTCATCGGGCCGGGCACGGTCACCACGGCCACGCTGGCGGGCGCCAACTACGGCTACACGCTGCTCTGGGCGCTCACCTTCTCGATCGTGGCCACCATGATCCTCCAGGAGATGGCGGCCCGCCTGGGTCTGGTCACAGGCCAGGGTCTAGGCGAGGCCGTGCGCGCCAGCTTCCCCCGTCCGCTGGCCCGGCTGGTGGCGGTGGGGCTGGTCCTCACGGCGGTGGCGTTCGGCAACGCGGCGTACGAGATGGGCAATCTGATGGGCGCCTCGCTCGGCGCCGAGGACGCGCTGGGCGGCAACACCCGCCTGTGGGCGCTCGGCTTTGCCGTCCTGGCGTTCCTCCTGCTCTTCACCGGCCGCTACCGCGCCATCGAGCGGGTCATGGTGGCGCTGGTGGTCCTCATGTCCGTGGTGTTCCTGGCGACGGCCCTGCTGCTGGCTCCGTCTCCCACGGGCGTGCTGCGCGGGCTCTTCGTGCCCTCACTCCCCGCCGATCCGCGCGGCCTGCTCGTGGCCGTAGGCCTGATCGGCACCACAGTGGTCCCTTACAACCTGTTCCTCCATGCCGCGGTGGTACGGGAGAAGTGGCGCGGCGTGGAGGACCTGGGCACCGCCCGGGATGACCTGATCGTGGCCATCGGGCTGGGCGGCGTGGTGACGCTGGCCATCGTGGCCACCTCGGCGGCCGCGCTCGCGGGGCAGGGCCAGATCACCGGGGCGCACGACATGGCGCGCCAGCTCGAGCCGCTGCTCGGCTCCTGGGCGCGCGTCTTCTTTGCCACCGGGCTGCTGGCCGCCGGGCTCACCTCCGCCATCACGGCGCCGCTGGCCGCCGCCTACGCCACGGCGGGCGCGCTGGGCTGGCCTCGTGACCTACGCGACCGGCGGCTGCGCGCCGTCTGGATGCTGGTGCTCGGCGCGGGCGCTGCCTTCGCGGCCACGGGGATCCAGCCGGTGCCGGCCATCCTCTTCGCGCAGGTGGCCAACGGCGTGCTGCTGCCCGCCATCGCGGTGTTCCTGCTGCTCGCGGTCAACGATCGCGCGCGCATGGGCGAGCACGCCAACGGCCCGGTGGCCAACGTGCTGGGCGGCATCGTGGTGCTCACGACCATGGTGCTCGGCGCGCTGGCGGTGTGGCGCGCTCTGGGCCCCTGAGTCGACCCGCGTGGCCATGGCCACGCGCCGGCGCGGGGCGCATATTCGAGAACCACGCAGACACCGAGGAAGCCATGGCACTATCCGTCGAGAGTGAGGCGCGCAAGGCGCTGAACCGGCTGCGCCGCGCCGTGGAGAAGGCGCGCCGCGAGCTGGACGCCGTGCGCGGCGCGCTGGTCAACGTGGAGGGCCACGACTTTCCCACCGACGAGTTCGGCGCGGCTGGCGAGCGGCTGAGCGCGCTCGAGACGTTCGTGGACGAGCAGGCGGAGCGGCTGGAGGAGAAGATCCTGCACGCCGGCGGCCTAGAGCCCGGCCGCATCCGGCGGGGCTGACGCAGGCATGACCGAGCACAGCCATTTCCACCTGTTCACCTACGGCACGCTCCAGGCACGCGGCGGTGCGGCGCACCTGCTGCACGACTGCGAGCGCCTGGGTGCGGCCCGGGTGGGCGGCATCCTCTACGACGTGGAGGGCCGTCATCCCGCGCTCATGCTGTACGGGGAGAGTCCGGTGCACGGTGAGCTGTGGCGCTGCCCCGTCACCGCGCTGGAGCGGCTGGACGCCTACGAGGACGTGGCGTCCGGGCTCTTCCGGCGCGTGGGCATCGAGGTGCGCGGTGCGCCCGCGTGGACCTACGTGGCGGGCCCGCGGCTGGCGCGGCACCTGACCCCGGCCGCCGGACTCATTCGACGGATTCGAGGCGTAATGAACCAGGACGCGACGCTGCTTGCCGAAACACCCGCCCTCGAACTGAGCGGCGTGCACAAGCGCTATGGTTCGTTCCAGGCCGTGCACCCGCTGGATCTGAGCGTGCCGCGCGGCTCCACATACGCCCTGCTGGGGCCGAACGGCGCCGGCAAGACCACCACCATTCGCATGGCGCTCCGCATCCTGGACCCGGACGGCGGCGCCATCCGCATCCTGGGCCGGCCGCTCTCGCAGGAGGGGCTGGACCGCGTGGGCTACCTGCCCGAGGAGCGCGGCCTCTACAAGCGCATGAAGGTGAAGACCTTCCTCCTCTTCATGGCGGAGCTCAAGGGCATTCCCCGGCGCGAGGCCGCGGAGCGCATCATGGCCTGGCTCGAGCGGCTGGAGCTGGCCGACCGCGCCAATGGCAAGGTGCAGGAGCTCTCCAAGGGAATGCAGCAGAAGCTGCAGTTCATCTCCACCATCATCCACGAGCCCGACGTGGTGGTCCTGGACGAGCCCTTCAGCGGCCTGGACCCCATCAACCAACAGGTCCTGAGGGACATCATCGTGGAGCTCAAGGCCGCCGGCCGGACCATCCTCTTCAGCACCCACATCATCGAGCACGCGGAGCGCATCTGCGACCACGTGTGCATCCTGGCGCGCGGCAGGAAGGTGGCGGACGGCACCATAGCGGAGGTGAAGCAGACGCACGGCACCGAGTTCGTGGCGCTACGCTTCGCCGACGGCGCCAGCCATGCGTCCCGGCTACGCCAGCTGCCCTTCGTGGCGTCCGTGCGCGAGCACGGCGTGGAGGCGGAGGTGGCGCTGGCGGACGGAGCGGATCCCCAGGCGCTCCTGGAGCACCTGGTCTCCAGCGGCGTCCAGGTGCGCCGCTTCGAGGTCACGGAGCCGTCCCTCGAGCAGGTCTTCATCGAGCGGGTCGGCGCCGTGGACGCCGATGCCGTGACCGGGGAGGTGGCCCGTGTCTAAGGCCTGGGTGGTGGTCAAGCGCGAATTCACCGAATTCGTGGGCAGGCGCACCTTCGTGGTGGCCACGGTGCTCGCGCCGTTCCTCTTCATCGGCTTCTTCGCCGTGCAGTTCTTCTTCATGAGCCAGGGTGGCGGCGGGCACCACACGCTGGTGGTGCTGGACGCCACCGGGCGGGGGATCGGCGCGCAGGTCGTGGCGGCGGTGAGCGCCGAGCAGCCGGCGGCCGGCCCGCGGCGGGCGGCGGCCTACGACGCGTCCGCGGTGGACGTGGAGTCGGCCGCCGCCGAGGCGGAGCGTGCCGAATTGCGTGCGCGCGTGGCCGCCGACTCGCTGGACGGTTACCTCTACCTGCCGCCCGGCCTGATCGACGGGGATGTGGCGCTCTACGAGGGCAAGAACGCCACCAACTCCACCGTGACGAGCCAGCTGCGGGCGGCCACGCAGCAGGCGGTCCAGGGCATCCGCCTGGCCGACGCCGGCATCGACCCGGCCCGGGTGGGCGCCGCCCTGGCCCCGGTCCGCCTGAGCGCCTCCCGCATCGACGAGCGCGGCGCACAGGGCTCCGCGGAAGGCGCGCTCATCATGGGCATAATCATGGGCTTCGCAATCTACATGATGGTGCTGCTGTACGGCGCTGCCATCATGAACGGCGTGGTGGAGGAGAAGCGGGACCGCATCGTGGAGCTGGTCATGAGCTCCGTGCGCGCCAAGGACCTCATGCTGGGCAAGGTGGTGGGCATCGGCGGCGCCGGTCTGCTGCAGATGACCATCTGGGTGAGCGTGGCGGCGCTGGTGGTGGTCAATGGCCCCACGCTGGCCGGCCTCTTCGGCGCCAGCGACGAGATGGTGCGCGAGATGGCCGCCAACCCCATCCTGCCCACGCTGCCGCTCACCGGCGTGCTGGTCTTCCTGGCGTTCTTCGCGGGCGGTTTCTTCCTCTACGCCACCATCTACGCCACCCTGGGCGCCATCGCCACCACCGCGCAGGAGGCGCAGCAGCTGGTTTTCCCGGCCATCGTGCCACTCATGCTGGGCTTCTTTATGATGTTCACGGCCCTCGAGAACCCGGACAGCACCATCGCGGTGGTAGGCGGCCTGATCCCCTTCACCTCACCCCTCGTGATGCCCGTGCGCGTGGCCATGGCGGGGGTGCCGCCGCTGGAGCTGGCGCTCGCCGTCGCGCTGCTCTTCGGGACGGCGTACGCCATGATCTGGGTGGGCGGCAAGATCTACCGCATCGGCATGTTCGCCACCGGCAAGCGCGCCAGCTTCAGGGATGTGGTGCGCTGGATCCGGACGGCCTGAGAAAGCGGCCTTTTCAAGCGACGTCCCCGATCACGTCTCCGGCGCGCGCATCCGCCTTGCGGACCTCACACATCACGCGTCCACTTTATCCGTGCGTCGGCGGCTCGCCCCCCAGTGCCGCCGGTCGCAGCTCCGTGGAGCCCTCCCCCTCACCGAAGGCAAAGCCGATGCGCGGGCGGCCGCGCGGATTCTCACTCTTCAGCGTCTCCAACAGGCGCTCGTACTCCCGCTCCATCTCCTCCGTCACGGAGGCGCGGGTATCCCGCAGCGCCGCCTCGAAGTCCGCCATGGTGACCCGCTCCACCTCCAGGTCGGCGCGCAGCGCGTGCAGCCCCGCGCGCCGTACCAGGTCTTCCAGGTCCGCGCCCGTGTAGCCATCGGTACGCTCCACGAAGCGGTCCAGCTCCACGTCGTCGGCCAGCGGCATGCCGGAGGTGTGGATCCCCAGGATGTGGCGGCGGCCCTCGGCTTCGGGAACCGGCACGTAGACCAGTTCGTCGAAGCGACCGGGCCGCAGCAGCGCCGGGTCCAGCAGCGCGGGCCGGTTGGACGCCGCGATGACTACCACGCCCTTGAGTTCCTCCAGACCGTCCAGCTCGGCCAGCAGGGTGTTCACCACCCGCTCGGTCACCGCCGGCTCCCCCAGCCCGCCGCCCCGCTCGGGCGCCAGCGAGTCGATCTCGTCGATGAAGATGACGGTGGGGGCCACCTGCCGGGCGCGCGTGAAGAGGCGCGACACCTGCTGCTCCGACTCGCCGTACCACTTGGAGAGCAGGTCTGAGGACTTGGCGGCAATGAAGTTGGCCTCCGCCTCCCGGGCCACCGCCTTGGCCAGCAGCGTTTTGCCCGTGCCCGGCGGGCCGAAGAGGAGGAAGCCCTTGGCGGGGCGAATGCCCAGCCGGCGGAATGCTTCCGGGTGCTTGAGCGGCAGTTCCACGCCCTCGCGGAGTGCGCGCTTGGCCCGCTCCAGTCCCCCCACGTCGTCCCACGACACGGTGGGCGCCTGGATCATGATCTCGCGCAGCGCCGAGGGCTGGACGCGGCGCAGGGCGTTGTCGAAGTCCGCCCCGGTCACTTCCAGGCCCGCCAGAACCTCCTCGGGGATGTGCCCGTCCATATCGATTTTGGGCAACACCCGGCGGAGCGTCTCCATGGCCGCCTCACGCGCCAGCGCCGAGAGGTCGGCGCCCACGAAGCCGTAGGTCACGCGGGCCAGCTCGTCCAGATCCACGGACCGCTCCAGCGGCATGCCGCGGGTGTGGATGCCGATCACCTGGCGCCGACCCGCCGTGTCCGGCACGCCCACCACGATCTCGCGGTCGAAGCGGCCCGGACGCCGGAGCGCCTCGTCGAGGGCGTCCACCCGGTTGGTGGCGCCGATCACCACCACGTTCTGGCGCGGCTCCATGCCGTCCATCAGCGTCAGCAGCTGGGCCACCACGCGCCGCTCCACCTCACCATGCACCTCCTCGCGCTTGGGGGCGATGGAGTCGATCTCGTCGATGAAGATGATGGAGGGGGACTGCTCCTGTGCTTTTTCGAAAACCTCACGCAGGCGCTGCTCGGACTCCCCGTAGTAGCGGCCCATGATCTCGGGGCCCGCGATGTGGAAGAAGTGGGCGTCGGCCTCATCGGCCACCGCCCGCGCCAGCAGCGTCTTGCCCGTGCCGGGCGGGCCGTGCAGGAGGACGCCCTTGGGCGGGTCGATGCCCAGGCGCTGGAACAGCTCGGGGTGTTTGAGCGGTAGCTCGATGAGTTCGCGCACCTCGTCGATGGTCGTGCCCAGCCCGCCCACGTCGTCATACGTGATACCCGCCTGCGGTGACTCCGCCATCTCCACGTACTCGGGGAGCAGCTCGATCTCCGTGTGCTCCTCGATCTGCACCAGCCCCTTGGGCTGCGCCGTGATGACCCGCAGCCGGATCTCCTGCAGACCGAAGGCGGGCTGCTGGAAGAACATGTGGAAGAGATCCTCGGGGATGTTGCCCTGCTCACCCTGCGGACCCTGGCCCTGCCGCTGGTAGATGGATGTGGAAATGATGTCTCCGGAGGTCAGGGGCCGGTGGAAGAGCGTGCGCCGGAGCATCTCCCCCGAGCCCGCCAGGCGGAGGTTCTTCTGGGCAGGAGCCAGCTGGACGCGCTTGGCCGGCGTGGGGCTGCCCTTCCGCACCTCCACGTGGTCGCCGATGCTCACACCCACGTTGGTGCGCTGCAGACCGTCCAGGCGGATCACCTCCAGCCCCTCGTCCTCGGCGTAGGGCGCCAGCACGATGGCCCCACTGGCACGCTTGCCGGACATCTCCAGCACGTCTCCCTCGCGGAGACCCAGCTCCTGCATGGTGCGCCGCCCCAGGCGCGCGGTGCCCGTGCCCACGTCCTGGGGCTTCGAGCCCGCCACCTGGACCCGCGTCACCCCCGCCTGACCGTTGCCGTCCGGCATGATTGCCCGCCTCGAAGCAGTGTGCGGCCCACCGCGCCGGTATGGCGGCTCGGCCGGAACGGGGTGGGTGAGCAAATTCCATGCGGGGTGGGGTGGAGCCCGGCTCGCTGCCGATCCAGCTGGCCGGCGGAAACGTAAGAGGGCGCCGCCGGCGAACCGGCGGCGCCCTATCGGCGCGGTGGGGTGGCGGGCTAACGACCGCCGGGGCCGCCGGGGCCGCCCCTGCGTGTTTCGAGGCGGGGGTTCACCACAGTGCTGAAGATCGAGCCGAAGGTGTAGGAGAGGCCGATGCGACCTTCATATCGTGCATCCGTGGGTAGCTGGCGCCTACCCAGAAGCACATCCTCGTCCGACTGATCGGCCGGAATGGAAATGTCGTCTCGAATCCAGGCTGCGGACCCGTTCAGGGTGAGCGAAAAGCCACGGAAAAGCCGGATGCTGGTATTGCCGCCCACTTCCAGGCTGCGCAGGCTGGCATCGTGAAAGTAGTTGGAGCCTTCGATGTCGCCGCTGGCCGTACCCCACGGCTGGCGGAAGGACGCGGCGATCTCGAGCGAATGGCTGGCCACCGTTTCTTCCATCTTGCCAAAGACGGTCTCGTCGATGTAGTCGAAAGAATTCATGCCGACTTTGTACGTGGCCGTTACCTGCCGACGGGTTGCCTGCTCATAGGGAAACAGGCTGTACTCGACGGCCGGGGCGAACTCCATGGAGAACTTCCGGTTGGAAACCGTGGAGGATGATGCGGACGTGCGCACGCCGATACCCATATGCCGGCCCACGCTCTTCACGATCAGACCAGATGTATTCCATGAATCACGGTCATTGCGGACCGTCGTGGAATCGTTCACCTGAATGGTGCTGCGCCGGAAATTCCCATTGAGGTTGATATCGAATTTCCAGTCCCGTGTGATGCGGCTGGGACTGAAGGAACCGCTGAAGTTGTAGTTCTCCCGCCGGTCCTCCTTGTCAAAATTGCCGTTCAGACTGGTACGAAAAACCCAGAAGTTCCACGGGTCGTCCTGCGGCTGGGCGGCGACCTCCACCTCACCCTCTGCAGGCTCGTAGATGATCCGGATGTTGCGTGCCTGCGGCCGGCCCGCCAGGAACGGCAGCAGCCCCAGCCTCACGGTCTGGGTCAGCCCCTCACGGCGCTCGTCGTCCGTGTCCGTGATGCCGTGGGTGTACTCCAGCGTGTCGGAGACTCCGGCGAATTCCCCGCGGCCAATGAAATTCACGTAATACTGCATGCCCCCACCGCCGATTCCCTCACCGGCCGCGAGCACGTGCACGTCGGCATCGGTGCGATCTCGCATGTACTCCACCCAGGGGATCTCCTGCTTCATGAAATCCTGGTCACAGGTGCGGCAGTCCAGGTAGATGCGTAGCGGGGGCGGCTCGCCGTTGATCGGCGCAGGCGTCGGCGTCTGGGCCTGCCCAGGCGCGGCGGCGAAGCCGACGCCCAGCAGGGCGCAGGCGGCAAGAGAGAAGCGG